>ENA-OWPN01001428-OWPN01001428.1-human-gut-metagenome-genome-assembly--contig:-NODE-1428-length-21737-cov-5.093903_pt1 | contig 21737 bp, 18 predicted proteins | sample MGYA00248266_ERZ651850 | MGnify/ENA primary metagenome ERZ651850 (study PRJEB26924, sample SAMEA4378296) | human gut metagenome | biome: human gut; feature: human-associated habitat; material: faeces... | reverse complement strand
AGAGGCGGTTGCATTTTGGAGCCTTATCTTAATGAGATTACGGTGAAGCCGGGGGTATTTCAGATGCGGGCAAAGCCCTATGATACAGGCAGCGCCTCAAGGCGCATAACGGTCTGACACTTGCATAGGATTGTTACTTGTTACCCGCAAGCGGGTCCATGTATTCCTTTAACGTCATCTGATCTGTAAGTTGATCTTCTTTCAACTGATTTTGAATGTATTCCGCGATCTTTTTCGCATTCTTTCCTGCGGTGTCCACGTAGTACCCTCTGCACCAGAATGATCGATTCCCATATTTGTACTTCAGATTCCCGTGTCGTTGAAAAATCATCAAACTGCTTTTCCCTTTGAGAAATCCTATGTATCCCGCCACACTCATTTTCGGTGGGATTTCTACCAGCATGTGGATGTGATCCGGGCACACTTCTGCTTCTACTATTTTTACTCCTTTCCATTCACTGAGCTGTCTCAAAATCCCTCCTATCTCTTTTCGATTTTCTCCGTAGAACAGTTTGCGCCGATATTTCGGCGCAAACACAATGTGGTATTTGCAATTCCATTTTGTATGCGCTAAACTATTATTGTCATTCATTGAATGGCCTCCTTCTGTTGGTTCGTGCAGTTGCCAGACCGCACTTCCATTTTACTGGAAGGAGTTTCTTTTCATAGCTTAAGCTTTTCCGTACCACCGGCATAGCCGGTGGTTTTTCTACAATAAAAGACGGCGTGCGCTCCGGGAGCGCACGCCGTCTTTGGCTATGTTGTTTATCAGTATAACACTAAATTATTTTTCATTCAAACGGAAATTTGCATAGATATTTTTTATTGCACAGCAATAAAAAATATCTGAAGGGACGCAGGGCCGAAAAAACAGCCTGCGGCTATTTTTGCTCCGCAATAAAAAGCCTTGCTCTAAGCGTCCTCCTCCTGGCGGACGTTGCGCAGGTGCAGGTACACCGTATTGGGCGAAATATCCAGCGCCTGGGCCGTGAGCGGGACGGAATCCTTTATCTTAAAGATATTCCAGCGGTGCAAAAGCGCCACGATCTCCCGGTTCTTGTTTGACGGCAGAATGCTTCCGTCCGCCATCACCTGTGCGCGCGCCTGCTCCACAGACTGCACCACCAGCTCCCGCGTGTTCTCAGCGAAGGTCTCCGTCACCGCAGGGCTCTGCTGTGCGGGAGCGCACAGCGAATCCAGAAGATGCGAAAGCGGCGTGTTGAGGTAAAAATTGATGCACAGCAGCCCGATGATACGCCCGCCCACGCCGCGGATGGCGATGGTGGCAGCCTTGAGCGGCTCTCCCTTTTTGTTCCTGGAAAAATAGGAGATATAGCCTGGCCGGTTCTCGTTCTCTATCCGCGAGAGCATGGAGAGCGCGAGATCCGTGATGGGCGCGCCCGTCGTGCGGCCCGTGTGGTGGCCGTTGATGATCTTCACCACCGAGTGCTCCACATCCTCGAGGCTGTGCAGCACGATCTCATATCCGCCGCCCAGATAGTCCGCAAGGCCTTCCACCAGCGTAACACAGGAGCTGAGGATGCGGTGGTCCTCGTCTGTGAAGGGCACATTGTATTCAGACACGGGGCTCCCTCCTAAAATCAAAATGTATCACCCCACCGCCATGCGCCGCGCAGGGGTGATGCTGTTCCTATTTTACCAAGCGCGCGGCTGTTGTGCAAGCGGGCGCAGCACGAAGTTTTCTTTAAACCTTGCATTTGCGCCCCGTATCCGCTATCATTAACAGTGTCGCAGGCCGAGCGCGAGGCTGCTCGTGCACTGGCATACATTTTCATTTCAGAGGAGTATCAGTTTTATGGCAGAATTCAAATATGAGATCACAGAACGCATCGCGGTGCTGTCCCAGAGCCCCAACGGCTGGGAACGGCAGCTCAATATGGTGAGCTGGAACGACCGCGAGCCCAAATACGACATCCGCGACTGGGCGCCCGACAACAGCAAAATGGGCAAAGGCATCAGCCTCACCCACGACGAGCTGGCCATTCTGAAGGGCATCCTGAACGATCTTGAGATCTGACGGTATGGATTACAAAGCAGAGTTTATCCGTATTTTTTCCGAAAATGTCTCCCGCCCCGGCGCGCAGCAGCTGCTGGACTGGCTGGCGACCACGGATTTTTATACGGCTCCGGCCTCCACGCGTTTTCACGGCGCGTGCGAATGCGGCCTTGTGATGCACAGCATCAACGTGTATAACGTGCTGATGTCCCGCTTTTACACGGAAGAGGACAACAAGGAGAGTTTCACCCTCGTTTCTCTGCTGCACGACCTGTGCAAGGCCAATTACTACAAATCGGGGTTCCGCAACGTAAAGAACGACGCCACCGGGCAATGGGAAAAGGTTCCCTCTTACAGCGTGCAGGACGCTTTTCCGTTCGGTCACGGGGAAAAGAGCGTTTATCTCATCGAGCGTTTCATCCGCCTGAAGCCCGTGGAGGCCATCGCCATCCGCTGGCACATGGGCGGCTTCGACGACGCGGTGCGCGGCGGCAGCTACGCCATCAGCAATGCGTTCGACGAATACCCGCTGGCTGTCAAGCTTCATCTGGCAGACCTGGAGGCCACTTACCTGGTAGAGAAGGGCACCAGCAGCGTCAACCGCCGCTGAGCCCTGTTGCCTTATGAATCCCAAAAGGCCGCGTGCCCTTGTGAAAGGGCACGCGGCCTTTTTACTGCCTCAAAACATGAAAACCATCCTGAAGGCTGTCTTATCCTCCGGATTCCTCAGACCAATCAGCGTCCCAGCAGCGCCAGCAGCTTTTCCTTGGGCACAAGGCCCACGCTGCGGTTTTTTTCCTGGCCGTTTTCAAACAGCACCACCGTCGGGATGCTCATAACGCCGAAGCGCTGGGCAAGGCCCGGTTCTTCGTCGATGTTCACCTTGCAGACCTTTACATCCGTCTGCTCCGCCGCAAGCTGGTCGATGACCGGCGCCAGCATACGGCACGGACCGCACCAGCTCGCCCAGAAATCCACCAGCACCGGGCCGGAAGCCTTTGCCACCTGTTCTTCAAAATCCTGTGTTTTCACATTTACCGCCATAATCTTATCTCCTTTTGTGTTATCGCCCGCTGTGCGGCGCTTTCACCGCCGGCGGGATTGGTTTCTTTTTCCTTAATAATACTATACCATTTTAGTATAAAATATGCAAGTCCTATTTCTGTTCCCAGGCACGGCTCTTTTCATAGTTTGCGCCGGCCCCTATGGAAATAGTCACGGCGGCGCATCTGTTTATGCGGCCGGCAAACAGCCCCGGCTGCTTTTGTTGTTGAAGGAGCCCCTCGAACGTAAAATAAACCGCACCTGCGTACGCGCCGCCGAAAGATATGCGGCTGCGCGCGGCAGATGCGGTCTTAGGCAACACCGCACAATTCACGGCTGATGCCTTAAGCGTCACCTCGCTTGCAGATTTTCCGGCAACTGTCACAAAAATGCTCGCGAATACACAAAGTATTCGCTGCGCTTTTTGTTTAACCTGCCAAAAAATCTGCCGGCGCGATTCGACACTTAGAATTGTGCGGTGTTGCCCTTATTTTAAGGCTTCGGCCCGGACGGCCTTACGGTTCCTGCCCTCCGTTGAGCAGCGCGTTCAAATTGGCCAGCAGGTCGTCCGACAGCGCGGACCCCTGCTTTTGCTGGCCGCGCGGCGCAGTGAACACCGGAGGTTTCGCGGCAGCTCCCACAGACGGTGCAAAAAGCTCCTGCGCGCGCTGCATTTCCGGCTTCTTCTGCCCGGATACAGGCGCCGCCGGGGAAGCCTCCCCCTTCCGGGCCGCTGAAGCAGCGGCCGCTTCTCCCGCATCCGCCTTACTTCCCATCGGAGGGATGGGCGCGGAATAAGGGATGATCACAGGCTCTTCGGTGCGCGCGGGCGCAGGCTGCGCCTGCGGCGTGCCCGCCACCGCCGCGGCGGACGGCCTGGCATAGGGTCCCGACAACGGAACGCTGGGCGCGATCGGCGTGGGCTGCGGCACATAGGGCTGTTTCGCCTCCGTCCCACGCGGCGGCGGGGGCGGCGGCGTGTTCAAAATGCGGGCCGCCTCCGCGTCCGGTTCGATATAGGGCGCGGTATGGGGCGTATAGGGGTCAAACGGGGCAAACGGCATGGCACGCGGTGCATGCGGTTTTCCAAACGGGATCTGTGAGCCGGATTCCGGCGGCTCCTTCGGCGGCACCTGCGGGATCTCCACCTTCTGCACCACGGGCTGCGCCGGCGCTTCCGGAATATCATAAGGCGCATTGCCCGGCGCACCGCCGCGAGCCGCGTGCTGGACCGCGTCGTATTGCTCCTCCAGGACGGCGGGCCTGTCTCCCTGAGGCGTTACGTTACGCCCCGGCAGCGGCCTGCCATTCGTTGCGCGGTAGCGTGGGCGGGAGGCTTCAAAGGCCGGCGGCTGCAGCTCCTGCTGCGGTTCCTCTGCCGCGGGCGGCACAGAGGACGGCATGGGCGCCATGGGCTGCTGGACTGCAGCGTGCCGTCCGGCGGCCGCTGTCTGCGGGAGATCCGCCTCTCTCGCCTGCACAACGGCCGCTCCTCCGTCACGCCCCAGGGCGGGCGCTCGGTCAAACCGGTCGTCCCTCCGGGATGCATACAAAGGATAACCGCCCTCCGGCGCGGCCGCATAAGGCGCGCGATGGTCCGGGCCGCAGCGGCGCGCGTACTCCTGTTCCCGCAGCGCTTCATCGTAGCGTATGCGGCGCAGGGCCTCCTGACGAAGCCGTTCCTCTTCATAAAAACGGTCGCGCAGTTCATCTTCATAGCGCACGCGGCGCAGAGCGCTGTAATAGGCGTCTTCTTCCCTGCGGGCGCGCACATATCGGTCGTATTCGCTGTCCGGCGCAAAAGCGGGAACCGCCCCGTCCCGAACGCTCCGCCCCTCCCGTACAGGGTACGCCGCATGCTCCTGCACAGCGTATTCACGGGCCGGAGCGGGCTCCTGCGGCGCTGGGGGCGCTGCCGGTTGGGCCGGCTGCGGCTGTGCGGCGGGCGCATTTTCAGGGAAACGCTCCACCTGCGCGCCAAGCGAGGACAGGCTGCGCTCGGTATTGCCCAGCGCGGCAGTGATGCCGTCGGTGGCTTTCTGCAGATCGCCCGTCGCCGCCAGTATCTTGGCGTCCACCGCCGCAAGCTGCGCCTTCAGCACAGCGATGCTGGCCGCAATGCCGTCGGCGGACTCCGCCAGCCCCGCCTTCGCTTTACTCTTTTCCACCTTTGCTTGGGCCACAATGGCTGCGGCGTCCTCTTTCGCCTTTTCAATGTGCGCCGTCGCCTGAGCGTCAGCCGCGCGCAGAATGTCCCGCGCCTTGAGCTGCGCCTGCTGCAGCAGGGCCTGGTCGCCGCTGCTTCCCGAAGCGGACGCGTTCTGCCCGGTCGGCAGCGGCGCGCCGCGGCGTGTCAAAGCGCGCGTCAGATCGTCCACCGTTTCGCTCAGCCGCGCATTGTCGCTTTTCAGCGCGGCGTTTTCCTGCTCCCGGGCAAAGAGGCGGCTGCGCACCGCGGCGATCTCGTCGTTGGCCTTGTCCACCTCTGTGCGCAGCGCGGCAGCCTCTGCCACCGCGTCCTCCGCACGTTTTTTCTGGTTCTCCAGCTCGTTGAATACCTGCTTTGCCTTCTGCGCCAGTGTGCTTCCCTGCCGGCGCACGCCTGTCAGGTCTTTTTGGAGCGCGGCGATGGTGTCCTCCAGCGCCCGCGCTTTCTCCGCGTTTGCCGCGGAGATGCGCTCGATGTAAGACAGCACCTCCACCCGGTTAAAGCCGAAAAGCTCGGTATGAAATTCCGTCTCCGGGCCGGCGCCCGTCATGCCGTCCTGCTGTTTTTCCTCCAGTGTCTGCACACGCGCGCCTCCTTTCGTCTGTGCTGCGGCCGGGGCGCACGCAGCGCCATTCAGCCAAAAAAGCGGGGCTTAACGCCCCGCTTTTCCCAAGGTTGCTCAGTTGTTTCCGCGGTTGTTCAGCAGGCCGAGGATATCGTCGAAATAGCTGTTGTCGTCTTCCTCCACCGCGGGGGCGGGCTGCACCGGCTGCGTGGGAGCAACGGGCTGCACCGGCTGCGCCGGGGCCACGGGCGCAGTATCGTTCTTGAACGCTACCTGCACCTTGCCGCCGAACGTGGCCGCATTCTGCGGCACGTCCATGGGGTCGCTGCCCACAAGGCCCGCGTCAAAGCCTGTGGCGATGACGGTAATGCTCATCTCATCCTTCAGGTTCTCGTCGAACGCGGCGCCCCAGATGATGTTCGCTTCGGGGTGTGCGGAATTGGTGATGAGGCTGGCGGCCTTTTCCACATCGTCCAGGCCGATGTCCGGCGAGGAGGTGATGTTGATGATAACGCCGCGTGCGCCGGAGATGCTCGTCTCCAAAAGCGGGCTGGAAATGGCCGCGTTGGCCGCGTCCTCCGCCTTGTTCACGCCCTTGGCGGAACCAACGCCCATGTGCGCGTAACCCGCGTCCTTCATGATGCTGCGCACGTCCGCGAAGTCCAAGTTGATGAAAGCCGCCACATTGATCAGCGAGGAGATGCTCTCCACGCCCTGGCGCAGCACATTGTCGGCCGCTTCAAAAGCGTTCAGCAGCGTGATCTTTTCCTGGCTGATGAGCTTCAGGCGCTCGTTGGGGATGACGATGAGGGAATCCACACGCTCCAGCAGGCCGGCGATGCCGATCTCGGCCATGTTCATTTTGCGCTTGCCTTCAAAGGCAAAGGGCTTCGTGACGATGCCCACGGTAAGAATGCCAAGCTCCTTGGCCACTTCGGCCACCACAGGCGCGGCGCCCGTGCCCGTGCCGCCGCCCATACCGGCGGTGATGAAGGCCATCTGCGCGCCCTTGAGGGCGGTGGCGATCTCGTCGCGGCTCTCCTCCGCGCTGCGCTGGCCGATCTCGGGGTCGGCGCCCGCGCCGCGTCCCTTCGTCAGCTTCGCGCCAAGCTGCACCTTCTGTGTGGCTTTGGAGGCAAACAGCGCCTGCTGATCGGTATTCATGCTGATAAATTCAACACCGCGCAGGCCGCTTTGCACCATGCGGTTGACAGCGTTTCCGCCGCCGCCGCCCACGCCGATGACCTTGATGTTCGTTATATTCTGCAGTTCTTCATCGAGGATAAATGCCACGAGAATTCCCCCTAAAGACAATTTTGTACTATACACTAAGTATTAGGATACCAGATTTCAGATTTGATTTCAATAGCCATTCCAAGATTATGTAAAAATAAAGTATATATAGTCGGTTACGCCCGGTGCTCTCACAGCACGCCCGCGCGCCAGCGGGCGCGGCCAAGGCCGTCCTCCCCGCGGGAACTCACGTCCAGAGTGCCCCGCTCTTCCTCGCCCAGGCTGTCGCTGGTCTGGCCGGGGGTCACCATTTCCCACGCCCATTTGATTTTATAATCCAGGTCGTTGGTGGTGCCCAGCACGATGCGGATGCGGTCCTGATACAGGAAGCTCAGTTCCAGCGTGTTCGTCAGGTCCACCTCGCTGATGGGGCCAAGCCCCTGCGCCTGCGCCTTGGAAAGCACGGTCTGCAGGACGGACAGCTTGTCCTCCTCGGTAAACTTCACCGGCTGGCCCGGCGCGGGCGCGTCGGCCTGCGCGCCGTCGATGCGCACAAGCCCCGCGGGCGCCTCGGCATCCACACGCAGCACCTTGTAGCTTTGGCTCAGAACCGCCCAGCCCGCCGCGCTCTCCACGGTGTAGGTCTCCACCGCGGGCGTAGCTGTGATGACCACGGTGTCCGGCAGGCGGCGCTTGATCTCCACGCTCTCCAGATACGGCAGCGCCGCGGCGATGGCCTGCTGCGCCTCCGCCGTATTGAACCCGAACAGGTTTTCCCCCGCCGGCTGGCCGAAAGCCGCGACGATCTGGCTGTCGTCGTAGGCCAGCTGCCCGTCGGGAGATTCGACGGTGACTGTCTCGATCTTAAACAGCACGGCCGCCGAGATCAGGAACCCGGCCGCCAGCAGCACGGCGATCAGCACGCCCGCCAGAATGCCGCGCCGGACGCGGCGGCGGCGCGCTTCGCCCGGTGTGAGGGGGCGGGGCGGACGCTTTTTCCTCCGCTTTTTCCGGGCCTTTCCGCTTTTCCCCGGCGGCGGCCCGCCCGGCGTGCGGGCCGGGCCGGGCGAAGCGCTGTTTGCGCGGGGTTGGCGGGGCCTGTCCGTGCTCTGGTCGTACACGCCCGGGCGCGGCTTCAGCTCCGCCTCCTGTTCCGGCAGAGCGCGCCAGCGCGGCTCTTCCCGCTGAGGCGTACGGCGCACGTCCTGCTGCGGGCGCCGTTGTGCCTCGGCCTGTGCCTGGGAACGCGGCGGCCGGCCGTATATTTCCTCCCGGCCGCGGGCCTGCGGGCCCCCGTCGCGAGGCTGCCGCGGCTCCGGAATGCCCGCGCTGTTTCCGGCGGCCGGCGCGGTTCCCCGCCCCTGCTGCGGGGCCTGCGGCGCCGTATTCACGAACGGAGCCGCAGGACGGGCCGGGGAACCGGCGGGCACGCCGGAGGACGCCCCTGCCGATTTGTTATAATCGTACACGACTCGCCCGCCCGCGGGCTTGCGCGGCTGCCTGGGCACATCCGCATCGTATGTATACACGGGCCGCTGCGGCGCCTGGCGGCGCGGCTGCGGTTCGTTTTTTGGATAAACGGGTTTCTGCGGCGGCGTGCTGCGTGCCAAAACGCGCCACTCCTTTCTCATCAACGTCTTTGCGGCCCGGCGCCGCATGCAGCGGGAGCTCTTTTTGTTTCACCTGCCCCTGCCGCCGCACGGCCGTGCGGATGCGGACCGGCCGGTCCTTCTCCCCCGGCCCGGAGTTTTCTATTATCATAGCACGGTCCCGGCATTCCGGCAACCGCGCCCGCACGGTTCACCCCCAGCTGCGCGTGATGCGCGCCCCCAGCGGTGCAAGCAGCGCCGCAATGTCCTCGTAGCCGCGGCTGATATGCTCCGCGCCCATGACGCGGGTGCTGCCCTGTGCCTGCAGCGCGGCGATGACCAGCGCCGCCCCGCCGCGCAGGTCGGGCGCTTCCACGTCCGCTCCGTTCAGCAGGTCCATGCCGTGGACATGCAGCGTCCGGCCGCAAACATTCACGCTGGCACCCAGCCGCAAAAAGCCTTCGGCGCAGGCAAAACGGTTTTCAAAAATCGTGTCCGTCACACGGCTTTCCCCCTGCGCCCGCAGCAGCGCCGCCGCCATCAGGGGTGCCGCGTCCGTTGGGAACGATGGATACACGCCCGTATCCCACCCTCCCGCGGCGCGCAGAGCGCCCGAGCTTGCCAGCGCCACAGAGCTGTCCCCCGAGGCCGACACCATGCATCCGGCCCTGCGCAGGATGCGCAGCACCTCGGCCAGATGGGCGTTGCAAGTATTGGTGAGCAGCACCTCGCCGCCGCAGCCCGCCACAGCGCACAGCACGGTGGCCGCGGTAATGCGGTCCGGGCAGACGGCATGCTGCGTGCCCATCAGCAGCTCCCGGCCGCGGATGTGCAGCACCCGCGTGCCGACGCCTGTGATATCCGCGCCCGCGCCCTGCAAAAAGCGCGCCAGATCCGTCACCTCCGGCTCCACGGCCGCGCCGCGCAGCACCGTCTCTCCTCTGGCTGCGGCCGCCGCCATGAGAAGCGTCTCGGTGGCGCCCACACTGGGGAAGCGCAGGCAGATATCCGCGCCCGCAAGGCCGTCCGGCGCAGTGACCTCCAGCGCGCCGCCGTCCTTCTCCGTGATATGCGCCCCCATCTTCTCAAGGCCGGAAAGATGCATATCAATGGGCCGCGCGCCCAGGCGGCAGCCGCCGGGCGTATAGATGTCCGCGCGGCCCGTGCGGGCCAGCAGCGGCGCCAGATAGAACAGCGAGGAGCGCATCGCGCGCATCAGCGGCTCCGGCACTGCGCTGCCCGGAAATTCCGGCGGCGTAATGACGGCGCGCCCATTCTCCAGCAGGACCTTGCAGCCCACGCTTTGCAGGATGCGCGCCGAAGCCTCCACGTCGGACAGATGCGGCACGTCCGTGAGCGTCACCGTGCCGCGGCACAGCACCGACGCCGCCATGATGGGCAGCACACTGTTCTTTGCGCCGGGTATCCGCACCTCTCCAAAAAGGCCGCTGCCTCCGCTGATCGTCAAAATTTCCATATCCCGCACCCCGTTTCGTAGAATGGAGCCCAGTGTCCCAGACTGTAACCCATCCTATGCAAACAGGGCCGTTTGTGTTAAAAGCGCGCCGTTTACGCCGTGGTTTTCATCAATCGGTCCAGATTTTCGCAGATCTTATCCAGCGAATCCGGCTGGGCCAGCGCACGCGCTTTCGCCCCCATGAGCATCAATTCCGCAGGGTCCTTCGTCAGCTTGTCGACGATGCCGATGAGCTTCTCGCCCGTCAGCTCCTTTTCCTCAACCACAACGGCCGCGCCCAGCTTCTGCAGCTGCATGGCGTTGTGGTACTGGTGGTTTTCCGCCACGTTGGGCGACGGGATGAGCACCGAGGCGCGCCCCACGGCCGCGATCTCCGCCAGCGTCAGCGCGCCCGCCCGGCTGATGACCAGGTCCGCCGCGGCCAGCATCTCCGGCATGTTGTCGATGTACTCCCGGATGATGAACTTCGGGCTGTGGTCGATGCCCAGCCGCGCGGCAAGGGCTGCAAAATCCGCTTTTTCAATGCTGCCCGTCGCATGCACATGAAGGAAATCACGCTGCGCGATCTCCCATTTTGCCAAATCGGCCACGCGTTCGCCCAGCACCTGCGCGCCCAGGCTGCCGCCGAAGGAGATGATGACGGCCTGCCCCTCCTTCGCGCCCAGCGCGCGGCGTGCGGCGGGACGGTCCTGCCGGAACATCTCCTCCCGCACCGGGTTGCCCGTAACGACCGTCTTGTCCGGCGCGCCCAGACGCTGCACGGCGTCGGGCATGGCCGCGAACACCAGGTCCACCTGCTTTGCCAGGATCTTGTTGGTCACGCCGGGGAAAGCGTTCTGCTCGTGAATGGCCGTGCGGATGCCCCTGCGGGCCGCGGCCTGCACCACCGGCCCGCTGACGTACCCGCCCGCGCCGATGACAAGGTCCGGCTTTACCTCCCGCAGGATGGCGCCGGCGCGCGGGCCGCTCAGCGCCAGGTGCCAAAGGGCAACCAGGTTCCGCGCGATGTTCTTCGGCGTCAGGCGGCGCTGGATGCCGTTCACCTCGATGGGATGGAACGCATAACCCGCCTTGGAGACAAGGCCGTACTCCATTCCCTTCTGCCGTCCGGCGAAGTGTATCTCCGCGTCCGGATGGCGTTTTTTCAGCGCGCCCGCAATGGCGAGCGCCGGGTTGATGTGTCCGGCTGTGCCGCCGGCGGCGATCAATACACGCATAGGTACCTCCTGCTTTCGCGCAATACCGCACGGTTCCAGGCGCCGGGCCGCGCCGGAAAACTTTTCACCGGCGGTCTGCCCCCGCTCAAAAAATAAAAATGCAGACGCGCGGCCCTGCCGCGCGCCGCTATACCTTCTCCGCGCCGCCCTGGCGGGAGACCGAAAGCACAACGCCCATCTCGCCCAGCAGCATCAGCAGGGACGTGCCTCCGTAGGAAAAAAACGGCAGGCTGATGCCCGTGTTCGGAATGGTCTTCGTCACCACGGCGATATTCAGCACCGCCTGCAGCGTCACCTGCACGATAACGCCCACCACCAGCATGGAGCCGAATTTGTCTTTTGCGTGCCACGCCACATAAATGCCCCGCAGCAAAAGCGCCACAAAAAGGAAAATCACCAGCAGCGCGCCGATAAAGCCCAGCTCTTCACAGATGACGGAGAAAATAAAGTCGTTCTGCGGCTCGGGCAGGTACAGGTGTTTCTGCTTGGAGTTGCCGATGCCAAGGCCCGTCAGCCCGCCCGAGCCGATGGCGTACATGCTCTGGATGATCTGGTGGCCGTCGCCCTGGGCGTCCAGCCACGGGTTCTGCCAGCTTTCGATGCGGCTCATGGCGTAGGGCACAAGGTCCGGCACCAGCACAACGGCGCCCGCCACGCCCGCCACAACGCCCGCGATGGCAAGGCCGAACCATACAAGCCCCGTGCCGCCCACAAACATCATCAGTCCCCCGATGCCCAAAATGAGCACCGTGCCCGAAAGATGCGGCTCCAGCAGCATCAGCCCCGCGATCACGCCGAGGATGACGACGAAGGGCAGCACGCCGTAGGCAAAGGTCTTCATGCGCTTATGGTTGATGGAAATGATGTGCGCGAACAGCACGATGACCGCGAACTTCGCCACCTCCGAGGGCTGCAGATTGCCGCCGATGGGCAGGAATATCCACCGCTTCGCGCCGTTCAGCTCCGGCATGAAGAGCACGACGATGAGCAGTACGACCGTGACGGCCATGATGGGCCTCGCAAATTTGTGGAAGATGTGGTAATCCACGTGGGACGCGACGAACATCACGACCACGCCCACCGCGGCGAACAGCGCCTGCTGGCGGATGAAGTGGAAGCTGTCGCCCTTGAAGCGGTAATACGCCGTGGCATAGCTGGCGCTGAACAGCATCACCAGCCCGAACACCACCAGCGTCAGCACGATGATGGCCAGCGGCCAGTCCAGCGGCGGCTGGCTGAGCAGCCGGATGCGGGCCTCGGACTTGCGTTTTAACTTTTTGGCTGCTTCTGGCATCGGGAACCTCCGAAGATACAAAATTGCCCGCGCCGGCCGCATCGGCACAGGCTGCTTATTGGGGAATCAGGATACGTAGACAAAAATACCGCCCAGCACCACGCCCACCAGCGTGATGAAGCTGAACACGGAGACGATCTTCACCTCGCTCCACCCGCACATTTCAAAGTGGTGGTGGATGGGGCTCATTTTAAAAATACGCTTGCCGTGGGTCAGCTTGAAATATGTTACCTGCAGCATCACGCTGAACGCCTCGATCAGGTAGATAACACCCATGAAAAGGAGCAGCTCCGGCCGGCCGATGCCGTAAGCCACGGCCACCACCGCGCCCCCCAGGAACATACTGCCCGTATCGCCCATAAACGTTTTGGCCGGGTAAAAGTTCCACGCAAGGAAGCCCGCGCAGCCGCCCGCCACGGCCGCGGCAAACAGCGCCATGGTAGTGTTTCCCAAAAGGCTGGCGATAAACATGAAGCCCATCATTACAACAAAGGTGACGCTGGACGCCAGCCCGTCGATGCCGTCCGTCAGGTTGACGGCGTTCACCATGCCGATGATGAGGAGGAACGAGAGGACGTAAAAGAACCAGCCGAAGTCCACCGCGCCCAGCAGCGGCAGCGTCACGATGGTGGACAGCGTTCCGTTGAGATACAGCGAGGAAAGGTACGCCCCGGTGATGAGCACCTGCGCCACGATCTTATAGCGCGCCATCAGGCCCAGGTTGCGCTTTTTCACCACCTTGATATAGTCGTCCACAAAGCCCACCAGGCCGAAGGCGTAAGCCGTCAGCACGCCGATGAACAGCGAGACGCTGGTGCCGGAAAGCCAGCCCCCCAGCAGGCTGGGCACGCTGAGCGCCAGAACCGTATAGCCCAGCACCACGCCCACAAGGACACCCAGGTAAAACGTCAAACCGCCCATGGTGGGCGTGCCGTTTTTGCCCTGGTGCCAAGTGGGGCCGATCTCCTTGATGGTCTGGCCGAAGTGAAGCCTGCGCAGCGCGGGGATGATCAGCAGGCCGGAGGCCGCTGTGATCGCCAGCGCGCCGAAGGCCGCCGCCATAAGGGCATATTTTTCCATAATTTACACGCTCCCGGTAATTTTTGCGCGGCCGCGCCGCGTCCCGGCCCGATGCGCACGGTCTTTCCGCTGGGCACCCGGCTTTCTTTTATTTTCAGGCAATGCCGCACAATTCCAGGTGTTGAATCGCGCCGGCAGATTTTTTTGGCAGTTTAAACAAAAAACGCAGCGAATACTTTGCGCATTTGCGAGGCTTTTGGAGGCAACTGCCGGAAAATATGCAAGCGGGGCGACACTTAAGGCGTCAGCCATGAATTGTGCGGTGCTGCCTTTAATCCCTGGGCACGGCTTTGTAAAACCCGTCCAGAATCGTCTCGAACGCCATGCCGTGGCTGGCCTTCACCAAAACCGCGTCGCCCGGGCGGCAGTACGCCGTAAGGCGGGCCAGCGCTTCGTCCTTGTCCCTGCAATGCACCGCGTTCGCGCCCAGTGCGGCGGCGCTTTCGCGGCCGGTCCGCATGGCCCCGCCCACGGTCAGCAGCAGGTCCACGCCGCAGCGCGCCGCCAGCGCGCCCACCTCGGCGTGAGCCTGCCGGGTGATGGCGCCCAGCTCGAACATATCGCCCAGCACCGCGACCCTCCGTCCCCGGACAGGATATTCCTTCAGCGTCAGCAGCGCGGCGCGCATGCTGTCGGGGTTCGCGTTGTAGCAGTCCTCGATGACCGTCACGCCGCCGTGCTCCACCACATGCTGGCGGTGGCCCGTCGTTTGATAATTCGCCAGCGCCGCGGCCGCAGCGGCCGGTGCAAGGCCCAGGCGCGTGGCCAGCGCATAAGCCGAAAGCGCGTTGCGCACATTGTGCAGGCCCATGGCCGGGATATACGCGGGCAGGCTTCCGTGCACCTTGTCCGCGATGGTGAACCGCGTGCCCTCCGCCCCGGAAACGATATCCAGCGCCCGCACGTCCGCGTCCGGGTTTTCAACGGCAAACAGCACCTTCTCAAGGTCCGGCCGGACGGCCGCGCCGGGCAGATAATCGTCGTCGCCGTTCACCACCAGCGGCGCGCCCTGCGGCAGCCCCTCGCAGATCTCCAGCTTTGCCCTGAGGATATTTTCCCGCGTGCCCAGCTGCTCCAGATGGGAGCGCCCGATGCAGGTGATGACAGCGCCCGCAGGCTTTGCCGCCAGCGTCAGCTTCCGGATCTCGCCCAGGCCCTGCATGCCCATCTCCACCACGGCGTACTCCACGCTTTTGTCCAGGCGGAACAGCGTGTTCGGCATGCCGATCTCGTTATTCTGGTTCCCCTGTGTCTTGAGCGTTTTGCCGAAAGCCGAAAATACCGCGTAACAGAACTCTTTTGTCGTCGTTTTGCCCACGCTGCCCGTCACGCCCGCCAGCAGCGGGCTGTACAGCGCGCGGTAGTTCGCGCCCAGCCGGATCATCGCATCCAGCGCGTCCGGCACCTGCACGCATTTCTCCGGCGGCACGCCCGGCACCGGGCGCTGCACCACAACGCCCGCCGCTCCGGCCTCCAGCGCCCGGAGCGCGTAATCGTGGCCGTCCACGCGCTCGCCCCGGATGCACACGAACAGGCTCCCCGGCCCGGCCTCCCGGCTGTCCGTCACCACCGACGCGATCTCCGGATCCCCTGCCAGGGCGCCCAGCCCCCGCAGCAGCACACTCGACAAAACAGGCTGCATATACAATCCTCCATGCTCTGAATACTCGCCGGGCGGCGTCAGGCTTTGTCCAGCCCTTTGCGCTCCAGCCACTCGCGGACGATCCTGTGTTCGTCCAGATAAAGGGTCACCCCGTCGATGACCTGGTAATCCTCGTGACCCTTTCCGCACAGCGCCAGCACATCGCCCGGGCGCAGCATATCCAGCGCCCGGTTCACAGCCGTGCGCCGCTCCACCTCCACGATGTACGGCTTGCCCGAAGCGGCCAGCACCGGCTCGGCGTCCTTTATTATAGCACAAGGATCTTCCTTGCGGGGATTATCCGACGTTAAAACTGCAAAATCAGCATATTTCACCACGGCTTCGCTCATCAGCGGGCGTTTTTTTGCATCGCGCTCGCCCGCGCAGCCATACAGCACCACCAGCCGCCCCTCCACGAAAGGCGCAACGCCCGCGAGCACCTTTTCAATGGCGTCGCCCGTGTGGGCATAGTCGCACAGGATGGTGAACGCGCCGTGATACAGCACCTCGCACCGGCCGCGCACCCCGCGGGAGGCCGAAAGCGCGGCCGCGGCGTCCCGCGCGGGGATGCCCAGCGCAATGGCCGCGGCGGCCGCCGCCAGCGCGTTGTGCACCGAGTAATCCCCGGGCATGGGGAAATCGATGCGCTGGATGAAGCCGCGGCCCACCATCTCGAACTTCACGCCCGAGGCCGAGAGCCGGATGTTGCGGGCGGTGTAATCCGCCGCGTCGTCGCCTGCGGAAAAGGTGATGCGCTCCGGCCCCTGCACCTCGTCCAGCAGGCGGCGGCCGTAGCTGTCGTCCAGGTTCACCACCATGTGCTTCACCTGGCTGAACAGGCTTTTCTTTGCAGCGAAATAGTTTTCAAAGGTCTTGTGATAATCCAGATGATCCTGCGTCAGGTTCGTGAACACGCCCACCTCAAAGGTAAGGCCCCACAGCCGCAGCTGGTCCAGCGCCTGGCTGCTGGCTTCCATTACCGCGAACGTGCAGCCCGCCAGCACCATGCGGCTGAACAGCGCGTTCAGGTCCCACGGCTCGGGCGTGGTATATTTTGCGGGCACGTCCATGGCGTCGATCTCGGTGTGGATGGTGCCAATGAGCCCCGCTTTGCAGCCCGCCTGCTCCAGCGTCTGCTTGATGAGCGTGGTGACGGTGGTTTTTCCGTTGGTGCCCGTGACGGCCACCAGCCGCAGCTTTTCGGCGGGACGGCCGAAAAAATTCTGGCACAGCTGCGCGTATGCCTTGCGGCCGGAGGCCACCTGCACCTCGCCGGGCAGGCCCAGCGGACGCTCGGTGACGATGCACACGGCGCCCGCCTCCAGCGCCTTGCGCGCGTGGTCGTGCCCGTCGGTCGTCATGCCCCTGGCGCACACGAACACCGCGCCCGGACAGGCCCGGCGGGAATCCTGCGTAACGAGCACCGCCTCGCCCTGCGGCAGCGTGCCGGTATACGGCACGCCGCTGAACAATACCTGTAACTCCATGGATGCACTCCCCTTTCGTGCCGCGCCGCGCGGCCCGCCGCCCTGACGCGGCCTGTTAATCCAGAACGGTGGTATCGTGGAACGTCACCTCGATGACAGACCCGATCTCCACCTGCGTATCGGCCGCAATGTCCTGCTCTGTGACCACGATGGTGCTGCCGCCGCCCGTCACGCCCTTTTCGCTGACGTTCAGGCCCAGCGATTTCAGCGTGGCGCACGCCGCGTCGTAGCTCATATCCGTCAGGTTCGGCACCGTGACAAGGTCGCCGCCGCTCTCGGAGCGGTCCTCCGAATACAGAATGATCGTGGACTGGCGCGGCACGATGGTGCCCGCCGCCGGGTACTGATACAGAACGGTATCGCCTGTGGCGCGCTCGATGTCCACATTGAAGCCGGATTCGCGCAGCTTGCCGGCGGCGGCGTTCACACTGGAGCCCACCACGTTGGGCACCGCCGTCTCCACCTTTGCCAGCTCCGCCTCGGTGTACTCCTTGGGCACCCCCAGCGTCTGGAGCGCCTCGTCCAGCACACTTTGCACCACGGGCGCGGCCAGACGGCCGCCGTAATAGGTTTCCTGTTCGTCGTGCGGCGTGTCCAGCATCACCAGCACCGCGATCTGCGGGTCGTCCCCGGGCGCGAAGCCCCAGTAAGAGGAATAATAGGTCTGCTCTTCGTCCGACAGCGCCTGCTTGCGCTGGCTGGTGCCGGATTTGCCGCCCGCCTTATAGCCGGCCACATAGCCCGTCTTGTTGCCGCCGGTCAGCGTCTTGCCATCCGCAGCCGTCATATTTACGCTTCTCGTCAGCAGCTCGCGCATGGTGGCGCTTGTCTCGGCCGAGAGCACCTGCCGCTTCACTTCCGGCTCCACGTTTTCAACGATATTCCCGTCCGCGTCCAGCACCTGCTTTACCACGTGCGGCTGTACCAGATATCCGCCGTTGATGACGGCGCAGGCCGCTGTGATCATCTGGATGGGCGTGGTGGACGTCGTCTGGCCGAAGGCGGAGGAGGCCAGCTCCACGGGCCCCATTCTTTCCAGCGGGACGTACTGTGTCGTTCCCTCGTCGTCCATGTCGATGCCCGTTTTCTCGTAAAAGCCGAAGGCCTGCATATAATTGCAGAACGTCTCCGCCCCCATCATCTGCCCCAGCGTGACATAGTAGGGGTTGCACGAGCCGTCCAGGCCGCCGAAGAAGTCCAGCGTGCCGTGGTTGGTGTGCGCGCACCGCATGGTGCGGCCCGCCACGGTGATGGAGCCCTTGCAGGTGTACGAGGTGTTCAGGTTCGCCGCGCCGGAGTCCAGCGCGGCCGAAGCCGTGATGACCTTGAACACCGAGCCGGGGTAGTACAGGTCGGCCACCGCCTTGTTACGCCATTGCGCCCACTGCGCGGTATATTTCGCGTCCGCCCGTTCGTTTTCATCCGCAATGGCCGCGATCTGTGCCGCCAGCGCCTCGTCCGCAATGGTGTAAGGGTCCTGCAGGTTGTAGTCCGGCATCGTCGCCATGGCCAGGATCGCGCCCGTGTTCACGTCCATCACGATGCCCACCGCGCGGTTTTCCACATGATACTGGTCCACGGCGTTCTGCAGGTATTTTTCCAATGTGCTCTGGATGCTGGCGTTCAGCGTCAGCACCAGGCCGTTGCCGTCCTCGGCGTCATAGGCCGCCTCGTAGGTGCCGTTTGGCAAATCGTACCCCCAGGCGTTCTTCATGCCCACCACGCGCCCGGCGGTGCCCTTGAGCGTATCGTTGTAATAGCTCTCGATGCCCAGCACGCCGTCGCCGTCCGCGTTCACAAAGCCGATGATCGTGGAGGCCAGCGTCTGGTAGGGATAATAACGCTTCGCGTCCTGCACCAGGCTGATGCCCGCGACAGGAGTATCTTTTCCCTTGTCCGATGCGTTATACTCGGTGATCCAGGCCGTGATGGCGTCCGCCACCGGCTTTTCGATCTGCCGCTTGATGAGCTGATAGTTGCTTTCGCTCTTCTGAAGCTTTTCCAAAATGCTCTGGGCGTCCAGCTCCAGCAGCTCGGCCAGCTTTACGGCAACGTCGTTGATATTCGTGCCGCTTTTGGCCATGTCCCGGGGCGAGGCGACTACCGTCCACACCTTGTTGCTGCGGGCCAGCACCTTCATATCGGAATCGTAGATAACGCCGCGGTTGGGCGTGATGGTCTCGTCCGCAAGCTGCTGGTTTTCGGCGCGGGCGGCCAGTTCGTCGTGCTGCACGATTTGAAGCTGGTACAGGTTGTATACAACGGCCCCAAAGCCCACCAGCACGAACAGCGCGGCCAGCACGATGGCGCGCGTGCGCATGCTGCGGGACACCGCGCTCTTGGGCGCCTTCGCCGTGTCCTGCGGCGGTACGTTCTTTCGATTGTGTTCCGGCTGTTTTTTCATCTCTGCCTCCCGGGATATTGCTGTTGTCAAAGGGCGCGGGCCAGCCGCGCAAACGGTCGAACGCGGGCATAAAAAGAATTATCACCGGCTTTTCCCGCACGAACGGCTCGGCAGAGGAAGAAAGGCGGTGATAATACTTATTGATTCAGGGCGTGAGGTATTCCATAAAGCTGGCCACCGTCTGCGATATCTCGCCCGCCAGGCGGGCCAGCCCGGTGTCCGAGCGCTCCACCTTGTTCTCCTGCCCGGTGGTCACATACGTCACCTGTGAGCGGTCCATCTTTACCATTTTCAGCGTATTCGTTGCATATTCCTGCACCGCCGAAAGGTTCGTTTTCATTTCCATCTCGCCCGCCAGGTATGTATACTCGCTCTGAAGGTCGGCCAGGGTGTCCTCCTGCGTGCGGATCTGGGCCGAAAGCTCGGTGGACTGCACCTGCGAGTACAGCACGCTGCAAACCAGCGCCAGAAACACGGAAGCGAACGCCACGGCTTTGATCCATTTTAAATTGTACCGCGCCAGCCCCCGCTTTGGCTTTGGCTGCCCGGCCACGCGCAGACGCGGCTTTTGCTCCCGCGGAGCGAACCGCTCAAGGTCGTACGCTGCATTCGTCTGCATGGCGTCCTCTCTCCTTTCTTTTTTGTTTCAAGGCAATACCGTACAATTCTAAGCGTCGAATCGCGCCGGCCGGTTTTTTGGCAGGTTAAACAAAAAGCGCAGCGAATACTTTGTGTATTCGCGAGCATTTTTGTGACAGTTGCCGAAAAATCTGCAAGCGAGGCGACGCTTAAGGCTTCAGCCGTGAATTGTGCGGCGTTGCCTCAAATATGCAATGCGGCCCCGGCCGCGTTACAGCTTTTCCAGTATGCGCAGCTTTGCGCTGCGCGCACGGCGGTTTTCCGCCTGTTCCCCGGCGGCTGCCTCAACAGGCTTTTTGGTAATGAGCTTTGCCCTGGCCTTCCCGCCGCATACGCACACCGGGAACTCCGGCGGGCAGGTGCAGGCCGTGGCCCACTGGCGGAACCGCTGCTTGACGAGCCTGTCCTCCAGGGAATGGAACGTGATGACGCACATGCGCCCGCCCGGCTTCAGTGCGGCAAACAGCACGTCCAGCCCTTCACTCAGTGCGTCCAGCTCACCGTTCACGGCGATGCGCAGCGCCTGGAAGGTGCGGCGCGCGGGGTTTTTGTCCTTGCGGCGCACCGCGGGCGGCAGCGCCGAGGCGACGGCCTGCACCAGCTGCGCCGTCGTTTCAATGGGTGCGGCGGCGCGGGCGCTTTCGATCTTCCCGGCGATCTGCCAGGCATACGGCTCCTCGCCGTATTCCTTGAGGATACGGCACAATTCCGCGCGGGAGGCGGTGTTCACAAGGTCGGCGGCCGTGGGGCCGCTCTGGCTCATGCGCATGTCCAGCGGCGCGTCGCCCTGATACGAAAAGCCGCGCGAGACCTCGTCCAGCTGGTGTGAGGAAACCCCCAGGTCCAGCAGCACGCCGTCCAGCCCGTCCACGCCAAGCTGGGCCAGCGCCCTGTCCGCATAGCGGAAATTGCTCTGCACCACCGTAGCGGGCAGCCCTTCCAGGCGCTGCGACGCGGCGGCCACGGCGTCGGGGTCCTGGTCCAGCGCGATGAGGCGGCCGGTCGTGAGGCGCGCGGCGATCTCTTTTGAATGCCCTGCCCCGCCCGCGGTGCCGTCGAGATAAATGCCGTCCGGCCGGATGGCAAGGCCGTCGATGCATTCCGCGAGGAGGACAGGGATGTGATGAAAACTCATGGCTTAAAACTCCAATTCTTCCATGGCGGCGGCGATGGGCCCGCTGCGCAGGCGCTCGTTCATCTGCTGCCAGGCCTGCGTGTTCCATATCTCGGCATGGCGGCCCACGCCGATGACCGTAACGTCCTTTTCCAGCTTCGCATGCTGGCGCAGGTTGGCGGGCAGCAGGATGCGCCCCTGCTTGTCCGGCGACGCCTCCACGGCGGTGGCGTACAGAAAGCGCTGCACGTCACGGGATTTCACCATGCTTTTTTCGGACAGAAGTGCGGAAATGCGCTCCCATTCGTCTTCCGGAAACGCCACCAGACAGTCGTCCAGCCAGCGGGTGACGATGAAAGTGCCGCCCATGGCCTCGCGGAATTTGGGCGGGAAATTGAGCCTCCCCTTGTCGTCGATGGCATAGCTGTACTCGCCGATCAGCATTTCCAGCCACCACCTTCCCGGCACATGGGGGAGTTCCCCCACTTTTACCCACTTTGCCCCACTTCTGTTTCAATTATAAGGGGCGTCCCTGTAAAAATCAACCCTTTTTCTGTGAAAGTTTTCGACGCCGAACCGTTTTTGACCGTGTCGAAACACGTCTCCGGGCGTATCTTCTTTGGGAACCGCAGCGTTTCTCCGCACGGGCGCGCGAAAGACACGTTGGCGGGCGTTTTGCCGGCGTGCAAACGGACAAACGCAAAAAAGGCGGGCACCTGAAAAGGT
>ENA-OWPN01001417-OWPN01001417.1-human-gut-metagenome-genome-assembly--contig:-NODE-1417-length-21879-cov-5.191807_pt1 | contig 21879 bp, 19 predicted proteins | sample MGYA00248266_ERZ651850 | MGnify/ENA primary metagenome ERZ651850 (study PRJEB26924, sample SAMEA4378296) | human gut metagenome | biome: human gut; feature: human-associated habitat; material: faeces... | reverse complement strand
ACGGGAAGCTGGAAAAGCGCAGCCTGACCTTGGGTACCTATGAGGAGACGCTGGCCACCTATCCCGTGGAGAGCGGGCTGACGACGGAGGATTATATCGCCTACCCGGATGAGACACTGACGGTGGGAATGATCTGTGTTCCCTATGACCAGCGCACCTTTAAGCCGGACGATAGCAATGCATCGGGTGGCGGCGTTGAACAGCCGGAGGGTGGTGGCGGTGCCGTAACGGACGGTACTGCCAAAGACAACACCGTGACGGAGGGCTGAGCATGATCCTTGAAATGCGGAATATCTGCAAGGACTACCCCATGGGCAAGACCGTGACCCGTGTGCTGCGGGACGTGAGTCTGGATGTGGCCGAGGGAGAATACCTTGCCATCATGGGACCATCCGGCAGCGGCAAGACCACGCTGATGAACATCATCGGCTGTCTGGACGTTCCCACCTCCGGTACCTATGAGCTGGACGGGCAGAACCTGAAGGACATGGACGACGATGAACTGGCGGATATCCGGAACAAGCACCTGGGCTTCGTGTTCCAGAGCTTTTACCTGATGCCCAAGCTCACCGCGCTGGACAATGTGGCGCTGCCCCTGCTGTACGCCGGGGTGAGCCTGAAGGAACGGCGGGAGCGGGCGGCGGAAGCGCTGAAGGCTGTGGGACTGGAAGAGCGGATGGACTTTTTCCCCAACCAGCTGTCCGGCGGCCAGTGCCAGCGCGTTGCCATTGCCCGGGCGATGGTGGGAAAGCCGGATCTGCTGCTGGCGGACGAGCCGACCGGCGCGTTGGACACCAAGGCAGGCAACCAGATCATGGATATTTTCCGGCGGCTCAGTGACGAGGGAATGACCATCCTCATGATCACCCACGAGCTTGCCATTGCCCAGTGCGCAGACAAGATTTACCACATTCTGGACGGGCAGCTCCGTACTTACGACGAGCAGCAGGAGGGAGGTGCCGGAAATGAAGAAGCAGAATAAGAAGAAAACCATCATTACGGTGACCGCAGTGGTTCTGGTGGTGGTCATCGGCCTTGGCGTGTGGTTCGGCGTGAGCCGGGGCAGGTCGGAGCCGGTGAAGGTGTTTGCCTTCAACTACGTCGGCATGACGGAATATTGGGGCGATTCTCAGGAGAGCTACGGCCCCGTCTCCACGGATAAGATTCAGACCGTATTTCTTTCCTCCACCCAGACGGTGACGGAAATGAAGGTCGCCCAGGGAGACATGGTGAAAAAGGGCGACGTGCTGATGACCTTTGACACCACCCTGTCCGACCTCCAGCTGGAGCGCAAGCGGCTGGAGGTGGAGAAGCTGAAGCTGGATCAGGAAACCGCCCGGAAAAGGCTGAGAGAGATCCAGAATATGACGCCCATGTCCGCCGCGGATTTTGACGTTTCCGGTGACTACGGAGACGAGGGGGATCCGAATGCCGGCGACAAGCTGTCGGGCAGCTATCAGCTCTCCACCAACTCCGACTACGACGGCAGCATGGCGGAAAAGGCGCTGATCTGCTGGCTCAACACCGCAGCCGCCGTGGACAATGGCATTCTGGAAGCGGCGCGGCAGAAGGCGGAGGAGTACCAGAATAAAAATTACGTACCCGATCCCACGGAGGAACCTACCGTGGAAACAACGGAAGAAACGACGGAGACTACGACAGAAACTACGGAAAGTCCGTCAGAGAAGCCGTCGGAAACTCCGAATCCGCCGGAGAATCCCGGGGAAGGTTCTTCCGGCGAGAATCCCGGGGAAGGTTCTTCCGGCGGGAATCCCGGGGGCGAGGACGGCGAAAATTCCAGCGCCTCGGCGGCGGAAAACCCCGATGAAAAGCCTACGATTACCGTGAGCGATTACTACATGGTCTTCAAGGTCACCGAGGGCAATATGTCCCTGGGCAACCGGCTGACCTGGCAGGGGCTGCATATCTACCGGCAGGGCGGCGGCTTCGTGTTCAAGTTCTTTGACGCTTCGGTGGTTCCCGACCATTCCATCATAACGGACGACCCGGACAACACCGATCCCACCGACCCGGATATGCCTGACCCCGGCAGCGGCTATACCGCCGCGCAGCTGGCGCAGATGCGCTCCGAGCAGGAAAAGAAGATCAAGGAGCTGGGCTTCAAGATCAAGGTGGCCGAAGCGGATTACAAGATCAAGCAGACCGAAATGAGCGACGGCAATATCTACGCCGACTTTGACGGCAAGGTGGTCTCCGTCCTGACGGAGGAGGAGGCTAAGACCAAGAGCCAGCCTGTCCTCAAGGTCTCCGGCGGCGGCGGATTCTACATCCAGGGCAGCGTCAGCGAGCTGGACAAGGATAAGCTGCAAATCGGGCAGGAGGTCACGGTCAACGACTGGAACACCGGCATGACCTATCCCGGCAAAGTCGTGTCCATGGGAGATTTCCCCAGCGACAACGACAGCTATTACGGCTCGGGCAACCCCAACGTGTCCTACTATCCCTTCACGGTCTTCGTGGACGAAACTGCGGATTTGCAGGCGGGAATGTACGCCAATATCCAGTATTCCTCGGCTACAGGCGAAAGTGGCATCTACCTGGAGAACCCCTTTGTTCGCAGTGAGAAAGGACAGTCCTTCGTTTACGTCCGGGGTGCCGGCGGCAAGCTGGAGAAGCGGTTCGTGACCACGGGGAAGGCGCTGTGGGGCAGCTACACCGAGATTCTCAGCGGCCTGACCGCAGACGACCTCATTGCATTCCCCTACGGCAAGAACCTGAAAGAGGGCGCGCCCACGGTGGAAAGCGACCCGAGCGATCTGTACAGTTATTAAGGAGGGCAAATTTTATGATAGAAAATATCCGGCTTGCCTTCCAGGGAATCTGGGGACACAAGATGCGAAGCGTGCTGACCATGCTGGGCATTATCATCGGCATTGCGGCCATTATCACCATTGTTTCCACCATCCGGGGAACCAATGAGCAGATCAAGGAGAACCTCATCGGCGCGGGCAACAACGTGGTTACCGTCCGGCTGAATCAGGCGGGGTATTCCTATGACATGGGCTGGAATGCCATCCCCGAGGGCGTGCGGGTCATCACCGAGGAGACCCGGCAGGAGCTGGAAGAACTTTCCGGCGTGGAGGAAGTATCGCTGTATAACTCCCGGAACAATTCCAATTTTGTGTACTACCAGAATACGAGCTTCAACGGCGAGACCTACGGCATTGATATGCACTATCTTCCGGTGTACGGCTATCAGGTCAAGTCCGGCAGGGGCTTTACCCAGGCGGATTACGACAATTTCCGCAAGGTGGCGCTGGTGGACGCCAACACGGTTTCCACCCTGTTCGGCGGAGAAAATCCCGTGGGAAAGTCGCTGGAGGTCAAGGGTGACGTGTTCACCGTGGTGGGAGTGGTTGCCCTGTCCAAGGAGTTCACCCCGACCATTGAGACATTGCAGGACTACTACCTCTATGCGGACACCTCCTCCGGCTGTCTGTACATCCCCAGCACGGTCTGGCCGACGGCATTTCAGTTTGACGAGCCTCAGAACGTGGCCATCAAGGTGAAAAACACCGACACCATGGCCACGGCGGGTAAGGAAGCGGCTGACCTTCTGACCCAGAAGCAGATCGTGGATTCGGAAAATACCGACTTCGATTACCGCAGTCAGGATATGCTGGAACAGGCGCAGCAGCTGCAAAAAATGTCCCAGTCCACCAACACCCAGCTGATCTGGATCGCCAGCATTTCCCTGCTGGTGGGCGGCATCGGCGTCATGAACATCATGCTGGTGTCCGTGACGGAGCGGACGGCGGAGATCGGTCTGAAAAAGGCCATCGGCGCGAGAAAGAAGCGGATTCTGCTCCAGTTCCTGACGGAATCGGCGGTGCTGACCAGTCTGGGCGGCATCATCGGCGTCATCAGCGGCGTGATTCTCGCGGAGCTGATCTCCAACATGATGCAGATTCCCGTGTCCATCAGCGCGCCGGCCATCATCGTGGCGGTGGTGTTCTCCACCTTCATCGGCGTGGTGTTCGGTATGCTCCCGGCCTACAAGGCGGCAAACCTGAACCCCATCGAGGCACTGCGCAGAGATTAAAAGCAAACGCCGCCGGTTTCCGTATCGGAAACCGGCGGCGTAATGCTGTTTTTTCTGAGGGAATAATATGTGCAGACACACTCCGTATGGGTGTGCCAGTGTGGAAAAATGCTTATCACCCAGCGTACCAAATTATTAGTTTGTATTCGCTAACCCCTCCTTGGGGAGAATAAAAAGGGTGAATAAAGCAAATGTCGGCTTGGCGTATAATTTAAGCTTGTTATCCCAGAAGCAGAAAAGAATAACATAAAATAGATCTGTTCAGACGAGCAAATAGATTGATACTTGATATTTAAGATTTGCTGTGATACAATAATCAAGTCAAAATACATATGAAGGTGGTTAACACTATGGCAATGATTAAATGCCCCGAGTGCGGAAACCAAATTAGCGATAAGGCTAAGGTTTGTATTCACTGTGGTTGCCCCATTGAAGAACTTGCCCCGAGCGGAGTTGTTAAAATCAAGGTGTCTGTGTTAAAATCCCCTACTGGCTTTAACGGGAATCAGGATGTATCCATCCTTGCGGGTGACAAAACTCTGTGGGAAGGCAAGTCTGGCGAAGTTGCGGAGTTGTACTTTGATGGCCCAACTGACATTACCGTTAAGTATCATTTTAGCTTGATGCATTACAGCGGCGAGTGCTCTGGCATTATTGACCCTGCTAAGAGCAAGAAATACAATGTGTCTGCGAGACAGGGCTTCATGTCTACCAAGTTGGTTCTGCAGCAAGTGGATGTGTTTGATGCTGATTAATCGAATAGAGCATAAAGAAAGACGCATGGAAGTGGACATCCGTGCGTCTTTTTTTGCGTTTGGGAGGGAGAGAATGGTGGGGAGATTTTTCCATAGACCTAAGGAACTTCTGAATAAATCGTCTTCGACTGGCGGCAAATCTTTGTCCCATCCGCGAAGTTCTGGAAGCGGGAAATACATACAGGATTCCTCCACTTCAAGAACTTTCGGCTGAGCCAAATTCTTTCGCCGCCAGCTCTTGCTGATTTAATCAGAGTTTCCCTTGTTATGCTTTCGGCGCTTATGCCGCGCCCAGATATTCCTCCAGGCACAGTCCGGAGTCCTTCATGTCCATGGAGACTTCCTTGCCCACATACCGGAAGTGCCACGGCTCGTTGGTGATGCCGGTGATCTCCGCTTTTTCCTCGGTGTAGCGGAGGATGAAGCCGTACTCCCAGCAGTGCTCTGCCAGCCAGGCGTTGGCTTCCTCTCCCGAGATGTCCACGGCCAGACCCATCTGATGCTCGCTGGTGCCGGGGACGGCCACGGTTTCCAGCGCCATTTTTCGGGCCTCGTCAAAATCCAGGTCAAATTCCTTCATGTGTTCCCGGGTTCGCTTTTCCAGAATGTCCGTCTGCTCCTGGAGGGTGCGGTAGCCGCAATTGAAAATGTACTCGATTCCCGCGTCTGCGCAATCGGAGAGCATCTGCATCAGCGGCTCGTAGCACCGCCGATCCACCCGGTGCCAGTCCTCAACGATTACGGGGTCGGCGGTATAATAGTCCGGAATCGGATGGGCGGCGTTGACGAGGATGACCTCCATGCCCTTGGGGGTGAAATAGTGGGTCTCGCCGTCAATCTCCGTGGGGCCCACGGCGGCGGAGCCGTCGGGCAGGAAGTAGTAGCTGTATTCGCCCTCCTGATACCAGCCGGTGGCGGCAACGCCGTTTTCGCCGAAATAATACCGCTTTCCGCCGATCTCCTGCCAGTCCGTCGCCATGGTGCCGTCGGCCTGATAGTAGCGCATCCCGTCCTCCGCGGTGAGCCAGCCGGTGTGCATGACGCCCTCATCGGAAAAGTGGTAGCGGTTTTCACCGATGAATGCGTCTCCGGTCAGAGGCTGACCGCCTTCGTCAAGGTAGTAAATGTCTCCGCCGATGTTTGTGAAGCCGGTTCTCATTTTGCCGTCGTCGCCGAAATAGTACCGCTTTCCGTCAATCTCCTGCCAGCCTGTGGCGAGAATGCCGTCGGGGAGATAGCAGGGGATGCCGTCCAGCTGCTGCCAGCCGGTGAGCATCCCGCCGTCGTCACCGAAGCAGTAGGTTTTTCCGCCGATGGTCTGCCAGCCGGTCAGCATGACGCCGTCGCTCCCAAAGTACCGGGTAACGCCGTCCTGCTCCAGCCATCCGCTGGCGGGAATGCCGCCCTCCAGGAAAAAGTACCGCTGCCCGTCTATGTCCAGCCAGCCGGTGACAGGCTTGGCGTGAAAATCCCGGTAATACCGCACGCCGCCTTTTTCTGCCCAGCCGCTGCGGTCGACCTTGGCGTCGTACACGAGCCACGCGGCGCAGGCCGAAAAGGCGAGCAGCTGAAAAATCAGCGCCACTGTCAGAATGCGGCCGGTTTTTGTTTTCATATTGCTTCCTCCGCGAAAAGTAACCCAGGGGAACGCGCGCCTTTTCGGCGTAATTCCCCTGTACGTCTCAGTATATCATCGGACAGGACAAAATGCAACCCGCTTAATAGAACCTTCATAATCTTCCAGCCACATTTTGGCCTGTAAGTGTTGCTTTTTTGGGCGAAATATGGTATTATGAATTGCAATTTGAAGACAGGGGGCCGCTTTGGTCGCAGACCCCGAACAGGAGGTAAGAAGCTTGGCAAAAAAAGTACTGTGGATTCTGTTTGCCGTGGTTTTGGTTCTGGCACTGGCGGTGGCCGGTGTCACGGGGTATTTCTGGTATCAGAACAACCACATTTTCGTCGAGGACGCGGTCTACCCCATCAACGCGAAGACCCTGGATCTGCGGGGGCAGGACATTTCCTTTGAGCATTATGACGCCGTCCATTCCCAGCTGCCGAACTGCGAAATTTACTGGGACGTACCCTTCCAGGTCGGCAAATATCCCAATGATACCACGAAGCTGACGGTTGCGGATTTGACCGAGAAGGATATCCGGATTCTTCTAAACTATTTCCCCAAGCTGAAAACCCTGGACGCCACCGCTTGCAGCGATTACGCGGTTCTGGAATCCGCCAAGCAGCAGCTGCCCGGGTGCGAGATTCTTTACGAAGTCAATCTGGGAGGCAAGTCCTTCGCGCCGGACGTCACCGAGCTGACGCTGGAGGTGGGGGACTATGACTACGATACGCTGATGGAGAATCTCCAATATCTGCCCGACGTGCAGCAAATCACGCTGAAAAAGCCGGAGCTGTCCCTGGAACAGATCGACGAGCTGAAAACGACCTTTGGGGACATCACCATCGACTGCACGGTGGACATCGGCGGCACGGAGTACACCATGGACACCACCGAGCTGAACCTGTCCGGAATCAGTTCCGGGGATGTGGCGGGCGTGAGCGAAAAGCTGGGTATGCTTTCCGGGCTGACCAGCGTGGAGCTGATGAAATCCGACGGTACCAGCAGCCTGACAAAAGAGGATGTCAAGATCCTGGAAGAGGCTGCCCCGGAGGCGTCCTTCCACTACGTCTTCGACTTCTACGGCGAGACCCTTTCCACCACCGAGACCACGGAGGTTCACATCAAGAACGTGAACATCGGTGACGAGGGACTGCCGGAAGCCCGTCTGGCGCTGGATCTGCTGGAAAATTGCAGCCGCTTCGTGCTGGAAAACTGCAAAATCTCCAACGAGAGCATGGCGCAGCTCCGGGAGGACTACCGGGACAAGACCAAGGTGGTCTGGCGTGTTCCCTACGGCGGCGGAAGCTGCATGACCGATTCCGAGGTCATCCGCTGCACCTACGAGCTGACGGACAAGAACGCCCAGAATCTGGTCTACTGCGAGGATGTGCGGTTCATGGACGTGGGACACAACGACGTGACCTTCCTTAAGGACTTCTCCTTCCTGAAGGGAATGCCCAAGCTGGAAGCCATCATCATTTCCAGCGCCTATGTCTCCGATCTGACCCCCTTCGCCAACTGCAAGGAGCTGAAATTCTTCGAGGCGGCCTTCTGCGGCAATATCGAGGATCTCACTCCGCTGGCACAGTGCGAGAAGCTGGAAATGGTGAATATCAGCTTCACCAAGGTCAAGGATCTGTCCCCCCTGGACAATGTTCCCGTCAAGACCCTGTTCGCCCAGAACTACAGCGCCAAGCGGATCTCGGCGGAGGAGCAGAGGCGGTTTGCCGAGGTTCACCCCGACTGCCTGACCCAGTACACCGGCGATCAGCCCTACGGCCGGGGCTGGCGGTACGACGAGCACGACAAATACCTGCCCTACTACGGGATGCTCCGGAAGGTTTTCCGTCTGGACGACAACATCATCCCCAACAGTGTCGGCTGGTATTTGAGAGAGGGCGACACCGACCTGCCCACGGCGGAGTCCTGAAATTGACAAGCAAAGCTCTCCTGGATTCCGGGAGAGCTTTTGCTGTGCGGTTGGCGGAATGTGAGGCAAAAGAAACGGCAATACTTCTTTGCAAAATCCGAATCTTATGGTATAATCGATACAAAAGGAGGGATTCCCATGAATCTGGAAGAATTAAAAAGAAAGATGGACAAGGAGCACTATATTTATGACGATACGCTCTCGACGGTGCTGTACGTGGCCCTGCAGCTGGGCAGGCCGCTTTTGATCGAGGGCGCCGCCGGTGTGGGTAAGACCGAGGTGGCCAAGGTCATGGCCGCCGCGCTTGACCGGGAGCTGGTGCGGCTGCAATGCTACGAGGGGCTGGACGAAAGCAAGGCGCTCTACGAGTGGAACTACCAGAAGCAGCTATTGTCCATTCAGGTGAACATGAACGCCCAGGACAGGGAAGCGCTGACCCGCTCGCTGTTCAGCGACGAATATCTGCTGGAACGGCCGCTGCTCAAGTCCATCCGTTCGGAGAAGCCCGTGGTGCTGCTGGTCGACGAGATCGACAAGGCCGACGAGGAATTTGAGGCGTTTCTCTTAGAGCTGCTGTCGGAAATGCAGGTGACGATTCCGGAGGTGGGGACGATTAAGGCCAATTCCGTCCCCTTCGTGGTGCTGACCTCCAACCGGGCAAGGCCCCTGTCCGAAGCCCTGCGGCGGCGGTGCGCCTATCTGTATATCGAGTACCCGGACATGGAAAAGGAGCTGGCCATCCTGCGGGCGAAGCTGCCCCATGTGGACGACCGCCTCTGCGCCCAGGTGGCGCTGGCGGTGCAGAAGCTCCGCTCCAACGAGGTCATTCTGAAAAAACCCTCCATCGCCGAGACGCTGGACTGGGCGGCGGCGCTGGACGCTCTGGGCATCCGGGAGCTGACCCCCGACGCCCTGCGGAAAACCGCCGGATTCGTGCTGAAAAACAACGAGGATATGGCGGCGCTGGAGGAAGAAGAAACGAGCGGCTGCCGCTGCGGCGGCTGCGAGGGGCACCACCATGGCTGAGCCGGACGTTTATCTGGAAAAGTTGTCCGCTTTTTCCCGGATGCTCCATCTGGAAAACCTAAGCGTCAGCCCCAAGGAGACGGAGGACGCCGCCCGGCTGCTGATCGCCCTGGGCATGGACGACCGGGAGCGGGTGAAAACCGCCCTGCGCACCGTCTACGCCAAATCCCGGGAGGAGCAGATCACCTTCGACCGGGTATTCGACGGCTTTTTCCTGTCGGAGGAGCAAATCCGCCGTCAGGCCAAGGAGCAGATGGAGCGGGAGCAGGAGCTGGAGCAGCACCGCAAAGAAGCGGAGGAGGAGCTTCAGCTGAACGGCCAGCCCATGGATTTGAGCGAAAAGCAGCGGGAGACCTACGCAACCATGCCGGAGGAAGCCAGACAGCGGCTGCGGGGGTTCATGGAAAAGTACCGCGGCACCGCCGAGCGCAACCCCAAGCTCTACGGGGATTTCATCCACTCCGTATTCACCCGGGCGATCATGGAGCAGCAGATGCTCATGGAAAACGCCGGGGTGGGCGGGCAGGAGATGGACCCGGAGATCGGCATTCTCTACCGGGACATTTCCCAGTTCAAGGACACGGAAATCCCCAAGGCCATCGAGCTGATTCAGGCCGTAGCCAGAGAGATCAACGGGGAGCTGGCGGCTAAGGGGAAATCCGGCGGCCACATGGGGAAGCTGGATTTCCGCCGCACCATCCGCAAGGGACTGGAAACCGGGGGCAGCTTTTACCGCCTGCGCTACCGGAAGAAGCGCGCCAAGCGGAAGCGTCTGGTGCTGCTGTGCGACGTGTCCGGCTCCATGGTGCAGTTTTCGGAGTTCGCTCTGCGGTTCATCCAGAGCCTGAATCAGGTCTCGGAAAGCTCCCGGGTGTTCCTGTTCTCCGAGACGGTGGTGGAGGCGGACGCATTCCGGCTGCAAAACATGGATTTGTTCCGCAGCTATGTGAAGGATTCTGGCATCTACGGCCGGGGGACGGATCTGGGCGCGGCGCTGGAGACCCTGTGTACCATGCACCCGAGCGTGCTGGGTGCCTCCGCGACGCTGCTGATTCTATCCGACACCAAAACCATCGACCAGCCCCGGGCGTTGGCGGCGGTGCGGGAGGCGAAGCGTCAGGCGGGGAGAGTGATTTTCCTGAACCCCATCCCGGAAGGGAAGTGGAAGTATATCAGGAGCGTTCAGACCATGGCGTCCGTCTGCCCCATGGTATCGTGCAGCACCCTGCGGGAGCTGGCATCGGCCTGCCGGAAATTGACAAAGGGAATCTAGATTAAATCGGCGAGAGCTGGCGGAATCAACGTCAGAGAAAAATTGAGGCCATGACACGTCAGGAGACGGTCATGGCCTTTTTTGATTTGAAATCAGGTTCGCATTGCGCCGTCCACGGACAGAATCTCTCCCGTGATATAGCTTGCCATATCGCTGGCCAGGAACAAAAACGCATTCGCGACATCGTCGGCTTCGCCAACGCGGCGGAGCGGAATCGCGTTAATGAGCGGCTGGATCATCCTTTCCGGAAGCGCGGCGACCATATCCGTTCTTGTGATTCCGGGCGCGACGGCATTCACCCGGATGTTGCTCGGGCCCAATTCTCTTGCCAACGACCAGGTAAGCCCGTTCACGGCAGATTTGCTTGTGGGATACCCAACGCCGCCCGGCTGCCCGCAAAAGCTGACCATGGAGCTTGTATTCAGAATGCACCCGCCGCCCTGCTCCTTCATGATATCGACGACGGCCAGAACGCCGTTCATGACCGCGTCAACGTTCAGCTGCATGATCTTTGCAAACCTTTCGGCAGTGTAGCCCGAGATCGGCGTGCTGTCAGAAATACCGGCGTTGTTTATCAGAATATCGATTCTTCCATAGGTTTCCCTGATCTTGCTGATTTCTGCGGCAACCTCGTCCGCGTCCACAAGATTCGGCCATGCGCCGGATACTTCCCACTCCGGATTTTCCGCCCTTAAGGAAGCCAGCGCCTTCGCTACGGTCTCTTCGCGGGAGCCGAACAGCACCACCTTTGCGCCGTTCTCCAGAAATTTCTTCACGGTTGCATACCCAATGCCCCGGGTGCCTCCGGTTATGACTGCAATCTTTCCCCTTAACAACATAATCTGCGCTCCTTTCAATAATATAGGTTTTCCGAACCAATATCCACCTGCCGCTGTATTGGATACCAACTGAATGATAACATGCGCGGACGTTTTTTTCAATCCCTCCGGCCATTTTCGGGGCGCACCCGCCCTGGGACGCCACGCCCGTTCCGCTTCCGAAAGACAGAAAGGATTTTTTGCATATTGCGCAATTTCCTGTTGACATTTTGTGCATTATGGTGGTATAGTATGTCAATAAGTATTCGGCGCACGCACAAAGGTACACCGAATAGAAACAGAAGGAGAGGATTGCATATGAAAAAAATTCTTGCTATTGTGCTGGCGGCTGCAATGCTGCTGTCTATGACCGCCTGCGGCGCTGCCGCGAAGAAGGATACATACGTTGTGGGTATCTGCCAGTTGGTTCAGCACGACGCCCTCGACGCCGCGACCAAGGGCTTCCAGGACGCTCTGACCGAAGCGCTGGGAGACAAGGTAAGCTTTGAAGTGCAGAACGCCTCCGGCGAGTCCGTAAACTGCACCACCATCATCAACGGCTTTGTTTCCAGCAAGGTCGATCTGATCATGGCCAACGCTACCCCCGCCCTCCAGGCGGCCGCGTCGGCAACCAGCGACATTCCCATTCTGGGCACCTCCGTCACCGACTACGCCTCCGCTCTGGAGATCGAGGACTGGACCGGCACCGTGGGCGGCAACATTTCCGGCACCTCCGACCTGGCGCCTTTGGATCAGCAGGCTGCCATGATTCAGGAGCTGTTCCCGGATGCCAAGAATGTGGGACTGCTGTACTGCTCCGCCGAGGCCAACTCCCAGTATCAGGTGGATGAGATGACCAAGTATCTGACCGAGCTGGGTCTGACCGCCACCGCTTACGCCTTCACCGACACCAACGACGTCGCCTCCGTCACCCAGGCGGCCTGCGATGCCAGCGACGTGCTTTACATCCCCACCGATAACACCGCCGCCTCCAACACCGAGGCCATTGCCAACGTGGTGCTGCCTGCCAAGGTTCCCGTGATCGCCGGTGAGGCCGGCATCTGCGAGGGCTGCGGCGTTGCGACCCTGTCCATCAGCTACTATGATCTGGGCGTTGCCACCGGCAAGATGGCGGCCAAGATCCTCACCGGCGAGGCGGACATCTCCCAGATGCCCGTGGAGTACGCGCCTCAGGTGACCAAGATGTACAATGCCGCCAACTGCGAGGCACTGGGCGTCACCATTCCCGACGGCTACGAGCCGATGGGTTGATTTCCCTGTAAAACAACAGGCAGGGCAGGGCTTTCACCCTGTCCTGCCTTGACGTGATTCTGTGGCTGTTTCTGCGCCCGGGGCGGGCGAATTATCCAAATGGATTGTAGAGGTATCAAGATATGAATTTCTTCCTATCCCTTTTGAATGCCATGCCGGGCGCGATCACCCAGGGTATGCTCTGGGGAATCATGGCCATCGGCGTGTACATCACCTACCGCATTCTGGACGTGGCCGACCTGACGGTGGACGGAAGCCTTGCCACCGGCGGCGCGGTGTGCGTCATGCTCATGCGTGCCGGGTGGAATCCCTGGGTCGCGCTGCTGTGCGCGTTCCTGGCGGGCGTCCTGGCGGGACTGTGTACCGGCCTGCTCCACACCCGGTGCGGGATTCCTGCCATTCTGGCCGGTATCCTTACCCAGCTGGCGCTGTATTCCGTCAACCTGCGGATTATGACCGGAAAGGCCAACCAGCCCATCGGCGTGGATAAGTACGATCTGCTGGTCTCCCAGCGGTACGTCCGGGAGCTGGCGCTGAATAACCCCATTCCCCTGGTGATCCTGTTTCTGGCGGTGCTGATCGGTGTGCTCTACTGGTTCTTCGGCACCGAGTACGGCAGCTCCCTGCGGGCAACCGGCGCCAATCAGAACATGGCTCGCGCCCAGGGCATCGATACCAAGTCGGGCATCACCTTCGGGCTGATGCTGGCAAACGGTCTGGTCGCCATGGCGGGCGGCCTGCTTGCCCAGTATCAGGGCGCGGTGGACGTGAACATGGGGCGGGGCGCCATCGTCATCGGCCTCGCCGCCGTCATCATCGGCGAGGTGCTGCTGGGACGCGTGTTCCGCAATTTCGCCCTGAAGCTGCTGTCCGTGGTCATCGGTGCGGTGATCTATTACGTGGTCATCCAGATTGTTCTGCAGCTCGGCCTGAACACCAATGACCTGAAGCTGCTGACGGCGCTGGTGGTGGCATTGTTCCTGGCGGTTCCCTATTGGAAGACCATCGTGCTTCCCAAGAAGAAGGAGGTATGACGATGCTGGAGCTGAAAAATATCAGCAAGACCTTCAACGCCGGAACGGTGAACCAGAAGGTGGCCTTAAACGGCCTGAATCTGACCATGAACGAGGGCGACTTCGTCACCGTCATCGGCGGCAACGGTGCGGGCAAGAGTACCATGCTCAATGCCATCGCCGGCGTTTTCCCGGTGGACACCGGAAAAATCCTCATTGACGGCGTGGACGTGACCGCCCTGCCGGAATACAAGCGGGCAAAATATATTGGGCGGGTGTTCCAGGATCCCATGATGGGTACCGCCGCGACCATGCAGATCGAGGAAAATCTTGCCCTGGCGGCGCGCCGCGGCAAGCCCAGAACCCTCCGCCTCGGTATCACCAAAGCGGATCGCGCGTTCTATCGGGAGCAGCTGCAAATCCTCGATCTGGGACTGGAGGAGCGGATGACCACCAAGGTCGGCCTGCTGTCCGGCGGTCAGCGTCAGGCGCTGACGCTGCTGATGGCGACCTTGCAGCAGCCGAAGCTGCTGCTTCTGGACGAGCATACCGCAGCCCTTGACCCCAAGACCGCGGCCAAGGTGCTGGAAGCGACCCAGCGGATTGTGGAGAAAGACCACCTGACCACCATGATGATTACCCACAATATGCGCGACGCCATTTCCTACGGCAACCGCCTGATCATGATGTACGAGGGACATATTGTGGTTGACGTTTCCGGGGAGGAAAAGAAAAATCTGACGGTGGAGCAGCTGCTGAATCTGTTCAGCAGAGCCTCCGGCTCCGACGAAGCCGACGACAAGCTCCTGCTTTCCTGACGCATAATGAACACAGGGCGCGCATTTCTGCGCGCCCTTAATTTACCGGGAGGAAAAACAATGAACCCCAAAGAACTGCTGGAAATTCTGTCCGTGGCGGAAAAGCTGAAATGCAACACCCGGCACTGCGATACCTCCTCCGGCCGCCGGGAAAGCGTGGCGGAGCATAGCTGGCGGACGGCGCTGATGGCGATGCTGCTGACGAAGGAATTCCCGGAGGCGGACATGGACAAGGTGATCCGCATGTGCCTGATCCACGACATGGGAGAGGCCTTCACGGGGGACATCCCGACCTTTGAGAAAACCGGCGCCGATACCCGGAAGGAGGACGACATTCTGCTGAATTGGGTGAGCACCCTTCCGGAAGATGCCCGGGAGGAATGGACGGCGCTGCTTACGGAGATGAACGCCATGGAGACCCGGGAGGCGAAAATCTACAAGGCGCTGGACAAAATGGAAGCGGTGATTCAGCACAACGAGTCGGACATTTCCACCTGGCTGCCCCTTGAATACGACTTGCAGCTGACCTACGGCGAGGAAAACGTACAGTTTTCCCCCTATATGCGGCAGCTCAAGGCAGAGGTCAACGACCGGACGAGAGAGAAAATCGCCTGGGAGAAGCCGGAATAAAGCGTCCCAACCAAAGACCGCAAAAACCCTCCGTATGACAGTTCGTGCATACGGAGGGCTATTTTTGTCAGATACCCAAGGGACAGAAGCCTATTATCTGCGCCGGACGGGCTGCGCCAGCTTGCGCAGCAGAAGAATCAGCCCCACCGCTGCCAGCAGGCAGGCGCTCATGATGCTGTAGGAAAAGGCGGCCAGATCGCCGTGGCGCTGGACGTAATATTCCATGAAGCCCGCGCCGCCGATGCAGGCGGCGATGCCCAGCCACACCAGTACATTCCAGAACCGGAAGCCCCGGGCCTTCACCATCCGCAGGGAGAACACCACAATCACCAGCAGTAATCCCAGCGCCCCCAGCACCTGCACCACGCTGACGAAGCCGTTGCTCCGGAAAAACAGCTTGTCATACCGGGTGCTGTCCAGCACGATCTGAGACGCGCCGTAAAACAGCAGGAAAATCAGCGCCGTGTCCCCGTCCTTCCGCTTTTTTGGCAGGTAGAAGATGAGCAGGATCAGAAACAGCACCAGCGCCGCCATGGCCTGCAAAATAAACGTCGCAAGACGGTACTCCGTAGCGCCGGAAACGGCGTTGGTTACGGGATAGACCCAGGGCAGCGACTGGGTGGAGGCAATGATCTGCCCACGGTCAGCGGAATTGAAGAAGCAGGCGAGCCGCCCTACGGCGATACCGGCGCACCCGGCCACGGCCATGCAGTCCAGCATCTGAGGGAGGTTCCGGTCAAAATGCACCAGACGGACAATCACCGCCGCCAGCGCGCATCCGGCGAAGACACCAAGCAGGGCATATCCGCCGGGGGAGAAGGGCTTTATGGCGGAGGTGAAGCTGTCGTAGCTGCTGGCGCGGCAGTACCAGTGAACCAGCCGCCCAAGCAGGAGGGACAGCACGATGGCCAGGGGTACCACGCTGAAGGCGGCGACCCCATTGCCGCCCTTTCCCAGATACAGCGACCAGAAAAAGCAGATGGCGGTGAGCGTCGCCAGAGTCAGCACGATGGAACTCCAGTAATAAATGGTCTCCCCGGAAATGAACGCAATTTTTTCCATACCGTCAGCCTCCTTCCGGCATTGCCGTGGCGAAGTAGATGATGTCGCTGATCTTCCGCTGCTGGCCGTAGACCGGGCGGTTGATGAGCTGATCGCCCATGACAATGGCGGCGGTCTGTCCGCCGTCTAAGCAATAGGCCATGCGGCAGCCGGTGGCGGCGATGTTTTTGGCAAAGGTCTTGACGGTGGGGATATCCTGCCAGGGGCCTTCCGTGTTCGCCGTGGCGACGATATAATGCAGCTCGCCCATCTGGCACAGCGCCGCCCGGGCGTACCCTTCCGTGATTTCGCCCACGCCGTACCAGGTGTGGTCGATCATCTCGTAATTGTCAATGAGTACCGGGCCAAAGCCCAGACTGAACCAGATGTCGTTCTCTGCCACGTATTCCTTGGCGGCCGCCGTGGTCGTAATGTCGCCGCCGTAGGTGAAGCGGAGGTCGCCGTTGCGGTCGATATAGCAGGTCTCGGCATAGGTGCCTTCCACCTTGCGCACCTGCCCCTGATAGACGATGATGCCAAAGTTGCGGAAATTGTAGAAATCGCCGGAGGACGCCACCACTGCGTTGACGCTTTCCGCCATTTCCGAGGTGTAGAACTGGGTCGCCGAGCCATATTCGCCGCCGGCCAGATGCCGCCGGAACTGGGACGGATGGTTGACCTTCACCTCGGAGAAGGTGTAGACGGAACCGTCGTGAACCTCCTTCCAGGTGATGGCGAAAATGGTGTCGTCCAGATAGTAGTTCACAAGACTGCCCTCAAACAGCTCCGCGTCGGTGCTGAAATACAGCTCCTGCCCATCTAAAAGAAAGGCCGCTTCGTCCAGAAGCCATTGCAGGGAGGCTGGGTCGTCGGTCTGACCGTAGCACTCCGGGTTCGGCTCCGGGGCGACCTGAGCGTCGTCCGGAATCTCGATGATGACCTTTTCCCTCACGGGGACGGCAGTTTCGGGAACATTCTCCGGCGTTTGTGCGGCGGTGAGGGTATCCCGGGCGGCGTCCATTTTCGCGGAAACGAAGCCGTCAAACTGCGCCATGATCGTCATATTTTCCGGTGCCGCCTGTGCCGTGGCTTTGGGGCGGCTGAGGGACTGCGCCATCTTTCCCAGCAGAACGGCCGTCAGAGCCAGAGAAATCGGCACCACGATGACCCCCAGCAGGACGAAAAACGGACTGACCCGGTGGTCTTTCCGGGCAAATTTCGGTTGATATGCCATGTCCGTCCTCCTTACGCCACGCCGGAGATGATTTTCAGCAGCGCCTGATCCGGCACCACCCACCATGCGCCGTCCTGATAGATCAGACCCAGCGTCACATCCCGTGTGACGGTCTGGGCATCCTCGCTCAGCGCCTGGGTCACCGCGTCGTTCAGCGCCTGGTCTACCAGCTCGCTTCGGTAGCTGTTATCCTCGTTGTAAAGCTCCGATTTGTCCTCAGCCGCGGCGGCTTTGGCTTCCAGCAGCGCCTTCGCCCGCTGGGGAACCGCCTCCGCCACGCCGGACACGTCCAAACAGGAGACCGACACATCCCGGGCAAATCCCGTGTCCGTGACCCGGCACAGCCCGGTGAATTCATAGGAAAGGCTGTCCGTAAAGGCGTCCCAGAGGAGCCTGCTCACGGCGTTCTCCGGCTCCCCGGCGCCCAAATCCGGCTGACCGTAAATATAGCCTTGGGCGGTATCATAGTCACCGGCGCACAGGGCGTCCATCATGCGCTGCGCCTGCGCCGAGGCGGCCTCGGGAGATTCCAGCATCCTCGGCTGGGCGTTCCGCGACGCAATGCTCACCGCCGCCGTCACCACCATCAGCAGGATGCCCAGAATGCCGAACAGGGCGGAAAAAAACTTGGATCCTTTCATATGCACACCTCGGATTTTCCATATACCGCCTATTATACAGGGCAATGGGAAGGATGTCAATTGAACGTTGGATTAAGAAACCTCCCTTGCCGGTTTGATGGGTAATCGTAAAATAGCGAATGGAGCGTATCGGTGCAGATACGCTCCATTTTTCGTATATTTGACGGGGGAGGGGTACAACCCCTTGGCTCTCCCTTTGGGAGAGCTGTCACCGCAGGTGACTGAGAGGGTCTTGCACCCTTGCTTCCCCTCTCCGTCCTCGCTCGGCCACCTCTCCCAAAGGGAGAGGCAAGGGGAGCATCATAAACGGTCAAAAATGCGGATCATCCGCCGAAATCAGAGTTTTTTGCGGCGACGGTAAAGCCGTTTTCGTTGTCCGCCGGGACGAGGGTGAAGCAGACGGTGCCGATGGTATCCTCCGGGGTGCCGCTGTAAATGTCAAAGATAGCGGTGGCACCGTCGACGGAGTTTGGGTAATAGTCGCGGAAGGCATAGCCCACGTCGCCGAAATCGGAGAGACCGACGTAATAATAGCCATCTTCAAAATAGAACAGCGTTTGCCCTGCGCTCACGTCCCGGATGGCGGGGGCGTAGGAGGGCATTTCCCGGCCAAGGGCAAGGCGGACGTAGGGGACGACGCTGTCCTCCCGGCTGACCTTCACGGCCTGTCCCCAGGGGGTGGTGACCATCTCCTGTCCGCCGCAGACGGTCATTGCCGCTCCACTGTCCGTTATTTCCGGACAGGTGAAGGAGGAGAACAGAAAGCTCCGCCAGAATTCGTCGTTCAGGGAATCGTCGTCCGACCAGTCCGGCATAAAGTAACACATTTTCTCTAAGAAAGCCTTGCCGGTTTCGCTCAGGGTAAAGGAATTCGCCTCCGTACTTGCCGGGGTTTCCGTCTGGAAACTCGGCTGACGCGACTGCTCAGTCCCCACCGGTGTGGCGGGGGTATCCTTTGCCCCGGAGATGTTCAGTAAGAGGAACACCCCTCCCACGGACAGTACCAGCACCAAACATACCAGCACGACCGCAAAGCCCCAGCTTTGTTTTTGACCATTCTTTTCGTTCTTCATAAATTTGGTTTCACCTTTCTTCTGACGGATGGCACGGCTCATTTCTCTCTCGATGCGCCGGGCGCAGTCGTCGGGCATGGCCATCCCGTCGTAGACATCGATTACTTGTTTATTCATGCCGCACCCTTTCTCAGCTGCTGCCCCAGCAGTCCCCGCCCCCGGGAAAGCCGGGCGGCTGCGGTGCCTTGGGGGATTTTCAGAAGCCGGGCAATTTCTCCGGTGGTAAAGTCCTCGTAGTAGCGCAGGTACAGGATCACCCGGTACTTGGGCGGCAGACGCAGAATGTCCTGTCGAAGGGTGTCCGGCTTCTGGTTAAAAAGGAGTTCTTTCACGGCGCGTTTCCAGCCGCCCGAGTGAAGCAAATTCCGGCATGTATCGGCGGTCGCCTGTATGAGAAAATCCCGCTCCGTTCCCGGCATCAGCTCTCCATGCTCCACCAGCTTCAGGAATACCGCCCGGCTTACGTCCTCCGCTTCCTCGGGGCTGCGGGTATAGTTGACCGCCAGCCGGTAAACGTCATCCCGGTAGCGATGAAATAAGCTTAGCGCGTCCACTGCCCGACCTCCCCCAAAATTCGCATCGAATCCTATATACAATACGATTGAGACGGACATTTTGTTGCACCCGGCCAAAAAATTTTTGCCTTTTCAAAGGATGGGGCGGAATATATTTTCAGAGCCGGTCTGCTTGACAAATGCTGCCTGGGATATGTATAATATACTCGTCTTGGTATGACTATGGAAAATTCTGCATGATATATTTCAAGGAGGATACAATGACACCCCAGGAAAAAAAGCAGCTGCAGGTCATGGCCTGCAAAGTGCGTATGGGCGTAATTGAGGGCGTCCACGCGGCCAAAAGCGGACATCCCGGCGGCAGTCTGTCCGCTGCGGACATGTTCACCTATCTGTATTTCAAGGAATTGCGCGTGGATCCGAAAAATCCCCAATGGGAGGATCGGGACCGGTTCGTCCTGAGCAAGGGTCACACCGCGCCCGGCCTGTATGCGGCGCTGGCGCTGCGGGGCTTTTTCCCCGTGGAGGATCTGGTGACGCTGCGCAAAATGGGAAGCTATTTGCAGGGGCACCCCAATATGAACTCCGTCCCCGGCGTGGATATGTCCACGGGTTCTCTGGGGCAGGGCATTTCCGTCGCCTGCGGTATGGCGCTGGCCAGCCGTCAAAAGAAGCGGGACAACCGGGTCTATACCCTGCTGGGCGACGGCGAGATTCAGGAGGGGCAGGTCTGGGAGGCGTGCATGTTTGCCGCCCACTACAGGCTGGACAACCTCTGCGTCATCATCGACAACAACGGCCTGCAAATTGACGGCGATATTGCCAAGGTCATGAGTCCTTACCCCATTGATAAGAAGCTGGAGGCCTTCGGTTTCCATGTGGAGACCATCGACGGCCATGATTTCGACGCCATCGCGTCGGCGCTGGACACGGCGAAGACCGTTAAAGGCCGCCCCAGCGCGATCATCATGAAGACCGTCAAGGGCAAGGGCGTTTCCTTCATGGAAAATCAGGCGAGCTGGCACGGCTCGGCGCCCAACGACGAGCAGTACGCAGTGGCTATGGCGGAGCTGAAGCAGCAGCTGGGCAATTTGGAGGGCATGTAATATGGCAGATGTAAAGAAAATGGCCACCCGCGAGGGCTACGGACGAGGCCTGGTTGCCCTGGGCGCGGCGCATGAGGATGTTGTGGTGCTGGACGCCGACCTGGCAGGCTCCACCAAGACCGGCATGTTTGCCAAGGCGTACCCCGACCGCCACTTCAACTGCGGCATTGCGGAAGCGGACATGATGTGCGTGGCGGCGGGCTTCGCGGCCAACGGCTTCGTTCCCTTCGCGTCCTCCTTCGCCATGTTCGCCGCGGGACGGGCTTTCGAGCAGATTCGCAACTCCATCGGCTATCCCCACCTGAACGTGAAGATCGGCGCAACTCACGGCGGCCTGTCCGTGGGCGAGGACGGCGCGAGCCACCAGTGCTGTGAGGATTTTGCCCTGATGCGCTCCATCCCCGGCATGGTCGTCATCTGCCCCGCCGACGGCGTGGAAGCCGAGGCGGCCACCAAGGCGGCGTATGAATATCAGGGGCCTGTCTATCTGCGGATGGGACGTCTGGCAATTCCGATGTTCCACGAGGACGGCTTTGCATTTAAGATCGGCAAGGGCGAGATTCTGCGCGAGGGTACGGATATCGCCATCATTGCCAACGGGCTGATGACCTACGAGGCCATCAAGGCCGGTGAGGCGCTGGAAGCCATGGGCATCCACGCCCGGATCGTGAACATGTCCACCATCAAGCCTCTGGACGAGGAGCTGGTGCTGAAATGCGCCAAGGAGTGCGGCAAAATCATCACCTGCGAGGAGCACAGCATCATCGGCGGTCTGGGCGAAGCGGTGTGCAGCTACCTTGCAGAAACCTATCCCGTTCCGGTCAAGCGTATCGGCGTGAACGACAGATTCGGCTGCTCCGGCACTGCGGCTGAGGTGCTGAAGGCCTATGGCCTGAGCGCGGAGCACATTGTTGAGGTTACGAAAGAATTTCTGAGTCGGTAAAACAAAGCACCCCTTGCCTCTCCCTTTGGGAGAGGTGGCTGAGCGAAGACGGAGTAAACTGTACCCATAAAAATGGACACGGAGGGTGAGGGGTATCCCTGAAAAGT
>ENA-OWPN01001413-OWPN01001413.1-human-gut-metagenome-genome-assembly--contig:-NODE-1413-length-21941-cov-3.223202_pt1 | contig 21941 bp, 16 predicted proteins | sample MGYA00248266_ERZ651850 | MGnify/ENA primary metagenome ERZ651850 (study PRJEB26924, sample SAMEA4378296) | human gut metagenome | biome: human gut; feature: human-associated habitat; material: faeces... | reverse complement strand
ATTAGTGCATATTAAAGTTTATGCGACAAATATACAATTTTTAGTAAATAATGATTACGAATTAGAAAATGGATTACGTTTAGATGAATTTATGAAATCATTAACGGAATATAAATTTAATTATATTGTTAAAGGATGGCTACCAATAAATAAATATATATTACATAATAGAGAAACAGGGTATTTAATTATTCCAAGATTTTATTTAAAAGAATTAGTTGATTATATTCAGTATTATACTGGTACTACACCAATTATTGAAAAACAAGAAATAGATCAAGGAACTTTGGTAGATTTTACATTAAATAGTTGGTGGAAATTAAGAGATGATCAAATTCCTGCTTGGGAATTTTTAGTTAAATGCCCATATTCAATGAGAGCACTTCCATTAATTCCTGGTTTTGGGAAAACAGTACTTTCATTATTTACAGCAGCAACATTACAACGTCCATTTATTATAATTGTTGAAGGTCTTATAGAACAATGGTATAATGTTATTTTAAATGGAAATATGAAACAACCACCTGTCTTTGATATAGAACCAGAAGATGTTTATTTGATTCAAGGTCAGAATTCACTAGTTGATCTTTGTGAAAATACACAATATAATCCAAAAATAATTGTTGCATCTTTGGCTACTATTAGAAATTATGTACATGCGAGTAATTTTCCTTATAGTGAATTACCAACATTTGATACTTTAATGAAACGTATTGGTATTGGAACAAAAATAATAGATGAAGCGCATAGAGCATTTAGTACTATTGTTGATATAGATTTGCATTCTAATATAGCAAATAATATTTACCTATCTGCTACATTAACAAGAAGTGACAGACAATCAAAACGCATTTTCATGCGAGTATTTCCTGATTTAATAAGATATAAACCACCTAAATCACCACCTTATAAAATTGTATATTATTTACCATATACACTTGGTTATATGAAAGAAAGAAAAATTGTTTCAAAAAGATATGGTTATAATCACAATAAATATGAAAATTTTATTTTGAGTATAATTGAATATAAATTAGAATTTTTAAAATTTATAAATAATTGTTTTGCTTCGTATTATTTAAAAATTAAAGATAATGATGAAAAATGTATGATAATGGCATCATCAAGAAATATGTGCGATGTTTTATTGCATTATTTTAAAAGTAATTATCCTGAGTTAAAAGTAAATTCTTATTATGGAAATGATAATGATGATAATTTAAAAAATGCGGATGTAATTATATCTTCAGTAAAAAAAGGAAGTACTGGAGTAGATGTTAAAAAATTACGAACATTTATCAATACTGTTTCGATAGGGAGTGAAATACAACCTATACAGATAATTGGACGATTAAGAAAATTAGAAAACAATAAAATGCCCATATATGTCGCTATGTATAATAAAAATATAGATGCACATATACGGCATTATAAATTTTGTAAAGAAATATACAGGAGGGATGCAAAAGAATTTTATGATTTGACTGAATTTATTTAAATTTGGTATGGTGTGTAAATCACTATAGAGGAGTTTCCTCTATAGTGATTTACATAAATTTGTTTGAACATAAAATAAATAAAAAGAGGAACATACTTATGTTTGGAGAAAATTTTAATATCGGTTTCTTTGATGAATTTGCTGATGAAAACATTACTAAAAATGATTTTATCAGAAATATTGTCAATTCTTATGGAAATCAACTTGTTATTAATGACAAAATTTTGGATTTGACAAATGAGAATCTTAGATCAGCTATTGAAAATATTTATACAAAATGTTTTGAGACTGTAAAAGGTCTGAGGTATATGCTTATTTTGAGAAATTTGGTAAGAATGCTTGAAATTGATAATGAATTACTGATTCCGTATTATATCAGTATTAAAATTGGATATAACATGGAAATTACAGAAGATTCATATGCTAAAGTATTAGAAGAATTTTCTGAAAATGTTGAGAATTTTTCGAGAACAAGAGATTGTGAAAAATGGCTCGCATTTTTGAAAAAGACTCCTGAGAAAATGGCTGGATTGACATTTTTAAGTAAAGATGATAAATTTATGAAGGAGCTTTTAAAAGTTATATTCATAAATAATTATCTCATTATTTATAAAGATCATCCTATTAAAAGGGCTGTATTTTCACAAGAACAACAATATGCGTATGATATTAATGAGAACGAATTTATGAGATCCATTAATATCATTCAAAAATATCTTCCGAATGGAGTTTCCATTACTATTTCTCATAAATAACATTTGAAATAAAAGGGTAGAGCGTATAATAAAATATACGCTCTACCCTTATTAAGGAGAAAAAATGTATATTATTTCAAAACTTACAGAAAAACAAGTTACTTTACTTTTTTATTTGATTAAAAATGAACATTTTAAAGAAATACCATTTCTCTATAATTGTTTGTATGAATTGGTAAAAGAATGTTTTAATTCATTTACAAAAAGTGAATTAAAAACATTTCCAAATATTACAGAAGTAATGTCTTTAAAATATAAAATATTGTTTAATAAAAATAATGCAAAATTTGAAAATAATTTTATTCAATCAGAAAAAGAATTTATTTTTACTAATAAATTTCCATGGGAAACAAGTGAACAAACTGTATTACGTTTAAATGAAGAATTTTTAGTGAAATCATTTAATTCATTAAATAATAATGATAAACAAGATTTATTAAATATGCTAAAAAATCATGTAAATAATTAATTGAAATTTTTTACCCTATATATTTATAGTAAAAGCATTTTTCATAAACAAGGAGATTTATATGACGGTAACAAAAAGTATTTTTGGAAATTTTATGTTATTCTTATTTGCAATAGTTTTTCCATTAACAAAAATACATAAATATATTTTAGCATTCATATTTTTATTTTTCATTATATTATTTGCAAGTTTAGTTTATGCAAATAACTTAAACAAATATACAGTTGTACATAATAGTGAAATTACAACTGAATTTATACATAGCAGAATTTCAAAATTTGAAGGATTCCGATCTTATAAATATAGAGATTCTATCTCTGGAATAATTTTACAAGGTTATGGAAAACATATTACATTTCATACTCCAAATAAAATTTCAAAAGATATTGCTGATAAATGGCTTTATGATGATATTGTAAAATGTGAAAAATTATTGGATGAGCATTTACCCTGGTGGAAAGATTTGTCCAATGCAAGAAAAGCTGCAATGATAGATTTAACATATAACATGGGAATAAATAAATTAAAAACATTTAAAAATTTTCTTTCTTGTATGGAAAATGGTGAATATCAAAAAGCTAGTAAACATTTAATGAAAAGTAGATATAGTAAACAAGTAGGTATACGAGCAAAGGAATTATCTACAGCTATTAAATATAATAAATGGTATTGTATGAAATCATAAAAATACTATTTGTATCTTGACTAAAGAAATATTTCTTTAGTCAAGATACAATAAAAATTATGTTTTAATTTTTAATATTTTTTATTTATATATGTAGATATAAATAGAAATTTATGATAAATTTGTTTTAGATAAAATAAATTAAAGGAAAAAATTATGTTAAATGATATTACAAAAATACAAGTTAAAATGATAGTAAATGATGTTTACATGGATTGTTTCAATAAAAATATTAAAGATATTTTAAATGAAAAACAACATATTTTAAAAAATATAGTAAAATTTGATTCTTATGTTATAAAATATAATACATTGTTAGTTACATTTGATTCTATAAAAGAAACTATAGATAGATATAGAAATATGTATGATAAAAATTTACAAACAAAAAATATTACATTGTATTTTGATTTTGATATTGATGAAGATAATACATTTACAAGTTTTAGTAAGTGGTTAACTACAGTTAATCAACTGTCTGCTATTTTTGGAATATCACCAAGTGATATGTATTTCAATATAACTACTGCACATTCTGCAAAATCTATTGTATTACCAAATTCTAAGCAAGTATCAAATTCAGATAATTCACGATCAATAACTTTAAAACAAAATAATTCTAAACAACAAAATTCTATATTGTTTTCTGATAAAAAGAAATTTCAACAAAATAATAAATACGTAATGATTGTATATACAACAAGTTGTTATACAGAATTATTATATTTATTATCAGAAGGAATTTATGATAATAAATTAGATATTCATGATGATAATAACGTATTACAATCATTAGCTTCAAAAATTGTAAAAAATGAAATTTGTACAATTTCTTTATTAGAAAAAGAATTTTCTATTGAAAGTGATACTTTTAAGTTATTAGTTAAAGATGCTTTAATATTGAAAAATATTTTTTATAAAATAAATGAAACTAAACCTTTTTCAATTTCTATAAATAAAATATCAAATTATGCACCTGATACAAAAACTATATGGCGTATAGAAAATACAGAAAATGGTATAATTTTTACAGATGATAGAAAAGTAAAAGAGGAGAAATTATAATGCAGAAGATCTTTATAAATGAAATATTTTTCAATGAATTAATTTCGAATGAAAATATTTGTAATTTTGTTGAAAGAATAATACCTATTTATACAGAAAATGAAATAAAATATTGTGTTATTTTTAAATAAAAAATATTTTCTTATAGAGAAGTTAGCGTATGATACGCTAACTTCTCTATAAGAAAATTAGGAAACAATTTGAACATATATAATAATTTTAATATAAAAAGAATATAATTCTTTAATATATTAAATTTAAATAAGAGTAATTAAATGGAAAGATATTTTTATAAAAATATCTTTCCATTTATACCTTTTAATTATTAAAATAATTAAAAGGTATAAATTAAGAAATAATATAAATATATATTACGCTAGTGATATAAAAAGAAATTGTTTCTTTTATATATCAAATTTATCAATTTTCAAAATTTGAGGAAGATATGAGGATTCTTTTCAAAGAGTTCAACGAAAAAGATGATTCCCGAAGTGTCGTCGTTTTTAATGATGATAATAGTCTCGCGCTGTGCGTGAGAATTTATCATAAGGAAAATTTCGATCAATTCGATTATCTCATCAGGAACATTTTTGAATTGATGCTGGATGAAAATTTCAGTGTCGATGTTTCCGTCGCAGGTAAATTCACAACGATTCATATGTACAAAAACGGTGACAAAATTCTTTATGTCGCTATGAGCAAATACGACAAAGAAGCTGTTAACCTTGGGTTAAAGCTTCTCAAGTAATGTCTCTTTTCGAGAAAGATGGGGGTGTTTATCACCCCCTCCCTTTCATGTTTCTTTTTTTTTATTTAATTAAATGATTAAAAAGTATAAATTAAAATAATTTAAATATATATATTACATTTGTAATATAAGAGAAATAGGTTCTCTTATATATCAAGTTTATCAACAAATTATAATTTCTTAAGGAGGATTATGATGGCTTTTACTGTTCCTACTTACAACAACAAGCTCCGTACTAATGAAGTGATCGCTATTGCTATTCTCAGTGCTATTTTTAAATATGATGGCACTGACATGTTCATCATGAAAGGTCCTAATGGAAAAATGATTAAACTTGAGGGATTCACTTTTTCTGTTGATATGGACAGCAAATATGATCTTGAAAAAGCAGAATTCCACTATTGTCATGAAAAGATGTTTCATGAAACCGGAAATATTTATACTTCTGCAGGACTTGTTTGGAAGAAATTTGGCAAAAGTTTTATTCAGCTGATTCTGAAAGAAAACCCTCGTTTTGCTTCTGTTAATGCTGATACTAAACTTATCTATACTGTTTATACTCATATTTGTAAGTTTATGGTTAAGGTGGATGCTATTGATAATAGCGTTGATATTAAAAATAAATATTGGGTTAGAAAAGTTATTGATGTTGTCAATACTATAGATGTTTACTCTGAATATCAGAATAACATTTTTGTACAAGTTGTTAATTTGATAGAACAGTATTTAAAGAGTTTTGTAACTATGGAGATCATCAGATATTTTGATGAAAGAGATGCGGAACGTGAATTGCAAAAAGAGATCGCTGTGTTTGACGGGTTTAACAGCATATGGCTTGGAATGGTCGATAATAATACCAATGCAAAATTGGTAATTTTTCCTGAGAATAAAGAAAAAACAAGCTGGCGAATTCAAGCAGTTCCAGAGAGAATATTTTCGGGTATTCTCAAATTTCCTGCTCCTAGAGAATGGAGAGGAAAATGTGATTTTGTCATTGATGATGTTCATGTGACGTTTGTTCATGTGACCGGATTCCTTTGTGGAATCGAAGGTTGCCTTGAAGATGCGATGAAGATTGCTAAGAAGTGGATTGAACTTTCGAAGTAGATCACATATCACAAAAGAGGTATTTGATAGCATATGGTAGTGCTCAATATTGAGCACTACCATATGTTTGAAATTTCACTTTTTAATTTTTTGGTTGATTTATATCAACTGTATCAGAAACTAAAATAGCATTTTGTTTAAGTTTTTCTATATCTTTAACCATTTGATCGAAATCATATTTTTGTAATTTCAATTCTATTTGAGTTACTCTTAAAGTTAAATCCGAAACTTGTTTTGATATAAAGTTAATTAATGCATCATCACTTATAGAACCACCTGTACCTATAGTAGTATCTTGTATAAATTGCATATCATCCCATTTATCTTCTAAATCATAAGCTTTTATTAGCTTATTATCAAGTGTATGGTCTACGTAATATATAGGATGTTTTTTATAAAAGTCATCAGGAATTTCATCATCTGGATATGCATATTGATTTATTGATAATTTACTAGGATCAAATTTAAATGAAGGAATAGCTTTCCATTCAGCGCAAAAATCTCGTGCATCATTTGCAATATGTTTAGTTGTAACAATAATCATATTTTATTCCTTATTATGAATATAAGAAAACATGACACAAATCTAATTTATTTGCAGATAAACCAGCAGCTGTATCAGCATCTAAAATAATTGATAATTTTCCAGTTTCTTCAACTCTTCTTATATGCATGTTAATATATGCAGATGAACCATTGTACATAAAGGAAACATTTCCTATTTTAGTTTCTTCACCATCTATAAATAAAATTTCATACGCAAATTTATGTCCACCGGTTTCTTTTAATTCAACCCGTGCTTTTGATATTGATTTTATATCAATATCATCATCTAAAAAATGATCTAACTCTAACGTTACTTTTCCAGCATTTGGTCTATTAATCGGAACACTACCAGACCAAATTAAATGACCTTTTTTAAATGGTATTAATGTACTTTCCCATTGTGATTGAGGATTTAATTTATCCCATACATGAGCTTCATTTGGTAATTGAACAATATTATCTTGATATTCACCAGTATCATCACTTGGAACAGATGTTAATTTCCAACAAGATTCTTTTCCAGATAAATCTTCTATAGCAACTATTTCTTCAAATATTCCAGTCAATTTCATCCCTAATTGTAAAGCAATTCCTGAATCCATTTGATCATTTTTATTATAAATAATACGTAATTGTGGTCTAGGAATTAACTCTAAATTTGTATAATCTTCAAAAGGAACATACCCTTTTGGATAACAATCATTTAATACAGTACATTCCATAACACGTGATTCATTATTTAAATTTACTGAAACAATAGCATCAAACATTAATTTTTTATTTTTTGATGTTAATCTAAAATGGAATTCATCAGCAGTAATAACTTCACTTTGACCAGTAGAAGTATCAACTTTATATAAAGTAGCAATAGTCCACCAATGTGTAGTACTATCTGCAGCTACTAATTTTTTTAATATTGCCATTCCTGACGTACTATCACCATACGATGCACGACCTTCAGATGTTAATCTACGCATATCTTCCCTCAAATGATAAACTTGATGAGATAATTCCTGAAATATAGGAACGCTTCCTAAACCTTCTGGTGTTACAGCATTTATTTTATTTAAATAGTTTCCAATATTATTGATAGATTCTATAATCGCTTTTTGATCATATAAAGTAGGATCTCCACCATATGCATGATAATTTATCGAAATATCACAAACAAGAGATGTTATAAAAAATATAAAATCATAAACACCAGATGTATTTGGTGTTGTAGCTGTTTTTGTATTATTTAAACCAACTACAACATAATCTTCATTTTCTTTTAATTCTTTAAATTCTTGTAATCCACCATAATTGTATTTTACAACTAACGAATCTTTAAAAAATGAACCACCAATTGGATGTATAAAATGTTTATTTTCAGGAACATTTATTGAATGAATTTCATTTTCTACAATATTATCAGGATTTTCTTTAAACGGATCTTCTTCAAATATTTTAGGATTTAATATTTCTGGAGATCCATTTAAACTATCTATTGGATTTGTAAGTGATTTTAAATAAGAAATATCTTCTAGCATTTCTTTTGCTAATTGCGGAGTAAAAACAATAGGTTCACCATTCATTAAAATTTCTTTTGAACGAATAGGATATACTAATTGGTATGTCAATGCAATTTGCGTTTGTGTTCCAGTATATACAGATTTTAAAAATGTAAATGATTTACAAACTATTTTATCAAAATTAGGATCTTGTAATTTTAATCTAGACATTGTATCAGTATCAATATCTGATTCTAATATATCCCAATCAACACCTTTTACTAGAATAGTATTTATTGTTCCAATACTTGTAATATTTATAGTATCAGCAAAAACTGGTGCTTTAAAACCAATTATTTGCCTTTCTTTAAAAACGACTCTAGCGTCGTTTTCAACTTTACAACATTCTTCTTGCATTGTAAAATCTGGTGAAAGAATCATGAAACACCCTCGATTATGTTGAAGAATTAAGTTTTATTATTAGATCTTCATAATACTTTATTTTTGTATTTTGACTGTCTAATTCTTGTCGTAAACGTAAGACTTCACTATATAAATTAATTAAACCTTGTTTTCGTTCTTCTCTTTTTTTAACTTCTTCATTATAATCTTCTAATGTCAACCATACTTCTTCAATAGAAAATGCGTGTGTTGATTCTCCAACACCAAGTCCTTTATCTATCATACTTTCAATAGTATTTTTTGCAAATTGTATGTCATTAATATTGTCAAAAATACCAAGATCTACAGCAATAGCTAATCTAGAATATTTTTTAACATTTGGGTCTGGTTCTAATTCAGTTAAAGAATATGGGATATACAATATTGATTTATCATTTATTTTTTCTAATTTTAAAAATTTATCAGTTCTCAAATATTCAGTTACAGCAGTGTTATAATCTTCTTCAGTTTGACCTGTTTCTATATAAATAGTAGAAATATCAATATTATCAGAAATTATTTCATCATAAGTTAATATTCTCAATACTTTATAAATACCATTATAAATAGAAAATGGTGATACAAAAACAAAATCGTATACTGTACCAACATAAGGGGTTAACATAATTACTCCTTATAAATATTTAATCATCAATAGTGTAGTATTCTTTAAATAAAATATGATATTCAATTTTATTTGAAGAAAATGATAAATATTTTCTATCATAAAACGTATTTTCTGTAAAACCAGAAGAAGATGGAACTGATTCACCATATAAAACAGCCATAGCAGTTCCTAAATATCTTGAGAATTCTTTAGCATTAGATTCTTGATAATCATAATTAGTATCATCAGGACCAAATGCTTGATAGGTGTCTAACAATTTTAATAATGATATTTTATCTGTATCATTTAAAGGATCAGGTATGCATGTTAAAAATATGGTATTAAATGGATTTGTTAAAATTTCAAGATTTTCATTGATCCATTCTGTTTCAAGTGTTGGTAAAATTTTTTGAGTATTTGTATACAATATTTCATAATTAATTATTGCAGGATATACATTTCCATATTTATTGTTCGGTCTTTCAGTTATATTACCCCAATGTGGTATTAAAAAGAATTGCGCAGTTATAAATAAATCTGGAAATCTATTTTCCCATGTTGATTCAGGAGCAATACCTAATCCTAATAAATAATTACGTATAGCTTCTCTAGCTTCTAAAGATGAAGGAACAGCACCTTGATACATTAATCCAAATTTTATTTCTGGTGTATTTTGAGAACTTATCACCCATTTTGTTCTAAATGCAAGTGTTCCAGTATGATCACTTCCAGTAGTTCCTTCATCAACATTTTCGAAAATAGAATTAGAAGATTCAATTATAGATGTAATTGCAGATGTTTGTTGTGTAGGATCTAATAAATATTTTGGTTCACATGGTGGTATTACTTTTGTTATTGTTGTCAATGGATAATTATTTTTGAAAGCTTCATTTGATAACCATAATTTAAAATGAACAATTTCACCATTGAATGTCATTTCAAATTCAATATAATCGTAAATTTTTAATTCATTACGTAAACTATCAGGATTTATAAGTGTATAATGAGAAGATCTTTTAAATGAATTATTTTTATATGTTTTATAAAGAGAACTATTTTCTATTAATTCATCATTTATTTCAGTTTCAGATCTATTTTGTGTAATATAACATTTTTCAGTGATATTAAATAAATTAATAATATCTTCATCTTGTACGTTGATAAATGGACCATTAGTTGGATCCATTTTTGAAACATCAAAATAAATACTTATTTTTCCTTTTGGAATTTCTCCAATAATATCGAGTCTTTCCTCTCTTGAATCATAAACAGTTCCAATTTTATTAAAATAATTTATTAATATATCATCTAAATAACCTATACCAGTATTTACAGATTTGTTTAAATCAACTGTTTTCTTTTTCCAAAATAATTCATCTGTTATATACCCATAAATCATAGTTGTTTCTGACATTATATTTTACCTCATTATTAATGTTATTAAATGTGTAATAAGTCATATGATCCATTTACTTATAGAAAAAAATTTTCTATTTTTTAACTATAAATAAATATATATTATTTTAGTAATATTAATTGTAGAATTAAAGGAGTGTCATATGAGACTTATTACAAGAAAAAAGAATTTTATAGAAAGATTTAATGAATCTCTTAAAAAGATTTGTAAAAAATTTGATAATAATGAATTTAATAGAAAACAAAACATTGAAAATGGAGACAATGCAATGTTTACTCAGTACAAGGTTGATTCAACAGAAATCCATGTAAATAATCCTTTAGATGATATATTAACCACTTTAGCAAAAATTAGTATTAAAGAATTTACAACTTATTACGATAATCATTTACATATATCAGATTTTGAAGAAAGATGTCCAATTTCTGTAGTTGTTTATTTCTTAAGGAATTATTCACATTTTGTTAATGAAAGATATTGTGATATGTTTGTAAATGAAACTGATAAAAATAAAGTATTTTTTAATGTAATGTATGAAAATTTATTTAACAAAATAAATACCATTTATTCATCTTCTTCATTTAAAGGTTCTGATATTGAATTTTTAATTGATAATTATCATGTAGTTGCTACAAATATTTCTTATAATTATTGTGAATTTGATTATTGTGCAAATGAATATATCCCAAATTTAAATTATAAAAATCTTTTGAATGAAATTGATTCAAAAGAAATTTTTAATGATGAATATAAAGTATTATTAAGCTTATTAATAGATTTATTTAAATACTATATTTTATTATGTTTTAAACTTTTCAATAAATTAGATATTTATAAAACAATAAGTCAAAGAAAAAGTTTACTTAGTAATAAAGAAAAAACAGATGATCAAATTATTATTGATGTAATTGAAACTGAAAAATATAGGAGTATATTAACACAAATATACTTTGTCGAAAATTTAATTATTCCATTTTTTGAAAAAATTAAATATAAATAAATATCAAAAATATATTGGAGAATAACCATGAGTATAACTTTTGAAAATCAGCATAGATTCGATTGGATTTCAAAACAATTAGAAAAATATCCTAATGGACTTTATTTTGATGATGTTGAATCTGATATAGAAAATGATATTACTCATATTTACATTGAGAAAAAAGCTAACAGTAATAATATTATTCATGCTATAAATTCGTATAATGAAATTATTTTAGAAAAAACTTTAACAGAAATAAAAGCATCGAAAATAGATAATGAAACAGGTGATGTTGATTCAATAGATATTGAAGATGCTTATGAAATAATTTTTGATATGTTATATGAAAAATTTGATATAAATTATGAAATTCCAAGTACACAAACAATACAATTTGAACAAAATTTTGATACAAAAGAAACTGATGATTTGGATATAGAAGAAGATGAAGAAGATATTGATATTGAAGAAATTCAAAATGAATACAAAGATATTAACAATAATGATGATGATTAATCATTGATACATTAATGTTATAAATATATATTACAAAATAGACATGAGTTGACAACTCATGTCTATTTTGTTTTCATTGAAAAATATAAGGAGAAAATTATGGCGAAAATGATAAATAACAAATTTATTATTTTCAAAAATATTCTTATGGTTCCTAGTAAATATTGGTGTGATTTTTATAATTATTATATTAACATTAAAAAAACATATAAAGAAATATCCATTATTATAATACAAATAAATAAAACTTCATATAGAATAGTCAATCTCTTAACTGCAACTAGTTATGGTGCTAATAATTTATACGAAGCATGCAAAATAGCCAAGACTTTATAAGATTTAAAATTTTTCTATAAGTATGATCAGATAGAGATTTCTCTATCTGATCATACTTATTTATTTAATATAATTTTTTAAATTTTGTTCATAAATAGTACACAATTCTTTTGAACGTTGTGTATTTTGTTTTTTATAGATTTTATACATATATTTAGGATGTGCAAATAACACACTATTTATACGAATACAATCATAAACTAAATCATCAAAATTTAAATCATAATGATTCAAAAATATTGATATTTCATTATTTTCAGTATGATATTCATCTTGTTTTACATCATAATAAAATTTTTTTGATAATGATACTGCATTAAATGTATGCTCGGAAACTATTGAAAATAATTTTATATTTTTAACTAAACCTAATGCTGCTAATAATGCATCACCAATTAATATTGATTCGCCTAATGGCATTAATTCTTTAAATAAATCAATGTACTTTATTCTAGATAATGATGGTCTAAATTGGGATAAATCTATTGTTGGTTTTATTCTAGTTCTTGACATATTAGCTAATACCCATGGAACTAATGTATCACCATGTACACCAGTAACAAGACCACCTCTAGAATCAACCATTGATGAAATAGAATTAAAATAATTAGCTATTTCTTTATTCGCTTCATCAGACATCAATCCTGTACCATTACCCATATCACCATCAAAGTCAGCTACAAGATTTGCTAATTGACTATGATGAACAGCCATTGAATCTATTTGTTGAGCTTTAAAAATTGGATATTCTGGTAAAATATTTATTACTTCATCTTCATTTACATGTGATACAATACGAGATGGTTTTGTTGTCGCAACATGAACTTTTGATGGATAAATCGATTCAACATGAATTACAGGGTAACGTGTATTCAACATATATTTGTTATTTGCAGCTTTATATGTAATTATATACATCAATTCAATCCATGTCAAAGGTCTTAATAATTTTTGATTAAATATTTTTTTAGGAAATGTTTCATTTAACCAATTTAATCTATCTTTATATTTGTCCTTATTTGTTAAATTTACTAATAATGAATAAATATATTTCAATCCATCTATTGTAAGATATCTATGATTTCCAATTATTACACTTTTTTCATATAAAATATCAAAATCAAATAGAGAATCATTTGAAAAACCAATATCTAATGTTTTTGATAAATCAGTATACTTTTCTCTATTGTTTTCAATTTTTGTTGTAATTTTTTTATTTTGTATTAATTTATTTTGAACATCTTCCCTAACAACAATATCTAGATCATTATTAGAATGATTATATCCATAAAGAGCCATAGCTCCACTAGCTATGATAACATATTCATCATTATTTAAATTTAGATCATCTAATTTATCTAAATAATTAATATTTTTCTCATTAAATTTTATAGATGACATATTTAAAAAATTTTGTTTAAAATCAGTAACTGAACGAACAAAAGTTATCTTATCACCTTCATCATATACAAGAACTGTGTAATATAATTCATCATTAATATTTTTAATATAAACAGGTTTTTCTCTATCTTCTACATTTATAAATTTGTTTATAATTATTTCTAATCCATCATTCGTAGTATATTTATTTTTTTCTTTATCTGAAATTTCGGTATATTCTAATTTTAAAGTTTTTGTATTTATTAAAGATGCAGTATTCGAATCTGAAATAAAAAATTTAAAGAAATATTCATTTAAATAAAATTGTATTAATGGCTGAAACATTTTCATTGTTTGAAATAATGGAACTAATGTTTCATCATGTTTTAGATATCTTGGATCTTCAGGTGTTTTACCTTCTAAAATTACAGATGAAAAAACATTTCTTGTTCCATGAGCTAATCGTCTAGCCATATATTTTCCGCTTCCATAACCTCTTTTACCTTTTAAAATATTACTTATATAGTTATAAACTTCTACTACTTTTAATTGTAAATTAAATCTAACACTATTAAAAATAGGGTGATCTTCCATACCTTGTGGTATTGCTTGACTTAAACTTATGATACTGCTATAAATATTATTTATTTCTTCAGATACTGTTCTTCCAGTATCATCAACTGTAGCATCTCTAATACCTGCAGGCATAACTATACATTTAGAAATAAGACTTAAATTTCTATATTTTTCAAATATACGTAATTTAATATCTCTTACTCTAGATGATGTTTTTGAAAATTCTATTTCATTAAAATATTCTAGAAAAAAAGAAAAACCAGTATTTGCTTTAGGATCTGATTTTGGACAAATAATAAAATCTTTTTTATCTTTATCAAAATAAGCATATGTTTTACTAGACATGATATCTTTATATACACTACGTATACGTATTAAATTTATAAATAATAAAGGATGAAATATTTTCGCATGTAAATTTATATAACCAAATTTTATATATCTCAAATCACTACCTATTTCACCAAAAATTTCTTCACTAAATAATCCTTCACTATGAAATTTTGTACTATTAGGTTCATATATTTGTTGGCTTCTAACTTCGCCACAATAATTTTTTTCAATAAAATTATCAACGTCCATTAATGTTGTATTAAATGGTTGTTCTGAAATCATTTTATACTCCTTATTGAGTTGATGATATGAAAAATTTTAATAGGAGAAAGTTATGGAAATATCAAATGATCTTATTAAAAAAAAGAAACAATTAGAACAAAAAATATCTACAAAAATAATAGAGCATGAAATAGGTGCTATTCATAAAATTTATTTTGAGTTACCTATTTTACAAGAAATATTTATAGGAACTTTATTATTATTAGCTCGTTCAGAACAAGAATATAAATCAATATTAGCATGTATTTCAGTTTATTTATCTAGATTAGATAATAATATTAATAAATATTTTTTAACAAAACATTCTGATGCAGATATATACAAAGTATTAAATAATCCAGAGAATTCATTATTGATATTTAAATCATCTCCATTTACAAATGTTTGGTATAGTTTACAAGATCTTTTTATAAAAATAATAGAAAAAAATAGAGTTATAGATAGTCAAACAAATAATAATTTAGAAATTTATATAAATACATATCCATTAAAATATCCATCAGAAGTATGTGAGTTTTTGTCAAAGTTTTTAAAAAAATTATATCCTAAAATAATATTAAAAACTTTATCAACACCATTTGAAAAATGTCCTTATGAATTAAGGACATTTTTTGATCTTTATTTTTTTAATGATATAACTCCATTGGTATCAACTGATAACGAATTATCCAAAGAATTTTATAATGGAAATTATATTTCTAAATTATTATTTTCAAGAAGAGTTATATCTGTAAATAATCCATCTATAAATGTAATAGATAGTTTAAAACAATCAAGAGATTTTTTAAATATATTTTCTACATTTTCATATTTAGATATATGTATACCAGGAATAAAATATATTCCACCAGTTATAGATGAAAAAATAACTGAAGTTGGTGTTGAACATATAGTTCCATAAATATTTTAATAAGAGAGTAGTATTATGGCTACAAAAAATAAAGATCCATTTTCATCAAATTTTGATGTTGATGATGATTATAACATAGATTTAAAATGGGACGAATTTGATAGTGGTTTTGATGATTTTGATGTTCCTTCAGAGCCAATATCTAAATCTAGAAAAGCTATTGGCGTAACAAAAAAAGCTGCAGTAGATACATTATCTGGTACAAGTAGTATTATAGGTAAAACATTACAAAAAGATATTGAAAGAAGTATGCCAAAGACAAAAGCTGCTGCTGATATGGCAATGGGTTTTGTCAATGAAATGTCTTTGGCTAAACAAGAATTATTGAAATCTGGTGGTGAAATAGCTTCTCAAACAAAATCATTAGTGAGAAGTTTATTACCACAAATTAATAAAATTGTACCATCTGGATTACAGAAAAAATTAGAAGATTTTGCAAAAGAAGAAGAAAAACCAGAACAACAAGCAAACATTCAAGAAGAAGAAAGATCTCGATTAATACAAGAATCAATTGGAAATGCTTTAAAATTACAAACTGCTCAAAATATTCAATCAGCAAAAGAACAACGATATAATACAATAATTGATAGAAAAATTAATGAAAAACGTCATATATCGACATTAGATGTTTTAAATTCATTAAAAAGAAATTCTGAATATCAAGTACAATTTTATAAAACTGTTACTACTGGTTATTACAATAAATCATTAGAATTACAATATAAACAATATTTTGTATCAAAAGACATGTTAGCTACTATGCAAATCATGTCAAAAATATTGGAAAATAGATTATCAGCTATACAAGAAAATTCTTCATTACCTGATATACAAAAACAACAATTACGTGAATCATATAAACAAGTTGCTAGAGATAAATTTTTTGGACGAATAAATTCACTAATTACTGATAAAATATCTAATTTTGGAAAAAATATTGTTCAAGCTGGAAAGAAACGTATACAGGAAAATTTATCAAATGTTGTATCTGGTATGCAAGCAATGAATATGGGCTTGGATATGGCAGGTTCATTTTCATTTGATGATCCTAATATGATAAGCGATGGGGATACTGGAAATTTTATTGTTGATTCAGGTAAAGAAATGTTAGCCAATTCTTTAGGTGAAAGAATTGGTAAAAAATTGTATAGTAAATTAAATCCGACATTACGAAAGAAAATTTTATCAGGTTTAAGTTCTAAACCTGAAGAATTATTTGATAATTTTCAAAAGAAACTTTATCTTGGATTAAATAGAAAAATAAGTCAAGATTCGAATTCTTTTTCAACATCTACTTTTGACAATTTAAAAAGTCAAGGTTTAAGTTTTTTAGCAGATGTATTTAATTTAAATGGTCGTGGAGATGTTTCATTTGAAAATCAATTAACACAAAAATCAAATGAACCAGCAACATTCGATAATTTAACAAGAACCTCAATAGTTGAAATAATACCAAGATTATTATCAAAAATTGAAAAGAATATAAGATCAATCAAAACAGGAAAAAATGAAGAAGAATTAGTATATGATACTTCAACAAGAGATTTTGTTAAAGAGTCCTTATTTAAAAATGCATATATAACACGTATGCATGGAAGTAAAGAAACTAGACGAAATGAATCTATTTCAAAAGGTGTAGCTGTTATTGAAGCTGGATTACGACATCATAATACAGAAAAAGAATTTTCTTATGGTGAAGCTAAAAAAGATTTTAAGAAAAATTTGGAAACATTTATACGAAATCATGTAGTTTTACAATGGGATATAGATTTTAATTCTATTAAATATTTGGCAACACAAAATGATGAAAATTCATTTGATGTAAATAATTCTAATTTCTATAAAGCAGATGACTATAAATATAAAGCATTTAAAAACATCGATAATAAAGATTTATTTATTAAATTACTTTATAAAGCATTGTTTGATAATGATGGGAAATTAAATCATGTTATTGCTAATGGTTTAAATGATGCGTTATTTTCAGCTATGGGAGATGATGAATATAAAGAAGATTTATATCAATTAATAGAACAAGGAAAATCATATTTAGTAAGTGATCACTTTAAAGAAAAGAAAATAGCGTCTTATAATGGTTCATTTGATTTAGATATAGATAACATTATAAAGAAATATAAAGAAGATTATAATGAAGAATATGCTCACGAAGATATGCTTCGAGAATATGAAAATATTTATAAAAAATTATCAAATACTGGTTTTACATTAAATGATATATTAAGTATAATACCGAATAAATCAGCAAGAGTTTATTTAAAGAAAAAATTTAGTAAAGAAAATAGAACAAAGCAATATTTTGGTGTAAAACAATTTAATAAAAATGGAAAAATTTCAGAAGATGAATTTGGAAAAAATATATTTGATAAATCTAAAAATAATAAAATTCAAAATGTTGATTCAACTGAAGATATATCTGTTGATAATAATCAACGAATTAATGGTTTACCATATTTTAATACATCATATTTACAAAATGCACAACCTTATACTTCTTTTGCAAATATTCAACCATCAAAAATTTCATTCGATGAAAATTTAATATTGAATGTTAATGTTAAAAATTTTAGTGAATTAAAAACACCTATAGAAAATATACAATCAATTTTGACATCTCATTTTGAATGGCAAAAAACTGAATTTTTACAAAATTTATCTGACAATACTGGATCATCTATAAATAGTAATGAATCTATTTTGGAATATTTAAAGTCTATAAGTGAAAATACATTAAAACAAATAGAACAATTGAAATTGACTAGAAATGATTATATAAATTTAGCAAAATTACAATTTGATCAAATTACATCTTTAATTACTGGAAAAGTTTCTAAAAATAATTTTAAAAAATTTTGGGATTTTACAAAATCGACAGGTGGAAAAACATTAGATTTTATTAAATCATCGATGTCAAAATCATTTGATTTTACAAAATCAATTGGTTCTGGTGCATTTGATTTAATAAAAACTCTTGGTCCAAGTGCGTTAACAGCTTCTGGTAATATTTTAGGTGGTTTAGCATCTGGTGCAGGTTCATTAACATCAAAAGTTTTAGGCATAAATTGGGAAGCTACTAAAGGTGTCTTTTCTGGAGCTTCTAAATTTGGAAAATTTATTGCAGATAAATTTAAATCTGGTTCATCTTCTTATAAATTTGTATTTAGAGATTTATATATTCCAGGTCAAATAGATCCAGTTATTACTAAACAACAATTTGAAGATGGTGTATATGTAATAGATAAAAATTCTGGTACATTTAAAAGAATTGAATCATTAATGGATATTTCTGGAAGTATATTTGATAATTCTGGAAATGTTATTGTACATAAAAGAAATGTTTTGAAATTAATAGATAAAGATGGAACACCTTTATCAGAATTAATTAAAAATAATGATCTTTTTAATAATAAAAAATCTAAAAATAATTCATCTAAAGGAATTTTAAATGGTTTAGGATCGATTGCTGGTGGTATAGGTAAATTTATTGGTGGATCTTTTGGGTTATCATCTAAAATGATGGGTTTAGGAATTGATGTATTTAAAGGAATTACTGGTGCAGGTGGAGCATTATTTAAACGATTATTAGGTTTAGATGATGGTTCTTCAAGAAAAAGTATTAAAAAAGAAATAATTCCAAGATTAGATACTATTATAAAATTATTAAAATATAAGAATGGTCAAGTATTTGGTGATACTGATGGTGATGGTATACGTGAAGGATCTTATCAAGATTATATAAAAGAAAAAGAAGAAAAAAAGAATAAAAATGAAAATTTGACAGGTTTAGAGAAATTATTATCTAAATATAATAAAGAAAAAGAAGAATCTGGTGGAAGTTTCTTATCTACTATTTTTTTCTTATTAGGTGGAAGAAAATTATTAGGGTTATTTGAAAAAGTGAAAGATTTTTTAAAAATGGGATTATCTGGTTTAGGAAAATTTTTAATTAAAGGTTTATCTGGTGGTGTAAAAGGTATAGTAAATATGCTTTTAAAATTATTAGGGTTTGCTATACCAAGTATTGGAAGTTTAGCTGGAAAAGGAATATTGAAAAGTAGTTCAGCAATTGGTGATTTTATAAATGATAAATTAAATATATCTAGAAATTCATCTAATAGATCAAAATCGACTAAAAAAGGTTTTTTATCAAAAGCAAAAGATTTTTTTATAGATACTGGAAAAAAAATAATACCAAATGCAGCATCATCAACTGTGAAAGCTGAAGCTATTGGACTTGGAGCAAGTGGTTTATTAGGATCAAGTATTGGGGCTTCATCATTAGCTAATAAGTTACCACCGATTTCATCGACAATACAGCAAGTAGAACCTTTACAAAAAGGATTTCTATTAGGTAAAAATACGAATATAGAAATGATTGCTGGAAAAACAGCATCAAATACTGTTAAAAGTCAAGGATTATTTTCAAAGTTAATTGATTCATTACCTGATAAATTAATATCTGAAGAATCTAAAGAAAAAATAAAAAATATTATTCCTAATATTTTTAAAAGAGCTGAAAAACGTGGTGGTCAATCATTGATAAAGAGAATTTTGGGAAGACTTGCTGCAGGTCCATTTTCTGTTATTGTAACAGCTGGTATTATTGGATATGAAGGTATCCATGCCATGATAAATGCAAAAGAATTGATGGGTCTTCCAGATGATTGTGATTTATCTGTAATTGATAGAGGATTAATTGGTGCTGCTGCAGCTATTTCAGAAGGTATATTTTTTGGAATGTTAGATACTCCTTGGTTGGCATCTATGGTTGGAGTTGATGTTGAAAAAATTAAAGCAACTTCGAAAAGTGAAAATGATTTTTCTAAAAAAGCTGTACAATTAGAAAAAGCTAAATTGGCTGCAGGTACAACATCTGGATATGCGTATTCACAATTAACACAAAAACAAACAAATCAAATTAATACTCAAAATAATTCAGTAATACATAATACATTAAATTCTCCTATAAGTCATGATTTTTCAATAAAAGCAAATCAAAATAATCCATTAGCATTAAATTATAAACCTGGATATGCACAAGCTGCAATGCAAGCTTTTTTAAATGAAGATGGTACTGGACCTTCAGTTGGAGAAATAACACAACAATATGCTACATTGTCTAAAGAATTTGATAACATAAAACCAATTCCTATAACACAAAGTAATGGTAATAAATTAGGAGATTTTGTAAAAAAATTTGAATCTGGATCAACTGGAGCATCAACTATTGCATGGGATAGTACAGGTGGAACTTCATATGGTACGTATCAATTAGCTGCTAAAAAAGGTGCAGTTGATGCATTTATGAAATGGTGTGAAACAAAAGGTGGAGATATTGGAAAAAAAGTTGCATCTATGTGTAAAGGTATAAAATGGGATACAGGAAGTAAACATGGTCCTGGACCAGAAGCATGGAAAAAATTAGCAGCTGCTGGATATATTCAAGATTTAGAATACAAATATATAAAAGAAACTCAGTTTGATGTTGCATTAAGAAAATTACCAGATGATATTCGAAATGTCGTCTCTTCAAGTCGTGCATTACAAGAAATGTTGTGGTCAACTGTAGTGCAACATGGAATAGGTAGTATACAAAGTCAAAGAGGTGCATTACGTATATTTACAAAATGTTGGAAACCAGGAATAAAATTAGATGAATATGTTAAAGCGATATATGCAGATAGAAGTACCAGATTTAAATCATCAACAGCTAATGTGCAAAATAGTGTTAGAAATAGATTTAAAAATGAATGCGCTATTATTTTAGGTATGTTAGG
>ENA-OWPN01001412-OWPN01001412.1-human-gut-metagenome-genome-assembly--contig:-NODE-1412-length-21954-cov-4.479154_pt1 | contig 21954 bp, 21 predicted proteins | sample MGYA00248266_ERZ651850 | MGnify/ENA primary metagenome ERZ651850 (study PRJEB26924, sample SAMEA4378296) | human gut metagenome | biome: human gut; feature: human-associated habitat; material: faeces... | reverse complement strand
AATAGAAAAGCCCTGAACCGTAAAGCTCAGGGCTGAAAATTCTGGTGCCGGTGGTGGGACTCGAACCCACACGGAGTCGCCCCCGGCGGATTTTGAATCCGCTACGTCTACCATTCCATCACACCGGCATGTGACCCAAGTATTATACCGTATTTTCATTCCAAATGCAAGACAAAAATTGCGGCCCCGCCGGGGGCCGCAATTTGGCTTGTCAGAACGGACTTACTGCTTCGTCCACTGGACGGGCAGCTCTACATGGAGGTCGTCCAGATTATCAAAGAGCTCATAGCTGCCGCCGGTCCACTGCATGGTGCCGCCGGACAGGGTGTATTCGGCGCAGCTGTCGTCGCTGAAGGTGTCCGCCTTATCGCTGAGATACAGCTTGCCCTTGGCCGCCCGGTAATAGCCGGACTCATTTTCATCCGCCAGGCCGTCCATCATCTGGTCCACGTCTATCGAGGCGTCCATCATCTGCTGCACGTACTCCTTCACGGTGACGCCCTCGGCCGCCATGGCCTCGTCAATGTCGGCCCGGTTCATGCCCTGATCCTCCAGCTGCTGATAGATCATCTCCACCGCCGCAGGGATCAGCGAGTCAATGTAGGTCTGGAGGGAGGTTTTCAGGGCGTCCCGATCCACGTTCAGCGTATAGGTGCCGTCCTCGTTCAGCTTCAGCACAAACACCATCTCCATGGTGGCGTCCGTGGCCAGGTCCATCCCGGCCCCCTGGTTGACGCCCTCCTGGAACATCTCCGTGATGTCGCAATTCCATTTCCAGGTGCCCGCCACTTTGGCGTTGTCGTCGCCGCTGCACGCCGTCAGGCTCAGGGCCATCATCAGCGTCAGCAGCACAGCAATGATGCGTTTCATACTCTTTCTCATTTATTCATCTTCCTTCCTGGCCGTTCAGGCCACATACAGTTTACACAACCCCTCCCGGTCTGTCAATCGGATTTTCGACTTTTTTCGCCACGCCCCGGCAGTTTCCGGAAGAAATTTCAAATTACCTATTGACTTGGTAGTTAATTTCGGTTATACTCCAATTACAAACCAAACCGATAGGTAATTCAAGCCTGAAACAGGGAGGAATATACAAATGACTGTTTACGCAGATAACGCGGCCACCACCAGGATGAGCCGGACGGCCCTGGACGCCATGCTCCCCGCCATGGAGGAGAACTACGGCAACCCCTCCAGCCTGCACAGCGTGGGCCAGCGGGCGGCGGAGCTGCTGATGAAGAGCCGCGAGACCGTGGCCCGGTGCCTGAACTGCCAGCCCCGTGAGATCATCTTCACCTCCGGCGGCAGCGAGGCCGACAACCAGGCCCTGCTTTCCGCCGCCGCCATCGGCCGCCGCAAGGGCAAGATGCACATCATCTCCACCGCCTTCGAGCACCACGCCATTCTCCACACCCTGAAGAAGCTGGAGAAGGAGGGCTTCCAGGTGGAGCTGCTGCCGGTCCACGAAAACGGCATGGTCTCCGCCCGGCAGGTGGCCGACGCCATCCGGGAGGACACCTGCCTGGTGACCGTCATGTACGCCAACAACGAGATCGGCAGCATCCTGCCCATTGAGGAGATCGGCGCCGTGTGCCGGGAAAAGGGCATCCTGTTCCACACCGACGCCGTTCAGGCGGCGGGCCACCTGCCCATCGACGTCCAGGCCCAGCACATTGATATGCTGAGCCTCTCCGGCCACAAGTTCCACGGCCCCAAGGGCGTGGGCGCCCTGTATGTCCGGGGCGGTATCCCCCTGGTGAACGTCATCGAGGGCGGCGCCCAGGAGCGGGGCAAGCGGGCCGGTACGGAGAATGTCCCCGGCATCGCCGGCATGGCCGCCGCCCTGGAGGAGGCCTGCGCCCACATGGAGGAAAACCGCGTGAAGGTCACGGCCCTGCGGGACCGGCTGATCCAGGGCCTGTCCAAGATTCCCCACAGCGCCGTCAACGGCGACCTGGAGCACCGTCTGCCCGGCAACGTGAGCTTCTGCTTCGAGGGCATTGAGGGCGAGTCCCTGCTTCTGCTGCTGGACGCCGCTGGCATCTGCGCCTCCTCCGGCTCCGCCTGCACCTCCGGCTCCCTGGACCCCAGCCATGTGCTGCTGGCCATCGGCCGGCCCCACGAGGTGGCCCACGGCTCCCTGCGGCTGAGTCTGTGCGAGTGGAACACCCAGGAGGAGGTGGACCACATCCTGCGGGAGGTCCCCCGGGTGGTGGAGTACCTGCGGTCCATGTCCCCGGTGTGGAAGGACCTGGAATCCGGTAAGAAAGCATTCATGCTGTGACAACGAAAGGAGCGTTTTGAATATGGCACTGTACAGCGATATCGTGATGGATCATTTCATGCACCCCCGCAACGTGGGTGAGATCGAAAACCCCGACGGCGTGGGCCAGGTGGGTAACGCCAAGTGCGGCGACATTATGAAGATGTACCTGAAAATCCGGGACAACGTCATCCAGGACGTGAAGTTCGAGACCTTTGGCTGCGGCAGCGCCATCGCCTCTTCCTCCATGGCCACCGAAATGATCAAGGGCAAGTCCATCCACGAGGCCATGGCGCTGACCAACAAGGCCGTGGCGGAGGCGCTGGACGGTCTGCCCGCCCACAAGCTCCACTGCTCCGTGCTGGCAGAGGAAGCCATCAAGAAGGCACTTCAGGATTATTTCGACCGCAACGGCATTCCCTACGACGAGAAGGATTTCCCCGCCTGCGAACACTGCGCCCACTGCGAGAGCGTATGATCGTATCCACGAAGGGGCGTTATGCTCTGCGGGTGATGGTCTGCTTTGCCCAGCGGGGCGGGAACGAGTACATTCCCCTGAAGGAGATCGCGGAGTCCGAGGGCATTTCCCAGAAATATCTGGAAGCCATTATGACGACCCTGTCTAAGGCCGGGTTTGTGGACGCCGTCCACGGAAAGGGCGGCGGCTACCGCCTGAACCGTCCCCCGGAGCAGTACACCATCGGCAGCATCCTCAAGCTGACGGAGGGGAGCTTAAGCGCGGTGTCCTGCACCTCCGTGGGCGCGTCGGCCTGCTCCCGGACGGAGTGCTGTCAGGCCAAGCCCATGTGGGACAAGCTGGACAGAATGATCGACGGGTTCTTCGAGGGAATCACCCTGGCAGACCTGCTCCATGACAGCGTAACGGCATAAAAGAAACCGGCATGACGAAAATCATGCCGGTTTTTGCTGTAAAATAGCCGTTTACATCTGGAAAATGTTCCCGAGAACTGCGCCGTTATTCTCCGGCTCCCGGGGGCGGAGGGAATCGTAGGCCAGGGCGTAGGTGACTTCCACCCGGCTGCGCAGGAAATAATATATGACGAAGATCACCGCCAGATACACGCCGAGGAATACAAAGTAGGCGGCCGTGTCGGAGAGGGGAAATGTGACGCCCAGCGCGGGCAGAAGCTGGTCGCCATAGGCGACCGCGGCGGACGCCAGCACGGCGGCGTAGTACCACCACATGCTCAAATCCAACCGGAACAAATTCCAGCGGTTGCCCTTTGTCATCATCCGGCTGTCCCGCAGGGCGGCCAGAGCGCCGGCGGCGGGGCGGTCGATGATGAGATAATCCGCCATGCGGTACCGGTAGAACAGCGGCGCGGCAAGGGCGAGAAACAGCACACCGAAAATCACCATGGCGGGCGCGGTGGCACTCATGAGCTGGGCATAGGTGGCGTCGTCCAGCGCAATGCCGGAGGCACCGGCGTTTTTGACAAGGGGCATCAGAATATCCACCGCCGCATTGGAAAGGGGCGTCATCATGTAGATCATCATGGCGACATACAGACTGGCCATGGCCACGCCGCCGAAAATCAGCCCCTTCAGCAGCGTGCAGCGCAGCAGCACCCAGAACCGGTCAAAGCCCAGCCGCATCCCGTTGGGAGAAGCGTACTGCCCCCGGGCAATGCGGAGCATGGTGGCGAGGTACCCCAGCGTCAGGCACATGAGAAAACCCGCCTGGACAAGGGGTAGCAGCGTCTGGGCGGTGGTCAGGGCAGAGCGGATGCCCATGCTTCCTAAGCCCCCGGTCTTGGCAATCTGCTGGCTCAGAACGTAGCTGGCCGCGTTTGCCAATGCCGTTACGGCAATGGTGATCACAGAAAAATACAGGATGATTTTCTGCCCATCCCGGGCGTTGGCAAGCCGTCCGGCAGAAAATTCTTTCAGCTGGCGGGTGTTTCGGATATCCATAAGCGCGTCTCCGTTTCAAAACTGGCTTTATGATTGTTATAAACGAAATTTGGAAAAATAGCAAATGAAATTTTTGTAACAGTGGAAAACCGGAGAAACGTATGGTATAATCCATTCAACCGCGAAGACGGAATGGAGGGCTGCTATGGAGCTTGGAGAAAAACTGCGCTTGGCGCGGCTGGAGGCAGGACTGTCCCAGCGGGCGCTTTGCGGGGACGAGATCACCCGGAACATGCTCTCCCGCATTGAGAACGGCGCCGCCCGGCCGTCCATGAAAACGCTGCGCTTCCTTGCTGCCCGGCTGGGTAAGCCCGTGAGCTACTTCCTGGAAGAGGACACCGTTTGTTCCCCCAATCAGGAGAGCATGACCGCCGCCCGCCGACTGTTCAACGGAAAAGATTACGCCGGGGCAATGCAGGCGCTGGCGCAGTACCGCGCCCCGGACGAAATCTACGACCGGGAAAAGCAGCTGCTGGAAATCCTTGTCCGGCTCCACCTTGCCGAGGAAGCCATCTCAGTCGGGCGAGTGCCCTACGCTTTGGAGTTGCTGGAAGCCGTTTCTGATTCCGGAAAATCCGTAGCCTATTATTCTGCGGAATTGGAGCAGCGCAGACTTCTGCTCCTTGGCCGCATTCCGGGGCAGACCGTTCATCTGCCCGGCCTGGACGAAGCGCTGATTATACAGGCCGCGTCGGCGCTTGCCGGGGGAGACGTCAAACGCGCCGCCCATCTTCTGGACGGGGCGGAAGACCACACCGCCCCTCGCTGGAACTTCCTCCGGGGAAAATGCCACATGGCGCTGGAAGAATTCCCGGAAGCGGCAACGTGTTTCCTCGCCGCCGAAGGGGCATACAACCTCCTCCGGGAGCTGGAAATCTGCTACCGGGAAATGGGCGATTACAAAAACGCCTACATTTATGCCTGCCGTCAGAAGGACGCGCAATAACGAAAAAACGCCGTGCCGCTGAGGAAATTCCTTGCGGCACGGCCTTTTCAATGATTTTACGCTTTTTCCATGACCCAGAGGTTCCGGATCTGTCCCTCGATCTGCTCGTAGCTCCACAGCTTTTCGGAATTGACCACGCTGTTGGGGTCGTTGACCTGAAATTGGCCGTCCTCCACCCCCCGCAGAACGATGTAGTGACCCGTGGTGGTGAAATCGCCCTCCCGCATGGCGCAGATAATGGGCTTACCCGCTTCCAGCGCGTCCACCATCTTTTTCCTGACCAGCGGAATTTCCGTGGCCTTCAGCCCAAGCCCCCCGCTGCCCTCGCTGATGAGCGTCCAGGAGGAGCCGCTGCCCCGGGAATAGTAGCCGTTTTCCTGGGCAAATTGGGCGACCTGCCGGGGGTTCATGTTCTCGTCTCCGGTAAGGTAGTAGCCCACCATGGCAAGGCAGGTCGGGCCGCATCCGGTGACCGCAAGAAAGTCCTTTCCGTACCGTTCGTAGCCCCACATAGGATTCCACTGCAAAAACAGCGGCACGGTCCGGCTGCCCTTCCAGGCACTGAGATCGACCCCCGTGTCCTTCCGGAAAGGGTAGTTCAGCACGAAATCCTTCGTCTCGGGGTTGCGCTCGTAAAGGTCAATGAGGCTCTGGGGGTATTCACCGTAGGAGATGCCCTTTTCCTCGGCGAAGGCTTTCACCGTTTTCTCCGCCTCCGTGCGCTCTCCGTGGTAGAAGGAGATATCCCGGTACAGGTTGTACATGGGCTTCGCTCCCAGAATCGCCGCCGCAAGGAGCACAATAACGGCCACGGCGATCACCGCCCGCTGTTTCGTTTTCATCATAACCACATCCTTTTTGACGTCCCCATTATACCACAGCATCTTTAGGAAGTCTTTTTGGAGAGGTTAAGAATTCCTTATTTTTGCAAAAGTCGACAGAGAAGCGTCCCCAAAGGCCATCGGCCTTTGGGGACGGAGATCATGCGGGAATATTCTCTTTCACAACGGCGACACCGTCTACCAGGTTTGCCATTTCCAGCGTACCCTCCACGGCCATCTGACGCTCCATCAGGTCGGTGAGGATCACCATGCCGTCCCGGCACTCGATCTTCATGACGTTGCGCATCATGACCGTTTCCGGGGTAAGCTTGTTCTTATAAACGGTAGAAAGACACATCGTTTGTCCCTCCTTTACTTGACCTCAAGGCTGGACAGCACAACGCTCAGGCGCATGTTGCCCTTCTCAAAGTCGGATACGGCGGCCATGACCTGCTCGTAAGCGGTGTGGTCGCCCGCCTTGTCCAGCTGGACGGCGAGGTCGGCCAGCTCCTTGGCATGGGCGGCGTTGTGGCCGACCATGTACTTCATCAGCGCCACCAGCTCCTCCATGGGCGTATGCTCGCAGGTGCCGGCGCAGGACGCACAGTCCTGGCTGCATTCGTGGGAGTGGGTATGCTCCGCGCCGTCGGCGTGGAGGTGAGCGTGATCGTGGGGGTGCTCGTGGTCGTGGGTGTGCGCATGGGTATGCTCATGGGTGTGGGCAACGCCGTCATGGGTATGCTCGTGGGTATGGGCGTGCTCATGGTCATGGCCGCCGGCCACGTGTTCGGAATCGATATGCATAGGATAGCCTCCTTGATTTTTCTAAGGAACCTCTGAATAAATCGCCTTCGGCTGGCGGCGAATCTTTTGCCCCATCCGTGCAGTTCTGAAAGCGGGAAATACATACAGTATTCCTCCGCTTTCAGAACTTTCGGCTGGGCCAAAATCTTCTGCCGCCAGCTCTCGTCGATTTAATCAGAGTTTCCCTAATATTATACCCGCGGAAAGCGTATCTGTCAAAACATTTATTTTTGCGCAGAAATCCCCCGGGAGGGCTTGCGAAATCGGCAGAAAAAAGGTATACTATAAAAAATATAGTTTATATTGTGACTTTTCGTTTAAGCGTGAAGACTGAGGTTAAACCGCAGGAGGGCGTTATGAAAAAATTCTTGTCAATTTTATTGGCAGCGCTCATGCTTTCTACAGTGTGCATTCTGGCATTTGCAGCGGAAAACGATCAGAAGATGATTACAAGCGACGAGCAGTGGTGGGATTGGTTCAACTCTCTTTCAGAGGAAGAAAAGTCCTGTATCAGTTTCAGACCAAGCTCGAGTGCGGAAGCGGCCAATGAGAGCCTGCCTTCCGAAACGGACGCATCACAAAGCAGTGGTATCTCATCAGCGGCGGTCAGCCTTTTGCCGACTGGTGGAAAGCCACTATGTTTCACCCAAGAAAGAGGGGCAAGACGATGACCGACCATACCCACGACTGCTGCGGCGACCACGAGCATGAGCATGACCATGCCTATCTCCACGCCCATGGCATTCCCCACAGTCATGGCCATGTCCACGAAAATCAGAAGGCCGTGCTGAACCGGCTGTCCCGCGCCATCGGTCACCTGGAAAAGGTGAAGCGGATGGTGGAGGAGGGTCACGACTGCTCGGAGGTGCTGATTCAACTGGCAGCGGTACGTTCCGCCCTGGACAACACCGGCAAGGTGATCCTGAAGGATCACATGCGCCACTGCATGGTGGACGCGGTAGCCGCCGGTGACCAGGACGCCATCGACGACCTGTGCCAGGCGATCGATAAGTTCATGAAATAACGCGCAGGGGGTCAGGCGAACGCCTGACCCCCGTCATTATTTTTCTTTTTTGGATGTCAGCGCGTTCAGCAGGCTCACGCCCGCGATGATTACGCCGGTGACCAGGAAAACGCCCAGCATTCCCGTACCCACAATGGGCAGGACATTCCATAGATAATCCACATGCAGCTCCATTTTTAACCTCCTACCAGTGCCAGAATCAGGCCGCCCGCAATAACGGAGGCAATCTGACCGGAAACGTTGACCCCGGCGGCGTGCATCAGCAGGAAATTCTGCTTATCCTCCGCCAGACCCATTTTATGCACCACACGGGCGGACATGGGGAAGGCCGAAATCCCCGCCGCGCCGATCATGGGGTTGATTTTCTCCTTCAGGAACAGATTCATCAATTTTGCGATCATCACGCCGCCCACGGTGTCCATCACGAAGGCGACCAGTCCAAGTCCCAGAATCAGCAGCGTCTCTACCCGCAGGAACTCCGCCGCATTCATCCGGGAGGCGATGGTCAGCCCCAGCAGAATGGTAATCAGGTTCGCCAGCACGTTCTGCGCCGTCTCCGACAGGGAATTCAGCACGCCGCACTCCCGGATCAGATTCCCGAACATGAGAAATCCGATCAGCGCCACGGCCTGGGGCGCGACGAGTCCGACAATGATCGTCACCGCAATGGGGAACAGGATTTTCGTGGTCTTGGAGACGGGGCGACCCTTGTAGGTCATTTTGATCTTCCGCTCCGCCTGGGTGGTACACAGGCGAATCACCGGCGGCTGCACCATCGGCACCAGCGCCATGTAGGAGTAGGCCGCCACCATAATGGCCGCCGTGTAGCCGGAACCCAGCTGCTGGGCGACGAAAATGGAGGTAGGGCCGTCCGCCGCGCCGATGATGGCGATGGAGGCCGCGTCGTTGAGCTCAAATCCCAGCAGGGACGCCAGCCCCAGGGTAAAGAAAATACCAAACTGCGCCGCCGCGCCGAAAATCATCAGCTTGGGGTTTGCCAGCAGCGGCTGAAAATCGATCATCGCGCCGATGCCGATGAACAGCAGCAGCGGAAACAGCTCATGCCCCGCGATGCCGAGCTGAAACAGATGGGCGATGACCCCCGCCGCGCCGGAATTGGGCAGGTTCACCAGAATCGCGCCGAAGCCCATGGGCAGCAGCAGCGACGGCTCCATCTCCTTGACGATGGCAAAATAAATCAGCGTGCCGCCGATGATCCACATAAGCACCTGCTGCCATGTCAGAAACGTCAGGTTTTCTACAAGCACTTCCATAAATAAGCTCCTTTGATAACGGTCAGGGGACATCCACGCCGCCTGAATTGGGGTATATTATACTGCGCCGACGGTAAAAATGGGGCAAAGCTTTGCCGGACAGGGAAAGTCTCTCCGGAAAGGCCACGGCAGCCTTTCCGGAGAGCCTTTGTATTATTCGTCGGCAATGCGGTATCCTACGCCCAGCTCATTGATGACGTACCGGCAGTCCCCCGGGCGGCAGCCCAGCTTCTTGCGGATATTCGCCATGTTCACTTGCAGCTTCTTTACGCTCCCGTCGTCCATGCTGCCCCAGACGGAGCGGATGATGGTGGCGTAGGTCAGCACCTTGCCCGTGTGCTGGCTCAAAAGTGCCAGAATATTGTATTCCGTCTGGGTCAGGTGAATGGGATTTCCCCCGACGCTCACCTGCCGCCGATCGTAGTCGATGAGAAGATCGTCCACCGTGAACAGGTTGGCCGGAGCGACCCGTGCCCGGTTCCGGCCGGCACGAAGCGCCGCCCGCACCCGCGCCAGCAGCTCCGCCGTCCCGAAGGGCTTGGTTATGTAGTCGTTTGCGCCTAAGTCCAGGGCGGAGACCTTGTCGTTTTCCTCCGTCCGGGCGGACAAAACAATGATGGGAACGGTGCTGAAAAGGCGCACCTGCCGGATAAATTCGCCGCCGTCCATGTCCGGAAGTCCCAAATCCAGCACCACCAGATCCGGCGTGTAGGAGGAGAAGATCAGCAGCCCCTGACGGCACCGCTCGGCGGTCAGCACCTGATAGCCGTTGGTCTCCAGAATCGTCTGGACAAAGCCCAGAATGCTCTGGTCGTCCTCCACAATGAGTACCTTATATTTGTTATTCCCCATTTTCGTCCTCCATTTCCAGCCGGAAGCCGACCTCGGTTCCGCCGCCGGCCCGCTTGTTTGCCCAGATTTCCCCGCCGTGTGCCTTGATAATGGCGCTGCACACGCTCAGGCCGATGCCCATGCTGCTGCGGCTCTGGTCTGTGGGCGCTTCGCTGTCCAGCATCCCCGTGAACAGTCTGGAAAGCTTTTCCTCCGGGATGCCGCAGCCGTCGTCCTCCACGTAAAAATACGCCCAGGAGCCTTTGACCTCCACCCGAAGCCGGAGATTCTCCATACCCTTGGCATGAAACACCGCGTTTTCCAGCAGGTTCATCAGCACCTGGGAGATCAGCATGGCGTCCATGGGGATGCTGACAAATTCCTCCGGGATCTCCACGTGAACGTCTATGTCCGGGTAGTGCTTGCGGAACTTCACCAGCACCGCGTCGATCAGCTCCTCCAGAACGGTGCCGTTCTTGGAAAGACGGACGGTGGCGGCGTCCACCCGGGTCACGGACAGCAGATTCTCCACCATCCGCACCAGCCATTGGGCGTCGGCGCAGACATCCGACAGAAGCTTCATGTGGGTCTGCCGGGGAAGGGCGTCGAAATTGTCCCGCATGGCGGAGCAGGCGCCGTAAATGGAGGTCAGGGGCGTACGCAGATCGTGGGACACCGCCCGCAGGAGATTGCCCCGCATCCGCTCCTTTTCCGCCTCGGCCTTCATCTGCTCCTGCCGCTTGAGCTGGGTGGTCAGGGTGCTGGTCATGATGGACACGATCAGCATCACCACCGCGGAGGCCAGGCACTCCGGACGGATCAGATTGAACGCCCAGTAGGGATATGTAAAGGCGTAATTCACGGCCATGACACTGACCAGAGAGGAAGCGACCCCCCAGAAATATCCCTGGGTTCGCCAGGCAATCAGGAATACGCCCAGCACGAAGACCATGGGCGTTACGGAGAAGATACCGATCCATTGCAGCAAAAACAGATTCAGAGCAAATGCCGTCACCAGAATGACCGCCGCATAGGCAAAGTCCCCCCAAAAGCGCTTGTGCTGCTTCATCATGCTCACCTCACTTGCCTATTATAGCATTTTTTGTCAGAAAAACATACCCCGAATCGGGGAAAGTTTGCCCAGTCGGCAAAGGTTTGGTAAAGAAACTATTCCGGTTCTTTGCCAGGGAAGCCCTGATTAAATCGGCAAGGGCTGTGAGCGAGAGATTTTTCGGCCAATCGAGGTACCGGAAACGGCGGAATACTGTATGTATTTTCCCGCTTCTAAAGCCGCGCGGATAGAGAAAAAGGCCCGCCGCTCGGCTGAAGACGATTTATTCAGAGCTTCCCAAGGTTTCTTTGGAACGTGGAGCAAACTATTGATGCAGTCCAAGGCTTGCAAATTTCGGGCAAATGGATTACTATATGGAAAAAAGGAGGGAACGCTATGAATGCGGAACAAATCATGAAGATTTTTGCGGATACAGCCTATATCCGCACCGGCGGAAGTCCGGAGGAATTGCGTACGGCGCAGTATTTGCAGGACAAGGTGTCTGAGTTTGGGCTGAAAGCCGAGATCGTACCCTTTGACGTGCCGATGTCTACGATGCGGGAGACGGTTTTCCAGGCGGACGGCATGGAGGTGGCCTGCAAGGGCTATCTGTGCGCCGGAAGCGGAGAGGTGGAAGCGCCGTTCTATTATTTGCGGGATTCCAGTCCCTACGCGCTGAGCCGGTGCCGGGGGAAAATCGTGATGATCGACGGCTACCTGGGCTACTGGATGTATCACGATCTGCTGGAAAACGGCGCTGTGGGCTTCGTCACCTATGACGGAAGCGTCAACTACGCCGACCGGGACATTGACCAGCGGGAGCTGCGCGCCTATGTCCACAACGGAAACCGGATTCCCGGCGTGAACATCAACGCCAAAGACGCGGTGGAGCTGATCCGTAAGGGCGTGTCCACGGCGAAAATCACGCTGAAACAGGAGGAGTATACCGGCCGGTCCCACGACGTCGTCCTGGACATGCCGGGAGAGGTGGACGAATATATCGCCTTTACCGCCCACTATGATTCTACTCCCCTGTCCCAGGGCGCTTACGACAATATGTCCGGCTCCGCGGGACTGCTGGGCATCGCGGAGCATTTCGCGTCGCATCCCCACCGCTACGGTCTGCGCTTCATCTGGTGCGGCAGCGAGGAACGGGGACTGCTTGGCTCCAAGGCTTACTGCGCCGACGAGGAAAAGCTCAAAAACTGCGTGCTGAACATCAATCTGGACATGATCGGCTGCATCATGGGCAAATTTATCTCCTGCGTCACCGGCGAGGAAAAGCTGTGCCACTATATTTCCTACCTGGGCGACGAGCTGGGTTTCCCGGTGGAGGTGAAGCAGGACGTGTATTCCAGCGACTCCACGCCCTTTGCCGACAAGGGCGTCCCGGCGGTGTCCTTCGCCCGCATCGCGTCCCACCAAACGGGTACCATTCACAACCGCTATGACACCATGGCGCTGATGAAGGGGGAGCAGATGGCGGCGGATACGGCGTTCCTCATTGCCTTCGCGGAGCGTATGGCGAATGCCGTCCGGTGTCCCGTTGCCCGGGAAATGCCGGAGAACATGAAGGAAAAGCTGGACATTTATCTTTGCCGGAAGCGTGCGCCGAAGCAGTAAAAACAACCAAAAACAGATTCTTAGCAGCAAGGAGCTTCCCTGAAAAATCAGGGAAGCTCCTTAAAAATTCATGTTTATTCCGGTACGATTCAGACCGATGTTCACAGATACGTTTCCCAACCGGGTGAAAATTCAAAGGAATTGCCGCATAAAACGCCGGGAAAAACGGGTATTTGTCAAAACGACGAAAACAGGACATAATTTGTTCACAAGTTTGTGTTGTCTTCTGTATTGTATTATTTTTGTAAAATGTTACAATGGAACTGTACTTTTCCACCGGCTTAGCCGGAAAACTAAAAAGAAAGGTCGATACTATGTTAGAGAAAGTTTTCAAGCTCTCCGAGAACAAGACCACCGTCAAGACTGAGGTCGTGGCTGGCCTCACGACGTTCATGACGATGGCCTACATCATCGCGTTGAACCCGAACCTGCTCACCGGCTTCGGCGCCGCCGGACAGGATCTGTGGAACGGCGTGTTCCTGGCAACCTGCATCGCGTCTGCCATCGGTACGTTCTGCATGGCGTTCCTGGCCAACAAGCCCTTCGCAATGGCTCCCGGTATGGGTCTGAACAGCTTCTTTGCCGTGGTCGTCGGCAACATCGTTGCCATGACCGGTATGACTTATGTGGCTTCCTTCCAGGCCGCTCTGGTCATCATCCTGCTGGAGGGCATCGTCTTCGTTGTCCTGTCCATCTTCAACGTCCGCGAGAAGATTGTGGAGGCCATTCCCCTTGGCATCCGTCTGGGCATCTCTCCCGCCATCGGCCTGATGCTGATGAACATCGGCCTTGGTTCCAACGTGGGCATCTACGCAGAGGGCAACGGCTTCACCACTCCCTTCTATGTCATGCGTGACTTCTTTGGCGCACTGACTCCCAGCTATCTCCAGGGCAACATGGGAGACGCCGGTTTCGCCACCATGATCCTGACCGTCGTGACCATGTTCGTCGGCCTGTTCGTCATCCTGGCGATGTCCAAGAAGGGCATCAAGGGCTCCGTGCTGTACGGTATGCTCGTCGCTTCCGTGATTTACTGGATCGGCTCCTTCGCCTTCCTGCACACCAACCCCTTCGCTTCTCTGGCTACCGCTTCCTTCCTGCCTCCCTTCGCCGATATGGCCAAGGTTACCCTGTTCAAGTTCAACTTCGCCGGCTTCATGGAAATCGGCTGGTTCACCGCCATCACCCTGATCATCACCTTCTGCATCATTGACATGTTCGACACCATCGGCACTTTGGTGGGCACCGCCTCCCGCGCCGGCATGGTGGATGAGAAGGGCGATATGCCCAACATGAAGGAAGCTCTGCTGTCCGACGCCATCGGCACCATCGCCGGCGCCTGCACCGGTACTTCCACCATCACCACCTTCATCGAGTCCGCTTCCGGTGTTGAGGCCGGCGGCCGCACCGGTCTGACCGCCGTTGTCACCGGCCTGCTGTTCCTGGCCTGCATCTTCATCGCCCCCATCGCTGCCATCATCCCCGCCGCTGCCACCTCCGCTGCTCTGATTTACGTGGGCATCCTGATGCTCCAGGGTCTGAAGCGGGTCGACTTCGACGATATGGATCAGATGGTTCCCGTGGCGCTGATGCTCATCGGTATGCCCATCTCCGGCTCCATCGGCCACGCCATCGGCCTGGGTCTGATTTCCTACACCATCATGAAGATCTTCGGCGGCAAGGCCAAGGAAGTTTCCGTTCTGACCTATGTGATCTCCGCTCTGTTCCTGGTGAAGTTCTTCCTGGCTGTGTAATCCTGACACAAAAATGAATTTCCGCCCGAAAGAAGCAAGCTTCTTTCGGGCGGTTTTCCGTTTCCTGACCGGATGATTTCCATCAAAAAGGCGAACCGTAGGAAACGGTTCGCCTTTTGCAATCGATGGTGCTGCAATTACAGGTCGCAGTTGCCCACGGTTCTGGGGAAAGGAAGTACGTCCCGGATGTTGCCCATGCCGGTGAGGTACATGACGCAGCGCTCAAAGCCCAGGCCGTAGCCCGCGTGACGGGCGGAGCCATACTTGCGCAGGTCAAGATAGAAGGCGTAGTCCTCCGGCTTCATGCCCAGCTCTTTGATGCGGTTTTCCAGGATGTCGAAGTTATCCTCACGCTGGCTGCCACCGATGATCTCGCCGATGCCGGGAACCAGACAGTCCATGGCGGCCACGGTCTTGCCATCGGGGTTCAGCTTCATGTAGAACGCCTTGATCTCCTTGGGGTAATCCGTGACGAAGACGGGCTTCTTGAACACCTTCTCCGTGAGGAAGCGCTCATGCTCCGTTTGCAGGTCGCTGCCCCAGTGGACGGGGTACTCAAACTCATCGTTGTGCTTTTCCAGCAGGGCAACGGCGTCGGTATAGGTAATGCGGCCAAATTCGTTGTGCAGGACGTTGTGCAGTCGGTCAAGCAGTCCCTTGTCGACGAATTCGTTGAAGAACTTCATTTCTTCGGGGGCATGCTCCAGAACGTAGGAGATGATATACTTGATCATGGCCTCGGCCAGCTCCATGTCGTCTTCCAGGTCGGCAAAGGCGATTTCCGGCTCGATCATCCAGAATTCGGCGACATGGCGGGTGGTGTTGGAGTTTTCCGCGCGGAAGGTGGGGCCGAAGGTATAGACGTTGCGGAAAGCCATGGCAAAGGTCTCGGCGTTGAGCTGGCCGGATACGGTCAGGTTGGTGGGCTTGCCGAAGAAGTCCTGGGAAAAATCCACCTTGCCGTCCTCGGTCTTGGGGACGTTGTTCAGGTCAAGGGTGGTGACCTGGAACATTTCGCCTGCGCCCTCGCAGTCGGAGCCGGTGATCAGGGGCGTGTGGACATAGACAAAGTCCCGATCCTGGAAGAACTGGTGGATGGCCATGGCGGCAAGGCTGCGGACGCGGAATACCGCCTGGAAGGTGTTGGTGCGGGGACGCAGATGGTTGATGGTGCGCAGGAACTCCATGGAGTGGCGCTTGGGCTGGAGGGGGTAGTCGCCGGTGGAGGAGCCTTCCACCGTGATCTGCTCGGCCTGAATCTCAAAGGGCTGCTTGGAGTCCGGTGTGAGAACCAGCGTGCCGCGAACGATCAGGGCGGCGCCGATGTTGATTTTGGAAATCTCCTGGAAATTTTCCAGGGTGTCGTTATACACCACCTGCACGGGGGTGAAATAAGTACCGTCGTTCAGGACGATAAAGCCAAACTGCTTGCTGGCCCGGCGGTTTCGCACCCAGCCGCCGACGTTCACTTCGGTGCCGGCATATTTTTCGGTGTTTTTGAACAGGTCACGGACGGTAATCAAATCCATATGGGTGTCCTCTCTCCTTACTGATTTCTTCAAAGCTCCCCTAAGTATACGTCAATTAGGAAGATTTTACAAGAGGAAAATAAATTTTTTGTGAAAAATATCGATATAAAGGATTCTTAAGTGTACATTTGCGGCATTTTGTGATACAATACCCTAAATTTCGATAAAGGAGCGGATGAACAGTGGGCAGTACCACAGGCAAACAGAGAACGGGGCGGCGTGTGCATTTCCTTTTTATACCGCTGTCCTTCTTCCTGGTGGAAGTGTTTGCCTTTTTCTTTTTATCCCTGAATACCGAGGAATTCCGGCCGGCGCAGCTCTGGCCGCTGGCCTTCGGCGCTTTGTGGGCGGCGATTTTAAGCGGCTTCGTCAGGCTGCTTCCGGACAAGGCGGGCAGAGTGGCATACGGCATTTTGTATTTTGCCGCCGCGATTTATGCCGCCGTGGAGACAGGATATTTTTACCTGTTTTCCGAGATGATGTGGCTGTCGGATTTCCGCTATGCCTCCGAAGGGTCGGACTATTTTTCCGTTCTGCTGAGCTACCCTATCGGCTGGTGGCTGGGACTGGCGGCGCTGGCGGTGCAGGGCGTTGTGATTCTGGTGAACTTCCCCGGATGGAGGCAGAAATGGTCAACCGGCATCGCGGCTGCGGCGGTTGCCGTTGCCGCGTCGGTAGGCGCGGCCTGCCTGCCCCAGGCGGTGTTTTTGCAGGACGGCGACATCCGCTACGCCTCCTCCGACTACGGCAGGGTTCAGTCCGCTGAGGCGGCCTATAACAACATGTTCAACGCCCACCGGCTGTATCAGGTCTGCGGATTGTATCAGACGCTGGAAAAGGACATCTACAAAAACGGCATCTATCCCCTGACCCCAAGCTGCGCCGCGGCGCAGAAGGCGGGAAAGGCGGAGATCAACGCCTATTTTGCGGGTCGAACCGTGGGCGGGGACAACGAAATGACCGGCCTTCTGGAAGGAAAAAACGTGGTTCTGGTGCTGATGGAGTCCATGGACGACTGGATGATCGGGAAATATACCCCAACGCTTCAGCGGCTCATGTCCGAGGGCATTTCCTTCACCCGCTTCTACACGCCGGGGTATGGCGGCATCCGTACCTTCAATACGGAATTCTGCGTGAATACCGGCTCATTCCTGAGCAGTCAGGGCGGCTACGCCTTCGACTACATCACGAACACCTACCGCCAGTCTCTTGCCAATTTGCTGACCCGGGAGGGGTATTCCGCCAAGACCTTCCACTATAACGACCCCAGCTTCTACAGCCGGGGGGTGTTCTCTCCCGCCATGGGGTATTCGGAGTACGTCTGTTATGGGGATTTCATCGACGAGGACGAGGAAGACCTTCTGTATGACGATCAGCTGCTGTTTGACAATCCCGGCCTGAACGCCGAATTCTTCCGGGAGGGACAGCCGACTCTGAACTTCATCATTACCCGCTCCGCCCACTTGAGCTACAAGTACAATGAAGTTCTGAGCTATTGGGCGCTGAAAAAGTACCCGGAATTCCGGGGGCTGACCGGCAACGAGGAAACGGACTGCGCCTATCTCAAGGCCAGGCTGGTGGACGACCTGTTTGCCCGGCTGCTTGAGGAGCTGGAGGACAAGGGGCAGCTGGAAAACACCGTCATCATCGGCGTCACCGACCACTACACCTACGGCTATAAGGACGAAGAATCCCTGTACGCCCTTTCCGGGGTGGACGACGCGCTGCTGCTGGAAAGGACGCCCTGCTTCATCTGGAGCGCGGATTTGCAGCCCATGGAGGTAAGCAAGACGCTGAACACCTCCGACCTTTTGCCCACGATGCTGAATCTTCTGGGGGTGGACAGCCCCTACGATTACATAGGCCGGGACGCCTTTGACCCCACCTATGAGGGCTGCGCCCTGTTTTCCGACGGCAGCTGGATATCCGGGGACATTGCCTATGACGCGGGGACGGAGCGCGTCCTCAGCATCACCGGCGGCGAAGCGGAGGTAAGCAGCGAAACCCTTGACGCGATGGCCGAAAAGGTACAGCAGTTCGTGCGGATCAACAATCTGATTCTGGATACGGACTATTATAAAGGTAAAACTGCGACAAACTGAAAAAAGGCTCCCTTCCTGACAAAACGCTGTCGGGAAGGGAGCTTTTTCAATCTTTTCCCAGATATTTTTCCAGGCACACCAGCTGCACATCGGGAATGCCGTTGAAAACGCACTGCACGACGCCGACTTCCTCGTATCCCAGGGCGTGGTACAGCTTTCGCGCCCGGGTGTTTTTCACATTGGTGTCCATTCGCAGGGCGGGACAGCCGTGCCGTTTTGCGTAATCCTCATAGTATGCGACGAAAGCGCGGCCATATCCCTTTCCGCCTTTCAGTGGGTCAACCACAAGGCAGTGAAGCACCATGACCTCGCGGTCTTCCGCGGCGTGCTTCCATGCTGCGTCTTTGTACTCGTACACCTGCGCCTGGTTGATGACGGCGGCGGCGACCACGTTCCCGCCGTCTGCCATGACGAACAGATCTCCCCGTTCCAGAGCGGCCTCCGCCGTTTTCCGGGTGGGGTAGACGCCGCGGATCCAGCCGATGGTGGAAAGCCCCTGTTCCTCGCTGTCATGAATGCGGTCGTAAATTTTCTCGATTCCGTCGATGTCACTTTTTTGCGCTTTTTGCACGGTCACGGTTGCTTCCTCCTGTTTGCCTGACAGATTTTTGGGCGGTTGTCGGACTTCTTTGGCAGTATCATAGCATAGTCCGGCAGCTAATTCAACGGCATAGACAGTGAAAATTATCCGCCGGGAAAATACTTGACAGCGAGAACGTAATCTGCTATCATTGGTATATGCACCCAACAGTAATAGCCTCCGGAAAATTCGCAATGGGGTACCCCATTGCATCGGGAGATCTCCCGATGCAATCCCCCGGCTGTCTGCCCGACGGGTACGGGTCAGGACAAGGAAGGAGAACGTACATCCAATGAAAATGAGAAGACTGATTTCCGCGATCATCGCGCTGCTGCTGGTCATGAACCTGTCTGTGACCGCGTTTGCGGCGGAATGGTATCTGGAGGACGGCGACATTACCGTCAGCGCCGGAGACAGCGGCCAGACGGTGTCCCAGGGAAGCAGCACAGACGTTGCGGATGACGCGCCTGTCATCAAGCAGCGCGACAGCTCTAAGACAACGGACAGCACCATCACCATATCCACCTCTGACAATGCAACGGCAAACGTCACCATTCAGGATATCAACATCAGCAGCACAGGCGATGCCATCGACGTGGGCAGCTCCAGCGCGAACATTACGCTGGAGGGCGATAACAAAATCTACTCCGAAACCGGCTCTGCCCTGCATGTCTCCGACGGTCACGTGACCATCACCGGCAGTGGCTCTCTGAAGGCCGAGATCGGCGATAATGAAGATAATTATAACGATAACGCCAAGATCGGCAGCCACGAGGATGAAGACATGTCCGGTAAAATCCATATTACCGGCAGCGCCACCGTCACCACGGAAGATGACGGGGAAGATGATTTCTATGGTGACGGTGCAGGCATCGGTTCCGGCTATAACGGCAATATGTCCGGCAGCATCACCATTGACGAAAACGCAAAGGTCAACGCCTTCAGCCAGGAGGACGGTGCGGGTATCGGCTCCGGCGAAGACGGCAATATGTCCGGCAGCATCACCATCAGCGGCAATGCGCAGGTTACGGCCGGAAGCGGCTGGGACGGTGCAGGAATTGGCGCTGGCGAGTCAGATGATGACCCCCCAAAGAGCGAGATGTCCGGCACGATTACGATTGGCGGCAACGCAAAGGTAACCGCGTGGAGTGAAGAAGACGGCGCCGGTATCGGCTCCGGTGATGATGGGGACGTATCCGGCACCATCATCATCGGCGGCAACGCTCGGGTGACTGCGGGAAGTGACGATGAAAGCGCAGGCATTGGCTCTGGAAATGACGGTTCCATCACATCTACCGGCAGAATCATCATCCGGGACAGTGCAAAGGTGACGGCGATCGGCGAGGATGAAGGTGCGGGCATCGGTGCCAGTGATGGTGAACATATGGCCGGACTGATCATCATCCAGGACAACGCGCAGGTCACCGCCATAGCGGGCGATAGTGCCGCTGCCATCGGCAGCGACGACAAAGATGATATGCGCGGAACCATTCTTATCCTTGGCAACGCCCGCATTACCACGGGTATGCTTTTGGACGACGATATCCACTTTGATTATAAGACAAAGAAAATCGAATACACGCTGGATGAAAATGCCATCGGCCGCATCGGCGACGGGCAGGGCAGCTACCACAAGAGCCTCGAAGGGCACTATGTCCTCGGCCCGGATGTGACGATCAACGGCCGGAACGGCAGCGATATTGAGAAGCTGAAGGACTACATCAACATGCGCCTGAGCGGCGAAAATCACAACGGCGACCCGGAAAACCTGACCGCTCTGGACATCCGCAGCGAAAACGGCAAGTTCACCGTGACAGCGTCCGGCGAGGGTACTGTAGAAAAAATTCTCTACGGCGGCAGTGAGACCGTTCCCACCACGCCGGGTACCTACCCCGTCACCTGCGTCCTGCGGTTGGGCGACGAGACGATCGAATTCCAGATCGGCACGCTTGTGGTGCCGGAAGGGAAATCCGACGACGCGGATACCCCGCAAAGTCCCCTCTACCGCGTGACCGACAAGGACGGCAAGGACATTGCCCACACGGCCGAGCAGAAGGACGGCGTGCTGACCGTCACCGTGGACGCCGACTTTGCCGTGCTGACGGGAAAGCTCAGCGGCATCGGCACCCTCAAGGCGCAGGGCGTGGAGAAGATCGTCTTTGTCACCAAGGACGCGACCTCCGCGTTCCGGCTCGCTGATTTGCTGGAAAAGGGCGCGGCGGAGGAAACCTACAAGCTCACCCATGACGGCAAGACAGCAGCCTTTACCGCAGGCGAACAGCAGACCGATATCAGCGATATTCTCGTAAAAGCGTAAACAATAGGCGGGCAAGTGCTTCATGCACCTGCCCGCCTTGTCTGTTGCTCATCGGATAGATGATTTTTCCAAGGGCAGCAGTTTGCTTTTCCGGATTTTGAATTGGCCGGGTTTATTTTCCACGGGACAATCCGTTCAATCTGTGCGAGAAATTCTTTTTTTCGTCCGTACCTGTGCCAGTTCGTCACCGAATACGGAAATTGTCATCTGTTTATCCATGGTTTTATTATATCACATCGCGGCGCTTCCGGCAATTTTTTGCGGCGCTGCCTTATACTTCCCGGCGCAGCACTTGGTAGACAAAGGACATATCCAGTCCGCCGCGTACCGCGTCCGCCAGCAGGTCGTACTGCCGTTCCTTGTAGCCGCAGGCGTCAAAGGTTGCCAGCGCGTCAAAGGACACGCCCTTTCTGGCGCACAGCGCTTTCAGAATCGTATCCGTGATGCCCGGCATGTCAAAAATGCCGTGGACATAGCTGCCGTATACGTTTCTGCTGCCGGTGAGGGCGGGCATCTGCTGCTGACTGCGTCCCATGTGGATCTCGTACCCCTCGTAGACGAGCCCGTTCAGGCCGGAGAGCATTCCCTCCACACCGTGAAAGACGCCTCGCGTCTGGGTCTGCACCTTTTCCCCCCGGAATTCGGTGTCCATCTCCAGCAGACCCAAACCGTTGATCTCCGTGACACCGGCGGCCTCCACCTGCTCCGGGTCGGACACGGTGCGCCCCAGCATCTGATAGCCGCCGCAGATGCCGAAAACCAGCGTGCCGGCGTCAGCCGCCTTCAAAACGGCCGCCTCCAGACCGGACTGCCGCAGCCACAGCAGGTCGGCAATGGTGCTCTTGGTACCCGGCAGCAGGATCATGTCCGGCTGGTGCAGGTCACTCACCTGATCCACATAGCGCAGCGACACGTTTCCGTAATGTTCGAAGGGGCTGAAATCCGTGAAATTGGAGATGCGCGGCACACGGATTACCGCGATATCCAGGAGCTTTCGCTCTTTGGAGCGGCCAAACCGCTCGGTCAGGCTGTCTTCATCGTCGATATCTACATGGGTGTAGGGGATGCCCCCCGCCACCGGGATGCCGCACAGCTGCTCC
>ENA-OWPN01001393-OWPN01001393.1-human-gut-metagenome-genome-assembly--contig:-NODE-1393-length-22234-cov-15.812616_pt1 | contig 22234 bp, 24 predicted proteins | sample MGYA00248266_ERZ651850 | MGnify/ENA primary metagenome ERZ651850 (study PRJEB26924, sample SAMEA4378296) | human gut metagenome | biome: human gut; feature: human-associated habitat; material: faeces... | reverse complement strand
ACGGCATCTATATCATCGACCTGCAGAAGACCGTGAAGAAGCTGGAGGAGGCCTATGCCTTCGTGCGTCAGCTGTCCGAGAACGGCCAGACCCTGCTGTTCGTGGGTACCAAGAAGCAGGCCCAGGAGGCCATCAAGGACGAGGCTGCCCGCTGCGGCCAGTACTATGTCAACGCCCGCTGGCTGGGCGGCATGATGACCAACTTCAAGACCATGCGTACCCGTATCGACCGTCTGAACCAGCTGAAGACCATGCAGGCTGACGGTACCTTCGATATGCTGCCCAAGAAGGAAGTCATCAAGCACCTGGGCGAGATCGAGAAGCTGGAGAAGTACCTGGGCGGCGTGAAGGAAATGAAGAAGCTGCCCGGCGCCCTGTTCATCGTGGACACCCGCAAGGAGCGCAACGCCATTGCCGAGGCCCATCGTCTGGGCATTCCCGTTGTGGCCATCGCCGACACCAACTGCGATCCCGATGAGATCGATTACCCCATCCCCGGCAACGACGACGCCATCCGCGCCATCAAGCTGATCGCCTCCGTTATGGCCAACGCCATGATCGAGGGCCGTCAGGGCGAGCAGGTGGAGGAGGCCGCCGAGGCCAAGGACGCCGAGTAAGCCAACTCGATAGATACCGCGTAACGCACGGGGCAGGGAAGTGTCCCTGCCCCTTTTAATTCAACTTTTACAGGAGGAAATACAAATGGCTTTTACTGCTGCTGATGTGAAGACCCTGCGCGAGATGACCAGCGTGGGTATGATGGACTGCAAGAAGGCGCTTGTCGAGTGCGACGGCGATATGGACAAGGCCGTGGAGTGGCTGCGCGAGAAGGGTCTGGCCAAGGCTGCCAAGAAGGCCGGCCGCATCGCCGCCGAGGGTATGTCCTATGCCCTGACCGAGAACGGCGTGGGCGTCGTGGTCGAGGTCAACTGCGAGACCGACTTCTGCGCCAAGAGCGACCTGTTCGTGGCCTTCGTCAAGGACATCGCCAAGGTCATCGCCGAGCAGGATCCCGCCGATGTGGACGCGCTGATGAACTGCAAGTATGTCGGCTCCGACCTGACCGTTTCCGAGACCATGCCCGAGAAGGTCATGTCCATCGGTGAGAACCTGCAGATCCGCCGCTTCGTCCGTTTTGCCGAGAACACCAGCGTGGGCTACGTCCATGCCGGCGGCAAGATCGGCGTGCTGGTGAACCTGGCTGTGGACGGCGGCATCGACGCCACCGAGATCGGCAAGAACGTCGCCATGCAGATCGCGGCCCTGAACCCCCGCTTCTGGGACAAGTCCCAGGTCACCGATGAGGTGTTGGCCGAGGAGAAGAAGATCGCGCTGGCCCTGATGGACACCGATCCCAAGATGGCCTCCAAGCCCGAGGCCGTCAAGGAGAAGATCGTCATGGGCAAGATGAACAAGTTCTACGAGGAGAACTGCCTGCTGCAGATGGAGTTCGTCCGCAGCGACATCTTCCAGGGCAGCGTGGAGAAGTATATCGCCGACGCCGCCAAGAAGCTGGGCGGCAGCGTCAAGTTCGTGGACGCCGTTCGCTTCCAGACCGGCGAGGGCATCGAGAAGAAGCAGGAGGACTTCGCCGCTGAGGTCGCTGCGCAGATGAACATGGGCAAGTAATTGCAGATGCACAAAACACCCTTCGGCTCACGCCGAGGGGTGTTTTTTCGCACATAAAAAGGACCGCCGTGAGGCGGTCCTTTTTATGTGCGGATATGTCAGGAAACGAGCACGTGGATGCGCCCCGCGGGCTCGCCGTACTTGTCGGCGGCAACGGTGCCGTTCAGCACGGTGGTGATGTAGTCCATGACCACCTCGTCCATGGGAATGCCCAGGTCGTAGTTGGCGGTGGCGTTGACAAAGCGGTAGTAGGTGTCGCCGCCGCTGGCCATAAAGTCGTTGGTGGCGATGGTGTACGTGGCCGCCGGGTCAAAGTCCTTGCCGCCCACGGTCTTGATGATCACGCGGTTGATGGTCTTGGGGGCGAAGTAGGTGGTGCCGGGATACTCGTCGCCCTGGTCATAGCCCTTGGTGGTGTCCACGGTGAACTCGATGCCGGACACCTGGGGGAAGCCGCCGATGGCCTCCGGCGTGCAGAAGGTGGAGGCCTCCAGCACTTCCAGCAGCTCCTCACCGGTGATCTTGATGATGCTCAGGGTGTTGCCGAAGGGCAGCACGGTGTTGACGTCCTTCTTGGTGATGTCGCCGGCCTCGATGGTGGCGCGGATGCCGCCGCCGTTGGTGATGGCCGCGTCAACGGTCTCGCCCTGCTGTTCGGCGCCCCATACCAGCGCGTCGGTGATCAGGTCGCCCAGATTTGTCTCCTGCGTGCGGTTGCCGGGGTCCTTCTCGCCGTTCAGCGTCACCTCAGTCTTGGCGAACACTGTGCCGTAGTCGGCCTCGATCTCGGCGATGATGGCGGCGGCGCGGGCGGCGATGGCGTCGTCGGCGGCCACCTCAATGCCCTCGGTGGGCACGCACGTGGTGGTGATGGTGCTGTCCTTGATGGTCACAACGCCGATGTTCTCCAGCTTCGTGCCGGTGGAGGTCAGGATAGTGTCGCCTACCTTGCGGTCCGTGTTGGTCTTCTCAACGATCTCCTCCTCAGTGGAATGGGAGTGACCGTCAATGAACACGTCGATGCCGGTGACCTTGTTCAGCAGGTCGATAGAGCGGTTGCCGGTGGCAGCGGTCTCATCGTCGATGCCCAGGTGGCCCAGGCAGATAACGTAGTTGCAGCCCTCGTCTTCGCGCAGCATATTCGCCATATCCTGTGCGATCTGGTACAGCTCCTCACCGCCGGCGAAGGTCACGCCCTGGATCTTGCCGGGGTGGGCCTTTGTGGCGGTCTCCGGGGTGTCCAGACCGAACACGCCGATCTTGGTGCCGCCGGGGGTGGTGAATACCGCCGCGTCGTCAAAGGCCAGCTCGCCGTTGTACTTCACATTGGCGGCCAGCACGGGGAACTGGGCGTTCTCCATGTTCTTCTTCAGCGCCTCGAAGCCGTAGTCGAACTCGTGGTTGCCCAGCGCCACAGCGTCGTAGCCCACCATGTTCATCAGCTCCACAGCCGTTGCACCCTCGGACACACTCACAGCGGTGTCGCCCTGACTGAAGTCGCCGGCGTCCAGGATCAGCACATACGCGCCCTCAGACTCATACTGGCTGGCCAGCGCCGCTACCTTGGCGTAATTGGAAACAGCGCCGTGCACATCGTTGGTGTGCAGGATGACCACCGGCTCCGTGGCGGTGGCGTCCTTGCCGGGGTCGGGTTTCTTTTCGCCGCAGGCCGCCAGGGTGAACACCATGGCCAGGGCTAGCAGCAAAGACAGCAGCTTTTTCTTCATACTCCTTATTCCTTCCTTTCAGCGTTTTTGCACATTTTCTGCGCCTGCTGTATGGCCATTGTACCGTATTCCACGGCTGAACGCAAGCTTTTCCCGGTTTTTATTTTACATGGATTTTACACCAGCGGGATTTTTCCCTTTACATTGGGCACTTACAATAAAAACCGTACAAGGGAGTTATCCAAAACGACGAAAGAAACGAGGTAATTCATATGAAGAAGATCATTGCACTGGTCCTGACCGCCCTGCTGGCCCTGAGCCTGGTGGCCTGCGGCAGCGAGACCAAGACCGACGACGCCGACAAGACCGAGGACAAGACCTCCACCGAGCTGACCGGCACCGTCTCCACCGACGGCTCCACCTCCATGGAGAAGGTCATCGGCGCCCTGAGCGAGTCCTTCATGGCGCAGAACGGCGGTGTCACCGTTAACTACAACCCCACCGGCTCCGGCTCCGGCATCACCGCCGTGCAGGAGGGCACCTGCGACATCGGCCTGTCCTCCCGTGCGCTGAAGGATGAGGAGAAGTCCGCCGGCCTGAAGGAGACTGTGCTGGCCTATGACGGCATCGCCATCATCGTTCACCCCGACAACCCCGTCAGCGACCTGTCCGTTGAGCAGATCGCCAAGCTGTACACCGGCGAGATCACCAACTGGAAGGACGTGGGCGGCAATGACGCCGAGGTGGTCCTCATCGGCCGCGAGGCCGCCAGCGGTACCCGCGATGGCTTCGAGTCCATCACCGGCTCCAAGGACAAGTGCCAGTATCGTCAGGAGCTGACATCCACCGGTGATGTGATCACCGCCGTCAGCCAGAACCCCGATGCCATCGGCTACGCCTCTCTGGCCTCCATCAAGGACACCGTCAAGGCCCTGAACGTGGATGGCGTCACCCCCAGCGAAGCCACCGTCAAGGACGGCAGCTACAAGGTCCAGCGTCCCTTCGTGCTGGTGACTGTGGACGGCAAGGCTCTCTCTCCCGCGGCCCAGGCGTTCTTTGACTACGCCACTTCCTCCGACGCAGCTTCCATCATCGCCAAGGCCGGCGCTGTGGCAGTCGCAGGTTAACAGGTAAGGCACGGACACAGGCGACATCCCCGCGCAGGGTGCCGCCTTGCCCCGTATCTGCTGAGGTGCATATATGAAAGCAAAACGATTTATGGAGAACGCCATCCATGGCTTCTTTCTGCTGATGGGTCTGGTGACGGTGGGCTGCGTGCTGCTGATCTCCGTCTACCTCGTCGTCTCCGGCATCCCCGCTATCCGTGAGATCGGCCTTGTGAAGTTCCTCTTTGGCCCCGTGTGGAATTCCAACGCGGCGGAGCCTCAGTTCGGCATCCTGCCCTTTATCCTTACCAGTATTTACGGTACTGCGGGCGCGATCCTGCTGGGCGTGCCCGTGGGCTATATGACCGCCGTGTTCCTGGCCAAAATGGCCCCGCCGAAGCTGAAGACCGCCGTCTCCGCCGCGGTGAGCCTGCTGGCGGGCATCCCCTCCGTGATCTACGGTCTGGTGGGTATGCTGGTGCTGGTGCCGGGCATCCGTCAGGTCTTCCATATTCCCGACGGCTCCGGCCTGCTGGCGGCCATCATCGTGCTGGCCATTATGATCCTGCCCTCCATTATCAACGTGGCCATGACGGCCCTGGAGGCGGTGCCCCGTGAGTACGAGGACGCCTCTCTGGCACTGGGCGCCACGGAGACGGAAACATGGTTCAAGGTGTCTGTCCCCGCCGCCCGCAGCGGCATCGCCGCCGCGGTGGTGCTGGGCGTAGGCCGCGCCATCGGCGAGGCCATGGCCGTGATGATGGTCTCCGGCAACGTGCCCAATATGCCCTCTCTCTTCCAGAGCGTGCGGTTTCTGACCACCGCCGTGGCCAGCGAGATGGGCTACGCGGCGGCAGGTCTGCAGCGTCAGGCGCTGTTCTCCATCGCGCTGGTGCTGTTTCTGTTCATCATGCTCATCAACGCCGCGCTCAATTTCTTCCTCAAGCGCAGTAAGGAGAAGTGACCATGGACAAACATCAATTCTCTGCCCGCCGCCGTATCTGGGGCGGGACCATGCGGGGCCTGATGCTCCTCTGCGCCGCCGTTACCTGCGCGCTGGCGGTGTTTCTCATCGTCTATGTGCTCGTCAAGGGCGTGCCCAACCTGAGCTGGCAGCTGCTGAGCACCAAGCCCAGCTATCTGGACGGTTCCATCGGCATCCTGCCGGATATCATCACCACCGTCTGCACGGTGCTGACCACGCTGCTGGTGGTGCTGCCCCTGGGTGTCTGCGCCGCCGTGTACCTGACGGAGTATGCCGCCAACAAGCGGGTAGTGGCCGTTATCGAGTACGCCGCCGAGACGCTGTCCGGTATCCCCTCCATTATCTACGGCCTGGTGGGCCAGATGTTCTTCTGCCAGTTTCTGGGCATGAAGAAATCCCTTCTCGCCGGCGCCATGACCCTGGTCATCATGAACCTGCCCACCATCATGCGTACTACGCAGGAGAGCCTGAAGACCGTGCCCCAGTCCTACCGCGAGGGTGCCTTCGGCCTGGGCGCCGGCAAGTGGCGCACCATCCGCACGGTGGTGCTGCCCGGCTGTGTGGACGGCGTGCTCACCGGCTGCATTCTGGCCGTGGGCCGTATCCTGGGCGAGACGGCGGCCCTGCTGTACACCGCGGGCTTTGCCCACACGCTGTACAGCAGCCTGCGCGCCACGCTGGAGGGCTCCGGCGCCACACTGTCCGTGGCCCTGTATGTCTATGCCAAGGAGCAGGGCGAGTTCGATGTGGCCTTCGCCATCGCCGCCATCCTCATGGCGCTGGCCCTGCTCATCAACCTGGCGGCTATGCTGACCGGACGCTACTTCAAGAAACGGAGGAGCCTATGAGCGATATCATCACCGTAAACGATCTGAACCTGTGGTACGGACCCACCCAGGCGCTGCACCACGTCACCATATCCGTGCCGGAGCACAGCATTACTGCCCTCATCGGCCCCTCCGGCTGCGGCAAGTCCACGTTTCTTAAAACGCTGGACCGTATGAACGACCTGATCCCCGGCGTAAAGGTGGAGGGCCAGGTGCTCTACAAGGGACAGGATATTTACGCCCCCGGCGTGGACGTCAGCCAGCTGCGCCGTGAGGTGGGCATGGTGTCCCAAAAGCCAAATCCCTTCCCCATGAGCATCTACGACAACGTGGCCTACGGCCCCCGTACCCACGGCATCCGCAACAAAGCCAAGCTGGACGAGCTGGTGGAGCAGTCCCTGCGGCGTGCCGCCATCTGGGACGAGGTGAAGGACCGCCTGAAAAAGAATGCCCTGGGCCTCTCCGGCGGCCAGCAGCAGCGTCTGTGCATCGCCCGTGCCCTGGCGGTGGAGCCCACCGTGCTGCTGATGGATGAGCCCACCTCGGCCCTGGACCCCATCTCCACCTCCCGTATCGAGGAGTTGGCGGTTGAGCTGAAGCGGCATTACACCATCGTCATCGTCACCCACAATATGCAGCAGGCACTGCGTATCTCGGACCGCACCGCCTTCTTTCTGCTGGGAGAGCTGGTGGAGTACGGCGACACGGAGACCATGTTCTCCACGCCCAGCGAAAAGCGCACCGAGGATTACATCACCGGGAGGTTTGGATAATGCGTAGTCAATTCGATAAACAGCTGGCCCAGCTCCACCGCGAGCTCATCGAGATGGGTGCCCTGTGCGAGCAGGTCATCGCTCTGTCCTCTCAGGCCCTCACCAACCGCGATACCGCCCTGGCGGAGAAGGTCGCGCCACTGGACCATGAGATCGACCGCAAGGAGCGCGACATCGAGAACCTCTGCCTGCGGCTCCTGCTTCAGCAGCAGCCGGTGGCCAGCGACCTGCGGCAGATCTCCGCTGCCCTGAAGATGATCACGGACATGGAGCGTATCGGCGACCAGGCCGACGATATTGCCGAGATCCTGCGCTGCCGCGCCGGCCGGCCTCTCAGCGCCGGCGACACACTGCGGGATATGGCCCGGGCCACCATCCGCATGGTCAGCGAGAGCGTGGACGCCTATGTCCGGCAGGATGTGGACCTGGCCCAGCAGGTCATCGCCGCCGACGATGAGGTGGACGGCTATTTTGACCGGATCAAGGCCCATCTCATCGACCGTATCGCCAAGGACGTGGATGACGGTGAAGCCACACTTGACTTACTGATGATCGCCAAGTATTATGAACGTATCGGCGACCACGCCACCAACATCGCCGAGTGGGTGATGTTTTCTGTCACCGGCGTGCACAAGGCCGAGGCCACTTGAGCCAAAAGGAGGGACCCCACATGATCTGGTGTGTAGAGGATGACGCCAGCATCCGCGATATCGAGCTGTACGCCCTGCGCTCCGCCGGGCTGGAGGCCGAGGGCTTTACCGACGGCGCCGCCTTCTGGCAGGCCCTGCAAAGCGAAAAGCCCGACCTGGTGGTGCTGGACGTGATGCTCCCTGGCATCGACGGCACGGAGCTGCTGGGCCGTATGCGCGCCTCCACGTCCCTGCGCCGCATCCCGGTCATTATGGCCACCGCCAAGGGCGCGGAGTATGACCGCGTCCGGGCGCTGGACGGCGGCGCGGACGACTATCTGACCAAGCCCTTCAGCGTCATCGAGCTGGTCTCCCGGGTCAAGGCGGTGCTGCGCCGCTGCCAGCCGGAGGGGGACGGCTCCGTCCTCCGCAGCGGCGAGGTGTCGTTGGATACCCGTGCCCACACCGTCCTGTCCGGCGGCGAACGTGTCGACCTCACCTATAAAGAGTATGAGCTGCTGCGCCTGTTCCTCAGCCACCCCGGCACGGCCTACACCCGCGACCGGCTGATGGAGCTGGTCTGGGGCATGGATTACTGCGGCGAGAGCCGTACCGTGGATATGCACATCCGTACCCTGCGCCAGAAGCTGGGCAAGGCCGGCGCACACATCACCACGGTCCGCGGCGTGGGCTACCGTTGGGAGGAGACTATATGACAAAAAGGATATTTCGCTCCACCGTGGCGGTGGGGCTTGCGGTGCTGCTGGCCAGTCTGGTCATTATCATGGGCGCACTGTACACCTATTTCGGCCATGTCCAGGAGCAGCAGCTCCGGGATGAGCTGTCCATCGCCGCTGCGGCCATGGAGTCCGGCGACGGCGAGGCCTATCTGTCCAAGCTGCACTCCGACAATTACCGCATCACCTGGCTCCGCGCCGACGGCACGGTGCTCTATGATACGAAGGCTGACGCCGCGGCCATGGAGAACCATGCCCAGCGCGAGGAGGTCCGTCAGGCCCTGGCCAACGGCACCGGTGAGTCCAGCCGTTACAGCGCCACTCTGCTGGAAAAGACCCTCTACTACGCCCGCCGCCTGCCGGACGGCACGGTCCTGCGCCTGTCCGCCAGCCGCGTCACCATGGGCGTGCTGCTTCTGAGTATGTTCCCCGCCATCCTGGCGGTCATCGCTGTGGCCCTGATCCTCTCCGGCATTCTGGCCGGCCGCGTGTCCCGCCGCATCACCCGCCCCCTGAACACCCTGGACCTGGAGCACCCCCTGGAAAACGACGCCTACGAGGAGCTTTCGCCCCTGCTGCGCCGACTGGAGCACCAGCGGCGTCAGATCGACGATCAGCTGCGTTCTCTGCGCCGCCAGTCCGAGGAGTTTGAACAGATCACCGCCAGCATGACCGAGGGCCTGGTACTGGTGGATAACGGCGGCACCATCCTCAGCATGAACCCTGCCGCCTGCGCCGTGTTCCACACCGATGCGGCCTGCGTGGGCCAGCCGCTGCTGACCGTGGAGCGCGGCAGCGCCGTCAGCCACGCCCTCCACGATGCCATGGACACCGGCCACGGCGAGACCCGTATGGAGCGCGACGGCCGCGAGTACCAGTTCGACATGACCCGTATCCAGGCCGACGGCGAGGTGGTGGGCGCGGTGCTGCTGACCTTCGACGTCACCGAGCAGGCCTACGCCGAGCGCAACCGCCGCGAGTTCACCGCCAACGTCTCCCATGAGCTGAAGACCCCGCTTCAGGGCATCATCGGCAGCGCCGAGCTGCTGGAGAACGGCATGGTCCGGCCTGACGATGTGCCCCGCTTCGTGGGCCATATCCGCGGCGAGGCCCAGCGCCTGGTGACGCTGATCAACGATATCCTCCGCCTGTCTGAGCTGGACGAGGGCGGCAGCCTGCCCACCGAGCCGGTGGAGCTGCTCTCCCTCTGCACCGACACGGTCAAGTCGCTGGAGAGCGCCGCGCAGCAGCGCCAGATCACCATGACTGTCACCGGCGAGGCCGTTACGGTCCCTGGCGTCCGCCGTCTGCTGACCGAGACGGTCTTCAACCTCTGCGACAACGCCATCAAGTACAATAAGGACAGCGGCAGCGTCGCCGTCGCCGTGGGCCGTGACGGCCCCGACGCCGTGGTCACGGTGGCCGATACCGGTATCGGTATCCCGCCGGAGCACCAGGGCCGCGTCTTCGAGCGCTTCTACCGCGTGGACAAGAGCCACTCCAAGGCCTCCGGCGGTACCGGATTGGGCTTGTCCATCGTCAAGCACGCCGTGGCTTATCACCACGGCACCGTCACGCTGGACAGCCGTGAGGGGGAGGGCACCACCTTTACCCTCCGCCTGCCGTTGGAAACGTAAACGCGAAAATGCCCGCCTCTGCGGGCGGGCATACAAAAAGACCACCCGATAGGGTGGCCTTTTTTGTCACAAATGCGCCTTTGCGTGGGCACAGATGGCGTCAAAGGTCTTCTGACTGATATCGTGTTCGATCTTGCAGGCATCTGTCTCCGCCGTAGCGGCGTCGATGCCCAACGCCATCAGGAATTTCGTCAGCGTGTGGTGCCGGTCCAGCATACGCTCGGCGATGGCCATACCGCTGGCCGTCAGGGTGATGAGTCCGTCCTTGTCCATCGTGATATAGCCGTTTTCCCGCAGCCGTTTGGTGGCGTAGGTCACGCTGGGTTTTGTCACGCCCAGATGCTCGGCTACGTCGATGGAACGGATGTAGCCGTGCTGCTGCTGCATCATCAGCATCGTCTCTAAATAGTCCTCGGAAGCGCGCAGTATCTGCATAAAAAGTGTCACCAACTTTCCCCAATACACTTTTAACAGCATACCACAATTTTCACAAACTTACAAGTGCGGTAAAAAAATTTCGTTCTCCCTATTGACAAAGAGGGTTTGAGGTATTAAACTGTGCCATAGGTTAGGGGAGGCTAACCGCCGTGGCTGCGCTGCGCGGATAGAAACCTCATGAAACCGATTTTTTCAGACAGGCGGTTAGTTAAGACTAACCACAGAACGGAGGGACAGACATGATGCCTTTGATGCTGGCAGACGCCGGAACGGAGCAGCTCATCCATAAGGTGGGCGGCAGTCCGGAGGTCAAAAAGCACCTGGAGGACCTGGGCTTCACCCCTGGCAGCACCGTCACGCTGGTGTCCGCCATGGGCGGCAACGTCATCGTGAAGGTCAAGGAGTCCCGCGTGGCCATCAGCGAGGAAATGGCCCGCAAGATCATGGTCTGATAGCCGCGCCAAGCGGTTATTGCATTTGAGAAACAGAAATATCACATAGAAGGAGAGCAGAAGCATGAAAACATTGCGTGAAGTCAAGATCGGCGAGACCGTCAAGGTCGTCAAGCTCCACGGCGAGGGCCCCGTCAAGCGCCGTATCATGGACATGGGCATCACCAAGGGCGTGGAGGTCTATGTCCGCAAGGTTGCCCCTCTGGGCGATCCCATGGAGGTCACTGTCCGCGGCTACGAGCTGAGCCTGCGTAAGGCCGACACCGAAATGATCGAGGTCGAGTGATGACCTGCGGCGCCGTGTTCGGTGCCGGAAATACGTTCGTTATTTAAATTCATCTGTATATAGGTTCAACAAGATTAACCGGAAGGAGAGACACTATGGAAAAACAGATAAAGATCGCGTTGGCAGGTAACCCCAACTCTGGCAAGACCACCCTGTTCAACGCGCTGACCGGCTCCAACCAGTTCGTGGGCAACTGGCCCGGCGTTACGGTGGAGAAGAAAGAGGGCAAGCTGAAGAAGCACGATGACGTGGCCATCATGGACCTGCCCGGCATCTACTCCCTGTCCCCCTACACCCTGGAGGAAGTGGTCGCCCGTAATTACCTCATCACCGAGCGCCCCGACGCCATCCTGAACATCATCGACGGTACAAACCTGGAGCGTAACCTGTACCTGACCACCCAGCTGACCGAGCTGGGCATCCCCGTTGTCATCGCCATCAACATGATGGACGTGGTCCGCAAGAACGGCGACAAGATCAACGTGGACGAGCTGAGCCGCGAGCTGGGCTGCAAGATCGTGGAGATCTCCGCCCTGAAGGGCGAGGGCATTATGGAGGCCGCCGAGGCCGCTGTGCAGGCCGCCAAGTCCACCAAGACCGTTCCCATGCACACCTTCTCCGGCCCCGTGGAGCACGCCATCGCCCACATCGAGGAGGCCGCCGTACATAACCTGCCCGAGGAGCAGCAGCGCTGGTACGCCATCAAGATCTTCGAACGCGATGATAAGGTGCTGGATCAGCTGAAGATCGACCCGACCGTCATGGCCCACATCGAGGAGGACATCAAGGCCGCCGAGAAGGAGCTGGACGACGACGCCGAGAGCATCATCACCAACGAGCGCTATGTGTACATCGCCGAGATCATCAAGGCCTGCTACAAGAAGAAAAACGCCGGTCAGCTCTCCGCCAGCGACAAGATCGACCGGGTCGTCACCAACCGGTGGCTGGGTCTGCCGATCTTCGCGCTGGTCATGTTCCTGGTGTACTATATCTCCATGGTGACCGTGGGCTCCGCGGCCACGGACTGGGCCAACGACGGCCTGTTCGGCGACGGCTGGCATCTGCTGGGCATCGGCTCGAGCGCCTATAACGACACGAACGATGAGTATACCGCCGCTGTCGAGGCCGTGGATGCGTTCCTCGGCACCGAAATCGACGCGGAGGCCGACGACTTTGACGCAAACGCTCTGCTGGCCGAGATGAAGGGCTTCCAGCCCGCCGGCAAGACCGCGACCATCGATGTCGAGGACGAGGAGACCCTCGCCATGAACACGATGACCGCCTACTATGACACGCTGCCCGAGGGCGCGGACAAGATGGACAACGTCGTTCAGATGACCTACGTCGACGCGGTCAGCTACCTCTCCGAAAACGGCTTTGACGCCCCCGATCCCGCCGACTTCGGCGTGTGGGTCCCCGGCATCCCCGTCCTGATCGGCAACGGTCTGGAGGCCGCCGGTGCGTCCGAGTGGCTCAGCGGCCTGATCCTTGACGGTATCGTGGCCGGTGTGGGCGCGGTGCTGGGCTTCGTGCCCCAGATGCTGGTTCTGTTCCTGCTGCTGGCGTTCCTGGAGGCCTGCGGCTACATGGCGCGTATCGCCTTCGTGCTGGACCGTATCTTCCGTAAGTTCGGTCTGTCCGGTAAGTCCTTCATCCCCATGCTGATCGGTACCGGCTGCGGCATCCCCGGCGTTATGGCCTCCCGTACCATCGAGAACGAGCGTGACCGGCGTATGACCATCATGACCACCACGTTCATCCCCTGCGGCGCCAAGGTGCCCTTTATCGCCATGATCGCCGGCGCCATCTTCGGCGGCAGCGCATGGGTGTCCACCTCCGCTTACTTCATCGGTATGGCCGCCATCGTCATCTCCGGCATCATGCTGAAGAAGACCAAGATGTTCGCCGGTGACCCCGCTCCCTTCGTTATGGAGCTGCCCGCCTACCACTGGCCCACCCTGGGCAACGTCCTCCGCTCCATGTGGGAGCGCGGCTGGTCCTTCATCAAGAAGGCCGGCACCATCATCCTGCTGTCCACCATCTTCGTGTGGTTCACCAGCTACTTCGGCTGGGTGGACGGCACCTTCCAGATGCTGTCTGACGAGCAGATCGACTGCTCCATTCTGGCTGCCATCGGCGGCGCCATCGACTGGATCTTTGCACCTCTGGGCTGGGGCAACTGGCAGGCGGTCGTCGCCTCCATCACCGGCCTGGTGGCCAAGGAGAACATCGTGGGCACCCTGGGCGTCCTGTACGGCGGCGGCGACGGCAGCGTCTACGACGCTATGGCCGCGGCTTTCACCGGTATCACCGCTTACAGCTTCCTGGTGTTCAACCTGCTGTGCGCTCCCTGCTTCGCCGCCATTGGCGCCATCAAGCGCGAGATGAACAGCCGCAAGTGGACCTGGTTCGCCATCGGCTATCAGTGCGGCTTCGCCTATGTGATCGCGCTGATGATCAACCAGTTCGGCGCTCTGTTCACCGGCAATGCCAACATCCTGGGCGTCATCGTGGCGGTGATCCTGCTGGCCGGCATCATCTATATGCTGTGCAAGCCCTATAAGGAAGCCACCAAGCTGTCCGTGAAGTAAACTGTCCCCGTAATTACCCTCTTACCCCATAGAAAGGAGTGAACTTCCATGCTGCAATGGCTGTCAGCAAACCTGGGCACGATCCTCATCAGTGCCGCCTTACTTGTCGTTGTGATCCTCATCATCCGCTACCTGCTGCGCCAGAAGAAGGCGGGAAAGTCCTCCTGCGGTGCCGGCTGCGCCCACTGCGCCATGCACGGCCAGTGCCACAGCCAGAGCTGCAAGCACTGAATAGAGCAGGGGGGAGGCATCGTCAGTGCCTCCCCCTGCGTCTAAAAGGAGATGTCACCATGACAGAAACGATCCTGAAGGTGGACGGCATGGCCTGCGGTATGTGCGAAAACCACATCAACGACACCGTCCGAAACAAGTTCTCCGTCCAGAAGGTCACGTCCTCCCACACCAAGGGTGAGACGGTGATCCTCTCGGAGCAGCCCCTGGACCAGCAGGCGCTGCGTGACGCCATCGCCGCCACCGGCTACACGGTCACAGCGATGGACGCCCATCCCTACGAGAAAAAGGGCCTCTTTTCCTTCCACAGAAAGTGACCCGTCAAAGAAGCGCCCTCCCCCGGCGCTTTTTTGAAAACCGATAGTTAAATCACTCTAACCAAAGTTAGAAGAAGCTAACCGCGTATCATCCAGAAGAAACGAGCAAAAATACCGTCGAGCAATATTCGGCGGCACGGAACAGAAAGGAAGTGCGATATGAGCGTCGTGATCTTAGGCGGCAACGAGTGCATGGAGCGTCGTTACAAGGACCTGTGTCAGTCCTACAAATGCTCCGCCAAGGTGTTCACCAAACCCTCCGGCGGCCTGAAAAACAAGCTGGGCAGTCCGGACCTGATGATCTTCTTCACCTCCACCATGTCCCACAAGCTGGTGCAGAGCGCTCTCAGCGAGCTGAAGGGCACGCCGACCCGTATCGAGCGCTGCCATACCAGCTCTCTGTCCGCCCTGCGGAGCATTCTGGAAAAACACGTCGGTTAAGGAGGAACCCCTATGTCCGAAGAAATGGTCGTGCGCCAGTGCGCCCCCACCCTGGCCGGTATCAAGACCGGCAGTCTCTTTCCCTGTCCCTGCACGGACCGGGATGCGCTGCTGGACGAGGTGCGGCAGCTGAACCGCCGCCTCTCGCCCAAGGGCCTGTGTCTGCTGCCCCTCCGCTTTACCGAGGGCAGCGCCCTGCTGTACCTCTACCGCCCCGCCACTCTCCGCCGCGACCTCAGCGACGATCTGGCCCGCCGCCTGCTGGCGGAGGCCGGCTATGACGGCGGCAGCTGCGGCCGCTGTGTGGCCACGCTGATCCGCCGCTTCCGTCAGGGTGCGGACTTCCCCCATGAGATCGGCCTCTTCCTCAGCTACCCTCCTGAGGACGTCAAGGGCTTCGTGGATAACCGTGCCCGCAGCTACAAGTGCGCGGGGCTGTGGAAGGTGTACAGCGACGAGGCCCGGGCCCGGCGGCTCTTCACCCGGTTCAAGCGCTGCACGGACACATACTGCAAGCTCTGGCAGGCCGGCGCGACGATCGATCAGCTGGCTGTGGCGGGGTAACGATCGAAAGGAGAAACGACAATGAAAAAGACTGCTGTGATCTATTGGAGCGGCACCGGTAACACCGAGGCCATGGCCAATGCCGTGCTGGAGGGCATGACCGCCGCCGGCGCGGATGCCAAGCTGCTGACGGTGGACCAGGTGAACACCGCCGAGCTGAACGGCTATGCCGCCATTGCCTTCGGTTGCCCGGCCATGGGCAGCGAGGTGCTGGAGGAGATGGAGTTCCAGCCCATGTTCGACGCCTGCAAGAACTGCCTGGGCGGTAAGGCCGTGGCCCTGTTCGGCTCCTACGGCTGGGGCGACGGCGAGTGGATGCGTTCCTGGGAAAAGGACTGCGCCGATGCCGGCGTGAACCTGGTCTGCGACAGCGTGATCTGCTGCGAGGCCCCGGATGACACCGCCCTGGATGCCCTGCGCGCCATGGGCAAGACCCTGGCAGCTTGAACGCTTTGCACCTCCTGCGCCGCCGTCTGCGGCAGCGCGGGCAGACGCTGCTGCCGCTGCTGGCCGCGCTCTCCGCCGCAGCGGTGGTATACAGATGAAAAGCACCCCTCAGGCCAGGCGGCCTGAGGGGCGCTTTTTTTACAGCCATTTCTTGTGCCTGAAGAACCACAGCAGTCCTGCCACCAGCAGTATGCTGGCGGCGATGATCACGGGATAGCCCCACTCCGACCGCAGCTCCGGCATATTTACGAAGTTCATGCCGAACCAGCCGGTGATCAGCGTCAGCGGTAGGAACAGCACCGTCACAATGGTGAATACCCGCATCAGGTCGTTCTGCTGGATGGCCAGCTGGCTCTGATAGGCCTCCCGCAGCTGGGCCACCAGCTCCTGCAGCGCGCATACCTTTTGCAGATACCGGCCCGTCCGCCGCCCCAGCACCTCCAGCCGCGCCAGAATGTCCGCCTCGATCAGCCCGTTATCGTTGTCGCACATCTCATCGAAGATGGCGTCCAGCTGCTCATAGTACCGCTTCAGGTGCAGCAGCTCCCGCCGCCACGCGGCGATGCGCCGGGGCGCGTCGTCCTTGGCCTTGCCCTCCAGTATGGCGCTCTCGCCGCCGTTGATCTGGGCCTCCAGCTTTTCCAGATACGCCATGTCGCCCTTGAACAGCCCCGCAAAAAACCGGTACAGCAGCTGCTGGTCATTCAGCGGTCCGCCTGCGGTCAGCGTGTCCACCGCACCCTGCACATACTGCTGTGCCGCTTCGTTCCGGCAGAAGAAAAACAGGTCCTCCCGGTCAATGTACACCAGCACCTTGCCGCTTTTCCCCGCCTTCCGCACATCGTACCAGTCAAAGGCCAGCAGGTCGAAGTCGGCAAAGGCCTCAAAGCTCTCCGTCTGCAATTCACCCACATATTGAAATACGGCGGCGTCCATCTGCTCCGCCACCTGATCCATATCCCTCCACAGCAGCACGCTCCGCATATTGCCACCGTCCTTTCTTCTGCAGTATACCCCACCGCGTCCCCTTCGTCAAGTTGACTTTCCCGCGGCGGACTGGTACAATAGAGCCAGCGCAACACCATTCTGAAACAAAGGAAGTGGTTTTATGCAGTTGACACCCCAGCAGCAGGCCCTGCTGGACGGCGCCCAGGGCGAGACCATGGCCAAGGTGGTCAAGACGCTGGTCATGTACGGCGATACCTTCGGTGCCCGGCGTATGGTCCCCGTTACCAGTGAGTACGGCCACACCGTCATCTCCTTCGGCCTGGCGGTGATGAAGCCGGTCTACGACCTGTACGACCGTCTTATCGAGTCCGGCCTTACCAGCGGTCAGAAATTCACTGCTGACCCCCTGCCCCTGGATAAGCACGTCCCCACCAGTCTGTTGGAGGACATCGTCTTCCGCAAGATCATGTACACCCAGCAGGACCGGTATGAGCAGCAGCTGAAAAAGCTGGGCATCACCGCCGATAACGCCTATACCTGTACCTGCTATCTGGATCAGGTGGGCAACACCCCCAAACAGGGAGATATCCTCAGCTGGGCGGAGTCCTCCGCCGTGGTCTACGCCAACTCCGTCCTGGGCGCCCGCTGCAACCGCAACAGCGGTATGCTGGAGCTCATGGGCAGCATCGCCGGCTTCGTGCCGGAGTTCGGCCTGCTCACCGACGAGGGCCGCAAGGCCCATTGGCTGGTGGAGGTCAAATGCACCCGCCGGCCCGAGGCCCAGCTTCTGGGCTCCGCCATCGGCATGAAGGTCATGGAGGACGTGCCCTACGTCCGGGGACTGGACGAGTGGCTGGGCACGGAGCTGAACGACGAGAACCGCGCCTACCTCAAGGACTTCGGCGCGGCCACCGCCTCCAACGGCGCCGTGGGCCTGTACCATGTGGAGCACCTGACCCCCGAGGCAAAACAGCAGGGCGAGGCCCTGCTGCGGGAGGGCTATCGGACCTATGTCATCGACGACGCCGAGCTGGAGCGCGTGAAGCGCAGCTATCCCGTCATCTGGAAGGACCCTGCCGCCGCGCCGCAGCTGTGCTTCGTGGGCTGTCCTCACCTGACGCTGGAGCAGCTGAAGGACTGGACGGCGAAGCTCACCGACGCCCTGCGGGCGCAGAACCGCCTGCAGGTGGCCGTTCCCACCGTGTTCACCGCCGCCCCGGCGGTGCTGGACGCCTTCAAGGACACCGTGGAGGGCTACAAGCTGCAAAGCATGGGCGTGATCCTCAGTTACATCTGCCCGCTGATGTATATGAACAACCCCCTCTGCAAGAAGAAGGCGGTCATCACCAACTCCAATAAGCTCCGCACCTACACCAGCGCCCGGTATTATACCGACGCGGAGATACTGGACATCCTCACCGGAAAGGAGGGACGCTGATATGCAGCAGTTCAAGGGCCGCGTGGTGGTCCCCGGCACCTGCACCGCCGAAGCGCTGGTCAGCCATGGCGGCTTCAACACCCTGGCCAGCTACCAGATGGCCATGATGTTCGGCGACAAGCAGGTCAAGTGCGGCGACCAGAATAACCCCGACATCTACAGGAAGCCCATGATCGGCAAGGCCCTCTGCCTGCCCCAGACCATCGGCTCCACCACCGGCGGCATGGTGCTCTTCACGGTGTGCTCCCACGGCAAGCAGCCCGCCTGTATGCTCTTCTCCCTGCCCATCGACTCCCTGGCCGCCTCCGGCGCCATTCTGGGCGATGTCTGGACCGACAGCAAAATGCCCGTGGTGGACTCCCTGGGCGACGAGTTCCTGCAATATGTGCAGACCGGCATGACCGTCACCGTGGGTGACGACGGCCTGGTCACCGTGGAGGACTGACATGAACGATATCTACACCAAAAAGCCCGAGGAGTGCGCCTACTCCTTCACCCAGCACACCGCCTGCGAGTTCTTCCCCTGCCACAAGACCAGCCACCCGGAGGACTTCAACTGCCTGTTCTGCTACTGCCCGCTGTATACCCTGGGCAGCAAGTGCGGCGGCAACTTCAGGTACCTGGAAAACGGCGTCAAGGACTGCTCCAACTGCCTGCTGCCCCATGGCCGCGGCAGCTACAGCTACGTCATCTCCAAGTTCCCTGAACTCATGGAGCTGGCCAAGAAGAATAGATAAAGACAAGAAAAACCGCGCCAACGGCGCGGTTTTTTCATATAAACAAATATATCAAAAGCCCAACTGCAGTACACAATCACCTTTGCGGCAGACATACATAATGTGGTATTCGACAGGGGTGCCTTTGTAGCCGCTGGGAGCAGGTTTTGAAGGGGGTTCGCGAATCAAAATGGCGCTAACCCAGCCAGCCTGTAATTTGATGACGGTGTTGTCGGGGAATGTTATTTCCTCATGGAAATTATTGGGTTCGTACCCTACATCCACATAGTCACCAGTCAACATGCCGGAGAGTTGCAATTCCGCGTAATACGCCCGCACGTTGGCCATGTCGGCGGCCACCTTGGCCTTGTGCAGGCTGCCGTTGAACACAGGGATGGCAATAGCCGCCAGCACAGCGATGATCGCCACCACGATCAGCATTTCCATCAATGTAAAGCCGCGGTTCCGTTTCATAGTCTATACCCTCCGGAATCGTTTTTTTTGATAAGGTTTCCATATTATACCCTACCGACGCCCGGATTGCAACCCTATTTTCCCGTCACTACCTCCGCAAAGCCCTCTCCGAACACCCGCACGGCCTTCAGCGCCTCGTCCAGCGAGTTCCCCGCCGCGCCGATCTCCACCAGCAGGCTCCCGGGCGTGAAGTACTCATTGTAGTCCGAATTTCGCAGCGTCAGCGGCCGCATCAGCGTGGGATAGCGCTCCGTCAGGTGCTGCTGCACCGCCACGGCGAATTTCAGGTTCTCCTGCCAGCCCTCCCAGCTGCTGCCCATTACCAGGCTCACCTGCGCGCAGTCCGGGTCCTCCCGCGTTACCACCTTGTACTGGTGCCCGGCCTTGTCCTCCAGCGCGTCCCGGTGCACATCCAGAATGAACCCGATGCTGGGGTACTTCTCCATATACGCCTCGATGGCGTCCTCCGCCCGGTAGTACGCCCCGTTGTACTCCGGGTCGTCATACAGCGCCCGGTCGTGCAGCACCGATATCCCGTAGCCCGACAGCACCCTCGCCAGCTCATCGCCCACCCGTATCACGCTCACGCTGGCATCCGCCGTCCGAAAGCTCCCCGTGTCCTCGTATTCCTCCCCCGGCGGCATGGTGTACGCCTCGCTGCCGTGGGTGTGGACGATCAGCACCTGCGGCGCGTCCTCGCCCAGCGCCGCCGCGAACGTCCCGTCAAACACGATGCCCTCCACCGTCTGCCGCGAGCTGTTCTTGATGAACACGTCCCCCACCCGGGTGTACCCGTTCTCATCCGCCGCCACCACCGACAGCGGCCTCGATTCCCCCTGCCCGCCGGTGTTCTCCGTCTGTTCCGTTGTTGGGCCCTCCGGTGTTTCCACCGGGGCGGGGGAGGGCGTCTCCTCCGCGTTCCGGGGCGTCTCTGCCTGCGTCACCTGCGTCTCCGCCGCCAGCAGCATCGGCGACTGCCGCAGCACCGTCAGCACCGGCAGCGGCAGCGAGTCCGCCGCCCACAACTCCCCCAGCTCCCACTGTACCAGCCGCTGCGCCAGCGAGCTGTCCCGCACCGCCTGTGCCGCCGCCCGCAGGTCCTGACTTCCCGCGCACACCGCCGCCAGCCACAGCACGAACGCCCCGCACACCGCCGCCGCGCCCCGCCGCCATTTCACAAGCCCCACCGCCTTTCAGACAAGCCTATGTCCGGACAAGCAAAAAAATACCCGCCATAATTTCCTCTAATGCCTCCCACACCGATTTGTTATACCAACATCTGGATATTCCCGTTGCCTTTCGCGACACTTTCTGGTAAGATGGTCGTACAACAAAGCCTGTGGGTGGTCGGATATTTCCTCATGGGAAATACGGCGGCACAGAGGCACGGGAGAGGAACATTGCGAAATAGAAGGAGGAACCGCCATGAAAAGACGACTGCTCCCCATGATGATGACCCTGGTATTGGTATGCGCGCTGCCCATATGGGCAGCTTTTGTTACATCGGGGGATGTAACAAATCCCCTGGTGTGCACCGCCGGCGCGACGTCGCCGCCTGACAACGCCGCAACCAGGCTGAAATCTGCCATATCCAACGGCGGAACTGTCCAGCTGACAGAGAATATCGAGATCAGCGAGACATTGGTAGTAACGAGAGATGTGACCCTCGACCTGAACGGCCATGTGCTCAAGATGACCGGCGACGTCAGTGTGCTCAAGGTGAGTGACCGTGCGACCCTGACCATCACGGACAGCCGTCCCCAAAATCCGCATACAGGATCCTATGGGCGTTTGCCTGCCGGCGGTGTCATCACCGGCGGAGAGGGAATGAACGTGACGGGAATTTACAATGTTGGGGGAGCCGTATTCCTGGAGAATGATACAACGCTGAAGCTGGAGGGCGGCACGCTTACCGGAAACAGCGGCAGCAGCATCTATATCGGTGGTGCGACCTTCGTAATGTCCGGCGGCACGATCACCGGGGAAATCGGTGTACGCAGCCTTTTAGGGACCTTCAAAATGACCGGCGGCCGCATCACAGGGTGCAGTGACAGGGGCGTATATGTGTACAATGGGAATATGACCATGTCCGGCACGGCGTATATCGGTGAAAATCCGAATGCCAGAAGAGGAGATATTTACGTACACGAGCCGGTTCGGAAAGAGACAGGCCTGTCCGTTACCGGCGGTATCATCGAAGGGAAGGTGTATATTTTCTTCGAGACTTCGAACATGAAACCGGATGGTGAAAGCAGGGACGATGACTATAACGTGGAAGCCTTGAAAAGCGTGGCTGAATCTGTTGTGAAAGAGAACGGTGTGCTTGACGGACATATCCAGGTGAAGATGAAGGATGGTGCTGGCACCGCTGTGGACTACAAAACCGTCAATTTCATTGACGAGGTCGCCAAGACAAGGACCTTCCAGCTTATTTTTATGCAAGGGGATAAAAAGGCCAGGAAACCGGATGATCCCGCCACAGTGAATGGCCGGGAATTTATGTACTGGGCGAAAGAGGGCGCTTCCGAAGCATGGGATTTTAACACCGTAATAGAAGTTCCGCTGACGCTGTATGCCGTGCGGACCCCGGCCTCCTCCGGCGGCTATTACTACTACCCCACCACCGATACCAAGGCCGACGACACCAAGGGCTCCCCCAAGACCGCCGACCCCGGCGTAGCCCTCTACGCCGCCCTGTCACTCCTGTCCCTCACCGGCCTGACCTGCACCGCCAAGAAGAGATAAACAAAGCCAAAAGAAGCGCCCCCGGGCGCTTCTTTTTATCCCCCAAGCCTTCCCCTCGAGCGCCGCACCCCTCAAGCCTTCCCCTTGAGGGGTCCGCGGCATTGAATGACACGCCTCCGTTAGCCTTCCCCTTGAGGGGAAGGTGCCCCCGAAGGG
>ENA-OWPN01001392-OWPN01001392.1-human-gut-metagenome-genome-assembly--contig:-NODE-1392-length-22274-cov-5.245331_pt1 | contig 22274 bp, 18 predicted proteins | sample MGYA00248266_ERZ651850 | MGnify/ENA primary metagenome ERZ651850 (study PRJEB26924, sample SAMEA4378296) | human gut metagenome | biome: human gut; feature: human-associated habitat; material: faeces... | reverse complement strand
TAACCTGGATAGTATCACCTTCTTTCAAACCAGCCTGTTCAACTGTTTCCAGACGAGCCCAGTCGATTTCAGAGATGTGCAGCAAACCGTCTTTGCCCGGCATAAATTCAACGAATGCACCGTAAGGCATGATAGAAGAGATCTTTCCTTCATATACTTCGCCGATTTCAGGAACGGCAACGATACCCTTGATCGCTCTGATAGCAGCATCGATCGTATCTTTGTTTGTTCCGGAGATTTCGATCTTACCAAAACCGTCCACTTCTTCGATTGTGATAACAGCACCTGTCTTTTCCTGGATACCCTGGATAATCTTTCCACCCGGGCCGATCACTGCGCCGATGAACTCTTTGCCGATCGTCATCGATTCGATGCGCGGAGCATGCGGTTTCAGTTCAGCACGTGTCTCCGGCTGAGCTTCCATGATCTTTCCTAAGATGTGCATACGGCCTTCTCTTGCCTGAGCCAGTGCGTTTTCAAGGATTTCGTATGACAAACCGTCAACCTTGATGTCCATCTGAGTGGCAGTGATACCGTCTGCTGTACCTGTTACCTTGAAGTCCATATCTCCCAGGTGGTCTTCGTCTCCCAGGATATCCGACAGGATAGCGTAGTTCTGACCTTTGTTCTCAGAGATAAGACCCATTGCGATACCTGATACCGGTTTCTTCATCGGAACGCCGGCATCTCTCAATGCCAGTGTACCGGCGCAAACAGTTGCCATAGAAGAAGAACCGTTTGATTCGAGGATATCGGAGATTACGCGTACAACGTAAGGATAATTATCCGGGATCATGCGCTTCAAAGCACGGTGAGCCAGGTTACCATGACCTACTTCGCGACGTCCTACACCACGTGATGCTTTTGCTTCACCGGTAGAGAACGGAGGAAAATTATAATGTAATAAGAAACGTTCCTTACTATGGTTCAGTACGTCGTCAATCATCTTTTCGTCGGCTTTGGTACCGAGTGTAACAGTTGTCAACGACTGAGTTTCACCACGTGTGAAGACTGCAGATCCGTGAGGTCCCGGAAGATAATCCGTTTCGATCCAAATCGGACGAATTTCTGTTGTCTTACGACCGTCTAGACGCTTTCCTTCGTCGAGGATAGCACGGCGCATGGCCTCTTTTTCTACATCGTGGTAGTAACGGCCGATCATTTCAGCCTTGGCTTCCAGCTCTTCTTCAGAGAAGTTAGCTTTATATTCTTCTACGATTGCCTGGAAAGCATCGAAGCGCTGGTGTTTGTCCGTACCGGATGTAGCAACAGCATATGCTTTTGCGAAACATTTATCATGTACATCTTTGCGCAGTTCTTCGTCATTTTCTTCGTGGCAGTATTCGCGTTTAACGAGTTTGCCGCAAGCTTCCGACAGTTCAAGCTGAGCCTGGCACTGTGCTTTGATAGCTTCGTGGGCCACTTTGATTGCTTCCAGCATTTCAGATTCCTGAACTTCTGCCATTTCACCTTCCACCATCATGATGTTGTCGATAGTAGCAGCAACCATCATGTCGATATCAGCTTTTTCCAATTCAGAGAATGTCGGGTTGATGATAAATTTACCGTTGACACGTGCTACGCGAACTTCAGAAATCGGTCCGTTGAAAGGTATATCGGATACTGCCAAAGCAGCAGATGCTGCTAAACCTGCCAGAGCATCCGGCATATCTTCGCCGTCAGCAGAGAATAATATAACGTTTACATATACTTCTGCGTGGTAATTGTCCGGGAATAACGGACGCAACGCGCGGTCTACGAGGCGCGATGTCAGGATTTCGTAATCCGAAGCCTTTCCTTCTCTTTTTGTAAAACCTCCGGGAAAACGGCCAAATGCGGAGTACTTTTCTTTGTATTCAACTTGCAGCGGCATGAAGTCAACACCGGGATTTGCATCTTTAGCGGCACAAACAGTAGCCAGCAACACTGTGTTGCCCATACGAACGGTAACCGCACCGTCCGCCTGTTTTGCCAACTTCCCGGTCTCGATGGTGATGGTTCTTCCATCAGCCAACTCGATCGTCTTGTTAATTGGATTAAGCATAATCTTCTTTCTTATTTTTCTATCTGTAAAAATTGGTGCAAATGTAATGAAAGTTTGCCTGTAAACACGTGAAAATGAAAATAAAAAACATCAGAAAAGCCCTTTTTTATAAAAATAAAGGGAAGATTTCACGAATAATAGTGCCACAATTGTAAAATAATGTATATTTGCATCGGAATTACGAACATTGTAAAGAAAAAATGATGAAACAAATATCTGCAAAGTCACAGTCCGTTATCGGAGTATGGTTACTGTTTGTTGTCGGGATATGTATATTGCTATTCACGGCCTGTAACAACACGTCCGATTTTACAGTGAAAGGAGTTGTATCCGGAGCTGATGGTCAGACCATGTATTTGGAAAACGTCGGCATATCGAATGTCGAACTGATAGATTCTGTTAAGCTCACGGCGGCAGGTAAGTTTAAATTTACGCATAAGCGTCCGGATTTTCCGGATTTCTATCGTCTGCGTCTGAACAATCAGAAGATTAATTTTTCGATCGATTCGGTGGAGACGATTACGATTGCAGCCGATGCCGGAACGTTCGCCACCTCTTATTCGGTGGAAGGTTCTGAAAACTGTAAGGCTATTAAGGCGATTACATTGGCGCAGCTGGATGCCAATCAGGCCATCGGTAAGTTACGTAAAGAATATGAAGATAAGCATATTGCAGATACGACATACCGTGCGAGAATTATAGAAACAGCTGAAGCTTACAAAGAGGTTGCCCGCAAATATATTTATTCGGCTCCGATGTCTACTGCTGCTTATTATGCTTTGTTTCAGCAGATCGATGGTCTGTTATTCTTTGATTTATACGATCGGAATGATGTGAAAGCTTATGGCGCGGTTGCTACCAGCTACGACCATTTTTATCCGGGCAGTCCGCGTTCAAAACATCTGTATAACCTGACGCTGCAGTCTATGAAGGTACTTCGTGCCCAGCGTCCGGTAAATTTGGATGATGTCAAAACGACTGAAATCAGTTTCTTGGATATCGAATTGCCGAATCTGAAAGGGGAGGTGGTTAAACTCTCTTCTGTTGCAGAAGGAAAGCCCGTGATCATTAATTTTACGGCTTACCAGGCAGAATGGTCTCCGGCACTGAATATGGCTTTGGGTGAAATCTATACAAAGTATCATGGTCAGGGACTGGATATCTATCAGGTCTCTTTGGATTCTGATGCCCATTTTTGGAAGAATGCCGCTTCAAATCTTCCCTGGGTGGCTGTGCGTGATCCGCAGTCGGTTTATTCCCAGATCGCAGGACTGTATAATGTAAAGCAACTGCCTGCTATCTTTATCCTGGATCGTAAAGGTAATTTGGTGAAACGGGTAGACGATGTGAAAAACCTGGAAGCGGATGTAAAAGCGGTGCTTTAATGTAGTACGCTAGTAATCAGATTTATATGTTGTAAAGCACTTGCGACGGTTTGTGCATCTTGAAAAGATGTCTTATCTTTGTAATGTTTAAAATAGATAGAAAGAGGAGTTCCGGCCATGTTCTGGTCGGGATTCTTTTTTTATTATGTGGTATAAATATTAATTTAATAATCAATAATTAGGAGGATTTAATATGGCTGTTAGTTATATGACAGAAGACGGCTACAACAAGATTTTAGCTGAAATCAACTATTTGGAAACCGTGAAGCGTCCTGAAATTTCTGCCCAGATTGCTGAAGCCAGGGATAAGGGTGACCTGTCTGAAAATGCAGAATATGATGCTGCCAAGGAAGCTCAGGGCATTATGGAAGCTAAGCTTGCCCAGTTGAAAGGGCTGATATCTAATGCACGTCTGATAGATGAATCACGTGTTCAGACTGACGAGGTTCAGATTCTGAACAAGGTGAAGATCAAGAACACAAAAAATAATGCTGTGATGACATATACGTTGGTTTCTGACTCTGAAGCAAATCTGAAAGAGGGTAAGATTGCTGTCAGCACTCCGATCGCCAAAGGGCTGATGGGAAAGAAAGTCGGTGACGTGGTGGAAATCAAAGTGCCGTCGGGTTTGATGACTTTTGAAGTGATGGAAATTTCAATTTAATACAATAAGATATGGCAACAATATTCAGTAGAATAGTGGCAGGAGAAATACCTTGCCATAAGGTTGCGGAAGACGAAGAATTCTTTGCCTTCCTGGATATTAATCCGGTAGCGAAAGGGCATACTTTGGTTATTCCAAAGCAGGAAACAGACTATCTTTTTGATCTGGAAGACGCATTGTTAGGGCGAATGATGGCTTTTGCCAAGCGTGTGGCACGTGCTCAGGAAGCTACTATTCCCTGTAAGCGTATAGGCATGGCAGTGATGGGACTGGAAGTACCTCATGCACATATCCATTTAATCCCTATAACCAAGGAGTCGGATATGTATTTCGGAGGCGATAAAATGACAATAACCCAGGAGGAGTTGGCAGAGGTTGCTGCCTTGATAAGAAAAGCGTACAAATAATTGACGAAAGTCTTTTTTTATTAAAAATAATACCTATATTTGTAACCACTATTACTGCGAGTTTTAAAACGGCAGTGATAGTGGTTTTTTAAATGATTCATTAGTGGTTTTTACTCATAAATTTGTTAACCTTAGAAGAAAGGCCCTCCTGAGACAGGACGGCCTTCTTTTTTAAACACACAAATTATAAACCTATTTCTTATCCAGTCTTTTATATATGTATTGAGTAGTTGTTATGCCAGAGGTATGGACTAAGTGCCGGCAACCCTACGTTTACAAAATAGATAATGCATCCTGCCACTGCGATTAGCCATAAAACCAACAATGTCCATTTAGCTGGTGTGGGTAATGGTTTTAAATTGAATAATTGCCCGCATACAGCGTAAAGTAATGCGATTGCAGGAATGCCGATTAATAAAATGACACCGATACAGCCGATCACAGCCATGTAAACGGGAACTCCGCTATACAGGTCCCATCCGAATGGCGAAAGCTGGTACAACATGCTTGCTCCGCCTCCGACTAAAGCTACAGTCACAATGAATAATACGAAAACGATAAGCAAAAGCGGAGGGAGCAGGATGATTCCGGCTAAGACAGCCCCGAATTTTAGCAGGAAGCCGAATACTGTTACAAACAGATCAGCCAGTTTCTGAAAAAAACTTCTGGGCTTGTCGGAACTGATATAATCGTTCACATTATGGGATACCTTCTCGAAGCCGTCTGTAACGGTTTGTCCGATTGTCTCAAGTGTAACGCTTTTCCCTCGCATGATCAAGCGGTCGGCAGCCGTTCTTGCTACCGGCATAACCATCCATAAAATGATATATAATAAAGCCATCCAGTGTACGACTGGGATAAACAGCAGTAAAATCATAGCTAATCTGACGGCTGTTGCGTCCCAGCCCATATAAGCGGCAATACCTGCGGCAACGCCTCCGATCACACGGTTGTCCGGATCACGCATCAGTTTCTTCTTGCCTGTGATAACCTGTTCCTGGAAAACACGTTTTTTAGCGTTCTCTTTTTCCTCTTCCGTCTCTTCTTCCTCGAAAATCTCCTCCGGTTTGCCCATGCGGTTGATCACTTCTTCCACATGTTCGATCGTGATCACTTCGTGTCCTAGACGAATTCTTTCACCGAACAATTCGGAAATACGCATTTCAAAATCATTCATGATCTCTTCCGATCCTTCCTCTTTACGGAAATGTATGCGTAAATTAGAAAGATATTTATCCAGCAGCTGGTATGCATCTTCGTCAATGTGGAAAACTGTTCCTCCCAAATTAACTGTAAGCGTCTTCTTCATTGTCTTCTAATTTTAATTGTTTCTAATGTGGTTTATTGTATCATTTAGTTCCTGCCAGGAGTTTTCCAGTTCTCCGAGGAATTCTTCGCCCTTCGGAGTGAGTTGGTAATACTTGCGGGGCGGGCCCTGAGTCGATTCTATCCACTGATAACTTAACAGTTCACTGTTCTTTAACCGGGTTAAGAGAGGATATAGCGTACCTTCTACTACAATCAGTTTAGCTTCCTGTAACTTCTGAATAATGTCAGAGGTGTAAGCCGGTTCTTTCTTGAGAAGTAAGAGGATGCAGTATTCCAGCGTCCCCTTTCTCATCTGTGATTTTACGTTCTCTGCATTCATCTTTTATAGTTTTATGATGCAAATATATGTATTGCCTATGTACTATGCAATACATGCTACTATGTTTATCCTATTTTAACATCTTTCGGATGTATGCCGGACTGCATTCCCATATCCACTTTTTGCACAAAAAGTGCGATTGTGTGTAAAAAAAGAAAGGAATGTGTTGCTATTCAGTAGGAAAGCCGTACTTTTGTTGTATCAATTCAAAACGAAGAATTATGGTATATTACCACTATGCCGAGTTAATTCACCGGCAGGCTGAAAAGTATGGCTCACGTACAGCTTTGAAATACCGCGATGACGAAAGCGGGAAATGGTTAAAGATCTCATGGAGAGAGTTCTCTGAGAAGGTAATGCTTACTGCTAAAGCAATGGCTGAGTTTGGAATAGAAGTACAGGAGAAGATCGGTATCTATTCTCAGAATATGCCTCAGTGTTTATTTACTGATTTCGGGGCTTATGGAAACCGGGTGATATCGATCCCGATGTATGCTACGAATTCTCCGGCACAGATAGAGTATATCATTAATGATGCGGAGATCCACACCTTATTTGTCGGCGAACAGCTTCAGTACAACAATGCTTTTAAAGTGCAGAAAGAGTCGACTGTATTAAAACGGTTGGTTGTTTTTGATCCTGCCGTTAAACTGAATCCGGACGACAAGACTTCCATCTATTTTGATGATTTCCTGCGCCTGGGCGATAATGCACATGCGGAAACGACTGTAAAGATCCGTACCAATGAGGCGAATCCTGAGGATATTGCTACTATAATGTATACATCCGGTACGACCGGTGAATCGAAAGGGGTAATTCTTCACCATTTTAATTACCTGGAGGCAATGCGTATCCATGATATCCGTTTGCCGATGGTGAATGATAAAGACCTGTCGATGTGTTTTCTTCCTTTGACTCACATTTTTGAGAAGGCATGGACTTATTATTGCCTTCATAAAGGAGTGAAGATCGCTATCAACCAGGACCCGAAGATGATACAAAAGACATTGCCGGAGGTTCATCCGACTTTGATGTGTAATGTGCCGCGTTTCTGGGAGAAGGTCTATGTCGGAGTTCATGAGAAAATAAACTCTTCGTCGCCTTTCCTGAAGAAAGTATTCCTGAATGCGATAGAAACAGGACGTTTATATAATCTGGAGTACAAGAACAAAGGTATCAAGGCTCCATTCTGTCTGAAAACCAAATTTGAATTTTATGATAAAACGGTATTTACGCTTCTGAAAAAGGTGCTGGGTATCGAAAGAGGCCGTTTATTCCCGGTTGCAGGTGCGCCGTTATCCGATACGGTCAATGAGTTTTTGCAATCTGTCAATATTCCTATCGTATATGGATATGGTCTGAGTGAAACGACGGCTACCGTTTGTTTCTATCCGGAAATAGGTTTCCAGTTCGGTTCCATCGGTGAGACGATGCCGGGTGTCGAAGTGAAGATCGATGAAAGTAACGGGGAGATCCTCGTGAAAGGAAAGACTGTCACCACCGGTTACTATAACAAGCCGGAAGAAAATGCCCGTTCCTTTACGGCAGACGGTTTTTTCCGCACAGGAGATGCCGGACGTTTGGAAGGAAATGTATTATTCTTTACGGAGCGTATCAAGGATTTATATAAGACTTCGAATGGGAAATATATAGCTCCGCAAGCGATCGAGATGGAAATGAGCAGTGATAAATATATCGAACAGATTGCCGTTATCGGTGACCAGCGCAAGTTTGTCAGTGCCTTGATCGTTCCGTCTTATCCACTTTTGGAAGCGTATGCAGAGAAAAAGGGTATTTCTTATAATAGCCGCGAGGAGCTCGTTGCCAATCATGAAATAATCCGTCTGATAGAATCGCATATCGAAGAACATCAGAAAAATCTGGCTTCATATGAAAAGATCAAGCGGTTCACTTTGCTTCCCCAACCGTTTACGATGGAGGGACGTGAGCTGACAGACACATTGAAGTTGCGTCGTCCGGTCGTTTTGCAGAAATATGCAAATGAGATTGAAGCGATGTATGCTGAGTGAGCGGACGATTAATTTCTTATCTTTGCACGAATTTTAAAACAAAAACAAGATTATGATAACATCAGACCAGCTACAGAACGTGTTGGAGCGCGAGCAAGCGCTGAGGGGGTATCTTTGACATAGATGGTAAGACCATCCAGTTAGAAGAAGAAGAATTGCGTACGCAGGATCCCGGATTCTGGGAGGATGCCAAACGGGCGGAGACTCAGATGAAGAAAGTAAGAGAGCTGAAAAAGTGGATCGAGCTTTATAACGAGGTGAATGCTGCGGCAGAGGAATTGCAGTTGTCTTATGAATATGTAAAGGAAGAGGTTATCACTGAAGAAGAGGTTGATGCGGCTTATGCCAAGGCTTTGGAGCTGGTGGAGAATCTGGAATTCCGGAACATGCTTCGTGACGAGGCGGATCAGATGAGTTGCGTGCTCAAGATAAATTCCGGGGCAGGTGGTACCGAAAGCCAGGACTGGGCTTCTATGCTGATGCGTATGTATCTGCGTTATGCTGAATCTCACAATTATAAGGTTTCTATCGCCAACATACAGGATGGTGATGAAGCGGGTATCAAGACTGTCACTATTAATATTGAAGGCGACTATGCTTTCGGTTATTTGAAAAGTGAGAATGGCGTGCATCGTCTGGTTCGTGTTTCCCCATATAATGCGCAGGGAAAACGAATGACTTCTTTTGCTTCCGTGTTTGTTACTCCGTTGGTGGACGATACGATTGAAGTGAAGATTGAAACAGCTGCTATTTCATGGGATACTTTCCGTTCAGGCGGTGCCGGTGGGCAGAACGTAAATAAAGTAGAATCAGGAGTACGCTTGCGTTATCAGTTTAAGGATCCTTATACGGGTGAGGAAGAAGAGATCCTGATTGAAAATACCGAGACGCGTGACCAGCCGAAGAACCGTGAGAATGCGATGCGTCAGTTGCGCTCTATCCTGTATGATAAGGAGTTGAAACATCGTTTGGCAGAGCAGGCTAAGATTGAAGCCGGTAAGAAGAAGATCGAATGGGGATCACAGATCCGTAGTTACGTTTTCGACGATCGCCGTGTGAAAGACCACCGTACCAACTATCAGACCTCTGATGTAAATGGTGTAATGGATGGTAAGATCGACGAATTTATCAAGGCTTATCTGATGGAGTTTGGCGGTGAGGAAGCTGCTGAAAAGTAAAGTTTTTAATGGAAAACTTGCAAAACTCGATTAAAAGTCGTAATATTGCACCCGATTTCAGAGTAACCCTCTGAAATACCGGTCCTATAGCTCAGTTGGTTAGAGCACCTGACTCATAATCAGGGAGTCCTTGGTTCAAGCCCAAGTGGGACCACGATTTAACACTAGTTCACAAAAGGAGATCATCTATAACAGGTGATCTCCTTTCGTATTTTACAGATACTCAATCTTTTATGCTGTTCGGCTGAATAAGGGTTTTAAGTTCGGTAAAGCCGAAATGTAGGTAATTAACGTAAATGTAGAGAAGAGAATGGCGACGTATCGAGTTTATCAGAAGAAAGAAAACAGTAAAGGTAACGCACCAATTTACATCAGTTTTTATCTTAATAGGGAGAAAATTGAAGTAGGTACGAAAATAAGCATACCTCCGAAGCATTTTGATCCGGTAAAGGGGATCGTAAAATCTTCCTTTGAATATGCGAAAGATAAGAACCTGATTATATCGGATATCAAGGCGATGATCAATGATATCTTAGTGCGGTACCGGCTTGCGAAAAAAGAATTGACCCGCGACCTGTTTATAAAAGAATTTAGAAATCCTGAGCAAAGCCAGGATTTTTTTGCTTTTTGCCAGGAGTATCAGAAACTACGCTTCCAGGAGATAAAGGAGTCTACTCAGGATAAGCATAAATCTTGCCTGGCTAACCTGAGTGAATTTAAGTCTACGATCACGTTTGCAGAACTGGATGAAGATCTGCTCCGCCAATTTGTATTGTACCTCCGGAGAAAAAAAGGAGTGAAAGAAATCACGATCAATAAAAACATCAGCGTAATAAAGTCTTATCTGGCAGCGGCAATAAAGAGGGGAGTGATATCGGAGAATCCGGCAAGTGAATTGAAGTTGTGTCAATGTGAGGATACTACTGCACCCTGCATCACGGAAGAAGAACTGGAAAAGCTTGTGGAATTATATCGGAATCATTTCTTTTCCGGAATCACTCATGAGGCGTTGGAGTTTTTCCTTTTTATGTGCTTTAGTTCGCTACATATAACGGATGCCAGGGAATTGAGAATTGAACAAATCGGTAATAACGATTTTTGGTATGTGCGTGTAAAGATGTTAGGGATCCGGCCTAAAGTCGTGCGCGTTCCTATCTCGGATCCTTTACGCAAAATTATCAATCATCACCTTAAGGGAAGAAAAGAGGGCCAGCTGTGGGATGAGTTGGTAACTGATCAGGAAATAAACAAGCGACTGAAGTATATTGCCACGGTTGCCGGCATAAAGAAAAAGTTATCGGCGAAATATGGTAGGCACACATTCGCCACAATATTCCTCCGGAAAACAAAAGATATAAATGCATTGAAAGAAATCATGGGACACACAAATATAAAACAAACGTATGTTTACGCCCATGTCCTGGATCAGGATAAACAAGACGGTGTTACTGCTTTTAATAGCTTTAAAATGTAATTACCTTTTAGGAGAAAAGTTTGTCGGGCTTAAAACTACACGAAAAAAGTGTAACTCTGTAACCGTTGTAACCGATTTTGTATAGTGCTGTATTTTAGATGATTACCGGTTAAGGTTTTTGCCGATAAAATGTGCCGCTCCTGTATTAATTTTGTAACCGGCACGAAAAAGCCCCGTTCCGAGTGGGGGAACGGGGCTTTTTATTACTCTGTAAGTGCTTTATCCTGGGGTTGCCTTTTCTTCATTAACCATACTGGTTTGTCGTCGATAAAGCCTAATTTGAACTGGTAATTTATCATCATGGCCGTAACATCATCGACACATAAAGTTATAATGTCCTCCAGGTCCTGAATTATTTCGGTGCTACTTTTTCGGTATGTTGCATCTTGTTCCGTCGCTGGTTCAAATTCGCCCAGGTATCGACATAGGATAAGAGTTGTCAGTTTATCATTTTCGTTACTACAATTGTTCATGCTACTCCTCCTTTCATAACGATCATTTTACATGGTTGCTTTTTAACGCTGGCCGCTAACAATTCGCAATACTCTGCTTGTAGTTTAACAAACTTCTCCATATCCACATACGCTCTGCCATTGGCGAACAGGATATCGTTAGCCTGGCTTTCTTGTATAGCAAGTAAAACACTGATGCCGTCCGGCAAAAGAAAAGAGAACATTGCATTTTGATCATTTCGTTCTTGGGTACAGAGTACCTGATCATAATTGTTGAAAACTGTCTGTAATAAATTACTGACTGATGTTGGTATCTTGGATGTTGATACCATGCCTTGGCGGGCGAGATTGTTTGACTTCATGACTTTACGTAGTTTAGCTTATTAGTGTGGATATTTCAAAAATGAAGACGGCCACACATTTCCCGTCGCTAAACTACGCAAAGTCATACCCCAAGGAGCCTGAAATTACTGGAAATGGCAGCCGCCTATATCTTACAAAAGGGCATAAAAAAAGCCCTGACAAAAGTCGAGCATTATCCGTTGCTCACGGGGTTCACAACTTGTGTTGCGTAGTTTAGCGTTGCAAACATACGGAATGTTTTTGATTCTACAAATTTTGAGGAAATAAAAAATAATCGTCTTTCAAATTGATACTCTCTTTTAGTTTAAAAAAAACAGGCCTGAAAAAGTTAATATGATTCATATAAATTAAGTTGTAATTAATATAATAAAAGTAGAAAATGAATAGGGCGTAAATCTTAAGGTTTTAAAGGGTTCTCAGCAGTGGACCTGAAAATGATTAGCTAATAAATTGGAATATATATTGATTATCAATTTGTTACGATTCTTTTCGGGTTTGCGGATTTATAAAAGTTATTCTACATTTGCAGTGTCATTTCATATTGATTTGGCATAATCTAATATAAGAAAAGTACTATGAATGGTATTTATAAATTCATTTTTGATTTGGCTGCGAATAATGTTTCGCAGCATGGAGCAATGACCAATGTCGATTTAGCAATGCTACTAAATCCATTGTTTGGGAAAAACTATTCTCTGAACCCTTCAAGGTCTAGGGGATTATTCCGGGTAATCAGTTTGGCGGCAGATGTCCGCCATAAAGTTGGGGATCATGGTGGAGCGTTTATGATTGAACGGTTTTTTACGACCGTAACTGGAAAGCATCCGCATGAGTAAAACAGAAAGGTCACATCTTGTTGGTGTGACCTTATGTATCAGAATTCTTTTATGCCATCAAAGTATAGACCAAATCCGTTTTTTTCAGCAAATAATGTTTGTAGGCTCATTTCTTCAGAAGATTTACGTGGGTAACGTTTAGATAGGCAAATATGCCCCTCTACAGTTACTTTTTGAGAAAAATCAATACCTTTAATTTTAACTTTATCTGATATTAATTTATGGGTGTTAACTATTTGATTTTGTGCATGTTTTATGATTTCTTCTTTGGTTTCATTAGATTTGCCTTCAGAATCTGTTTTAAATTCAACTAAGCAAAATACATTTTCATCAAATATTGCACAATCACATTTTTGCATTTGGCTTTTTGTAATAAATTTCCCATCGATACACCAAAATACAATGTCTTTTTTACTACTATTTTTTATTGTGAAATATTCTTGATTTAGTTCTAATTCAGGGGGTATTTCTTTTGAACAAATTGAATATCCCTGTGTTTTATCATCAAAAGCATAGAATTCTTCATCCGAAAGAGTTATTAAGCAGTCTGCAAGTCTAACTGCGAATCCGGCAAAAGAAGATAGAAGTCTCAATTGTGTGACAGAATCAGGATATACACTCATTTTGCTTCTTTTATTTTAGATATATATAATTTATAAATCTGATTAAATTCAGAAGATAATTCATCGGAAACGGAATCAAGATAATTTTGTGCAATCATACCTGTTCTTTCGTCTACAATTGATTTACAATAAACTTTTTGATTTCGATCTAATGCATAGGCTCTAAATTCTGAAGATTTGATCCATGAGATATTTTTAACTTTACTTTGGATTGCTTCTGTGAGCTCAGGAAATTTAGAAGCGACATGAGATGCAAAAAGTAAATTGTTCGCTGAAGATAAAATGTAAGGACTATGTGTTGTGATAACTAATGTATTATCATTAGAAGCATTTACCATAGTAGCTAAAAATTCTAAAAGTTTTTTTTGTGCTAAAGGGAAAAGATGAGATTCTGGCTCTTCTAATACCCTAAACGCTTTGATATTTTGTTCTACAATCCATATAGAATCTTGCAATATTCGAATAACTTCTTGTTGGCCGGATGATGCATTTCGTAAAAAGATGGAAGCTTTTATATCTTTCCCCCAGCTTATACGTTCCACAAATTGGTTTGAATATTCTCCTTTCAAAATCGAATACATACAATTGATCATCCATTTTAGACGAACATCATTTTTATATAACGCTATTTGTGGGTAAGATGTTGAAAAATAATCTTTAAGTAAAGCAACGCGATCTAAAAATTGCATTAATAATATTTCTTCAATAGCTTGATTTTGTGTAGTTGATAATCGATGTAAACTAGACTCTAGTTCTCTTGAAAATAAACGTTCAAACAAATTTCCAAAACGAACCATCGAACTACGTTCTGCAACTAAATATAATAAATCTTGTTTTGATGTACCGAAATATTTGTCTATGAGTTTTATGAAGTCTGAATCATCAAAACTTCGTTCAATTTGTAGATTTTCATGCAAGCGAGTGTTGTTTACCTTAACTGAGTATTTGGGTTTGGAAATACCTCTTAACGCCTTTTTAAAGGAATCACTCATGTCTATTATAAGGGCTTCTTTATCCCATTTAATAGTTACAGTATTAAGTATTGTATAATGAAATGTTATCTCAAACTGTTCGTCTAAAGGTCTGCCAAAGAACAATATAAATTTGTGTCTAGTTGGAACCTCAAAATCATTTTTCCAAGAGTATCCTTTTAGAGGATACTTGTACATTCTTGTAATAAAATCATCTTTTAATGAACGAAAAAAATAAATAAGCTTCGCAACAGTACTTTTACCCGATGCTTGCTCTCCTATCAAAAGAAGAAATTTCGGAATTTCAATGGTCGCCTCTTTGATAGGACCAAAATTTTGTATTTCAATGCGTTGCATATTTTATATGTGTTTGTTTTTTTACAAAAATAGGTAGAAGTATTGATTTACACAAGCGTATAATCGGTAAACTGATATGTATTTATTGCATTGCGTACAATGTTGCCTGATATTCCGGATCAAAACCATCAGGTGTAATTTTAAACTGCAAAGATTTACAGATAAACTTCTTACCATTAACGATAAAGATATCCAACGGGGAAGGGATTACCGTTGTCAATATAGCATGTACTGTGTATTCTTGTTCCGGGTCAAATATGTCCTTTGCATATATCGTCGGGTAAAGTCCATTCTTATCGGTAAAGGCTAGTGTAGCTTTTGTTTCATCAATCAGGAAATTTTTCTTTGTTACCCAAGGGGCGTAATAATGGGTTGTCGAGTAGGGAAAATCTAAAAATTCAGGGAACCCGTCAGGATCACCTTCAAAGGTATTATTTTCAACTCTCCTTACTCCAGTCCAGAAAGCAACTTGAATTTTATCAACCTCTTTTTCTTCTCCTTTTTTTCCGTCGATGCGTTCGGCTACTGTGATATTTTCTTCTTCAGTAATATAGGTGTCGGTTTCTGGAATGGGAATATAGCCGTTATATGTCAAAAGTTCACCAAACGGATAGACGCAGGCAATTACATATTGTGAACAGATGTTTGCCGGAATGATACCGATTTCAATATCTTTCTGGGCATCCTTTTTCTTCACACGTTGGAAGGTATTGACCCGCCGTAAACGAGTTTTCAGCGTTTCTTCTGTTGATTGATCTGTCTTTTCTACAATAAATTCGGCACCGGTTTCCTTATCCCGGTATAAATTTTGAAGGTATTCAGCTTTGGTTGGTGTAGTGACGGAGTTGAGTTCGGCTATATTGCTGACTTCAACGACCGGTACAACTTCCAGAATTTCCGGATCGATATCCTCATATTTGTAATAATCATTGTCCGGAAGGTCATAGCGTATGTTTGAGTTCGTATGACTTTCCGGCTGTTCATCGGCTGAAAGGATTTTGCGTTCGAATTGTTCTTCCACGATATCGGGGGAAAACAAATTCGCTTGACTGGTATAGTACTGGTGCATGAAAAGGATATCGACCCGCTTATCCTCTTTTGAAATAACAAAAACAGCGTTGAACAATTCTTCCACCTCAGTCAAAAACTCAGTTATTTTTTTATCCCCGATCAATTCTTCCCACTTAGCCGGCTTTTTCCCATGTACGATAAAAAGCCTTTTATATTCGGTTTCTAGGAGTGCATTGGTCCCAACTGTATAGCCGAGTGCCTTGACAATACTCTCGATATAGAACAAAAGGTAAGGCATGGGGCGTATTTCTTTGGGGGCCAACATTGCAGGTAATCCCAGTTCCGGGGCACCATTGGGCAAATCGTTATATTTTATTTTATAGCCTTTTAAACTATTCAGCGCGACGGCATGATTATCGGAAACGGCTTTTACCGGTGCACAAATGAAATTTGACTCCGGATAGCTTTTTGAGAAAGTTGCCAAGGCTTCATCTTCGTTCGGATCGGGAACAGTCCCAAGGTCTAAAGTCGATATTTTTTCATCACTACCGATCAGGTAATTTAATTCACTGTTCCCGCTCGCCAGTTGGATGGATACGGATAGTTCGTTTACCTCCAGTACAATTTCGGTCCCGTTTAAGATGGTACGGCCATCAACGATTAAACGAGCTGACCGCTTTTTAAAAATAGAACTGGACGTAAATCTATTTAGGTGCTGATATAGTCTTGCATTAACCGGTATATCAAGGTTGATTGATATATCAAGGGTGAAAGATCCCCCTTTCGTAAAAAAGGGGTTCTCTTTGATTAAATCGAATGTGAAATCTTCCGGGAGCGCGACTTCTTGATTTTCTATATACAGCTGTGTCATGATTTTTTAGTGTATCGAGTTACATTCTTCAACAATTTATCGTATTTGTCGCGGGCTGTTTTAGTACCTCCTTCGCCGGTAACGTAAGTACGGGCGAGAGTACCTTCCTGCAGCTGTTTCTTTAAATCATTGACGGTAGTAGAAAGAAGCATCAACGTTTCAATGATATGCGGATCCGTTCCTGCCGTCGAATTTTGATAAACGATATCGGGTACTGTATCGGTGACCGGCAAGCCGCCTAGAGCCCGGATAATATCTGTTTCGTTGATTGTTGCAATAGTATTATTCTTTTGGGCGACGTCGATCATCTTAAATACTTTGTTGACTGCTTTGTTCCGGACTGCAAATCGATTTCCGACAAATTCTTCAGAATGCACAATACCTTTTGGTTCATCCCATGGGCCGGGATCAGTGTAACCACCTGTCCAGAGATTTTTCACTTGCTGGCGTTGTTCGTTGGCCAGTAATAATTGTGCAATACCGGTAGCTCCAACTAAGGCTGTCAACGGAATTGCTGCAGGAAAACCTGGCTTTACCCAAAGCTGCATGATTGCCGCTGAAGTAGAGGCAATGATCTGGGCGGCCGTGATGGCGAAGTCTATGTCGGCATATTTCTTTTTGACAGCTTTCTTTTCTTCCTCCATTTGTTCTTCCAGGGCAGCAGTTTTCTCGGCATTTCCTTTGGCCGCTTTTAACTGGGCTGCATATTTGTTTTCGATGGCCAGTTCTTCACTTTGGCTCAATTTGCTTACTAGTTGACTTGCCTGGCTGGCGATCTGGGCAACCTGGTTAGCATAGTTTATTTGAGATGAAAGCATCGTTTCAAGATGTTCCTCTTGTAATTCTCGCTCTTTCTCCTGATACTCTTTTTGAGTGATCAGCCCTTTCTCATACTGATCCAGGAGTGCCGCTTGTTTGTATTCATAGGCTTTTTTCGTCCGCTCGATCAGGCGGTCAACTTCCGGATCCTCTTTCTCATCTTCCGGTTTATAGTCACCCATGTAATCGGCAAAGTTTAGATTCTTGCCGTATTTCTTGAGGGAAGCAAGGCGTTTGTTCATCAGCTTTTCCTCCTCGGCGTCCGACTTCTGACCGTGTTCTTTCATAAGGCGGATTCGGTTATCGAGAGAAGCCATTTCAATCATTTCGATGTGCTTGTTATATAGGGCTTCGTTCTTGATCTCCTGATTGTAATATTTGGCCTTTTCCGCATTTTTGACAGCGGCAAAGGTCTGGTCACTATCCTTTAAGGCTTTTTCCAAAGCTTTCCGTTGTTTATCAGCTTCCTTTTGTTGTTTTGACTCGTTTTTCTTGATACTTCCCAAAGCTTTTAACCGGGCGATCTCCGCATCGATCACTTCAAGTTTTCGGTTTTTGGCAGCGATTTCAGCTTCTGTTGTTTCCGGCATTTTCTCGGCTTCAGCTCGGAGATCTTTCTGGATCTGCAGTAAAGATTTTTTCTTTACTTCTTCTTTACCGTCATCGGATCCATCAGTTGTGGAACTGGTGGGGGGAGCGGGAGGATTCATAAAGGCAAATTTCTTATCCAACTCTGACATATTTTGTTTATAGTCGTCTGTCAACCTCTTAATACGCATGAGATCCCGATATGCGGATGCGGTAATAATGTCTATAGGACTATCTTTGGCATACCTTTGTCTTAATTCCTGGGTCATTTCATAGGCTGTCATTTCTCCAGCCTGCATCAGGGCTTTGAGATCGGCCACATAAAGATTTGCCAGATCTTCTGAAGTTTGGCCGGCAACTTCTTTGCGTATATAGTCATACTTATCAGCAACATCATCGATATAGCTTTCGGTGATTGACGAACCGGCATTCGTTTTCATCTTCATCGCGATTTGTGTTTCAAGAGAAGAATTGACCTGTTTCAAGGCGGTGTCAATATCTTCCCAGTTACTTTTCTCTGTTAATTGATTGCTCAGATACTGACCATATTTCTCATTAATGGTTTGGATCAGTTTTCGACGGGTATCGGTACCCTCATTGGCATTTTTCAGAGCATCAAACAGGAAACTTGCTTCAAGTTGTTCCTTTGCAAGTTCTTTCCGAAAATCCCGACTTGCTTTTTCAGCTTCAGACGTGCGTGTAACATGCTTGTAAAGATACACTGTTGCAGCAGCTATGGCGGTGCCAAGTGCAACCCAGGGATTTGCAGCTAGTAGCAAATATAATTTTCTTACGGAAGTGATTACTTTTCCGGTCCAAAGAGCTTTTGCTTTGTCTGCAATAACAGATGAATTAACAGCAACGGTATAGATTGCGATTGCACCGGCACACAAGCCTACTTCGGAACTATTTTTGTTGATCCATGAAATTAAATTAACCAGTTTTTTCGTCCAAGACGTTGTAAGGTTCATGGCGGAAAGTATTGCCGGGTTCAGCTGCTCGATTAATTCGATTCCAAGTTCTGTAAGTTTGTTTTTAGCCTGGTCGCGCTTGGCGGCTGCCGTTTCGCTTTTAGTGATTGCCTGCTCGATGGCAACGGTCGTACCGGTAACAGCCTTGGTATAATAATCTACTTTCTCGGCTTCCTTGATCAGAACGGAAGCAACGTTATAACCTTCTTCACCGAATTTCGCTTTGATATCGGCAGCTGTCATTTGCTGTTTGCTCAGGTTCTCAAGTGCGGTTGTTAAGCCTACGACTTTAGGGTTGGTGCTGTCTGCTCCGGTTTGTAATGTGAGGAAGAACTTTTTCAGACCGGTACCGGCGATTTCATCCTTGATACCTTTTTCGCCTAAAGTTTCGATAGTACCTATCAGCTGCTCGATAGGAATTTTTGCAGAGGCTGCGGCAACACCAGAACCCTTGATCGCTTTTGTTTGACTTTCTACGGCAGCGGATCCATATTTACTACCGGCAGCGAGGGCATTTGTGTACCGAGCGGCCTGATCGGCACCGTCACCATATTGATTCAGTGCCAGAGTAGTGGCGTCTACTGCATCAACCAGGCGCATACCGGAAGCGGAAGCCAGGATCAGGGTTTGTTTTGTTACTTCAGCGAGAGCTTCTTTATTACTAAGTAGTTCCGGCTTTGCAGATCCTACAAGTTTGTAGGCCTCTAAGATTTCTGTAGATGATTGCCGGATCCGGATTCCTTCTTCAGTTATTGTTGTAGATAGCTTTTGTGCCTGACCTTTTAACCAATCGATACTATCATCATCAAGACCGGTTAAGGCTTTTAGGTCCGCTGCAGATTCCTCCAGCGCGTCGCGTTCCTGGCGAAACTTACTAAAAGCTAGCGTTATACCGGTGAGCACAGCTATAACAGCACCGATCATGCCGGCATATTTCCCAATTAAATTGTTGGCTTTAGTCCATCTGGATTCTCCGACTTGCAATTCGGCATTAACCTGGCTGAGTTCCTTTTTGCATCGGCGAATCTGCTCATTGAGAAATTTCCAATCCTGGGAACCGCGCTTGATCTTTGGGTCTGAGAGTTGTTTTGTTAGCGTCCGGATTGTTTCATTCAATTCTTTCGGCTTGGCCGTAGAGAGATTATTCAGTATCCTGTTGACTTCGATCGCTTCTTTCTGTAAGGCTTTTCGATTGGCTAGGAGTTGATTCTTCTGATCTTTCAGGGATTTGACGAGTTGGGCATCCCCGGCTTTCCTGGCTTCCCGGATCTGTTTGTCGACGCTTTTTACCTTCTCATTAATAAGGGTTAGTTCTTGTTTGGCCCGTTCACCGTCAATGATAAGTTCGGTGGTTGCTGTTTGTACAATAGGCTGCATAGTATGATCTTTTTGGCGAAAATAGAGGGTAGTCGTGTAGGGTAAAAAGACAAGGGAGAGGTTTTAACCTCTCCCCGCGTTAAGGATAGAAATGTAAATCCGGGAACCGATTGCAATGGATAGCCTGCCGACAACGTCGGAACGCCCTATCCTAAATATTTGAAATCGTTAATTCGATTGATCCAACCTTTCAAAAATACTTGCTGAGAAGGATCCTTTCTGCATAAATCCTCGCAGAACTTGATCCGTTCTTCTTTCAGTCGTAGGAAAAACATTTTCGGGTTTACCTGGTTGAGTGTGGCCAACGTCACCGGTCCGACCTTGCCATCAGCTGTAATACCGAGCAAACGCTGCGGGATGATAATACCCCATTTGCCCGACGCCCATACCCAATCGACCAGTATATTAGCTAGTGACTGGTCCCGGATCTGGTCTGCTTTCCATCTGTCCCAGTAATGTTTCCGGAGCAATTCGATAACATCTTCGCGCGTGATCAGCCGGAGATCATCAGCGTCGATGTCCCCGTCCCCGTCTTTATCATAACCACAGGACCGCCAGGTTGCCAGTGTTACACCCATGTTTGTTTTTCCACCTCGATCATTTTTGTGATCAGCCCAACCACCTTCCCACTGGAAGATGATGGGAGCTAAAATTTCAATTTTTGCCATTATTTTCTCTTTTTAAAAAGTTTTCCATGTAAGGAATATGTTTGATAAATTCAAAGCAGATGACATAGTAAATAAATTCTATCGGCTTTGCATTGGGGAATAGTTTGTGTAGGTTTCTAAATAAATTTGCTGCGTAGAAATAGATTATAGAATAAGTAATTACGGAAACACATTGCAGTGCACCATCCATATTACCCATCTTCTCACCGATCGTAAATACTGAAGAAACGGTCACGTAATAGACCATATTCTCCAGCATACAAATTAAGAATTTCCGGAAACTGAAGGCTTCTTTATTAAGCCTCATACTTGAGATTAGTCCGACAATGAAATTTAAGATAAACACGAATGTCAAACAGAAAACCATATTGCCAATAGGCGAAAGATAAGCCACCAGGCTGGCAATTACAGTTCCGAGTAAAGGGTTATTGTTCTCCATTGTTAGAGTGGGGGGAGTGATTCCCCCCGGTTGTTAGTTTAAGTTGACTTGTTTTGCTGTTTTGGTGGTTTGTGTCCTTTCTCTATCGACAATATTGCCGGATTCATTTACAGAAAAGGATGCCGGTGCAACTTCATCTTTTTTCTCCAGGGCGTCGACCCTGGCACGAAGTTCCCTGAGTTCCCGTTCCTGATCAGTTTCAGGATAAAGAGTAACAATGTAGACACCACGTGTAAGGTCTTTTTGAATATTGCGACCTTTGATATAACCTAGTAACTTTTCGACAACTTCCGGAGTATCTTCGTTATCGGTTGTTAAGGTGAGTGTTTCTTTGCCGATCAAAGTTTTTTCAACTTCTTCCATTGTTTTTGCTTCAACGGTAATGATCATTGCTTCGCCTGATTTCTGATAATCAACGCAAGTTAAATTTTCGATTTTCATTGTAATTAATTTTATTGGATTGTCATGTATTTAATTTCTGTAGGGTTGAATAAATAAGCAGTTAGAGTTTGATTATTTAAAAATCTCACAGTGCTGTCAAGTACTGCACTACCAGGGAATACTTTGAATTTGTTAGATGTACCAGTACTCATAGTAAAGTAATCGTTATCGATTTTGAACCATTGCGAGGACGAAGTTTCATTCGTCCAGCCTGGATTGCTTAACTGATTAATTCTGACAATTAGTTTTTTGCCAGTCAAAGGGGTTTCGTTTGTCCATCCTCCAGATCCACCTTTTGACCAGGTTTGGCATTTTGCCAACAGTGCATTTTGTGCAGTTTCAGAAGCAGAGCAGGCGTTGAGAGCGATAGCGCTGGCCGCTATCGCGGACATCGCAACGTTGCTGGCCGCTATCGCGGACATCGCAACGTTGCTGGCCGCTATCGCGGAGATATTATGTAAACCAATGAGTGTTGAATTATTGATTTTTGCGTAGGTCGCAATACCGCGGCCAACATAATATGAGGAACCGAAAAATACTTCTCTGGCTTCTTTGTTGGTCATAAAGCTGGCCATGGCCAGCTCGCTTTGCGCGATGGCCTGCATGGCCAGCTCGCTTTGCGCGATGGCCTGCATGGCCAGCTCGCTTTGCGCGATG
>ENA-OWPN01001391-OWPN01001391.1-human-gut-metagenome-genome-assembly--contig:-NODE-1391-length-22274-cov-6.884513_pt1 | contig 22274 bp, 27 predicted proteins | sample MGYA00248266_ERZ651850 | MGnify/ENA primary metagenome ERZ651850 (study PRJEB26924, sample SAMEA4378296) | human gut metagenome | biome: human gut; feature: human-associated habitat; material: faeces... | reverse complement strand
AAAAAACTGACCTCCCATCGTTAGATTTTTGGTCTAACTTTTGGGGGTCAGTTCATTAATTCACGACGTGCAGAGGCATTTTAAATACGAGGTATATAATTAATAATGTTTATCGACAAAAAAAAGAAAACGGATTATAAGAGTATTTCCACAGAAAACGGCAATGTCACCAACCGATGAAGCGGCGTATTTTGATACGCCGCCTTTTCCCGAATTTTTGCCGGAGTTTGACGAGGTGCATGTAAGTTGCACCTTTACGTGGGATATGAGCCGTGCTGAATTTTTACAGGAGCAATGGCAGGCGATTACAGATAAGCCGGTCTTGTTGGGCGGCCCGGCATATAATAGCCCGTGCCACGAGTTTACGCCGGGTATGTATGTAAAGCCGGGGGTGACGTTTACGTCGCGGGGCTGCGTCAATCATTGCGACTTTTGTTTTGTTCCAAAAAGAGAAGGTAAAATATTCGAGTTTCCAGAGATTGCCGCCGGCCATATTATACAGGACAATAATTTTCTGGCCTGCTCCAAACGTCACAAAGCCAAAGTATACGATATGCTTAAAACTCAAAAAGGCATCGAGTTTCGCGGCGGACTAGAATCGGAGTTTATCAACGACTGGGACGTGGAACAGATGCGCGGCCTGCGCATAAAATCATTGTGGATGGCCTGCGACGGGCCGGATCGGGTACAGCCATTTATAAAGGCGATCGAAAAATTAAAAAAAGCCGGATTTAACCGCAATAAAATCTATTGCTATGCCCTGATCGGCGACGACATGGCCGAAAACGAGGCAAGACTTCGGCAAATCTATGAAGCGGGCGCTATGCCGTTTGCTTCATTGTTTCAGCCGGAGAAACGAATTACATACAGCAAAGCGTGGAAAGACTTTCAGCGGCAGTGGTGCCGCCCAGCGATTATCAAGGCCAGAATGGAGGGAACGAAACCATGAAGATACAATCACGAATACGAGGAAAGCGGGCCAGGGTAAACGGCGGCTACTTTGAACAGCTCATTGATCGTGAATGCCGAATATACGAAGAATGCGGAGCGGCAAAAATAGAAAAGACGCCGGAGCCTATGAAGCCGTTACGACCGCCGAATCAGCAAGGCCAATTCCTGGCCTGCTACACAAAACACGCGCAGCCGGACTATAAAGGGACATTACGGGGCGGCCAGGCCGTCGTATTCGAGGCAAAGCACACCGACGGCGACCGAATCGAAAAGAACCGCGTAACGGACGACCAACTGGCGGCGCTGCTATCTCATGACCAACTAGGGGCAAAAAGTTTTGTCCTTGTAAGTTTTCACTTTGAGCGCTTTTACCGTGTCCCGGCGTGGATATGGTCAAACATGGAGGAAATCTACGGCAAGAAAAGCGTAAACGAAAAAGACCTATCCCCATACCGTCTGAACGGCATATTGTTTTTAGGGCGGACGGCAGACGGGGAAAGCCTGGCATAAAGGGAGGACAGGAGGGAATCGACATGAACAGAATAAAAATAGCGGACGCCATAGCCTATTTACAGCCCATTGCAGACAGCGCAATCGTAAACAACTATAAAAACGCATTGGAAACAGTCATAGAAGCGGCGGAAAAGCAGATCCCGCAAAAAATGAAGAAAGAATACAGCATAGGAAAGCGGCACTTGTACAGGTGCCAGTGTGGCCGGGCTATTCCGTACCTGGAACAAGAATTTGAAAACAACTCCGTATTTAGATATTGCCCAGGATGCGGACAACGGCTGCAATACACGAAAACAGAAAAGGAATAAGGGAGGCGAAGCGATGAAACCTAAATCGCCCATAAAAGAACGACTAAAGGCCTATACAAGTCTTTTGCTGGAAATCAAAATAGAGGAACAGCGAGCGAAAGCTGTTATAGACGACGGGAGCGTCACGGGGCGGCGAGCCATGGCAGGTATACGCGACCACATAAAAACGCTTTTAGATAAAGAAAATGCAGAATATGAGGCTCTTATAAAAATAATCAACGCCTTGCCATGCGTAGAGCAGCGGCAGGTCGTATTGGCCCGATACATGGACGGCCTGCCCTGGGACATGGTAAACGTCATTGTATTCGGAAAAAAGGACGACTTTGATATAAAGCGAGACAGTTACCAACGAAGGATCTACAGAATCCATGGGAACGCCTTGGCAAATGCGAATCGAATTTTGATCATGTCAGAACAAAAAAGGGGCGCGCGATAGCTTCTCTTTTTCATGGATGCGGAAAAAAGAATAAAAATTTTTAAATGCCTTTGAAGCCAGCAAGGAAGCGGCCGAAAAGGCATTTTTTTTATAACGTTTTGTCAGTAAATGTCAGTAAATGTCAGTAAATGTCATTGAATGTCAGTTTTCTTTTTCGATATAGTACAAGCAGCGGGGGAACCGCTAGTGCATCTCTTCTTATTTAATTCCTACCCTTGGCAGCCTGGAACAAGGACTGGGCTGCCTAAACGGAGGCAACGCATATGCGTTTTACTATAAAAACGTTGAATCTGGACGAGACGTTAAAACAATTCGGCCGACAGAAAAAGCAAGCAGAAAAAGCTTTAATAGCCACGGGGCGGGATATGAAATCCCGCGTCCCCGGCTGGGTGGCCGACGAAGTGCGAAACGCCTACAATATCCAGAAAAAAGAAATCACCCCGAAAAAGGGCGGAAAGCCAAAGAAGATGGCCGGAAAAATCTATGTAGGCGGTACGACGGTTAGCAGCGTAACGATAGCCTACGAGGGGCGGACCTTGACGCCGACCCATTTTGGTATGAGGCCAAAGGCGCTGACCGGTGGAACCGGCCGACGAAAGAAGCGAAAGCCGATTACGGCGGAAATCAAAAAGGGACAGCGCAAGAGTTTAGGGCCGACCGTATTCCTGGGCAGTAATCGCGGCGGGGGGTATATCCCATTCAAGCGAACCGGCGCGAAGCGGTATCCCATTGAGAGCGTCAAAACATTGTCGCTGCCGCAGATGATAGACAACCCGGGCGTCCGGGAAAATATCAATTCAAAGATAAATACCGAACTTGGCAAGCGATTAGAACACAATATCCGCCGATTTATAAAATGAGCCGGGAGCGGAGAAAAAATGACCTTCTATATTCGCCCACAACGGGCGAAAAGGAAGCGGCTAATAGGATTTATCCAACGAATCGGAAAACGCGGCAGAAGCGAATATAGAGCGATTCACGAGCATTCGCCGTTTTGCAAGGTACTGTCAAGGCCCAGGCGGCTTGTGGTGCTTGCGAAGCCCAGTATTTTATCAGTTACTAGGATTTTTTTTCATGGCGTTTCGCTACGCCTTAACTAAATGTAATTCATATCAAAAACGGTCAAATGGCTTTTATAAAAATATATAAAAACCATGGCAAAAACAAACCAAAAACGAAAGAAAAAGAATAAATAAAACCAAAGAAATTATATTTTTTTGAGATATAAAGGCATTTTATAAGGATTTTCCAAACTGGCAGCCCTACACGGTATAGAGCAAGGAGGCGCATTGTATGGCAGGGGCAAAGAACTACCAAAAGGCCGACGTTATCGCCCGACTATTTGGGAAAACGGTCCGGCGCATACAGCAGCTAACCCAGGACGGCATATTGCCGACGGAGCAGACGCCGGACGGGCGGCGCTATGACCTGCTGCCGACGATAACGCGATATATCAAATACTTGGAGGCCCGCGCGGAGAAGCAACAGCCGCAATCCATGACGCAAAAGCTTGAGGCTAAACTGGACGCCGAAATCAAGTACAAAAAAGCGAAAGCCGACAAGGCAAAACTTGAGCTTGATGAACTCAAAGGCAAAATGCACAGGGCCAGCGACATAGAAAAGCTGACGAACGAGCTCGTTTTTTCCGTCCGTAGTATGCTGCTGGCCCTTCCGGGGCGCGTGGCTATCGACTTGGCCGCAATCAATAGCCCGACAGTGGTAAGCCAGTACATGGCGCGGCATGTGGAGGCGTTATTGGATGAGTTGGCGCAGCACGAGTACGACCCCGACGTTTACCGGCAGTTAGCGCGGGAACGCGAGGGATGGCAAACCGATGACGATGACGCCGACGAAGAAGACGAAGAAGAAACATAATTTCAATGCCGAAGCCCGCCCATGCGCGCCCTTTAAAAAATGCCTTGAAAATTTCCGACCGCCGGAGAATTTGACTGTCGACGAATGGGCGGACAAGTACCGTGTGCTGCCGGACACGTCGGCAGAGGCCGGCCCATGGCGTACCAGCCGGACACCGTATCTGCAAGAGCCGATGCGGGCGTTCACGGATCCGAACATTCATAGGCTCGTCATGGTAGCCGCGGCCCAGGTGGGAAAGTCCGAACTAGAGCTCAATATTATAGGCTACATCATGGCGCAAGACCCCGGCCCGATATTGTACATACTGCCGGGCGAAGCGGACGGAAAGAAATTCAGCCGCCAGCGTATTGCGCCCATGATACGAGCCTGCAAAGTGTTACGCAACAAGGTCGCCGACGTCAAAAGCCGGGACGGCGGGAATACGATTTTACAAAAGATGTTCCCCGGCGGCAGCTTGACCATTACGGGCAGCAACAGCGCGCCCGCCCTGGCAAGTATGCCCATACGCTACGTACTGGGCGACGAACGGGACCGCTGGGCAGACAGCGCCGGCACAGAGGGTGACCCTTGGGAGTTGGCGCAAGCCCGGCAAATCACATTTTACAATCGCAAGGCGGTCGAGGTATCGACGCCGACGATAAAAGGCAGCAGCAAAATTGAAACTTCTTATTATTTGGGCACGCAGGAGCGATGGGTGCACCAGTGCCCGAACTGCGGCGAGTACAGCGAGATAAACTTTGAGACAATCCGGTTCCAGCGCTTAAAAAAAATAGTCAACAATAAGGAGGTCTATTCCGTCAAAATCGACGGCCATGTTTGCCCAGCGTGCGGCTTTACTTTTAGCCAGGACCAGATGCGCCGACAGCCAGCGAAGTGGCAGGCGGAAAATCCGGAGGCGTTACAAAAGGGTATACGGTCTTTTTGGCTGACTGCCTTTGCCAGCCCGTGGCTAACATGGGAAAGCATCATCCTTGACGTCATCCAAAACGAAAACGACCCCGAAAAGTTAAAGGCGGTATATAACACTAAGTTAGGGAAGTTATGGGAACATCGCGACGTCAACCAGACCGACGAGGAACTCCTGGAACGCCTGGAAGACTACGACGCGGAGCTGCCCGACGGCGTGCTATGTCTGACGTGCGGCGTCGATACGCAGGACGATCGCCTGGAATACGAGGTCGTTGGCTGGGGCAAGCACGGCGAAAGCTGGGGCATCAAAAAGGGTTACATCATGAGCGCACCGGACTTGCCGGAAACGTGGGAACGCCTAGACGACGTCATCGACCGAAATTACACGTTTAAAAACGGCCAGGCCCTGGCTATTGGTATAACGCTGATAGACAGCGGCGGTCACTTTACGCAAACCGTATACGAGCAATGTCGCCGGCGAAAAGAAAAACGCGTATTTGCAATAAAGGGGCGCGGCGGCGAGGGCATACCGATCGTAAGCCCGGCAAAGCGCGTGGCTATTCGCGACAACAAGCGCGTGACGTGCTGGCTGTACAGCATCGGCGTTGACGCTGGCAAGGCGACGATATACGCCAATGTACAGGTCCAGACGCCGGGACCGAAATACTGCCATTTCCCGAAAGGCGACGACCGCGGATACGATATCAATTACTTTAATGGTCTTATATCGGAACGCATGGTCAAGCAAAAGACCGTAAGCGGCTTTAAATGGAAATGGGAAAAGCTGCCAGGGCATCGACGAAACGAAGCTCTTGACTGCCGAAACTATGCACTGGCCGGCGTGAAGATATTAGACCCCGATTTTGACGCCCTGGTCCGCAGGTTAAAAGAGCGAGCCGACGAAAAGGCGGCCAAACCCGCGGCGGCCGCGTCGGCCCCACGCCGGAAGCGGACGAAAAAGAAATTGTTTGAGGATTGGTAACCATGACAGACAAAAAGAAAGAAAAATTAAAAGCAGCTATCGCCGAAAAACAGGAACGGCGCAAGCTATACCTTGAACGCGAACGCGTCATGCTGACCGGCGGCGTGCAGTCCTACGGCATCGGCAGCCGGAACCTGGCCCGATACAATACGGACTTGGCGCAAATCCGCGCAGCTATCAAAGAGCTGACCGACGAAATAGACGAGCTGGAAGCGTTGATCGCCGGCGAATCCATGCGAAAGCGTGTCGGCTTAGTGTTCCGGGACTGGTAGGGAGGTGACGACATGAGCAAGCAGACAGTGCGGCGCTTTAATAATAAAGGCTACGGAGACGCCGGCGCGAGTTGGCGCAAACGCAGCCTAAAGGGATTCAAGGCACACAGCGGCAGCGCCCAGGAGGATATAGACTTTAGTAATTTGACCATGCGACAGCGGGCGCGAATGCTCTACATGGCGGCACCGCTGGCAACGTCGGCAATAAAGACGACGCGCACAAACGTTGTCGGCCCTGGGCTGATGTTATCGGCCAAAATCGACCGCGAATTTTTAGGCATGACGCCGGGACAAGCCGACGCATGGCAGCGCACGACGGAAAAGGAGTTTGCTATGTGGGCGGAAAACCGCCAGGCGTGCGACGCCACCGGGCTTAATGATTTTTATGAGCTGCAACAGCTTGCGTTATTGTCCTGGCTGCAAAGCGGCGACGTCTTTTGCTTATTTAAAAGCGGCGCAAAAACGGCGGCAAACCCATACGACCTGTGCCTGCATATCATCGAGGCGGATCGCATCGCCACACCTACCCCCTGGAAGGCGACAGGCATCACGTTGACCGAAGGGAAAAACCCCGAAACAGGAAACGACATCCACGACGGCGTGGAGGTAGACAGCAGCGGCCGCGTTGTCGCATATCACATACGGAGCAATTACCCTTTAGAACTAACGATGAAGACAACGGACTGGGAGCGCATCGAGGCCGTCGGGAAAAAGACGGGCATGCCTAATATACTGCAAATCCTTGAAACGGAGCGGCCCGACCAGTATCGCGGCGTTAGCTACCTGGCACAAGTCATCGAACCCCTGCTACAGTTACGGCGCTACACAGAGGCGGAAATCACGGCGGCGATGATAGAAAGCAGCTTCGCCGGCTTTATCAAAACAGAGGCCCGGACCGACGAAATGCCGATGAACGAGACGGGCGACATCGAGGCGGACGAACCGAGCAACCCCGACGAGTTTAATTACGGCCCCGGCGAATTTAACGTCTTAAAGCCTGGCGAAGACGTCGGATTTATTGACCCGAAGCGCCCAGCAAGCGGCTTCCCCGGATTTACCCGCGCGATATCCGAGCTCATAGGGGCGGCACTGGAAATCCCGGCCGACTTGTTATTAAAAGCGTTTAACGCTAGTTACAGCGCCAGCCGCGGCGCATTATTGGAGGCGTGGAAAGCTTTTAGAATGCGCCGAATGTGGTTTGCGAAAGACTTTTGTAAACCCGTATACGAAGCATGGCTGGCTGAGGCCGTAGCCAATGGGCGCATAAAGGCCCCCGGCTTTTTCGTGGACCCGCGCATACGTCATGCATACAGCGGTAGCGAGTGGACAGGGCCTAGCCAGGGACAACTAGATCCAGTAAAAGAAATTACAGCCGAGGCAATGGCCGTCGAACATGGATTTAGTACACACGAGCAGAGCACGGCGCGGCTGAACGGCGGAAATTGGCAAAACAACATAGAAAAGCTACGACAAGAACGGCCGCAGCTTGACGCACTGAAAGGAGCGAACGCAAATGAGTGAGACAAAGAAAATCCAGTTTAGAAACGGCCCCATACCGGTAGAGCGGTTTTGGAACATGGCAAGCATCGACGGCGACACCGCAGAAATAACGATGTACGGCGACGTCGTAAGCCAGCAGCCTATAGACTGGTGGACCGGCGAGCCGGAGCCTGGACAATACATCACGCCAGAAGGATTTGCCGAAGATTTAGCGCAAATCAAGGATAAAAAAATAATCAATATTAAAATTAACAGCTTGGGCGGCGACGTATACACGGCCCTTGCCATACATAACGCATTAAAAGAGCTGACAGGGCAGAAAAATGTAATCGTCGAAGGCATCGCCGCCAGCGCGGCGTCCGTCATCGCCATGGCCGGCGACACTATCAAAATGTACCCCGGCAGCTTAATGATGATCCACGGCGTAACCGTGTTTATTTATGATTATTGCCAGATTGGCGACTTAAAAAAGGTAATCCGCTGCATGGACGCGTCGGAGCGAGCCATATCGGCCATTTACGCCAGCAAAACCGGCAACGACGAAACGAGCATCCGGGCATTAATGGACAAAGAGACATGGATGACCGGGGCCGAAGCCATGGCGAAAGGATTTGCCGACGCGCTGTTAGAGGGCGCAGGGCCGACAATGCAGCTCAGCGCGGCCAGTAAGATTTTATTAGTAAATGGCGTCAAACATAACATCGACGGGCTGCACGTCCCGGAACGCCTGCACATTCCACCGTTAGCGGCGGGGCCTAAAAATCCCGTTGATAATATACCAAATCAGCCGAAAGGAGAAGACAAAGACATGACAATCGACGAATTAAAAGCGCAGTATCCCGATTTGGTGGCGCAAATCGAGCAGGAGGCCGTGGAAGCGGACCGCGCACGAATCCAGGAAATCGAAGAAATCCAGGACACAATCGGCGACGCCGACATGATAGCCGCGGCGAAATTTACGAAGCCGACCAATGCGGCGGCCCTGGCCCTGGCTGCCATGAAAAAGCAGGCCGCCCTGGGCGCGGACTTTTTAAAAGCGCGCGAACAGGAAACGGCCCCGGCCAACAAGGTGTCGGCCATGGTAGACAAAGAGGTGGACCCCTTGGACCTGCCGAAAGCGGCGGCAAACAAGGAAGAAGAACAAGCCAAAATTAAGGAACTCAGCAACAAATACAAGGAAATTTTTAAATAGTTACAGGAGGGCGCATCATGGAACTTGATTTGACAAAAACGTATACCCTTTTAGCAACCTACGAGGCATTGCCCCCGGTCCCGTCCTTTTTAAAGGACCGCTATTTTCCGACCAACGCTATGACGGACGTATTTAATACCGACGATGTGCTGGTCGACTATAAAGACGGCAACAAAAAAGCGGCTCCGTATGTCCTGCCGACGACGGGCGGCAAGGTTATTGCCCGTGACGCATTTAAGACGGAGCGATTCACGCCGCCCCTTATCGCGCCGCAGCGCAATTTGACCATTGACGATCTCAAAAAACGCGGATTTGGCGAGGCCGTATTTAGTGGCGTAGCGCCAGCAGACCGCAAAGCATTGATTGTTATGCGAGACTTACGAGAACTGGATGAAATGACGACGCGCCGCGAAGAAATTATGGCCGCTGAAACGATGATCAACAACAAATGCGTCATGAAACAATGGAACGGCACGGACTCCAACACGGAAAAAGTCATCCAATTTTACGAGGGCGGCACAAACCCAAACCAGTACACGCCGACCAACGGCTGGGACACGGCAGACGGGGCTATTTTGGCAGACTTACATCAAATGATTTTAATGTTGACGCAGAAAGGCATGCCAGCAGAGGACTTGATTGTCGCCGGCGACGTGGCCGACGCTATTATCAACAACGCGACTATGCAAAAGCTGCTTGACATTAACCGCATGAACCTTGGCGGCATCGCACCGCTTGAACTGCCGGAAGGGGCGGCCCATATCGGCACGCTGAACGTATACGGCAAGCTTATCAAAATTATTTCTTACGTCGAAACCTACGAAGACGACGAGGGCACCATCACGCCGTATATCCCAGACGGCATGGTCATCTTAACCGCGCCGGGCGCAGGCCGCGGATTATATGGGGCAGTTACGCAACTTGAATGGGACGGCGAATTCTACAGCTATCCGGGCCGCCGCGTGCCTAAGTATTTGCCGAATCCGCAAACAAACGAACGCATGCTGACCCTGTCTAGTTGCCCCGTACTCATCCCGCGTAACAAATGGGCATGGGTGAGCGCGAAAGTTACGGGCTTGGACGACATGCGGACGCTGGTAGGCACAGCGAAGACAGACTCCGCCTTTACTGTATAGGAGGGATAAAAATGGCATACACAAAACACACATGGCAAAGCAACGAACAAATTACCGACGAAAAACTGAACAATATGGAAAACGGCATTGCAGCCCTTGACACCGGAAAAGTAAATGTACCGACAGGTGGCAACGGCACAAGCGGTCAAATTTTGAAGACAAACGGCGACGGCACAACGTCCTGGGTGGACGGCGTAACGAAGCAATCCGCTATCGCCAATGCTGCCGGCGGCGACGAAAAAGACAAAATCAATGCTATTTTAACAGCCTTACGCGGGGCTGGTATTATCGCAGCAGAATAGGAGGGCATTATGCTTATTATGATTACGGCCGGCGTCTACGGCCACAATGATAACGGGCGTGTCCGGGCCGTCCGGGCAGGGGACCCACCCATTGAAGTTGCCGACAGCATCGGCGAACGCCTAGTACGAGCAGGCGTAGCCGCCCAATTATTAGACGAGGTACCCGAAGGGGTACCCGTCGCCGAAAGCTACGACGAACGGACCGGGGAAATTACCTACACCGACGATAGCCAGGAAGCGGCTGCCGACGACGAAGACGACGACATCGACAATGCAGATTTTCCAGACTACGGCAGCGATATGACGCGGGACGAGCTGGAAGCCATCGGCGTGGAGGTAGGACTTGACCCCGACGAACTGAAAAAAGCGAAAAACAAGGCCGCCGTTATCGCCATGTTGGATGAAGCGCGGGCCGAATTTGACGAAGAAGGGGACGCGCCGGACTTAGACCCGGCGGCGGCCATACAATGAGCTTTAAAAGCGAATTAGAAACAGACATTTACAATGTGTTTTTAAATGACGCCGAATTTGCAGACTACCATCGCGTCGAGGGAAAGGCGATCCCGTGTGTATTGGATAGCGACAAAGGGCAGGCAAAAAGCGACGGCAGCATGTACGATTTAGCGGAGGCTGATTTTGTCATTATCGCCAAATCGTCCGACCTGCCACCGCGCAAAGAGGCCGGCGCGCTGTTAAACCTGGACGGGCGCGAACTTACGATAAGCTACTGGGAAGAGCAAGGCGGCGTGACCGTTATCGGACTATATTCGCCGGTAACGGCATAGGAGGGCCTATGGCAATAGTTGACGATTTAAATAAGATACGCGACTGGCTGCAAAGCGAGGTATGCAACACCGTACAACTTAAAGCGCCGGCAGATGATAACAACGCCGGCGAATACGAATACGAGCTCGTGACCCCGGCCGCCTTTACCTTATTTATCCCAACCAAAGACCGATTACCGCCGGACGTTCGCGTTCCTATTCCGTCTGTTTGCATACGTCTACGCGAGGGCGAGCACCGCCCCCGCGAAGGCGTCAACAGTATGAAGCTGGTACTTAATTTTTGCACCTGGAACCCCGGTTTACACCGGCAAGACCATTTTATCCCCGTCGAGCCCGGTGCAGGCATGAAAGGCTACAACGTCAGCGCTGATGCGGAGTACAAGCGCACGGCCGACGGCTGGCAAGATGTATATAGCTTTATCGACAAGACATTACGTGCGATTGAGTGCGCGGAATATATCGCCGATATGCGTGTCCGCCTTGAGGACGGCATAAAATACGGCATGACAAGCGACAAGGACGGCCTTGATGATTTTTATCCGTATTGGTGCGGCTGGATTGAGTTTAGCGTCCAGGGCGGCAATGTCCGCGTCCGCAACTATGACGAGTTTTTATAGGAGGGAACACCATGGCAAATACGTATTTATACGGCGCTTATGGGCACCTGGGTGAGACTATCGCTCAAAGCGCCGTACAAGCCGGCACGACGCCGGTATACGTGGGGACGGCCCCCATCAACCTTGTACGGGACTACAAATCCGTTCAAGGAATTAACAAGCCGATTAAATTAAATAACTACGTAGACGCGCAGCGCAAGCTGGGCATCTCCAACGACTGGGAAAAGTTTACGTTATGCGAGGTAATGACGGCTCATTTTAACAACCCCATCGGAAATATCGGCCCTATTTACGTCATTAACGTACTTGCCCCGGACGTCCATAAAAAAGCGGAGCAGACGACAAAAAACGTAACATTTGTCAATGGCCGCGCGGAATTTATCAGCGATACGATCATCCTTGACACGTTCGCTATCGCCGAAAAGGCAGAGGGCGTGGACTACAATCTGGATTACAACTATACAAAAAATAGCGTCATTATTTCCAGTGCCGACGCGTCAACGCCGCTCACCGGCGCGCAAAACGTCACATTTTACGAAATCGACACGAGCAAAATCACGGCGGACAGCATCATCGGCGGCGTATCAGCAAACGGCGAATACACAGGCCTTAGCGCGTTGAAACTCTTGTATCAAGAGCAATACCAGGTCTGCAACTTACTGGCGGCCCCTGGCTGGAGCCATGAGCCGAAGGTCTATAACGCGCTTATCAGCGCCGCACAGAAAATCAACGGGCATTGGGACGCGTTTGTGTGTGCTGATATCCCGTTAAAAGACAGCGGCAGCACTGCCGTGGACACTATCACAAAGGCGATTGATTGGAAAACAACGAACGGATATACCAACGAGCGCAGTAAAGTATGCTGGCCGCAAACAGTAGATAACGAGGGGCAAATTTTCCATTTGTCTACTTTAGCTATGGTCGAGCTTATGCGGGCCGACTACAGCCACAACAGCGTACCCATGGAAACCTGCGGCAACAAAGAAATTCAAGGCATAAAACAGTATTTCGGCGCAGACAGCAAAAATCAGGGATTTGATCAGCAGGACGCCAACGACCTTACGAGCAACGGCATTATGACCCTTATCGCCTGGGGCGGAAACTGGGTATTATGGGGCGACCATACGGCCGCGTACACCTACGGCGCAGATGTTGACCCGCGGGCTATTTTTGACGTCAGCATGCGCATGCTGTTTTACATCACAAACAGTTTTCAGCGCGAATGGTCGCCGAAAATTGACAAGCCCATGACGTTACAGCTGCGCGACCGGATTTTAAACCGCGAACAGGAAAAACTGGACGCCCTGGTAGCGGAGGGCGCGCTCATCGGCGAGCCGCAAATTCTGTTTTTAGAGAGCGAAAACAGCACGACCGACATGATGAACGGCGATTTTCGCTGGGATATTGCCGTCACGCCGACGCCACCGCTTAAAAGCGCTACTGTATACGTGGCATATACCGACGCGGGCTTTTCGGCGTACTTTAGCGACGAAGAAACGGCATAAGGAGGGAACGCTATGCAATTTATCGACATTAAGGGCGCAATATTGGCCGATACCGTCTATGTTGACGGCGAGCTAGTAGGGCGAGAAATCACGGTCACGCTGCCGGACGTCAGTTTTGCCACGGCGGAGCATAAGGCTATGGGAACGCTTGAACTGCCTATGCTGGGGCAGTTGGAAGCCATGGAGGCTTCGGTCACAAAAACAGGCTACGACAAGGGCGTGGCGCAGTTGACCGCGCCGGAGGCCAAAAATTTAGAATTTAGGTTTGTTCATGACTCTATTAATAGCGACAACATCGCGACGCCGGAGGGCTGCAAGGCCTTTATGCGCGCCGTGCCTAAGATTTTGCCAGGCGGAGACTTGGAGCCGGGAAGCAAGACGGAACAGCAAATCACGTTCGCCGTCAGCCGGTATCAGCTCATCGTCGGCGGCGTTGAAATTTGCCTTATTGACCAGCTCAAAAGCATTTTACGCATTAACGGCAAGGATTACGCAAAGAGCATCAACAGCCTTTTATAAATAGTTTGCTGCAAGAGATAAGCTACCCAAATACGCGCCCGCCTTGCGCGGGCGTACTTATAGGAGGAACCCATGGAAAACATTTTGGAATTACAAACGCCATTGATGATCAACGGCAAAGAGGTCAAGGAATTGACATACAACACGGCGGAAATCACCGTAAGACAATTTTGCGAGGCAGAATCGTATAGTTTCGTGTCCGGCGCAGGCAAGCCGAAAATGGCGCAGCACGAAAGCGACCACGGCCTGCATATTTACCTAGGGATGATGGCCGTAATTGCCGTTAATCCGCAAATTGACGTAAAGGATTTGGAACGCTTAAAGGGGTATGACCTGGTAAAACTGGCGAATATCGGCCGAAATTTTATTCTAACCGGGGCCGGCGGGAACAGCGAAAACTCAGCGCAAAACGTGTCCGCCGATTTGTCCGAGACTACGCCAGAGCATACAGCACAAGCCCCGGCGAAATCAGACGATATCCTTTAATAAAATTCTTACAAGAATACAGCGAGGCCGTCGAGCAAACCAAAGAAGAAAATAAGCGCATCGAAAATAAACTAGCAGCAGCGCGTAAAGCCGGAAGGAGGCGGCGGTAAATGGCGGGGAAAGTCATGGAGACGGTAATACAGATAAGCGGCGTCATGAGCGACAGTGTACGGCAATCTGTAGCAAAAGTAAACGCGCAACTGGGGCTTATCGACAAAAAGACGCTATCCACGGCGGCAAAATTTGCGGCCATCGGCAGCGCCGCCGCCGCAACTGCCGGAGGTATGGCCGCGGCCTTTATCAAAGGCGGCAACGACTATATCCGCGCCATGAACAATGTATCAGCGCAGACCGGCGTCACCGGCGACGAGTTGAAACAATTCGGCGATATTGCCAGGGACGTATACAAGAGCGGCAAGGGCGAGAATTTCCAGCAAGTAGCCGACGCCCTGGTAAATATCCGGCAGGCAAGCGGCCTTGCCGGCGAAGAACTGAAAGCGGCGACCAATTCGGCTATGTTGTTAAATGATACGTTCGGCATGGAAACCGCTGAAACGACGCGGGCCGCAACGGCGCTTATGAAAAATTTCGGCATCAGTGCCGAGGAAGCCTACGGCATTATTGCCGTCGGCGCGCAGAACGGCGCGAACAAAAACGGCGATTTGTTGGACACGCTCAACGAGTACAGCGTGCATTATAAGGCGCTGGGCTTAAATGCCGACCAGTTTGTCACAAGCTTGATCAAGGGCGCAGAAGCCGGCAGCTTTTCTATTGATAAAGTCGGCGACGCCGTAAAAGAGTTTACGATACGCAGTAAAGACGGCAGCAAGACGAGCGCCGAAGGATTCGCGGCCATCGGCCTAGAGGCCGAAACCATGACGGCAGCCTTTGCGGCCGGCGGCGACGCGGCGCAAGCGGCATTTTTCCAGACCATCAAGGCGCTAAACGCTATGGAAGACCCGGTCGCCAAAAACGCAGCAGGCGTAGCGCTGTTCGGCACCATGTTTGAAGACCTGGAAAGCGGCGTACTGGACACCATGGCGAGCATGAGCGACGCAAACGTAGACGCCGCCGAAGCGCTGCGGAAAATGGAAGAAGTCAAATATAACGACATTGGCTACGCCATTACGCAGATAAGCCGGACATTTACGAACGCGCTTATTCCCGGTATGGAATCAGCGGGGCAAACGGTGTATAAGCATATGCCGGAAATCCGGGCCAACATTGAGAGGATCACGCCTGCCGTAACGGCCCTTGGCGAGACATTCGCGGCGGCCCTGCCTGGTATTATTGATTTTATCGCCGGGGCGGCCAACGAGGCGGCCTATTTTGCCCGGCTCATTATTGACAACTGGGGCACGATCGGCCCTATCGTCTACGGCGTAGCGGGCGCATTTGCAACATTTAAATTTGTCGGATTTATCCAAAGCGCCATCGCGGCAACAACGGCCATCAAGGCAACCACGGCGGCGCTAGTGGCAAAAGGACGAGCAGCACTGGCCGACAAAGCGGTCACGCTGCAATTACAAGCCCTATATGCTAAAGACGCCATTGTCCGCGGCGCAGCCACGGCGGCGACGTGGGCGCAGATAGCGGCGCAGCGAGCACAAACGCTTGCGACTATTACCTGGAACGGCGTATGCGCCATTGCGACGGCCGGCACGACCGCACTAGGGGCAGCTATTACGTTTATGACGGGCCCCATCGGCATTGCGATCGCAGCCATTGCGGCCATTATTGCAGCCGGCGTCCTACTATATCAAAATTGGGACACCGTGAAAGCCTACGCCGGGCAGCTAGGGGCATACCTTAGCGGCATATGGACGACCATTTCCAGCGCGTGTGCAGCCATGGGCAGCGCCATTACAAGCACGTTTTCCGCCGCCTTTTCGGCCCTGCCGGGCTTATTGGCGGCCCCGGTCAATGCGGTCATTTCGCTCATTAATAGCGCTATTACTGCCATTAATGGCATAGGATTTACCGTCCCGGATTGGGTGCCGGGCCTTGGCGGGCAATCCTTTAGTGCCAATATCCCGACGATACCCATGCTGGCAAAAGGCGGATTTACTGCCGGGCCGAGTATTGCCGGCGAAGCCGGGCAGGAAGCGGTCATTAGTTTTGACCCGGCATACCGGCGGCAAAATATCGGCTATTTACAAGAGGCGGCGGCCCGCCTGGGCATCGGCGACGATATGACCGTCGATTACTACGCCGACCAACTGGCAGACCTGGGGACGGACAGCATCGCGCAGGGTGGGACGACCATACAGTACAACCTGGGCGGCCTTGTCTTTTCGCCCACAGTGACGATAGCCGGCGGCGACACGTCAAAGGAAAGTGTCATAGAGCAACTACGGAACTACCACGGCGAATTACTGGAACTGATAGAGGAATTACTGCAAGAGAAGGAGGCCGGAAGTTATGGCACAGGTGGGGTATTTTGATTACGTCGCGAAAAGCGGCGATACATGGGATAACATCGCCTTCATGGCGTACAAAGTCGAACGCATGAGCCATTACTTAATACAGGCCAATTTGCAGTATATTGACGTCTTGACGTTCGAGGGCGGCGAGCGGCTGAAAATACCCATCGTGGACACGCTGGAAACGCCAAAGACGCTGCCGCCGTGGCGGCGATAGGAGGCGAAAACCATGAGCGTACAAGCCACGTGGCGCGACATGACATGGGAGATCAGCGACCGGCGCATCGCGTCCCTGGGCGAGTTATCGACCGAAACAGAGGTCAAGCGCGTAAGCGACAGCACGCAGGGACAGAGCAAAATAACCGGACGCGAGCTGCAACGCCTGTCTATCAGCTACTTTACAAGTTTTGAGTCCGGCGGAAATCCGCGCGAGGAATACAAGACCTGGGAAAGCAAACTAGGGCTATACGCGCCCCTGCGCATCGGCGGCAGCCGGTTCGGCCCGTCAAATTTCCAATTACGGAGCGCAGCCATAGATAACGCCATGCTTGACACGCAGGGGCTCATCCGCAGCGGTACGATCAGCCTTGAATTTGTCGAGTACGCCGACCAAACCAGTACCGGCGACATGGAAATTATCTACCAGGGCAAAGACATCTATCCGGACATATCGGTCAAGGCATGCGAGCACGAAATGCACGCTGAAAGCCAGGCCGACAGCCTTATTTTGCGATTCAACGACACCAGCCATCAGTGGGACGGGTGGAGCGTCGAGCAGGAAAGCACGATAGAGGTCATCGAGGGGGCGGCCCGTACCGGGAAAATGTATATTTACGACGTCAAGCCGGAAAACGGGACGTATACGCTGAAAGCGTTCAGCATACCGCCGACGAGCAAAAACCGCACGAGCAAAAGCTGGGAAATGGTTTATTTTCGGCAGCTATGCAAAGAAATAGCGGAGCGCCACGGGCTGGACTACGAAGAGCACGGCGTCGAAGACCATTTATATTTGTACGTGGCGCAAAACAATGAACCGGATTTTGTCTTTTTGGACAAGCGCTGCAAACTGGAAGGCTGTTCGTTCCTGGTATTTGACGGCAAACTGGTCATTTACGGCGAACAGGAAATAGAGGCGACAAGCCCGCAAATGCTGCTGCAGCTCAACACCGACGCGAAATTCAGCTACAGCGACAACACGGCGAAAAGCTACAAGTCCGCCGAAATCGTCAACGGCTCACGCACCGGCAAATACAGCGCGGCAACGCAAAGCGGCAGCCGAATCCTGCATAAAAACATCACGACCCCGATGTACAGCGAGGGCGAGGCAAACCGATTCGCGCGCAACCTTTTGCGACTTGAAAACAAAAACCAAAACACGGGCACGATTGAGTGGGATATTCAGCGCGACATCGCGCCCGGTAGCATGTTGCAGCTTAAGACCTACGGCGTCCAAAGTTGGGACGGGTATGTATTCGTGTACCGTCTGCGCCACGACTACCTGGCCGAAAAGTCAAAGATATTTGTACGAAAGCCCCTAAACTATTAGCCATGGCGCGTCTACGGCGTTTTTGCGCGTCGCAAGGTAAAAAAGACCCACGGACGCGAGAAAAAGCGCGCAGAGGCGAAAACAAGGCTATTATGGGGCAAATGAAGCGAGAAAGGAGCGGCGGATATGGCCGGAAACATAGATAAGGGCAATATTTCGCGTATTTTACCGGCGAAAGACTGGAACGGGCACCCGACGAGCGCGACGATAAACCCGGCGACGAATAGCGGAGCCATTACGCCGGCGCTGACGATTCCTTGGTATTTGCGCGGCAAAATGGGCGGGCTAAAAGTCGGCGATAGCGTAGCATATGCCCTATTTGACGACGGCACGGGCGTTATTCTTGACCGCCTGGACGGCGAATGGACGGGCGTCATCGACTACCCGACGCAGACGACGGGAGACGTCAAGCACGATAAAAACGTTACGACAGCGGGCAAAACGACGACGCAGGACGTCACGACCGGCAGTATTGGCAGCCTAAATGGGCATACGCACACATGCCCGGACGGCGAAACCAGCGGCCCCCATGGCTGACTTTACTTTTTTATAAAAAACAGCGGTTTACTTGACCTTTTTTTGTCAAGTGAAACGGCGTTTTTCGGCAAAATGTCAAGTAAGCGAGGAAAAAGACCATGAGCATACAGGCGAGCTGGCTAGATAAAAAATGGACAATAGACATAAACGCCGTAAATGGGCTTAACAATATTTCGATGAAAAAAGAGCTGGACGTGGAGGAAAACGACAGCAAAGACGGGCAAAACCCGACGAATACAAAGGGCTACAAGCCGCAAGGGCTGACGACGACGCATACTGTCGCTTACGCCGCCGGGACGAATCCCCGGCAGGAGTACATAGAATGGCAGGAACGCGTCGGAAAGCGCGCCGGATTCCACATCAACGGCACGCGGTTTGGGCCGCCCGTGCTGATACTGGACAAGGTAGAGTTTAAAGCAAGCCATATCAGCAACACGGGGCAGATATTAGCCGGAGAAATCACGCTGACATTTTCCGAGGACGTCAACCAGGCGCAGGCCCCGGCGGCAGCCGTCGAGCTGTATTTCGGCGACATCGCCCTGCCGGAAACGACGCCGGGATATAGCCCGAACGGTGCGACGGAAACAAAAAGCGCTTATAATGTGCGCCCGTCGGCCAGCGCGGCGGCTGCAAAGAGTTAGGAGGCGAGGACATGAAAGCAAGCGGAAACGGCGACCCGGCGCAATGCGTCGGCAATTTGCTGCGTCTCATTCGCGGCGAGGTGCCGTATGAGCGACTAAAAGGACTAAACCCGGCCTTGATTGACCAGCCGTCAAGCAACGCGGCGCTGGAACTCATGGCCGACGCGGAATGGCTCATAGAAAACTATGAACCGCGGGTGCGGCTGACAAGTATTGATTTACGGGCGGCTTTAGCGCAAGCCGGCCACTTTACTATCAACGCGGAAACGAGCTAATGACACGGCAAAAGGAAGGAGGGCGACCATATGGCAGATATTGAGTTTATGGACATATCGGCGGCGGACATCGTGGAGCGCCTGGTAACGGGCGTCGAAAATCAACTTGGCGAACCGTTGTACCCAGGCGACGAACGGCGGTTATTTTTGGAGGCACTGGCCCCCGTTATCGTCGGCATTATCAATGAGGCCAACGACAACTGCAAACAGCGCTTATTGCGGTACGCGCGGAATGAGGTCATCGACGCGCTGGGCGAGCGAATGCAGGTCGACCGGCTGGCAGCGACGGCAGCAAGAACGGTTTTACGCTTTTCACTGGCCGAGGCGCGCGACCGCAGTACCTTTATCCCCCAGGGTACAAGGGCCACGCCGGACGGGACATGCCATTTTGCCACCACGTCGGCGGCGACGATACCGGCCGGGGCGACCTATGTCGATGTATCGGCAGAATGCACGACAGGCGGCGCAGCATATAACGGCTACAGCGTCGGCGCAATCGCGACTATTACTGACCTTATCCCATATGTGGCCGGCGTTACAAATACCATTGCAACACACGGCGGCGACGACGGCGAGCCGCAGGACAGCGGCGGAGAGGGCGACGAGCGATACCGCGAACGCGTGCGCCTAGCCCCGGCGAAACTATCGACAGCCGGGCCGGAGGCGTCGTATGTGTACCATGCTATGAGTGCGTCGCCGCTTATTACAGACGTCAAGCCGTTAAATGACCACGACGCAGGCACGGTCGACCTTATTATCATGACGGAGGACGGCGACCCGTCCGAAGATGTGATCAACGCCGTGCTGGCTGCCTGCAACAGCAGCAGCGTCCGGCCGTTAAATGACAAATTGACAGTAAGCGGCCCGGCGCGCATATCTTACGACATCGACATAAAGTATTATGTGACCGCCGACACGGAACAGGCAGCCGTGGCAGCCATTGAAGGCGAGGGCGGTGCGTTAGACCAATACAACGAGTGGCAGCAGCTTAAAATCGGCCGGGACATTAACCCCGATAAATTACGCGGCTTATGCCTGGCCCCAACAAGCGGAACGGGGGCGCTACGCATGGAGATCACGGCCCCGACCTTTACCGTATTGACGGAAAAACAGCTTGCAAAATTTAGCGGTACGCTCAATGTATCGCACGAGGTCACGACGGAATGAAACTGCAGCAGATTGACATAAATAAATTCATCCCGCTGTTTATGCGGGACGACGAATGCGTACAAGCCATTGCGGCGGCCATAAACGACATCGTGGAGCATATCAATACGGCAAAGCTTAGGACATGGGATAAGCTGGACGAGCTGAACCATGAAGAACTTGACGAGCTGGCCTGGGAACTCAATGTATTATGGTACAACGCCGCCGGGACGCTGGAACAAAAGCGCGAGCAAATACGCACGTCTGACGACGTATGGCGGACGCTGGGAACGCGCTACGCCGTGGAAACCGTCATTACACAGATATTCGGCAGCGGCACCCTGGAGGAATTTTGGGAGTATGAGGGCGGACAGCCCCACCATTTCCGGGTGCGCCTGGCTGACCCGTCAGTCTTGACGCCGGCGGGGGAAGCGGAGTTCCGGCGCGTCCTGGAAATCGTCAAGCGGAAAAGCCAAATACTCGACGAAATACGGCTAGAGCTGACGGCGCAATTTAACGCATTTATTGCCGTCGTAGCGCACGACGTAGCGCACGAAACCCATACTATCGTCGTACAACTTGACAATCAATTTATCGGCCCGAACGTGTACGGCGGCATGGCCGTACTGGAAAGCACGACAGAGCAGCACACCTGGCCGAGTTAGGAGGATATCACTACATGAGTACATTTACCCTAAACAGTATTACCGTAAAGGGCTTAAACGTGATCGCAAAGCTGGTTGCAGGCTCCACGCTGCAATTTACCCGTATTGCCATAGGCGACGGGGCTATGCCGAGCGATAAAACGCCCCTTACTGTTACGGATTTAACTAATAAATTGTTTGACGTGACAATTCAGTCCGTGACGAGCAGCAACGGACAGGCTACCGTCATGGGGGTATTTAGCAACCAGGACAACGATACGGGATTTTTTTACCGGGAACTAGGCCTCTTTGCAAAAGACCCCGAAACACAAGAGGAATTTTTATATTGTTACGGAAACGCCGGGGCAGACGCGGAATGGATCAGCCCGTCCGGCACAAGCAGTGTTATAGAAAAAATAGTTAAAATCGTAACCCTTGTCGGGAATACAGAAAATGTTGAAGCTAACATACCATCGGGTATATATCCGACCAAAGAAGAAGTGGAAAATGCACTTAAAATAAAAGCTGACTTAGACGCGCCGGCGGAAGATGGCGGACGCGTATTGGCCGACCAAATGCGCTTGGATATGCAGCAGGTATTGTATGTTGACGCTGCGGCCAGCAGCGATGGGGTTGGCAGCGAAATCAAGCCATTTAAGACTATACAAGACGCAGTAAATGCTGCGTATATTGGAGCGGTTACGACAGATATAAAAATTGGCTATGTCACAACAAACAGTTGATAAATAGCCATTTTTATAGGGGAGTATCAGA
>ENA-OWPN01001368-OWPN01001368.1-human-gut-metagenome-genome-assembly--contig:-NODE-1368-length-22576-cov-3.297145_pt1 | contig 22576 bp, 24 predicted proteins | sample MGYA00248266_ERZ651850 | MGnify/ENA primary metagenome ERZ651850 (study PRJEB26924, sample SAMEA4378296) | human gut metagenome | biome: human gut; feature: human-associated habitat; material: faeces... | reverse complement strand
TCTGTATTTATTAGCTTATATTAGCAACTTTCTTTTAAGTTAATGCTTAACTTTGCAGACTCATTAAAAGAATAGCGGTAAAAAGAATGAAGACAAAATATATCAACTCATTTCTACTATTTTTGTTGTTAGGATGCTGCATTTCGGTATCAGCTCAGAATATACAAGGCGTTGTAACTGATTCGTTGACGAATGAGCCGATACCTTACTTATCTGTATTTTATGAGGGAAAAGGCGTAGGAGGCATAACGGATAATGACGGACATTATAGTGTAGAAACCCGTAAAGGTTGGAATAAACTCACTTTTTCGGCAGTGGGGTATGTAACCAAAGTAGTGAACATAATTCCGGGTGTCACCAAGACCATGAATGTAAAGATGAGGGCGGACGACATTATGCTGGACGAAGTGGTGGTAAAACCCAAGAGAGAGAAATACTCCCGCAAGAACAATCCGGCAGTGGAGATGATGAAGAAAGTCATCGCTCATAAAAAGAACAACAAACTGGAGGAAAATGATTACTATCAGTATAATAAGTATCAGAAGATAACCATGTCGCTGAACGATGTGACTCCTGATATGCTGGAAAAAGGTATGTATAAAAAGATGCCTTTCCTAAAAGATCAGATAGAGCATTGCGAAGAAACCGATAAATTTATTCTGCCTATTTCTGTGGATGAAACTGCTTCCCAGAAGATTTATCGTAAACAACCTAAAAGCGAGAAGACTATTATTAAAGGTATGAGTTCTTCGGGAGTCAATGAGTTATTTGCTACCGGAGATATGTTGGGCACACTATTGAAGGATGTATTTACGGATGTGAATATCTATGACGATGATATTCGTTTATTACAGTATCCCTTTATCAGCCCTATTTCATCCAGTGATGCCATTTCTTTCTATAAGTTCTATATCATGGATACCACTTATGTGGACAAGGATAAGTGCTTCCACCTGACCTTTGTACCCAACAATTCGCAGGATTTCGGTTTTACGGGGCATTTGTATGTCTTGGCAGATTCTTCTTATACAGTGAAGAAATGTACCATGAACCTGCCTAAGAAATCGGGTGTGAACTTTGTGGATAATATGGATATCATTCAGGAATTCGAGCAGTTGCCTAATGGTGAATGGGTATTGAAAACCGATGATATGATTGTAGAGATGACTTTGATGAAGATCATGCAGGGATTTCAGATACGAAGGACTACCCGATACTCCGATTATGCCTTTGACGAACTTCCGCAACAACTGTTCAAGCGGAAAGGATCAGAAATAAAGGAGGCGGATGCCATGATGCGCGGAGATGATTTTTGGGATCAGTACCGGCCTGTGCCGCTCACCCAAACGGAGAGTTCGATGGATATGCTGGTGAAGAGGTTGGAACAGATGCCCGGTTTTAAATATGTCATCTTTGTGCTGAAAGCATTTATTGAGAACTTTGTGGAGACCGGAACGAAGGATAATCCCAGTAAGGTGGATATAGGTCCGGTCAATACCATGATTTCCAATAACTATATAGACGGTCTCCGTTTGCGTATGAGTGCGCAGACCACGGCGAACCTGAATCCGCATTTGTTCTTAAAAGGATATTATGCATATGGTTTCAAAGATCATCGTTCTAAATACATGGGCGAAGTGGAATACTCTTTCAACAAGAAGGAATATCTGCCGCGTGAGTTCCCCAAGAATTCAATTACATTCACTTATCAGTATGATGTAATGTCGCCTACGGATAAGTTCCTGAAGACTGATAAGGATAATGTCTTTGTTTCTTTCAAGACTTCTACGGTAGACCAGATGTCATATGTGCGCGATATTGCATTGAAGTATGAGAATGAAACGCAATATGGCTTGAAGACCACGGTGGAAGTGAAACATAGCACGGATGAACCGACAGGCGGATTGGCTTATATCACGAATGACGACCAGAAGACATTGATTCCGGAAATTCAGACTATGGAGGCTTCATTGGCATTCCGTTATGCGCCGGGCGAAACCTTTATCAACACCAAGCAACGCCGTATCCCTGTGTCTTTTGATGCTCCGGTGTTCACCTTATCGCATACTACCGGTTTCAAGGGAGTATTTGGTGGGGACTATAATTATAACTTGACGGAAGTAGGACTATACAAACGTTTCTGGTTCTCGTCATGGGGTAAGATTGATATGTTTGTGAAAGGCGGGGCACAATGGAATAAAGTTCCGTTCCCATTGCTTATTATGCCGGCAGCGAACTTATCCTATATCCTCCAGCGTGAAACATTCAACTTGATTAATAACATGGAGTTCTTGAATGACCGTTATGCTTCGCTGGATGTTTCATGGGACTTGAATGGTAAGATCTTCAATCGTATTCCGTTGCTGAAGAAGTTGAAATGGCGTGAGGCTATCGGCTTCAAAATGCTGTATGGCCACTTGACGGACAAGAATAATCCGTTGAAGCATCCGGGAGATGGAGAACTTTTCCTGTTCCCGACTCGTGACGGGCGTCCCACTAGTTTTGTGATGGATTCGAAGACACCGTATATGGAATGTTCGGTAGGTATTCATAATATCTTCAAGATACTGCATATTGACTATGTGCGCCGTCTCAATTATCTGGATCATTCTGACGCTAATAAATGGGGTGTGCGGTTTATGGTGATGATGACGTTTTAAACTTATAGGTTTATTCCCATTTCATCAAACTATTGTCATCCTGAGGGAATCGAAGGATCTGTAAACACGAAGCTTGTGTATGCAGATCCTTCGATTCGTTTTTTATCAACTAGAATATTTCTGCTATTCTCCATTCTTTTATTTTCTTTCATTTAAAGAAAATAGTCGCCCGTATTCCTCTTTTTAGAACAAGTTTTCCTCTTTTTTATGCGCTTTTATTGCGTAATTCGTTTTTAATTTGCAAATTTGTACCCTCAAAGCAATCAATACCCTTTCAAATGAAGGAAATTGCTGCTTTGAGTATAGAAAATAATGTCTATAAAAAGAGACAAAAAGCCATTTTCGGATGGTATAAACAAAATATCTAAATTCTCAGAAACTCAATTAAAAGTTTCTATAAAGTATTGTTTGTCAGTCAGTTATGATAACTGTGTTGACATGGCCGCCAAGTATTCAGCGGCAAGATAATCTTGATTGTATACTTCCTAAAAAGATGCTGAATTCAGTTGACAAGCCGAAACGCTCCGTGGTATCTCATGAGGCGTTAGAGGCTTTGAAAAATAGTCATGCCGTACGTTGGTATGTTCTGGTACTTCCGGTTTGCCATAAAGGTCTGGCACGAGGACTGCAACAAGAATTGGACCGCCGTATCCGAGCAAATGAATCTTTGTTCGAGTTCTTTGCCCCTTCTTATCAGGAGGTAAAGCGTACAGATGGTAAGTTTGTTAACACTCACCAACCATTGCTTTTTAATTATGTATTTATTCATGCTTCCGAGAATGAAATATTTAGCTTGAAGCGCCAACTGCCCTTACTTAGTTTCCTGCCTCGTATCAGGGAAAGTAAACGGGAATATTATCCCTATCTTTCTGATATAGCTATGAAGAACTTGCAATGGGTAGCCCGTTCTTACTCCAATACACTTCCTGTGTATGTACCGGAGCCGGAGTGTTTGCGCAAAGGTGATCGAATACGCATTACTGAAGGAAGGTTTAAAGGGGCGGAGGCGAGTGTTGTTGTGCAGCCCGGCAGTGGTAGGAAGGATGTAATGGTGTGCGTGGAAAACTGGATGTGGGTGCCATTGCTGCGTGTGCTTCCGGGACAATACGAGGTTATTGCCCTCAATACCGAAGATCGCCACGTATATACCCGTTTGGACAATGACCGCATTTTAGATGGTCTGCACAAGGCTCTTCAGCGCTATCACAGTGCAGAGGGGGTGAATGAAGCAGATCGTGCTTTGGCTACTAAAGCATTGAAAGAATACGGCAGTCTCCAAATGGATACGGATGTGATGCGTTGTCGACTTTATGCCATCCTGCTTCCTACTTACACTATCTTAGGGATGAAAGAAGAATTTGAGCGTTTGGTAGGTACTGTTCAGGGGATGCTTCCACTTATCAAAGCTGAACAGTCTCGTGCCCTTGCTCTTGTTACGCTTTATGGTTGTACGGATAGCAGTATCTATTATAATTGGGCGCATGAGGCGATTGATCCGTGGAAGAAAGAAGAAAAACCTAAGAAAAGTAAACAGCAACTTATTAACCGCTTAACTGATTATGATCAATGGCTGAATCATTAAAACAACAATCCGGCATACGCCTTATGGCGCTGGTGCAGAATCACCATGCAGAGATACTTGATAGGGAGAAGAATAATGACAGGTTCATTCATCTTTATAATACCGGTACTTATTGGGTGGCTTTTGAGCAATCTGCTTGTCAGTTGAATCGTATTTTTCCGAAGTGTGGGATATTTCTTTTTAAGGTGGATGGTCGTCCGGAGTATGTGGTGATGGCTTCTGTGCCTTGTGAGGAAGTGGATACTTATTTTCGTAAGCATATTGTTCGTTGTGACGAGGGAGATTATAAGGTGCTGGCGGTTTCTGGGTTGCAGGCAAGGGAGTATGGCAGGTGGCATATGGAAACGGTGAGGACGGTGTTGTGAGTTAAAATAGATTGATTCGCTAGGATAAGTGAAATATAATTCATTTCTTTGTCTATCATAAAAACTAAAGAATATGAAGTCAGAACCTTTTAACCCAGTTCAGTTACACTTGTTAAAGATGTTTTCTTATGCTAAAGACGAGCGTGCCTTGGAAGAAATACGTAAATCTTTGACAGCCTACTTTGCTCAAAGAGTAGAGGAAGATATGGACAGGTTATGGGATGAAGGGCTGTGGGATCAGGATAAGAATGAGGCTATATTAAAAGAACATTTGAGAACGCCTTATAATGATTGATTGTTTCGATATAGAATTCCTTTCTAATAATATTGCAATAAAAAGTAAGTGCACTTCATTGGCAAAGTAAGTGTACTTACTTGCCAAATTAAGTACACTTAAATGGCTCATGAACTTAGCTTACTTTTTTGGGGAAAGGTTTACGTAAAAATGCAATAGGCTTCATTACCTATTGCAGCCTGCTGCGTTGTTCATCGCAGCCTATTGCGTTGTTCATTGCAGCTTATTGCATTGGTCATCGCAGCCAAAACCATCCGTTCACTTACTACAAACGCAACAGTATATTATACTTCGGTAGTGACGAAGGTGTAGAAATGGTTGATGCATATCATAGTATAATTAGTACTGTGAAGCTGCAATGGAAGTCTGCATTGGACTATCTTGGTTAATTTTAAAAAAACATCTTTAATGGGTGCAGGGGCTTTGTTAATCTCACACCCCAGAATATAGAGTTGGCGTGTGTCAACAGTTAAATCAAACTTCCAATTTTTAACATGAATAGGAATAGGCACAATGAAAGTGCCTATAAATTTGGGCATGCTCTAAATTGAATATTAACAAAATATGGCTCAAACAGTAAAGAAGAATTTTCTTTATAATCTCTTGTTACAGGTATCCAAGGTACTGTTTCCATTAGTTACGGCTCCATATATTGCAAGAGTATTAGATCCTGAAGGTGTAGGTATTGCAAACTTTGTGAATACCTATTCATCCTATTTTGCTTTATTTGCTGTTTTAGGTATTCCTTTATATGGGATTCGTGAGATAGCCAAGAAGCGGAATGATTTAAAAGCATCAGAGGGGTTTGTCTCTCAGATTATTTCAATAGAATTGTTTTCAACCTTATTGGCTAGCCTTTTCTATTTATTGTCTGTCTACTTTGTAGGCCAGTTGAATGAAAACGCAACATTGTTCCTGTTTGCCGGTATAGCCTTGTATATAACTCCCTTCAAGGTCGAATGGTTCTTTTGCGGTAGAGAAGAATTTGGATATATTACATTTCGTTCTTTGTTAATCAAAGCGGTTAGTGTCTTTTTGCTTTTTGTGTTTGTCAGGACGAAGGAAGATATTTTGAATTATATTCTTCTTGGTGTTTTTGCTACAATAGTCAATGAGATGTGGAATTATGTGAAGCTGTACAAAATGGGCATTCATCCTCGCATACGGTTCAAGGGATGTGCACAGCATCTTAGAGCTGTTTTGGCACTGTTCGCATCTTCTATAGCTATAAGTATATATGCCATGCTCGATACCTTGATGCTTGGCTTTCAGTCATCCTATCAGGAGGTGGGCTATTATAACTCGGCTATGCACGTAATCAAGGCACTGCTACCTGTAGCTACTTCGTTGTCCGCTGTGGCAATACCTCGTGTTGCAACTTATATTCATGAAGGTGATACGGATAAAGTAAATGAACTGATGAACAAATCATTGGGGATTGTCTCGTTTTTAGCATTTCCTTTGACGATTGGAATAATAATGGTTTCACCAAGTTTTGTTCCACTTTTCTTTGGGAACCAGTTCTATGGTGCCATATTACCTATGCAGATAGCCTCCGTCCTTTTACTTTCTATCGGTCTGAACAACTTGAACGGCATACAAGTGCTTATCAGTGTTGGGAAAGACCGGCAATTTTTATATAGCGTTTTAGGAGGTGCAATAGCTAATTTCTTGCTTAACCTGTATCTGATTCCGGAATTTGGGGCAGCTGGTGCTGCATTTTCATCTGTTTATGCCGAGACACAGATTCTGATAGTGAATGAATGTTTTGTGAGAAAAAAGACATCGGTGAGAGTGACTAATTTCAGTGATTTAGGTAAAGCTATGGTCGGTGCTTTATGTTTTATTCCCATTTGCATCTTCATTGGAACGGTTATGAAAGATTGGATTTTTGTGTGTACATGCATCATTGTCTGCACATTGTTTTATGCAGTGTCTCAATATGTTTTGAAAAATAGCACATTCAATATGATGTATTCTTTAGTTATGAGTAAAATATCAAGAAAATGAACAATAATACAAAACGGTTTCTTAAAAAAAACATCGTCAATTTTGTAAAGCCTATAGCCAAAACTTTGCTTTCAAAAAAACAGAGAACTTATATACGTACTTGTCGTACCATGTTGGGGAAAGTGTCATTCAAAGAACTGTTTTTCAACTTTAAGCCTTTTGGGGATGAGTATCCGGGCACTCCTTTGTCTGCCAAACTTTATCGGGAGATGTTTTTAATGTCTGATGTTGTATTTGGTCACAATTATATTTATCCTTTTGATCCGTTAAAGGTTCGTCTTTTACCTGATGGAATTACCGCTCTTGCCAGTATAACGCCTGATTATACATGTGTGTTGAAATCAGACCTTCACAGTATTAAGCGGGCAACAGCTGTTCATAATAATGAAGATGATAAGTTTGTTGATACACTGTATGGTATTATTGATGCAGTAGAGGCGAAAGCCGATCAAATAAAGACTCGTCAGAGTAGCAGTAGGAGAGAGTATTGTCTTTCTGCTCTCTTTCCAGAACTTTTGTATCGTGACTGTACATCTTTAGATGAGGCTATCCAAAAAATATTGTTTTATAATGCTTTGTTCTGGCAGGCCCGTCATTGGCACAATGGTCTAGGACGTTTGGACTTGATACTTAATCCATATTATATAAAGGATTTGGAATCCGGTACGGAAACTTATGAGAGTACGAAGTCCAGACTGAAAGATTTTTGTCTCTTACTGGGTTATCATACAAAGTTCAAAAGTCCGGAACTTATTGGTGATACCGGGCAGTATATTCTTTTGGGTGGCATAGATAGGGAAGGGAATAATGTCAATAATGACATAACTCGTATGTTTCTTGAGATCTTTACAGAAATAAAAGTGCCCGACCCTAAACTTATATTTAGGGTTAACGACAAGACTCCGGCTGATACATGGAATCTTTGCATTAAATGTTTGTCCAATGGTTGTGGCTCTCCCTTGTTTATGAATGAAACTCTGATAATGGATAATATGGTGGAGTTTGGTTATGACCGTAAAGATGTATGGAATTTGGGTACTTCGGCTTGTTGGGAGCCGTTGGTAATTGGTAAGTCGTCTTGTCAGAATAATCCGTTTAGAAGTATTCTGGCCTGTGAAGCTCTTGACCACGTATTGAAAACTAGAAAGAACTTTGATTCTTTTGACTCCCTGTTGTCGGCAGTGAAAAAAACATTGGCAATGGAAGTTCCATTGGTTGTAGAGGATTTGAATTATGATTACTCGCCATTGATGTCACTCTTTGATTCGGATTGCTTGACCAAAGGAAAAGATTTCTCGCATAAAGGAACTAAATATATGTATCAGGGTGTGCAACTTCTGGGACTGCCTAATCTGGTTGATTCGCTTCTTAATATTAAAAAGTATGTATTTGACAAGCATTTGATAACTCTTGATGATTGTTGTAATGCTATTGACAACAATTACGAAGGATATGAAGATTTGAGACAATTGTTTTTAGGAACGAATGACAGGAAGTTTGGTTCTACATCTACTGAAGTTCTTGGTATTTGTAATCAGTTGATAGAATGTGTCAGTCATGCCATAGAACCTTTGAGGGCCAATGGTAGTGTTGTAAAGTTCGGTCTCAGTTCTCCCGCTTATCTGTCTCAGGCCATTAGAAATCCTGCCACCCTTGACGGAAGAAAGTCAGGTGAACCTTATGCTGTACATATTTCACCTATATCCTCTTCCATAGATATCAGTGAGATACTTCAGTTCGCAAGCTGTCTGAATTATCCCTATAATTGTTTGAACGGTAATGTGGTCGATTTTATCATTCCTTCATCCTATCAAAGACAGCCTGAAAAGTTGGTTTCAATCATCCGTGATGCTTTTTCCCATGGTCTCTTCCAATTACAGTTGAACGTGTTGGATAAGAAGACTTTGATTGATGCCAAATCTCATCCAGAGAAATATCCTAATCTTGTAGTAAGGGTATGGGGATTTAGTGCCTACTTTAATGATTTGCCGGAAGAATATAAGGATAACCTGATAGCTCGTGCGGGAATTTATGAAACGGCTTGATGTTACAGCCATTCAGCGTGGTTGTGTATATGATGGTGCAGGTGTCAGAACTACGATCTTCTTGAAAGGATGTCCTTTTTCTTGTCCGTGGTGTTGTAACCCTGAAACTTTATATAGTTCTCCATTATTTTTTATAGATAATCAAAAGTGCATTAAGGAGAAAGGTGTGGTATCCCCTCTTTGTAAGAAATGCATTCGTAATGGTGGTTTTGACACGTTGGAATATTGTCCTTTCGGAGTATCGGAAGCCACTAGCCGGTTATTGTCAGTTGAGGAATTGACAGATTATCTGTTAAAGGATAAAAGTGTATTTCATTTAAGTGGAGGAGGAGTTACTTTTTCTGGTGGTGAGCCGATTATTCATCTTTCCGATTTGCTTCCTCTCTTGGAAATGCTTAAAAAGGAACAGGTTGATTGTGCTATGGAAACGACTTTGTATTGCAAAAATGACATCGGGCTATTAGAGGTTATACCTTATATAAATGAATGGATTGTTGATTTAAAACTTCAACAAGAAAATTACAGAGAGGATTATGATGATGTTGTATCACATAACTTGCAAATTCTGCGAAAATCAAATGCAAGCATTTTATTTCGTCTTGTCTTTATTGATGGATGTAAATGAAATTGTAAAAAGGTTGAAAAAGTTTGGAGCTTTGAGTATTGAGGTCTTAAAGTGTCATGCTCTTGCAGAATCCAAATATATCAAATTGGGATTGCCATTCAGTCATTATGTACCGTCTGAAAATTCTTATTCAGATTTTATTGGTGCTTTATTAAAGGCGGAAATTGATGCTAAGGAATTGTCATTATAGTATTGTAAGCATTCGGTTTAGGACTCTAACTTGGAACTTAGTTTTAACATCTTGGTACTATAACTCGTAACATCTGTTTTTGCAGGTGGTTGACAGTGGGATAGTGAAATGTAGGTCGTTTACAATAGATTGGAATTTTAAAAGGACATAGTGATATGAATCAAATTATGATATTTAATATAGTAAAATTATGAGAAGAGGTTATAAGGTTGTTTGTAATACAGCTGCTGGGCGGCATCGTTATATGAATTTGTTAGTGCCGTATGTGTTAGCTAATGATATTGTTGACAGATATGATATATGGGTAAATACATTAAATCCTGTGGATTTACGTTTTTTTGAACTGTTGGCTCAAAAATATACTAAAATAAAATTGATATATATTGATGACAACAAGTTTAATGGACTAGAGTCTTTATTTGGATTTTATAAATATTGTACAGATGATGATACTATATATGTTAAGTTGGATGATGATTTGATTTGGTTTGAACCGGATGCTATAACAAAAATGGTTGATTTTAGAATAGATAATCCTGATTATTTTATTGTATCTCCATTGGTAATCAATAATTGTTCAGGAACTTATTTATTACAGAATGGTGGAAAAATAAGATTGAAGAGATATTTGTCATCGGCTATGACGTGGGAAAGTTCTTGGTGCTCTGCTACATTTGCATATCAACTTTTGGATTGGTTCCAGAAGAAGGTAAAGGATGATAGTTATAATGAACTGCATATGGGGAAAAAGCCTATTGCGATGTTACGTTTCTCTATTAATATGATAGTTTGGTTTGGATCCACATTTAAAAAATTTGGGGGAGTTTGTCCCAAAGGGAATAATGACGAAGAATATTTCTCTGTAATAAAACCTGCACAATTGGGTATTGTTAATTGCATAAATGCAGATGTCTTTGTTGCCCATTTTGCATTTACATATCAAAGACGTCAACTTGATAAAACCGACATATTATCTAAATATGAGGATTTAATAAAATATGGAAACTCAAAAATTATAATTCTATATGAGGAAATTCAAGATATAGTGGCTTTAGCCAAGAAGACAGATGTGAATATTCCTCATTATATAGATTGTCGAATTAAAGAAAAGAAAACAATAAAAAATATACTTCGAACTAGAAAAATCCCCGGTACCTTTTATAATTTAGGACGAATTTGGCATACTTTAAATGAACATAAAATTGAATTTGAATAACCTGCAATTATTCTGTCCTTTTAATAATTATTACTCAGATGTAGTTGTTGATAATCAGCATAATTGTAGGTACTCTTATTTTTGACTAAACTTATAAATAATGAATCAATTTCAAATATTTTTGCACCGTTTAACAAGACTTTTTGCCCTGTTAGTGTATTATGGCTTTGCTCAGTATCTTCCGAATTCTTATGCTTTCTTATTAGGGGGAGTGAGTAATAAGTTGAGGATCAGTTTAGTAAGACATTTAAGAAATGCGGTAAAATTTCTACTATCAACCGTAGAGCGTATTTTGGTACAAGGAAAGAGGTGGAGATTGGCGATTACAGTGGTATAGGAGCAAATTGCTTTCTGCCAAAGAATATAAAAAATGGTAACTATGTGATGATGGGACCAGAATTGTTTGTTCCTAATGGTAACCATCGGTTTGCTGACATATCCATTCCCATGAATATGCAAGGCTTTGACTTAGGAGAACCAACGGTTATTGAGGATGATTGTTGGATAGGACGCAGGTGTATTATCACTGCCGGAAGGCGTGTGGCTAAAGGAATCATTGTGGCTACAGGCGCGGTGCTTACTAAGAATTTTGAGGAATATAGTATTGTGGGTGGTAATCCGGCAAAGCTGATAAAAAAACGAAAATAGGTAGGGACTTTGAAAAAGAGAATTTTCCTAAGGATGAATGCAAGGAATTAGATTCGTAAGCAATTGAATCCTTACATACTTTTTAAATGCAGCTTGCTATATAATGGGAAGTTTTGGGAACAAGATCTATAATCGATTACAAAGATCGATGCTTACTAATCGAAATTACCCCAATTCTGTTGAATAAATTAGCATTTTTAATATTGCTGATAATTAAGGTAATACAAGTTTGTTCATTAGAAAGAGTACTTACAATTCTTCTTTAAGAATATGATTACAATTTGGCTCGCTATATTAGCTATTACATTTGTGTTATCTGTTAGGAATACGACATTAGGGTGTTGTATGCTGATCTTTACTCGTATATTAGTGCCTGAAAATGTTCGCCTAACACCTCTTGCCGATATTAGTTTAAACACAGGTGTTATTGGTATCATAGGCCTTTTTTTATTGAGGGATTTTTTGTTTCATCCTCGATATATTAGGGTTGTGATAAAAGATCCCTATACCAAAGTACTTATATTTTTTGCAATTCTGCTCTTGCTTTCTATTGTCTTTGGCTCTTGTCTTAATATACAGCAGCAGCTTTCTTATTGGCGACAATATTGCATTACAGATATATTTCCGGCAATAGCCGTTATTTCAAGTGCCAAAAATAAGAAAGAATCCCAATGGCTATTGTATAGTTTTCTGATAGCAGTATTAATCAATACTATATATGGTATAATAACGGTGATTATTGGGAGTAATCCCTATCCTATACTACTGTGTTTACTCTATCCCTTAGAAGGGGAGGGAATATCAATAACAGACGATATTGATTTGATGATGAGGGGAGGTATTATAACGACATCATCTACATTTGTGCATGCTAATTCATGGGGAATTTTTCTTCCTTTGGCACTTGTTTTTCATTTCTTTTTGTATAATCATACAAAGAGAAAAATATTTATTTGGGCTACGATTTTATTGTCTGTTTGTATATTCCTTTCCGGTAAAAGAACAGCCATAGTTGCCGCTTTTTGCTTTTTGGTAGGGTATTGGTGGTATTCTGAAAAAAAAATAAAGAGACGTATTGTTCTTTATGGCATTAGTTTCCTTATTCTAGTTTTAATACTAGTATATACAATTCCGCAATTAGAGAGTGCAAAAGGGCTTATAGAATCATCAATATTCTTTTGGGATGATAGTTTAAGAGATAAGAATGATATTGGAGGATCGTCTATGGCTTTGCGTATAGATCAAACTTTGTATCCATGGGTGGATATTTCTGACAATATTCTATTTGGTCATGGTTTTGGATATAATAGAGTCTATTTTTCAACACGTGGTCTCCACCCCGTTTTATTAGGATTCGAAACCATTTTATCCCAAGCTGTATGCAATGGCGGTATATTGGGGGTATTTACTTGGATTTATTTTTTTGTTTATTCTTATAAATACAGTGCCTTTAAATCCTCCAATAAAGTATATCCCAAAATGTTGACTTTGTGTGCATTGACAATAGCTGTAGCCAATGGGCTTGATTTAATTATGTTTTATGTCTTGTTTGTTGTTCTTTTTAATAGAGTTTATAAGTTTAATATTGCTTTAAATGATGTGGCAAAAAATGGATAATTATAAGAGAAGCCCTAAAATATCTATAATAACTGTTTGTTATAATGCAGAAAGTGAGATTGAATGTACTATACGTTCTGTGTTGGAGCAAACATTTATAGATTATGAATATATAATAGTGGATGGAGGATCAAAAGATAATACAATGCAGATTGTAAATAAATATAGAGATAAAATAACCTATATTATTTCAGAACCAGACTTAGGAATTTATGATGCAATGAATAAGGGCATAAAATTAGCTTCGGGGGAATGGCTTAATATGATGAATGCAGGGGATAAATATGTTGATGAAAATGTTTTGGAAAATGTTTTTAAGAATCATGTGCCAGATAATGTTTGGGTTTTGTATTCTGATTATTATATGTATAAATCAAATGGACAGATTGTAAGGTATAATGTTGATTTGATAAATAAATCATCCTTTAATCATCAATGTACAATTTATCGCAGATTTTTGCATCAAATGCATGGGTATTATATAGTGACAAAGGAAATTATAATTTCTGATATTCTTTTCTTTTATGCTATACCTACTAATCAAATGATGAAAATAGATACTGTTATAGCTTATTTTGTAGGAGGGGGAATTTCATCTAAGGGCAATTGGAGTATGGAACAATGGCTATGTGCAGATGTAGTATTCCGAAAAAGAACTTTTGGCAATATGGTAGTGATGTATTATTATAGGCGTTTAAAAAAGCTAATTCCTCAAAGTTTGAAGGATTTTATTAAAGGTGTAGTAAAATGGAAAGGCAAGAATGTTTCCTTATAGATATATGTGGGACAATATATCGCTCAAATACAACATTTGATTTTATGGCATTTTATTTTTCTGCGGAGCCTTGGTTCCGTAGATTGCAGAGGGTGAGAAAATGCAGGTATATTTCAGCGGTTAATTCGAGAATACACTACTACTTTGGTCTAGATATAATTAGATATGTATTAATAAGACATCTCAAAGGGTATAGTCGAACGGAACTTTCTTCAATGGTTAAAACTTTTTATAATGATTTTCTAAAGTGTAGGGTAAATGAACAAGTAATAGAAATCATTGAAAAGAAGAGAAAAGAAGGATATAAATTAATAATTGTTTCAGCTACGTTGGATTGTATCTCTAAAGAGATTGCTAATCGTTTAAATATACCAATACAGTTTTCTTCAACTCTATCTTATGATACGAAAGGAATTTGTAAAGGCGTTTTACAACAAGATCTTTTAGGGAACAAGGGGGAAAGTTTGCAGTCTATAGGTTTGGTTGGTAGGTTTGAAGGAGTTATCACTGATAATTATTCTGATTTGGACATTATTAAATTATCTAGATATGCATATTTAATTCAAAATGCAAATCGGAATTTTTTTTGGTCTAGTCTCGTGCAAAAGAGTGAATTTGATTATGAATATATTATAATAAATGAAGAGCAATGAATAAAATACAGTTTTTTTATATACCATTTTTGTTCACAGTTCGCACTAGGATGCAGAGCGTGAAGTCATTACTTGCTTACATAGTTTATTTTCCTATAATATGGCTTTTAATGCTTTTTTTTGAACAAAATTTTAGTTGGACTCATTTTTTTCTTGCTTTTTTGTATTTCTATTCTATTTATGAATTTGGTTATCTTCAAAATGATTGTGAGACCATCAAAAGAGAAGATAAACCTACACTTCGTTTGAATATTGAGGATTTGCAATATTATGAAGAACATAAACAAATTATTTACTTAGTTCGAATATTATTCCTTTTTTTATTTGCCTCTTTATTATATAAAAGTGCTGTGAAGTTAGAGCTGATTTTTTTTCCATTAGCAATTATTCCAGTGTTTTTTGTGTATAATATAGTTCGTAGTGGAAAGAATCTTTTTATTCATTTATTGTTAATGATGTTAAAACATGCAACAATCGTTTTTTTGACATTGAATTATTGTTCTTGGTCTGTACTCTTATGGCTATTTCTTTATCATCCTTTATGCTTTTTCATTGAACTTAGTGTTAAGGGGAAATTTGGATATCAGAATAAAATAATGCAACGACTCTTTATACCTGAGTATAATCAATATTATATTCATTGGTTTCGATTTTATTATCAACTGCTATTTTTGGTATTGTCCGCTATATTTGTTGGAGTAGGAGTCTTTCCTTGTTGGTTTATAATGGGAAATTTTTTCTATCTTGTTGTGACATTTTTTGCATTGATAGCCTTTGGAAAGATAACTTCATCGGAATAAAAACTTAGCTGTAAAGATTTGTAGGTAATTACAGCTCTCATTCACAACTTTTGCAAGTGATCTCAGTTAAAATAGCAATGTAGAAATATGTTTTGGGAATTTTTTGAAATGTGTTATGTTTGAATAAAATCTTAATAAATATTGTATGACAATGAAAAAAAATAGTGATAAGATTGATTCTTTATTAGCTTCTAAAATATTGTTCCTTGGTATAGATTATAAAAATTCTAAAGGTGGTATAGCAGCAGTGGAAAAAATGTATGCTATTATCTTTTCTCCTTTTCGATTTGTGAGAACGGTCGTTCAGGGAACCCTTTTTCTTAAATTTTTTATATTGATGGAAGCTATATTTCGTTTTTTCTATTATATGATATTTAAAAAAAATATAAGAATAATACATATACATGGTGCTTCAAAATCTAGTTTTTATAGGAAGAGAATTTTTATATATGCTTCTAAGCTTTTTAATAAAAAAGTAGTATATCATATGCATGGTGGCGGATTTGAAGAATTTGCTTTAAAGCACCCTGCAATTGTGAAAAATACATTGAAACAATGCGATGCAATAGTTGTTCTGTCTAATAGTTGGAAAAATTTCTTTGTGAATGAATTAGAATGTAAAAATGTTTATGTTGTTAAAAATGTGATCGACTATCCCATATGTTCTTCTATTTCTAAAAGTACTGTGTGTACTTTATTGTTTTTGGGATTGTTGTGTAAAGAAAAAGGTCTGTATGATTTATTGGAGGTTATTTCTGAAAATAAAGATGCTTATGTCGGAAAATTGATATTTCGGTTTGCAGGTAATGGTAAGGTCGTAGACGTTGTAAATACTATGAAACGATTAAAAATAGATGATATCGCTTTTTATGAAGGCTGGGCTTCTAACAAAGAAAAAATAAGGTTACTTAATGATGCGGATGTTTATATTTTGCCTTCTTATTATGAAGGATTACCTATTTCTATATTAGAAGCAATGTCTTATCATTTGCCTATTATTTCTACAAATGTAGGAGGAATACCAGAAATTGTAAAGAATGGAGTAAATGGATTTATTGTAAAACCGAGAGATAAAGAGGGATTGAAAAAAGCCATAGATCAATTATTATCTGATACTGAATTGAGAAAGAAAATGGGGGAGGCTTCATCAACTATGGTAAAAGAATATTTTCCAGATGCTGTAGAAAGGCAATTAAGGGATTTGTATATTAAAATACTGAGTGATAAATGAAGAAGTATTTGAAGGAATTAATAAAATATGAACTATAACCTTGGTATTTTAGCTTTCAGTTTTTAAGCTATTTAAATTGTATCGTTTTATTAATGAGGCTTTTTAATTTCTATTTTGTCTGTAAAAATATTTAATTTTATGTTGGTGTGTAATTAGTAGGATGATAGATTAGCTTCTTAAAGAAACTCTAAAAATTCTTCGTGCACTTTTGAAATTTATTGTAAAGAAACAATTAACAGATACACTTATATAAAATGAAATACATTATTTTGTTTATTGTGGATTTACTAGTGAAACTCCACATTCTGAATCCTATTCGTGTAGCGAAACTGAAATTTTTCTATAAATGCCATAAGTGGCCGAATTTCAAGCATCCAAAGGATGTGAATGAGAAAATTAACTGGATGAAATTTTATGGTGATACATCTCAGTGGAGCATGTATGCCGATAAATATGCAGTTCGTCAGCATGTGGAAAAACTTGGATTGGGAGATACACTAATTCCGCTTGTTGGCAGGTGGGATAATGTTGATGAAATCGATTGGGACAAACTCCCGAGTCAGTTTGTCTTGAAATGTAATAACGGCAGTGGTGATGTGGTTATTTGTAAGGATAAGAGGCTACTTGATATTGGAGCAACTAAGAAACATTTTCAGAGGCAACTTCGTGAAAAGTTGAGTGTGCTTTCCGGAGAGCCCCATTACGCTTCTATCAAGCCATGTATCATAGCGGAGGAGTTATTGGATATGGCCCAACCTTGTAAGTCAACTTCATTGATTGATTATAAAATTTGGGTGTTTGACGGTAAGCCTATGTTTATTTGGTGTACATATAATCGTCATAAATATTATGCGGAGGTAGCTCTATATGATATGGATTGGCAATTCCATCCGGAATGGTCTGTTTTTACAAACCATTATATAAAGCCTGATACTAAAGTGCCCAAACCCAAATGTTTTGATTACATGATGGAGGTTGCGAGCAAGCTGGGCAAGGGAAATCCTATAGCACGTATTGACTTGTACATAGTTAATGATAAGGTTTACTTTGGCGAGATGACAATGACTTCGCAAGGAGGATATATGGATTTCTTTACACAAGAATTTCTTGATAAGATGGGTGAACTGACAATTCTCCCCCTTGATGAAAATAGAAGTTGATAATATTTATGGATAATAAAAAGATACTGGCGGTAGCCAGCATTGGTGGGCATTGGATTCAACTGTTACGCATTGTTCAACCATTGGAGCAGTATTATGAGGTGGTATATATGTCTACACACACTAAATGTGAAACTATGGTAGGAAAGAGTAAGTTTCACAGATTGCCGGATTTCAGCCGTTGGAATGCATGGAGAATGTTACCAGCATCATTGGAAGTCTTTGCTGTTGTCTTTCGTGAAAAACCGTCAGCCATTATAACTACAGGAGCTGCTCCGGGACTTTTGACAATTTTTATCGGACGACTTTTGGGAATAAAGACCATCTGGGTAGATTCTGTGGCTAATGCTCAGACAATGAGTGCCTGTGGTCGACTGGCATGTAAATTTTCTAATCTGGTTTATACCCAATGGCAAGATTTGGCGACGGGACGTGTGCTTTATGCAGGTAATATTTTTGGTGATTAAAATTGTTTCAGAACTATGATTTTTTGTACTATAGGAACTCAGGTTTCTTTTGATCGTTTTATTAAAATTGTGGATGAAGTTGCTGCGGAGTTGGATGAAGAGGTAGTAGCCCAAGTCTATAAGAGCCAGTATAAGGCTCGGAATATTCGTACAGTAGACTTTCTAGCTCCGGATGAATTTAATAAATTGTTTGATGAGGCGCGTATGATTGTGTCTCATGCTGGAATGGGTACTATTATTTCCGCTATGCAACAAGCAAAACCTATTATAATCTTCCCTCGTATAGCGGCTTTAGGTGAACACAGGAATGAACATCAGATGGCTACCGCAAAACAAATGGCGAAAATGAAGTATGTATATGTTGCTTTTAATAAAGAACAGTTACGTGAATTAATGCTTACTCCCAATCTAAAACCGTTACATAAACTTGATGGAGGAGTTTCACAGTCATTAATTGATTCTTTGAGTAAGTTTATAGGATAAAAAAGATGAATGAGAGAAGGAAATGAAGCTATTGATAGTTGATGTTTTGAGTTGGATTGGATGGAAAAGGATAATAGCTCAGATGATAGGATTGTTATGCTATATATCTGTGTGCAATGCTCAGTTTACTTACGGAACTACAGGATTATTACATGCACCAACTGCTGAAATGCAGAGAGATAAGACATTTATGTTTGGAGGGAACTATCTTGACAAACATCCGATGGCGCATTATTGGAGTGGATATGATGAATATAGTCCATTCACATTTAATTATTATGTCAATATGACTATGTTTCCTTGGCTAGAGATAGGCTATGCTTGTACCTTGGTGAAAGGAATTCATAATTCCTCTTATTGGCCCCAACAAACTTGGGGTAAGTTTACCAATCAAGACAGATCGTTTCATTTCCGATTGAGAGCATGGAAAGAAGGTTGGTGGAGAACTTGGACACCTCAAATAGTAATTGGTGCTAATGATCTTGGGAGTCATGCCTCAAATGGAGGCGGAGGTATAGATTTGGGTGGTGGCGGTAGTGGCAATCACAATTATTTGACACGCTACTATTTGGCAGGAACCAAACATTTTGGATTTGATGGTGTGGGTACACTTGGTGCTCATGTCGCTTGGATAATTGGCAGGGCTATGGGTGATGTGCATTATAGTCGTCCTTCTATCGGCGTAAACTTTCAGTTTGGAGTGAAGAATGAAGGATTTTGTCAGAAAGCTTTAAATGGGCTTAATTTGATGGCGGAAGTGTGTCCTGGGCATGCTGATGATTTGAAAACTGCGGCATATAATGTAAATGTTGGTGGAACATATTCGATATGGAAAGACCATATCAACCTCATTGCAGAATTGAATGATGGCAAATACTTCTCAGGTGGTATCTATTTCAAAATCCATCTGAAATAATAAATATTATCTAATTAGGATTTTTGAAATAGATTTTCTTCCTTAATATGAAAACAATAAACCATTAGGCTATGGATGGTAATTTAAGTTACTCAAGTAAAGAACCCGTAATACACCTATAAATAGTGTAATTAGATTCTTCACTTTATCCAGAATGTCAATACCTACTTTATCCTCCCTATACCTCTTCTCACTCTCATGCTCCTTATACCGTCCGCAAGTCCTTCGCATATAATACATCGCTCCCCGTCTGGTACAACTTCTAGTCACTCCCTTTTCCTGAACCAAATCTTTTACTTTTTGTTTTCTATCACAATCTAAACCCCATTCCATTATGAAAGTACAAACAGGCCAGGGGACTATCCCCCTCATTACATTAATAGGCATTTTCTCTATTTCGGCACTCAATGCATTGCCGGGATTGGCAATTTCCCCCATCTTGGGAGATTTAAACAAAATCTTCCCGCAAGCCACCGACCTGGAAATTCAAATGCTATCCTCCTTGCCATCCCTCCTTATCATTCCCTTCATCCTGTTATCGGGCAGGCTGACGGAAAAAGTAAATAACCTCCTGTTGCTCCAAATAGGACTAACTATCTTTGGAGCAAGCGGCATACTCTACCTGCTTTCCAATAAAATGTGGCAACTGGTTGCCATCAGCGCCATGCTGGGAGTAGGCTCAGGCTTGATTGTACCGCTTTCTACAGGTCTGATCTCCCGCTATTTTGTGGGAAGTTATCGCACCCGGCAGTTCGGTTACAGCTCTGCCATTACCAATATCACCCTGGTACTTGCCACTACACTGACAGGCTACCTGGCAGAAGTAAACTGGCATTTGCCTTTCATCGTTTATTTATTTCCCTTTATATCCATCCTCTTGACTCGTTACCTTAAAGAGGATCTTTCCAATTACCATCCCAAGGATGAAGCACCTGCCGATGCTTCTGCCGGAATAGGCAAACGCGGCATCAACATAAAAGCCTTGGTAAAGCTCATGGCTTTCTATGGCCTTGCCACCTATCTGGTCATCATCATCAGCTTTAACCTCCCTTTCCTGATGGAGGAATACGGGCTTTCCAGTGGCAGGGCAGGTATTTTGATCTCCTTATTTTTTCTTGCCATTATGGCGCCGGGCTTTGTGCTGAACCGCATTATGCAGATGCTGGGACAGCATATTTACGTGATCTGCCTGCTGCTGATAGCCTGCGGCATGGGCATTATTCTGCTGAGCCGTTCCGAAGTGCTCATTGCCGTGGGGTGCATATTGAATGGTTTGTCCTACGGTATCATTCAGCCCTTGGTCTATGATAAGACTTCGGATATAGCAGTGCCCCGCAAGGTGACACTGGCACTGGCTTTTGTAATGGCAATGAATTATGTTGCCATCTTGCTTTGCCCGTTCATAGTGGATGCCTTCCAAAATCTGTTCCATTCCCATTCGCAGACTTTTGCTTTTTGGCTGAATCTGGTAATAGCGTTGCTGGCTACATTAAAATGTTATTTCTCGCTATTGATTAGACGCCGAGGTATATCTCATTAGACACCCCGATAATTCAATTAGACACCGCGAAAAAATAATATCGCGGTGTCTAATCTAGTTCTTGTATTTTGAACCAAAATCCTCTTTCTCGGTTTATATGCCTATATAATCCGAAAAAGTATGAATAAACAAGTCGAAGCAAACCTCAGTATGGTAGTCTCCAAGGCATTGGGAGGCTTTAACATGAATGCGTTGAAATATTTGTTACCTCTGTGGATGGCTCCTGTGACGGGTGTTACTATCCGATTGGTATTTGGTACGGCAGCATTCTGGTTGATTGATATATTTTGCAAACCCGAAAACTCTACTACTCGCCAAAAGTGGCAACTCTTTACCTTAGGCGCTTTGGGAATCTATGGCTATATGTTTTTCTATTTAATGGGAATCAGTAAAACTACTCCTGTTTCCAGCTCTATTTTTGTCAGTTTGGAGCCGATATGGGTATTCATCATTGCCGTATTGTTCTATAAAGAGAAAGTTACTTGGATGAAGATACTCGGCATCGGAATGGGCTTGGCAGGAGCTATACTCTGCATCTCTACCCAGCCCAGTGACGATTTGGCATCCAATGCTCCGGTGGGAAATCTTTTATGCTTGGCAAGTTCCATTATTTATGCTGTCTATTTGGTCTTTAGTAATCGTTTGTTGAAGGGGGTGGGAGATATGACCATGCTGAAATATACTTTTCTGGGAGCTTCCGTTATGGCAGTTATTGTGAATACTATCTACGGATTTGATGCACCGGTATTGAGTGAATCACTCTTTTCCACGCCTATGCTGGTATTGTTGTTTGTCCTTATATTTCCAACGACTATCAGTTATTTGTTACTCCCCGTCGGATTGAAATATCTGAAAACAACATTGGTGGCTATCTATGGCTATCTCATCTTGATTGTAGCTACAATAACATCATTGATATTGGGACAGGATCGTTTCTCGTGGACACAATGTGGGGCGATTATTCTGATTTGTGCCAGCGTGTATCTGGTGGAAGTGGCAGAAAGTAAGCAAAAGTCAGTAACAGGAGTTAAACCGTAAGAGCTGATATTCTGCTTCTTTTTTTGGCGATCAGCGAACAATGTGAGAATATTATTTGTAGCTTTGCACCCGATTTTTAAAAACAAGAGTGTTATATTATGCTACAATTAGATGCAATATACAAAGCAGCCCATGTCCTAAAGGAGGTCATTCGCCGCACAGACTTGATTTATGCTCCCCAGATAAATCCCGAGAGCGCAGTTTATTTGAAACCCGAAAACCTGCAATTCACAGGTTCATTTAAGGTACGGGGAGCTTAT
>ENA-OWPN01001367-OWPN01001367.1-human-gut-metagenome-genome-assembly--contig:-NODE-1367-length-22634-cov-3.329155_pt1 | contig 22634 bp, 24 predicted proteins | sample MGYA00248266_ERZ651850 | MGnify/ENA primary metagenome ERZ651850 (study PRJEB26924, sample SAMEA4378296) | human gut metagenome | biome: human gut; feature: human-associated habitat; material: faeces... | reverse complement strand
TACGCACGAATTCCCGTGCCCAGGCATCACTCTCTATAATTTCATCCAGTGTCGGCTCTGCAATATATGCAGCCTGTTCCACTGCCATCATAATATAACGTTCGATATCCAGAAAACCAATCTTCTCATGCAGGAACAAATCGACTGCTTCCTCATCCGCACCATTCATGATTGCACCGAGGTTTCCTTCCCTTCGGCCAACTGTAAATGCCAGCTTCAAGAGCGGATAGCGCTGTTCGCTTGCTGGTTCAAAATGCAAAGCAAAACTGCGCTGAAAATCAAACGGCTCTGCATTTTTCATTTCCAAACGGGAGGGATAGGAAAGCGCGTACTGAATCGGCAGCCGCATATCAGCCGTTCCCAGCTGTGCAATTATGGCATGATCACGATACTGTACCATGGAATGAATAATACTTTCCCGGTGAATTACAACCTCAATATCATCATATGGCATATCAAACAGGTAGTGTGCTTCGATTACCTCAAAGCCCTTGTTCATCATGGTTGCGGAATCAATCGTAATGCGCCCGCCCATATTCCAGTTGGGATGATGCAAAGCCTCCCTGACAGTAACATTTACAAGCTCCTCACGGCTGCGGTCACGAAAGCTTCCCCCGCTGGCCGTAATGATCAGCTTGTCCACCTCACGCATCGCATTGCCCTGCAGGCACTGAAAAATAGCGGAATGCTCGGAATCAATCGGATACAGAGAAACGCGGTGCTCCTTTAGGGCACGCTTTATCAGAGGGCCGCCTGCGACAAGACTTTCCTTATTCGCTAGCGCCACCATTTTATCATGCTCAATGGCAGTCAGCGTCGGCACCAGACCGCGAAAGCCCACAACCGCATTGACCAGTACATCGTATCCATCCATAGCTGCCAGCTGCTTTAGCCCGGCATCTCCAAAGCAGAAGTGAAGCGTAGGATAGCGCTTCTGCATTTCTTCCATATCTTCCTCTTTTGCCATGCAGACCATGCGGACAGAAGAAAAGCTATCGAGTATTTCTATCAGCTTTTCCTTATTATAGCCAACACTTAATCCTATGATTTCAAATTCAGAACTATGATGCTTTACCACATCCAGCGTCTGGGTTCCGATACTTCCGCTGGCACCAAGCAGCATTATTTTTTTCATAACATCAACACCACCAGTATCAAATCAAAACAAATAAAGTTAAAAACAAGAGAATCCACCCGGTCGAGTACACCGCCATGTCCCGGCAGCAGATCGGAAAAATCCTTAATACCAAAATTGCGCTTAATGGCGCTGAAGGCAAGATCGCCGATTTGTCCGGTAACAGTCAAAACCGCAGCTGCCAGTACCATCTGTGCCGGTGTCATCGTATCCACCATAAACCACGCAAAAACAAAGGAAAGCACAGCACCGAAAAGCCAGCCGCCAATAGAGCCCTCCCATGTCTTTTTGGGAGAAATCCGCACATTGAGCTTGTGTCTGCCGAGAAACCGCCCACAGAAATAGGCAGCGGTATCACATGCATAGGTGGCAATAATAATGAACCACACATACATGCGATTGGTTTCATATATATGGAGAAAGCAGCGTGCAATAGCAAAAAAGAAGGTAATGTAGGCAATGCACAGAAAGCCGTCCTTCGCATGAAAGCGATCAGTAAACACCGGGATGGATAGAAATACAAGCGCACAGATACCCAAAAGAGCCGTATGCAGCCGTTCATCACTCAGCACCAGTACGAATACAGCAGCGATTGCCAGCGGCTTGATGATTATAGGCCACGCTGTATCCTGTTCCTTCAGATTCAACAGCTCTATACCGCCTGCGACAATGATAAAAGCAATCAGCAGATCGATCAGCCAGCCGCCATATACCAGCGGTGGGATCACGCAGACAATGATCAGAAGTGCTGTGATAATTCTGGTTTTCATCCTACAACCCTCCAAATCTGCGGTTTCTGTGATTGAATTCATCAATCGCCCGGTTTAATTCCTCTTTTGTAAATTCCGGCCAGGCTACCGGTGTGAAAATCAGCTCTGCATAAGCCAGCTGCCAGAGCAGAAAATTACTGATACGGAGCTCACCGCTTGTGCGAATCATCAGATCCAACTCCGGCATATCGGCTGTCATCATATAGCTGCCAAAGGCTTCCTCGTCAATCGTGGCAGACGCCTTCCCCTCCAGCACGTCCTGTGCGTATTTTTGAGCCGCCAGTGTGATTTCCCTGCGGGCACCGTAATTTACTGCCAGACAGAGAATCAGCCCGGTATTCTGTTTAGTTTCCGCTACCGCACTCGTTATCACCTTGCGTGTTTCTTCCGGAAACCGTTCAATTTCTCCAAGGAAGGTAACACGGATATTATTTTTTTTCAGCTCAGCCAGATAGCGATTAAAAAAAAGCTTTGGAAGCTTGCACAGATAGTCAACCTCATCCTGCGGACGTTTCCAGTTTTCCGTGGAAAACGCATAGCAGGTCAATGCTTTCACCCCGAGATCATTACATGCTATGGCAATCCTTCGTATATTTTCCGCTCCCTGCTTATGACCGGCAGTTCTCGGCAGTCCTCGTTTCTTTGCCCAGCGTCCATTTCCATCCATGATGATGGCAATGTGCTGCGGTATGATTCTTGTATCCATAAGGATCCATCCTCCTACAATCATTATCGCTTGTTCATCAGAACAGAATTATTATACCATACTTTCCATGAACTACCATACTTTTACGAGCATACAGATGAATTTACAATGCTTTTTTACAGCATTCCATAAGAAAAGAGATGCCGTACTGCGACACCTCCCCTTATGCTTATACCTTCATGATTTCCTTTGCTTTGTTTTCCACAGCCTGATCAATGGACTTACCGATTTTATCAGTCAGCTTCTGGATTTTTTCCTGTGCATCCTTTTTCAGATCCTCAGTCAGCTCTTTATCCTTTTTTACAGCATCATTTGCATCACGACGGATGTTACGAATGGCAATTTTCGCATCCTCTCCCATTTTGTGTGCAGCTTTTGCCAGCTCCTTACGGCGTTCTTCCGTTAAGGAAGGAACATTTAGACGAATCACTTCGCCATCGCTCTGCGGTACCAGACCGGTATCACTGGTCTGAATAGCACGTTCGATATCCTTCAGCGTACCGCGGTCATACGGCTTGATGACAAGCTGACGGCCTTCTACCACCTTTACGGATGCCACCTGATTGATCGGTGTAGGACTTCCATAGTACTCAAACTGAACATGATCAAGCAGGGATGCATGTGCGATACCGGTACGGATCGTTTTTAAATCCTCCTCCAGTACAGTGACTGCCTTTTTCATTTTTTCTTCTGCATGATTTAAGATTTCCATAGTATTACTTCCTTTCCTTTGTGATAACGGTTCCTGTAATATCTCCCTGTACTGCCTTCAGGATGTTGCCCTGCTCGTTCATATTGAACACGACCAGATCAATGTCATTGTCCATGCACATGCTGGTTGCTGTCGTATCCATGACAGCCAGTCCCTCCTGAATCAGATCCATATAGGTAAGCGTGTCGTATTTCACAGCATCCGGATTGGTTTTCGGGTCTGCGTTGTATACGCCGTCCACACCGTTTTTCGCCATCAGAATCACATCTGCGCCGATTTCACTTGCACGTAATGCTGCCGTGGTATCCGTGGAGAAGTACGGGTTTCCGGTTCCTGCACCAAAGATGACCACACGGCTCTTTTCCAGATGACGGTTTGCACGCCGTACGATAAACGGCTCCGCTACCTTCTGCATTTCGATTGCGGTCTGCACACGTGTCGGCACACCCTCCTGCTCCAGTGCACTCTGCACTGCCAGGGCATTGATTACGGTTGCCAGCATTCCCATATAGTCCGCCTGTACACGCTCAATTCCCATCGTTTCCGCCATCTTGCCGCGAATGAAGTTTCCTCCGCCTACAACGATAGCCAGATCGACTCCCAGCTCATGCACCTGTTTCAGTTCCTTTGCCAGGGAAGCAAGAATTTTGGGATCAAAGGAATTTCCTGGAGAGGACAATGCTTCTCCGCTTAATTTCAGCAATACTCGTTTGTACATAATTACGTCCACCTTTATCATTTTTTCGTATGTACGGATTTATAAAATCCTTCCGTTCTTATTATAAAGAAAAAGCTTTCAAAAAGGAAGAGGATTCTGTTGTTTTTTCCATTTTCCTCTTCCTGCATGCAGACTGCAGAACCAGATGGCAGAAGGGATTGTTATGCAGTAAAATCACTTTCCTATACAATGGCTCCCGTTGCTTTTCTTTCCGCGTTCAGGCAGTCTACAGTGCCTTAAAAAAAGGACACAAAGAGTGTCCTATTTACCAAATGCCTGGCTCATTACTTCTTCAGCAAAGTTATCTTCACGTTTTTCGATACCCTCACCTACTGCGTAACGAATAAAGCTTGCGACAGTGGAAGCATGCTCCTTCAGATACTGTCCAACCTTCTGGTCAGGGTTCAGGAAGAATTCCTGCTCAACCAGACAAGCGTCTTTCAGATTCTTGGAAACCTTTCCTTCGATGATACCAGCCAGTACCTTCTCCGGTTTGCTTGCCAGCTTTTCATCGTTTTTCACGATTTCTGTCTGTACCTTGCGCTCGTGCTCAACAACCTCTGCCGGCATATCATCACGAGATACATACTGCGGATTCATGCTGGCAATCTGCATAGCCATATCCTTTGCGACTTTCTCATCCGCACCCTTCAGTACAGCAAGTGCAGAAATCTTTCCGCCCATGTGCATGTAGGAAGCGAATACTTCATCATCTGCCTTCTCAACGACAGCCATACGACGCAGAGAGATTTTTTCTCCAATCGTAGCAGTTGCAGTTGTTACCAGATCCGCAATGGTTTCTCCGTTTACTGTGCAAGCCAGTGCAGCATCCAGATCAGCAGGCTTGTTAGCGATCAGAGCGTTTTTGATTGTTTCCAGCAGCTCCAGGAACTGCTCGTTCTTTGCAACGAAGTCAGTTTCAGAGTTAACCTCGAAAATAACTCCGGTATTGCCTTCCACACCAACGCGTGTCAGACCTTCTGCAGCGATACGGTCATTTTTCTTGGCAGCCTTTGCGATACCTTTTTCACGCAGCCAGTCGATAGACTTTGCAATGTCTCCGTCACACTCGGTCAGAGCCTTTTTGCAGTCCATCATTCCTGCGCCTGTTTTTTCACGTAATTCTTTTACTAATGCAGCAGTGATCATGATCTTTCCTCCATTTATCTAAGTAGTTCTATCTGATTATTCAGCAGCTTTAGGTGCTTCGCTCTTTGCAGCCTCGCTGTTAGCCGTTCTGTTTTCTGCAGCAGGACGGACATTTTCACGTCTCTGGTAAGGAGCCTTTGCATTGCGTCCGCCACGGTTGCGGTCATAAGGACGGCGGTTACGACGTTCCTCATTTCTCTGACGGCGACGTCTTTCGTTTTCAGCGATCTGTTCCTCAACGTTGATGATAACATCCTTCATCGTTACATCGTTTTCGTTCTCATCGATGTTGTGAGCAACACTTAACAGTCCGCCCTTAGCCTCTACGATTGCATCAGCCATCAGTGTTGTAATCAGCTTAACGGAACGGATTGCATCATCGTTGGAAGCGATTGGGTAATCAACTGTTTCCGGGTCACAGTTTGTATCTACCATTGCAAATACAGGGATTCCCAGCTTTTTAGCCTCTGCAACTGCATTGTGTTCTTCTTTTGGATCGATAACGAAGATAGCGTTTGGCAGCTTCTTCATTTCCTTGATTCCGCCCAGGAAGTTTTCCAGACGAGCCTTCTGCTTCTTAACCTGTGCGATTTCCTTCTTAGGGTACAGATCCAGTGTTCCGTTTGCTTCCATCTCTTCGATTTCAACAAGACGCTTTACACGTTTCTGAATGGTACGGTAGTTTGTCAACAGACCACCCAGCCATCTCTGGTTAACGAAGAAGCTTCCGGAACGAAGCGCTTCCTCAACAACAACAGCCTGTGCCTGTTTCTTTGTACCGACGAACAGTACCTTTCCGCCCTTTTCAGCGATATCTTTCATTGCAGCATATGCAGTGTCCAGCTGTTCCAGAGTTTTCTCCAGATTGATAATGTAAACACCGTTTCTGCTTGCATAGATGTTTGGTTTCATTTTTGGGTTCCATCTGCGTGTCTGATGACCGAAATGTACACCAGATTCCAATAATTTTCTCATTGTTACTACTGACATGATATATCCTCACTTTCCGTTACGCCTCCATCACTTCTGCGCGGCAGCAACTTATCACCGGCGCATTCACTGTGCCTCAAAGCACGGGCTGCCGAATCCATGATGTGTGTAGTGTGCGTGTTCGCACCGTTGTTTATTATATCACATCTGTTGTTCTTTTCAACAGTTTTTTTACTTTTCTTGTGCACGCGGGTGTGCATGGGTATAGGCTTTTTTCAGCCGCTCCTGTGTCACATGGACATAAACCTGCGTGGTGGATAAGGACGAATGCCCGAGCAGCTCCTGTACGACACGAAGATCAGCGCCGTTATCCAGCAGATGGGTCGCAAAGCTGTGCCGAAACATATGCGGATGGACATGCACCTGCAGCTTACAGCCGGCTGCCGCAACCTGCATACGATACTGTATCCCCCGCGTAGTCAGTCCCTTTCCCCGCTGATTGATAAATACGATATCATGCTCCTGCGACGGCTGCATCCACAGCGGGCGAACCTGCTGCAGATAGCGCTCCACAAGCTCTCCTGCCAGTGCATAAAAGGGAACGATTCGCTGCTTGTTTCCCTTTCCTGTTATGGTGAGGATACGCTCCTGTAAATCGATATCGCGCAGACGAAGGGATGCCGCCTCGCTCACACGCAGGCCGCATGCATACATCAGCTCAAACATGGCACGATCCCGCAGACCATCCGGTGTATCCAGCGCAAAGGAGGACAGAAAGGTATCCATTTCATCGTAAAACAGAAATTCCGGAATCCGCTTGGAGCGCTTCGGCGTCTTAAAATAAAGAAACGGATTTTGTGCAATTCCGACATATTCATTGAGATAGCGGTAAAAGGAACGCAGTGAGGAAAGCTTGCGGGCAATCGTGGAATTTTTCATTTCTCCGCTGACGCCGCTTTTTTCCCGCAGCGAGGCGATGTAATTCATAACCAGAATGCGGTCTGCATCCTGCAGCTCCTCAACACCCTCTGCCTGCAAAAAAGAGATAAACTCTCGAATATCTCTTTGATAGGCATCCCGTGTATGCACACTGCCGCTGTTGAGGGAATCCATATACTGCAGAAAGCGTGCAAGCAGCTCCTCCATTAGTCAAACTCCCCTTTGTATGTATCGATCACAGAAAGTGCCTGTCGTGCAAAGGCCTCCTTGCGCTCCTTTTTCTTTACCTTTTCCAAAAGACGCATGATGCCGAAATTGGCATTCATCGGCTGGAAATAACGCTCACTGGCATGTGTGATATAGTGTGCCATAGAGCCGATCACACACGTATCCGGCAGCTCGACACAGCGTTTTTCACGCATGAGATTAGCCATATTCAAGCCGGCAAGCAAGCCGCTGGCAGCACTTTCGACATAGCCCTCAACGCCGCACAACTGCCCGGCAAAAAACAAATCATCCCGCTCGATATGCTGGTAGGTGGCACGCAGCACCTTGGGTGCGCACAGATAGGAATTGCGGTGCATGACACCGTAACGCACGATGGATACCTTCTCCAGTCCCGAAATCATCGACAATAAACGCTTTTGTTCCCCCCACTTCAAATGGGTTTGAAAGCCAACAATATTGTACAGACTTGCCACGGCATTATCCTGACGAAGCTGAACCACCGCATATGGCAGAGTTCCATCCGGACGTTCTAAACCCACCGGCTTCATCGGGCCAAACAGCAATGTCTGCCGGCCGCGGCGTGCCATTTCTTCAAACGGCATACAGCCTTCAAAATAGGTTTCATCCTCAAAGTCATGCAGTTGGGCTGTTTCCGCATGAATCAGCTCCTCATAAAACGCATCGAATTCCTCTTTGCTCATCGGACAGTTGATATAAGCAGCCTCCCCCTTGTCATAGCGGGATTTGATATACGCCTTGGTAAAATCAATACTGTCCCTTTCAATGATTGGAGCCGCCGCATCATAGAAATGAAAATAGTCCGCATGCGTATACTCCTGAATCGCCTTGCTTAGCGCATCACTGGTCAGCGGCCCGCTGGCAATAATCACAGGCCCCTGGGGAATGTGAGTGACCTCTTCCCGTACGACTTCAACAAGAGGATGCTGCTGCAGCGTATCGCTCACCAGCCGCGAAAACGCCTGACGATCGACTGCCAGTGCACTTCCTGCCGGAACACGCGTCGCATCGGCACATGCCATGATGAGCGAATCCAGATGCCGCATTTCCTCCTTCAGGATACCGACAGCATTTTGCAGGGAATCCGAGCGCAGTGAATTGGAACACACCAGCTCCGCAAAGCCGTTCATGTGATGGGCTGGGGAGAATTTCTCAGGGGATGGTTTTTGCGGTCGCATTTCTATCAACCGCACCGGAATATTACGCTTCACCAGCTGCCAGGCTGCCTCACAGCCCGCCAGTCCGGCTCCTACAATGCTAACCCTCTCCATACTTATCCATTATCCTTTTCTTCATCAGCCGCTTCTTTCTTTACGGTTTTCTTCACTGCCTTTTTCACAACCTTCTTGGTTGTCTTTTTTGCGGTTTTCTTCTTTGCAGTGCTTCCATCCTCCTGCTCCGCCTTTTCCTTTTTCGGCTCTTTTTTAATATAGCGGCACTTCGGATAATTGCTGCAGCCCACAAAGGTCGTACCAAAACGGGATTTTCTTCTCACCAGCTCATGTCCGCACTCTGGACACAGCTCTCCGGTAGGCTCCGGTTCTTCTTTGGTTTTGTTGCTCTTGATATATTTACACTCCGGATAATTGCTGCAAGCCAGAAAGGAGCCGTAACGCCCTTTCTTTGTCACCATCTTACTTCCGCATTTCGGGCAGACCTCCTCTACAGCATTTTCATCCTCATCCTCTCCCTTGGTATAACGGCATTCCGGGAAGTTGATACAGGAAATAAATTTACCGAAACGTCCGATACGATATACGAGGTCGTTTCCGCAATCCGGACATTTGTCACCGGTACGCTCCAGCTCCTTCTTTTCCATATTTTCATAGGCATTTTGCAGCAGCGGTTCAAATTCATTGTAGAAGGTACGAACCTCCTCAATATTGTTTCGTTCACCTGCCGCAATCTCATCCAGATGATGCTCCATGTTAGCAGTATAGGATACGTTGATGATGCCGCTGAAAAATTCCTGCAGCTTGGTATCGGTCAATTCCCCCTGCTCGCTCGGTATGAACACCTTGGTCTTGCTGCCCTCACTTGGACGTTCCAAAGAAACATAGCCACGGGCCTGCAGTGTATCGATGATAATTGCATACGTGGAAGGACGGCCGATGCCCTTTTCCTCCAGATCCTTAATCAAACGCGCCTCACTGTAGCGTAACGGCGGCTCTGTAAAGTGCTGCTTTCCTTCCAGCTCAACATCCTTTAAGACTTCCTGCTCTTCCATCACCGGCAGCATTTCATCCTTGACAGTTTCATAATCACTGTAGATTTTCAAATATCCGTCAAAGGTCAGAATGGAACCGTTGGCACTGAACTCACAGCCATCGGATATGATCTGTACATTCACGACATTGCTTTTGCTTGGCGCCATCAGGGAAGCAAGCGTTCTGGCATAAATCAGCTTGTACAGCTTGTACTGATCATTTGTAAGATATTCCTTTACACGCTGTGGTGTATTCAAAATGCTGGTCGGACGGATTGCCTCATGCGCATCCTGTGCATTTTCACTGTTTTTCTGACGGGCACGTCCGCGATAGTCCTTCCCATAGGTATCCTCTATATAGCTTTCCGCATCCTTTACGAATTGCTCGCTCAGACGTGTGGAATCGGTACGCATATAGGAAATCAGACCCTCGCTGACGCCTCCTGCAAGAGGAAGTCCCTCATACAGCTTCTGTGCGATCTGCATCGTCTTTTTTGCCCCAAAGCCCAGCTTGGTGCTTGCCTCCTGCTGTAGCGTGGAGGTGATAAACGGCATCCTCGCCTCTTTCTTACGTACCTTCTTCTCGATGCTGCTGACTACAAACTCTTTGCAGCAGCGTTCGATAATTGCATTTACTTCTTCCTGCGTTTTCAATTCTGCTTTTTTGCCATCAATCTTATTTAACGAAGCACTGAACGTCTTGCCATCCTTTTCAATGTTGGCTGCCAGTGTCCAGTATTCTTCACTCTTAAACGCGCGTATCTCATTTTCACGTTCCACGATCAGGCGCAGTGCCACAGACTGCACGCGTCCTGCGGACTTGCTTTTTATTTTGCTCTGTAAAAGCTTGGACAGCTTGAAGCCGATAATACGATCCAGCATTCTTCTGGCTTCCTGAGACTTCACCAGATCCTGATCAATCGTACGCGGATGCTCAAAGGCCGCAATGACTGCGTTTTTTGTAATTTCATTGAAGATGATACGGTTTTCTTCTTCCATATTCAGATCCAGCACATTTGCCAGATGCCAGGCAATCGCCTCTCCCTCACGGTCGGGGTCACTTGCCAGATACACATGATCGCTTTTCTTTGCGAGATCCTTCAGCTCCTTAACGACTGCTCGTTTGTCGCTGCTGATCTTATAGGTCGGTTCAAAGTCATGATCGACATCGATGCCCAGACCGCCTTTTCCGCTTGTCGCAAGATCACGTATATGTCCTTTGGATGAAACAACATGATAGTCGCCACCCAGGTATTTTTCTATGGTTTTGGATTTGGAAGGGGATTCCACAATAACCAGATTTTTCATGTTATGCCTCCTAGCAATTAAATATACGTCTCCTATTATTCGCATAAATTTCCATTTTGTCAAACATTTTTTAAAAAATAAGCCGCACGTCCTCCTCATCCACAAGGATATTTGCCCCCTGGGATATCAATAGATTGCAGCCAACTCCTGCTTCATCCTGATAGGCATGCGGGACACAGTACACAGGAATATCCAGCTCTAAAGCCTCATTGACAGTAAGCAGAGAGCCGCTGCGCTTTCGTGCCTCCACAACGATGACAGCATCGCTCAGCGCCGCAATCAGACGGTTGCGCCAGGGGAAATGATACGCATAGGGTCGAGAGCCCTTCGGGTACTCACTGATCACGAGCTGCTTTTTTTTCATCACGGCGTAAAGCTGGGCATGCTCCCTTGGATACACCACATCCAGACCGCAGCCAATCACACCGACGGTTGCACGATCCAGCGCACTGCGATGCGCCTGTCCGTCGATTCCCTTCGCCAGTCCGGAAATAATGACGAAGCGTTCCTTTAAAATAGTTGTAATCTGTGCACAGTTGCGCAAGCCTGCAGCACTTGCCTCACGGCTTCCCACGATACCGCAGCCCGCTTTGTTCAGCAGTCCGATATCCCCCTCATAAAACAGTATCCATGGCGGACAGGCAAGTCTGCGCAGCTTCTGTGGATACTCCGCATCCGCAATCGTCACATAGCTTCCCGCATAGGGCAGACACTCCCATGCCTCCTGCCTGTTCAAGGCCTGTTTCATTTTGTTCCAGTCGCCGTTATAACGAACGGCATAGCATAATAGCTGTTCTCTCATAATATCACCTCATATGTATATACGAAATGAACTGGGAAAACTCCTAAAAAAAACAGGAAATTTTCCTGTTTTTTATAAAATCCTCTATGATGGAATATGTTATTTTCCTTTTTTCGGGTTTATAACCTCATCCAGTGCATCTTTCGCTGCATCATCCACCAGAATCTCTCTGGCACTTGTCAGGAAGGAGGCCATATTCTGCATTTCGCTTGGTACTACAATCTTTGTAGCTCTGCCATCTGCCATTTTCTCATAGGTTTCCAGACTCTTCAAGCTCAGATATTCCTTCGTTGGATTGGCATCCTTAATCATTTCAATACCACGGGCCTGTGCTTCATAAATACGCTCCATAGCACGCGCCTGCCCTTCTGCTTCCGCAATCATCGCTTCCTTCTTTGCGTTAGCACGAAGAACCATCGCCTCTTTTTCACCCTCAGCAGTCAGGATGTTGCTTCGTTTTTCACCCTCTGCACGCAGGATGGATTCACGGCGTTCACGCTCTGCACGCATCTGCTTTTCCATGGCTTCCTGGATATCGCGTGGCGGAATGATGTTTTTCACCTCTACACGGTTTACCTTAATACCCCATGGATCTGTTGCCTCATCCAGAATCGCACGCATCTTCGTATTGATAATATCACGGGAGGTCAGCGTTTCATCCAGCTCCAGATCTCCGATAATATTACGCAGTGTGGTAGCTGTCAGATTTTCAATCGCCGTGATCGGTCCGACAACTCCATACGTATACAGCTTTGGATCGGTTATCTGAAAATACACAACCGTGTCAATCTGCATTGTTACATTATCCTTGGTGATAACCGGCTGCGGGGCAAAATCCTTCACAACCTCTTTCAGTGTTACCTTATTGGAAACACGATCCACAAACGGAACCAGAATATGAATTCCGGTATTCCATGTCGTATGATAGGCACCCAGCCGCTCTACAACATATGCCTTTGCCTGCGGCACGATACGGATGAGGTAGGCAAACAGCCCGACCAGAATCAGTACAACAACTACAAGCAGTATAATCTGAAATACACTCATCATCATTACCTTCTTTCTTTTTCTATCTTTCGCTTACTCTTTTTACAAGCAGCTTGGCGCCTTCAATAGCGACAACCTTGACCTTTGCGCCTTCCTGTATGGTTTCATCCTCCACCGGAACCGCATGCCACATCGTGCCATTGACCTTTACCTCGCCCCATTCATCCTTCGTCACAGCCTTGGTTACCTGTGCAATTTCACCGATGAAACGATCGGCGTTGGTAGGTATCGTATTACCTCTGAGATAACGTGAGGCGATTGGACGCACAATCAGCATACTGACAAGTGATACAACAACAAAGCATACGATCTGCACCCATAGCGGAAGATTGATCAAAGCTGTCAGGGCTCCAATCACACCACCCACGGCAAACCATATGGAAATCAATGCAGTAGGTGTCAGCAGCTCTACAAGAACCGCACCTACGCAAATGGCAATCCAGATCAGTACCATAGTCCATTCACCCCTTATCTGCAGCCAGTTCGTGGAGATCTGCAATCAGCATATTCTCCTTGTCATCATAAGCCGCGTTGATTTTCAGCCCGTTGATGGGCTGCTGGATCATTCCGGAAATCTCCTCGATGATCATTTTATTGCTAATTCTGGCATACCCTTTTCCAACAGACACCTTATGCAGCTGATCCATAGACACCAGATGAAGATCGATTTCCCGCTTCGACACGGGACGGATTCCCAATTTGAGATGATCCTTATCCAGTCCGATCATGGCCCAGCGCACATCCTCAAAATAAGAGGCAGCACTGCTGTTCAAGGTAATGTTATTTGGATACAGCGTCAATACAAGCGTATATACATTGCCCTTTACCCACGTAAACATCCTGCCACCGCCTTTCCTGTTCCTTATCCATAGTATAGTACGGTTTTTCTTATTTTGCAATATAATTTTATACAATTCTTATTTTTCTTATTATTTTAACAAAGTTTTAAAAAAAGCAGTCTTCACTGCTTAAATATCCAGCACCAGCTGCCGCATCGCTGCCACCGGGCCATAGCTTTCACGGTACAAGCCCTTAACCACACCATACGTATGCAGCGCCTCGATATGCGCCTTTGTCGGATACCCCTTATGCCGGGCAAAGCCGTATTGGGGATACTGCTTATCATAGGCCTCCATGATGCAGTCCCTTGTCACCTTGGCCAGAATGCTGGCCGCCGCAATACTGACGCTTTTCTGATCCCCCTTGACAAGTGAAATCACATCCTTTGTATTGCCAGGCAGCGGCATGGCATCGGTTAATACCCCATCTGCCATGGAAAACTGCTCACTCAGCGTTTGCATCGCATTCTGCGTGGCACGGTAAATATTCAACTCATCTATGATGGCCGGCTCAATGATGGCGATATGGTATTCCTGTGCCTGATGAATCACATCCTGAAAAAGAGCTCTTCGTTTCTTATCACTCAGCTTCTTGGAGTCGTAGATTTCCTCATGGAAATAGCCGGGTGGAAAGGCAACTGCCGCAACGACCAACGGCCCGGCAATAGGCCCTCTGCCCGCTTCATCGATTCCGACGATACACGTTTTTCCCTGCTGCCACCAGGCCTGCTCATACTCATTCGCTGTCTGCATCCGGCATCTCCCATGTAATCGCGCCGAGCTTATCATCCCGCAATTCCCGCAGGAAGGTTTCAATCGTCCGCTTCTCATCCATTTCATCCTTACGCATAAAGCCGCGCTTTCTCGCAATCCGCTCCAGCATTTCGTATGGATCATCACAAACTGCAAGCTCATAGCGTTTCTGCAATGCGTCCGGATGCTGTGCAATCAAATACCGCATCGCCCATGCCGCAATCTCCTCCAGCGGCAGGATTTCATCCCGTATCGCTCCAGTGATTGCCAGCAGCACACCAACAGTTTCATCCTCGAACTTCGGCCACAGGACACCCGGAGTATCCAGCAGCTCCAGATTTTGATTCACCTTTGACCACTGCAGGGCTCTGGTTACGCCCGGGCGATCTCCCGTCACTGCCACCTTCTTTTTGGAAATCCGGTTGATAAAGGTGGATTTCCCAACATTCGGCACTCCGACAACCATGGCACGAATGGCGCGCGGACGAATGCCTCTGCGCTTCATACGCTCAATCTTCGCCTGCATAAGCAGCTGGCTTTGTTCAACAATTTTCGGTATGATGTTTTCTTTCAGTATATCCAGAGCCACCACCCGTGTAGTTTCATTACGCAGCTGTTTGCACCACAATGCCGTTGCCGCTGCATCTGCCTTATCCTTTTTCGACAGCACGATCAGCCTCGGCTTGTTTTGGCAGAGCTCTTCAATCATCGGGTTTTTGCTGGCGTTGGGAATCCGGGCATCCCGCAGCTCAATCACCATATCCACCATGCTCAGCTTTTCCTGCATTTCCCGCTTCGCCTTGGTCATATGACCGGGAAACCACTGAATGCGTATTTTATCATCCGCCATTGCCTACATACCTCGCTTTCGAAAACGGCTTATACACGAATACACCTCTGGCAATGATCTGTTCCCGTTTAAACGGCCCGACAGCTTCATTTCTCGAATCCAGTGATTCATTGCGATTATCGCCAACTAACAGATATTCATCCCTGCCCAGCTTTTCCGATGTATAATCCTGTGTAAAATAATTTGTATTTGTCCTGCTTTTTACCTGCTCTACATAGCTTTTATCCAGAAACGGCTCCGCTACCTTATTACCATCGACATACAGCACACCCTCACGGTAGCTGATCGTCTCTCCCGGTAAGCCGATGACGCGCTTGACCCACAGATCATCACTTCGATACTCTCTGGCCACCACCACATCAAAGCGTTTGATATCACCGACATAATTGGCTGCCATATTGATTATGACCGATTCCCCTTCCTGCAGGGTCGGATACATGGAGGTTCCCTTTACCTCCTCCTTGCGCGCCACAAAGACTAGAATGACGACGGCCGCTACCACGGTAATCAGAATCAACCGGAGAAAGTCAAGGATGGTATAAACGATATCCAGCCTGCTTCTGGTTCTTTTACGTTTGTTCATATATTATTCCGCCACTCTCATTTTCGTAAACGGCAGTACGATAAAAAAGTCCACTGCCTTAATATCGCTTCGCTGAAAGGGGCCCATGACACGGGAATCCTTGCTTGCATAGCGATTATCACCCATCAGAAAATATTCGTCATCACCCAACTGCACTTCATCAAAATCATCTGTGAATTTATAATTTTCCGTCAGCCGGATGCTTTCAGCATAATCATTTTCCAGATAGGGCTCCTTCAATGCATTATCATTGATATAAATCGTATCTCCACTGGCACGGATTCGTTCCCCCGGCAGACCGATGACACGCTTGATCCAATACGTATGCGTTTTTTCTTTCTCATATACAATCACGATATCTCCACGCTTGATCTCCTGAAAATGACCGGAAAACGCATTGCCAAATCCAAATTCACCAGTCTTCAGCGTAGGATACATGCTGCCTCCCTGCACGCGCATGGGCCGTACAAGATAATTGGCTGTCAGATATACGAGAATGAAACAGACAAGAAATATTTTCAGCAGAGAAAACAGATTGGAAAAAATCACACCTGACAGTGATTCTTTTTCGTCCGCTCTGTGTCTGTCCTTCTCCAGCTTCCGCATCGTATACCCTCCAGCCTAAAAATAAAAAGTCGAGCAAGACCCGACTTTTTTCCAGCTTAACGAACTTCTTTGATACGAGAAGCCTTACCAGAACGTCCGCGTAAGTAGAATAATTTATTTCTTCTAACCTTACCGTTACGTACAACTTCGATTTTTTCAACAATTGGAGAATGAATCGGGAATGTTCTTTCCACACCGATCTGGTTTGAGATTTTACGAACAGTGAAAACTTCGTTGATTCCTCCACCCTGCTTTGCGATAACCAATCCCTCGAATACCTGGATACGGGATTTGTCACCCTCTTTGATCTTAACGTGTACACGAACGGTACTTCCGGATTTAAAGAATGGAACATCTTTCTTCAATTGTGATTTTGTTACTTCATTTACTAACTGCATGTTCATAATCATGGCGCTCCTTTTCTATTCATATAACGTAGAGGCTCTTGAATCATACTGTTCAGCGGAACCGCGTGCCATAAAGGCTTATATATGATATCACAGATCAGGGATATTTGTAAATACTTTTTCATCCATTTTTTTACAGTAATAAAGAAGAAGTCGTTTTTTGAAAGGTCGGGCCCTTTCTGTTATTATCATACCATTTTCATCAACTAAAAAAAAGAAGAATGCCGAATTTTACAAAGAAAATCCCGACACTTCTTCCGCTTTCCTATTAACCGTTCTTTTGTGTTTCCAAATAGGCGAGCATTTGCGAAATATCCTCTTCAATCATCGTCCGCTTACTGCGTTCGATCTGCAGGTTTCTGCCCGTCATGATATAGGAAGGAAACAGGCGGATTTCCCCATCCATCCAGATGCTTTTTCGCAGCTTGTAGGTGGAGCCGGCAGGAATGCGTGCCGTATGATTGCGCTTTGCTATCATTGTATGCAGACGTATGGCAACATCCCCCATCAGCATGATTACACGCAGCTTTTTAAACAGCTTCAGCTCCTCCTCCAAAACAACAGAGCTGTCCTGCAGCTGCAAGCTGGTAAAGCCTGTATCCGGCTTTGGCAGCTTGCAGGCATTGGTGATATAAATGCCCTGTTCAAGCAGCTGGACAGGGGTAGTACCAGGAAACAGCAGTGACAATGCAACAGCATATTCCCCATCCATGTCACCATAGAAATTGTCCGTTACCCCATGTGGGGCACATTCATTGATCATGACCACCTGAATGCTGTCCGGATTCACCTCAACTGTGTCCATATACAGGGATGTATGACAGTGCTGCTCCAGATATGCTTTTATATGCATGGTATATCTCTCCTTTTTGAAAACAGCATACCACACCATTTGGACACCGTATTGTCATATTACAGCTTACAATGCGATTTCACTGCCTGTATGATCCATGTATACGATTGGTCTTATCATAAACAGGTGCAGCATTTGTATCCGGCTGCTTCCCATAAGCGCTATATCCGCTTATTCCATACTGATTTAATGGAACAGAAATTTGGTATATAACAGCTGCGAATTCACACGATGATGTCCTTATTTCACACGCAAAAAGCATCCTCATAAAAGCCCAGTAGGACTTTCCATATTTATTTATCCTGTCCGCTTTTTTCCAGTCTGATTTCCTCCATAAGCTTTACTTCCTCTTTTGTATATACACGATTTTCCAGCAGATCCGGACGCTTTTCCATCGTGCGCTTTAATGATTCCTTCAGCCGCCATTTACGAATGTTCGCATGATGTCCGCTCAGGAGTACATCCGGCACTCTCATGCCTTCGTATTCAATCGGCCGTGTATACTGCGGATATTCCAGCAAACCGTTTTCAAAGGAATCATCACTATGACTTTCTTCCTTAATCACATGATCCAGCAATCGTATGACGGCATCAGAAATAACCAGAGCAGCACCTTCCCCTCCTGTCAGCACAAAATCCCCGAGGGATACCTCCATATCCACAAAGGAACGGATTCTCTCATCGAAGCCCTCATAATGCCCGCAAAGAATAATCAGATGCTTGATTTCAGAAGCGAATTGGTGAGCGAGCTGCTGATCAAAGCGTTTTCCCTGCGGTGTCATCATGATAACAAAGGAATCCTCACTGCGCACAGTTTTCAGACAGTCCACGATTGGCTGACACGATAAAACCATCCCCTGCCCGCCACCGCATGGTGTATCATCCACATGATTATGTTTATCTGTAGTAAAGGAACGAAAATCAACCGTTTCAAAATCCACCAGCTGCTGTTCCAGTGCACGCTTAATAATAGATGTTGTGCGAAAGCTGTCAAAATATTCAGGAAACAGTGTCAGCACTGTTATTTTCATAGCAGTCCCTCCAACAGCTCCACCTTCATCACCTTGGCCTTACGGTCAAATTCCTTTACAAAGGCTCTGACAAAGGGAATCAGGATATCCTTATCCGCAGTCTTTACACGCAGCACTGCATTTGCCCCGGTTTCAATGATTTCCGTAACAGTGCCCAGGAGTGTTCCATCCATCGTATATACAGCAGCATCCTGCAGCTCATAATAGTATGCCTCATATGCATCCAGCTCCTGCAGCTCGTCCTCCCGAATTGTCAGCATACTGCCCTTCCAGGCTTCTACCTGATTGATATCGTCATAGCCCTCAAACTTCACAATCAGCTGTCCCTTGCTTTCCCGAACGCCCGCGACGCATAAATCCAGTTCACCTGTTGGCAGCTGCAGATGCACAGTTGCCCCCTTGTGAAAACGCAGCTGGGGGAAATCCGTTAAAACCTTGATTTTTACTTCACCACGCAGACCGTGTGTATTAACAAGCATACCGATATTGATATTTTTCATATAGCGTACCTCCAAAAAAAGGATGCGAAAGGCATCCTAATATGATTCAAACTTGATGGTAACTCTCTTATCTTCTTTTCTTGATGCTACAGACATCATCTGACGAATAGAAGAAGCCATCATTCCGCGACGACCGATCAGGCGGGCAACATCATCACTGTTTGCATACACATACAGCAGAATTTCGTTATCCTCCAGTGTCGGCATCATTTTGACAGAAACATTGGTCTTATCTTCAACCATCGGTGTTACAAGATCCAACAATACTTTTTCGTAATCGATCATACTCTTTTACTTAGCGTTTTTTTCTTCGTGCAGACGTTTCATGATTCCTTCTTTAGAAAGAATGTTGCGAACAGTATCAGAAGGCTGTGCTCCTTCCTTCAGCCACTTAGTAGCCAGTTCTTCGTTCAGCACGACACTTGCAGGATTTGTTGTTGGGTTATAGGTACCGATAATCTCGATAAAACGTCCATCTCTAGGTGCACGGGAATCCGCAGCGACAATTCTGTAGAAAGGCTTTCTCTTGGAGCCCATTCTCTTTAATCTTAATTTTACAGCCATATAATTTCCTCCTATTGGTTATTTTCTTTTTCATTACCTTGATAAGTATATCACAGTTTTTCCACCTGTCAAGGTTTTTTACTTTACACCCTGCGATTTTTTTGCGCCCCAGTATTTTTCTGTAATCCCTTATACAGAAAATCCAGTATGCTTCCAACATCCGTTGATATTGAAACGGATACTCACCCTTTCATTCCTGTCGTTATTTCATTTACGAACGTAATTTTCATATTTGCTTTTCCAGCAGGAAGATGCTCTGTCCGCAATCCAGCAAGAAGCCGGCACGCAGCAGGTTTTCCCGAATCGCAAAATTATGAACATCAATATCCCCAATCAGCTTATGAATATTATGACGCCATGCCATATCCATCGCTTTTTTCAGCAGAACTGTCCCATACTGCCTGCCCTGTACATCCGGATGAACACCGATATATCCGATACCGCCTACTTCATCCAGCAATCTGGTTACGCTGATAAAGCCTGCCGCCTTTCCCGCAATCAGCAGCACCTGAAACAGTGCATCACTTTCTGCATCCTCCAGCAGCTCCTCTGCCTGCTGCTCCACTGCCGGATACAGCCCCAGCAATTTCTGTTCTCTTTGCAGATTGGCGTCCAGCGTTGTCGCACTCGCTTTTGCCATCAGCTCCAGCAAGTCCCTGTGCGCAAGCTGCTTTGCCGGTATAAAGCGATATGCTTGTGCTTGTTCCCTTGTTTTTACGGTATAGCTCTCCCGTTTAAACTCCAATGGAAACCATCGTTTTAAAGCATGATAGACAAGTGCATGATGCTGCTTATCGGTATACAGATCAACTCTCCACTCCCTGCTGCGATCCAGACGATCGACAATATCCTTCACAAAGGCATCCGCTTCCTTTTGCGACATCGCCTCCAGTGTTAGATGAGCGATATAGGATCTTTCGGTATCAATAACAGCTCTGGCTATCACCTGTTCATCATGAAGCATCACATAGCACTGCTTCAGTGACAGCATCTGATTTTTTAAATCTCTTTGCAGCGAGCGGTTTTGTTCCTCGCTGCTGGCAGCCATGGAGCACATGGAGGCTGCATACTTCTCTTTACAAATTTCTGTTTTCATGTTGTTTCGTCCTTTCCTTATATTGCTACTGTAAATCTGTGTTATCGGGAAAGAAAAAGGCATCCCAAGGGATGCCCAGAACATGCACTAGTTATAAACCAGGCAGTCTGTATCCTTCCTCAGTACGTAATTTTGAACTGTTTTCATACAGACCACCTGCCTTTCTTATGTTATCGTATACCCTTTGGATACGACATAAATATACCATATAATTCTCAATTTTTAAAGCTATTTTTGAAATTCAACCAGATATTGTTGATTGATTGATAAGGTATGCTCATCCAGCGGATATGCAAAGAGTATGCCTGCACCATCCAGCCTTGCACTATCCAGATGTACCCAACGCTTTTGAGAAACAACGTAAATATCCAAAGTATCGGAGGTATTGCTTTCGCTGATATAGAAGCCGTTATACGGCTGAAGGCCCATATCCTTTGCCTGTACATGTTCAGGCAGTGCCACCGTACTCCTTTTCCCGTTCGCTACATCCAGCAGCTCCACTTTTTTATCTGTTATACGGTATAAAAGACTGCCTGTAAAAGGTGTAGCACAGGAATATTCCCGATATGTTGTCCAGGTATCCGTTCGATAGTCATAAACAAGTGGATAACTATCAAATACTGCTTCCTCAACCGCATAGCTTTGCGTTGTCAGGATGCGGCTGTCACCAGCCATAAATAATTCATTACCAAGCAGATATCCCGGCAGTCTTTCTGCATCCATGTACCGCCGTTGGTTCGTATCGGTATCCAGCAGTACCCATTGGCATTCCTGCTTATCCTTTGCCCATCCCTGCTGTAATGCATAGGTACGATACAGCAAAAAACGCCCGGATGCACTGTTATGCACATCATACGCATAGGCATGCACCCGTTCAGCATGCACGGCAGATGAATAGGACAAATCTCCAATGGACTGTACTTCCTCCGTTTTCAAATCCACCAGATACGCATTCCGGAAATTCTCCTGTTCATATTCAATCACCAGCTTACCGTTTTTCAGTACCTTGACAGAGGGACTCGGCATTCCATCCGCTTCCCTGCCCCGCAGATAGAGCGGCAACACCTGCTGATCAAGAACGACATAAAACAGCTTGACAGAGACACTCCCTGCTTCTGTCTTTAGGCGCAGGGCTTTGCTTTTCCGCGGCAGCTTCCTGGCAATTATGTGTCCCTTTTCATATATTGTAAATGTATCTGTTTGATAAACCTGTTCCTCCTTCTGCTTCACATAATACCGGTAATCTGCATCCAGATATGTGATGTCCCCGAGGTTTTGAACACGTATGGGATCTTCCTGTACCTGAACCTGTTCACCATTTGAAAATAAGGAGGTCAGCCAGTCACGCACGGTATCACTGCATGCAGCTGCCGTCGCAAAAGAGAGCATTGCAAATAGCAGCAGGGCAGCCAGCTTCCACATGAGCGCAGCTTTTTTTCGTTTACTGACCTTGGTCTCCTGCAGCAGTTGCTTGATCCAAGCATCCGGACAATGGATATCGTCGAAGCCTCTGAATTTTTTATTCTCCATACTGTTCACCTCCCAGCAGCTGGCGAAGCTCTTCCCTGCCGCGTCTCATCCAGGACTTCACCGTATTTTCCCGCACCTTCATACATACACTGATTTCCCGTATGGAAAAGCCTTCATAATAATACAGAAACAGCGCGTTGCGATGGTTTGCGGGAAGCTCCATCAGCTCGTACAGCTCGTTTCGTTCCACAGGATTCTCCACCTGGCAAAATGCTTCATCCAGACGTGTCCGATGCCGTCTCCAGAATTTTCGCTGTTCATCAATGCAGGTATGTATCGTGGTCTGAATCAGCCACGCCTTGATATGCTGCGCATCCCGAAATTCCATCTTCTGCGTGTACAGCTTTAAAAAGA
>ENA-OWPN01001363-OWPN01001363.1-human-gut-metagenome-genome-assembly--contig:-NODE-1363-length-22676-cov-5.996657_pt1 | contig 22676 bp, 21 predicted proteins | sample MGYA00248266_ERZ651850 | MGnify/ENA primary metagenome ERZ651850 (study PRJEB26924, sample SAMEA4378296) | human gut metagenome | biome: human gut; feature: human-associated habitat; material: faeces... | reverse complement strand
TGGTCAGCATGAGAAGGTGTTTTTATTATGCAGATATTATTTATTATTCTTCGTCGTCATCGAGGGCCAGCTCATCCGGCGTCGTGCAGAACGTAATGTCCGGATTGCGCTCGCAAATCCAGTTGGTCTGCCATTCGTTGGCGATGAGCAGTACCAATCGCTGCTTGTGGTCCTTGACCAGCATGGCGCTGTCGACGTTTTTCAGTTCCCTGTATTCGTGGCCGTTCAGCTGGAGCCAGCGGGCGACCGTAAAGGGCAGCATGTTCATTTCCAAGTCTACGCCGTATTCATGCTTGAGGCGGTATTCCAGCACTTCAAACTGCAGCTTTCCGACGGCGCCGACGATGTAGCTTTCCATGGAGCCGAGATTTTCATAAATCTGGACGGCCCCTTCCTGGGCCAGCTGGGTCATGCCCTTAAGGAATTGCTTGCGTTTCATCGAGTCCTTAGCACGGATGCGGGCGAACAGTTCCGGCGGGAAGGTCGGGAAATCCTTGAAGGTGACCTTTTTCTTTCCGGCATAGAGGGTGTCGCCGACGCCCATGGTGCCGTTGTCGAATACGCCGATGATATCGCCGGGGTAGGCGTCGTCGATGATCGTTCGCTCCGTCGCCAGGAACTGCTGGGGCTGCATGAGGCGCAGCGTTTTGCCCGACTGGCGGTGCGTGACGGACATGCCTTTTTCAAATTTGCCCGAGCAGATGCGCATGAAAACGACCCGGTCGTGGTGCTGGGGATTCATGTTGGCCTGGATCTTGAAGACGAAGGACGTAAACTGCTCCGATTCGGGGTCGACTACGCCTTCCAGGCACTTGCGGGGCTGGGGCTTGGGGGCCATTTCCAGGAATTTTTCCAGGAAGGGCTTGACGCCGAAATTGGTCATGGCCGAGCCGAAGAACATAGGCGTCAGCTGGCCATTTTTTACTTTTTCCATGTCGAAGCTGTCGCCGGCTGCGTCGAGAAGCTCGATGTCGTCTATCAGAGCTTGATGAATTTCTTCATCCAGAAGTTCTTTGAAAATAGGGTCGTCAGCGGCGCCTTTGGTTGAAGCTAGCTTGCGCTGGCCGTGAGACGTATCTTTTTCAAACAGCTCGATGGAGGCCGATTCCCGATCGTAAATGCCTTCGTAGTTGCCGTTGATGCCGATAGGCCAGTTCATGGGGTAGGCGTGGATGCCGAGGATGTTTTCGATTTCGTCCATCAGGTCGAAGGGATTTCGTCCGAAATGGTCGATTTTATTGACAAAGGTAAAAATAGGGATGCCTCTGTCCTTACAGACGCGGAACAGCTTTTTCGTCTGCGCTTCGACGCCCTTTGCCACGTCGATGAGCATGACGGCGCTGTCAGCTGCCATAAGGGTACGGTACGTGTCTTCGCTGAAGTCCTGATGGCCCGGCGTGTCGAGTATGTTGATATGATGACCTTCGTAATCAAACTGCAGAACCGAGCTGGTAACGGAAATGCCGCGCTGCTTTTCGATTTCCATCCAGTCGGACACGGCGTGTTTAGCCGTTTTTCTTGCTTTGACCGACCCGGCTAAATGAATCGCGCCTCCGTACAGTAAAAGTTTTTCCGTAAGCGTCGTCTTGCCAGCGTCAGGATGGGAGATGATGGCAAAGGTACGGCGATTATTTACTTCATCAACTAAAGACATATTCCACCTCATTTATACAATAAACCTAACATACAACTGGTAATAATTATATAAGTTTTTTACCGGCGGTGCAAGAGGCGGCTTTCGTTTGCGGCCGCCGGCTGATACGGGAGGGGGAGGCATATGAAACAGGCGCTAAAAGGGCAATTATTTTGTAAAAAAATGATGAAAAATAATGAAGAATTTAGTATAATAGAAACTATATAAAGTACTATTGGAGTGGATTGTAAGGGAAGAAGGCGAATCTGCGCTGTACTAAAACAGGTAAACCGTAAGACAAGAATTACATCAAAGTAAAAGGGGATTCAACGTGATCATTACAAGAGAAACTGATTATGCTGTAAGAATTTTACGTTCTTTAATTAACCTGCGGCTGAAAAACATCCGGGAAATCAGCGATGAACAGCTCATACCGCGGCAGTTTGCATATAAAATTTCCAAGAAAATGGAACGGGCCGGATACATCGAAATTATCCGCGGAGCCCAGGGCGGCTGCCGGCTGGTAAAGAATCTGCATGATATTACGTTGATGGATTTGATTCAGGTCATGGACAGGGAAAATATGCTCAGCAACTGCCTGGACGAGGGGTTTGTGTGTCCGTACCGTGAACGCAACGGCGGCGACTGCGGCCTTCATACGTCTTTTGGACAGCTTCAGGAACAGCTGACAGCGTATTTTTCCGGCGTCAATTTGTACGACCTCGTCAGCGGTACGTGTCAGAATCAGAAATTGAAATAAACCGGCAATCGTCGGTTTATTTTCTCCAATTTAATTCGATTAATATAATCCAATACATAGCTTTCGCGGCGGCGTATATGGATTTTACATAAGAGGAGCAAGTTTTCGCCTTGCTCTTTTTTGCGTTTTTAGTGTAATATAATATATACAGTATTGTAATATAGTAATGCCTAGATATTGAAATGGAGAGTGTACTATGAAATTAAAGAAAATTGCTGTCGTATGTTTGGCCGGACTGGTCATTGCCGCGGCCGCGCCTGTCGTTTCGACGCCGGTCTTTGCCGCCCGCGGCGGCGTGCGCGTGTCGGCTCCCAAAGCCTTGCCGTCGGGATCGAAGGGGACCGTCCGAAACAACACGACGAACAGAGCGACGAATAATCAGACCAATCAACAGACTCGCCAAAACGCGCAGCAGGCCAATGCCCGCACGAATACGCAGACCCGGACGAACCAATCGTCGGGCTGGGGCAGCGCCATGCGCAATATCGGCCTCTTGGCCGGCGGCATGTTTTTAGGCAGTATGCTGAGCAGCCTGTTCGGCTGGGGGAACATGGGCTTTATGGCCGACATCCTCGGCGTCATGTTCAATATCATCCTGCTGCTGGTCATCGTATCCCTTATTTCTCACTTGTGGCGCAAGTTCAGAGGCAAAAAAAATACTTCTGATGACGACGCCTACCGCCGCGGCTATGAAGCGGCCATGCGGGAAGAACGATTCCGCCATAAGGGCATGACCATCGACGTAAAACCTATTGACGACGACAAGGAGGACCGCCGCCGGTAAGTGGGGCCGCCAGGAGGAGATGGATTTCTGCTTGCCCTTTTTGTACTTTTATGCTATGATAATTGGCATGAAGTACGGCGATGCAGGAGAGGAAGTAAGCACGATGCCAGCGAGATAAGGACGGTGTGAGCTTATCGTTTGGTGCTGAAGGCGCTCCGAAGGCCGCGGCAGGAAGTCACCGCTAGGTGATGCGTATGGCCGGCAAATGAAGCGGGTCTTTCGACCAACCAGGGTGGAACCGCGGGTAATGGATACTCGTCCCTGTAACATTTCACGATGTTACAGGGACTTTTTGTATTATTAGGAGGGAAAACGAATGAATTTTCAGGATATGATTTCTGCTTTGAAAGAATTTTGGTCCTCCCAAGGCTGCATCATTTATGAACCCTATGATGTAGAAAAAGGGGCAGGCACCATGAATCCGGCTACATTTCTGCGGACGCTCGGTCCCGAACCGTGGCACGTCGCTTACGTAGAACCGTCCCGCCGTCCTGCCGACGGCCGCTACGGCGACAACCCGAACCGCTTGTACCAGCATCATCAGTTCCAGGTCATCTGCAAGCCTTCGCCGGATAACATTCAGGAGCTGTATTTAAAGAGCTTGGAAACCTTGGGCATCAACCCGAAGGAACACGATATCCGTTTTGTTGAAGACAACTGGGAATCGCCGACCTTAGGCGCCTGGGGTCTCGGCTGGGAAGTCTGGCTCGACGGCATGGAAATCACGCAGTTTACATACTTCCAGCAGGTAGGCGGCATCGACGTCGCTCCTGTCTCGTCGGAAATTACATACGGCATGGAACGCCTGGCCATGTACATTCAGGGCGTAGAAAACGTCTACGATTTGAAGTGGAACGACGACGTAACGTACGGCGATATTTTCCATCAGAACGAAGTGGAACAGTCGACGTATTCCTTTGAATTGAGCGACTCCGATTTGCTGTTCCACCTCTTCGACCAGTATGAAAAAGAAGCGATGCGGGTCATCAAGGCCGGTTTCGTCATCCCGGCCTACGACTACGTGCTGAAATGTTCCCATACGTTTAACCTGCTCGACGCCCGCGGCGCTATCAGCGTCAGCGAACGGGCCGCCTTCATCGGCCGGGTCCGCAACATGGCCCGGGCCTGCGCCAAGGCCTATTTGGAACAGCGGGAAAAACTGGGCTTCCCCATGTTGAAAAAGGAGGAAAACTAAATGAGCAAAGACGTATTACTTGAAATCGGCACCGAAGAAATCCCGGCTCATTATATGCCGAGCGTCCTCTCGCAGGTACAGCAGCTGGCTGCTGATAAATTGAATAAAGCGAACATCGCCTATGAAACTATCCGCGCCGTCGGAACGCCGCGCCGCGTAGCCCTCCTCGTCAAGGGCGTCGCGGAAAAGCAGGCCGATATTTCGTCTAAGAACAAAGGGCCGTCCGTCAAAATCGCTTACGACAGCGACGGCAATCCGACGAAGGCCGCCATGGGCTTTGCCCGGGGCCAGAAAATCGCCGTAGAAGACCTGGTCGTAGAAGACGGCTACGTCTACGCCAACGTTACCAGCATCGGCGCGGAAACGGCGGGCCTCTTGCCCGATATTTTGACCGGCATTATTACGGGATTGGGCTTCCCCAAGAGCATGCACTGGGGCTCTCTGGATTTCCATTTTGTCCGCCCGATCCGCTGGATTGTGGCCCTCTTCGGCGACGACGTCGTTCCCTTTGAATTAGCCGGCGTCAAATCCGGCCGGATAAGCCGCGGCCACCGCTTCCTCGGCACAGGCGATTTCGAAATTCCTTCTATGGCCGCCTATGAACGCACGGCGAAGGAACATTTCATCATCGTCGACCCGGAAGAACGAAAAGAACTGATCTTAGCAGGGCTGCAGAAGCTGGCCGATGAAAAAGGCGGCACGATCATCATGGACGACGACCTGCTGGAAGAAGTCATTTTCCTCGTCGAATACCCGACGGCCTTGTGCGGCGAATTTGACGAAGACTACCTGAAGCTGCCCGAAGCGGCGATCATCACGCCGATGAAGGATCATCAGCGGTATTTCCCCATGCGCGACAAGGACGGCAAGCTCATGAACTTGTTCCTGACGGTCCGCAACGGCGACGACTACCATCTGGAAACGGTGCAGCACGGCAACGAACGGGTGCTCCGGGCCCGCCTCGACGACGCCAAGTTCTTCTTTGAAGAAGACAAGAAGCACAAGCTCGTTGATTACGTGGAAAAATTGAAGAAAATCGTCTTCCAGGACGGCCTCGGCACGCTGTATGATAAGGCTCTGCGCCTGGAACAGATTACGGTGTTCCTCAATCAGAAATTAGACCTCGGCTTGTCTGACGAAGCCTTGAAGCGGGCGTCCCTGCTGGCTAAGGCTGACCTGGCTACGCAGATGGTCATGGAATTTACGGAACTGCAGGGAGTCATGGGCAAGGAATACGCCATGATCGACGGCGAAGGGGAAGACGTTGCCGAAGCCCTTACGGAACAGTACCAGCCCCGCTTTGCCGGTGACGAACTGCCGCAGACTGATATGGGCAAGGTTCTCGGCTTGGCCGATAAATTCGATACCATTACGGGCATGTTCAGCAGGGGCTTTATCCCGACGGGCTCCCAGGACCCCTTCGCGCTGCGCCGTCAGACCATCGGCGTCCTGAACATCCTCATGGATGCCGGCTGGAATCTGAACTGCCACGAAGTATTCGCCTTCGTCCTCGACCTTCTCCAGGTGGATAAGGACAAACAGATGGAAGTCATGGGCCAGCTCAACGATTATTTCGTCCTGCGCCTGAAAAACATCTTCCAGGACAAGGGCATGGATTACCATATCATCGACTGCGTTCTCAGCGACGATACGCTCAACGCCGCCAAGGCGGCACGCCGCGCCCAGGCCCTCATCGACGCCGACCTCATGGGCAAGACGGAGCTGCTCCAGGCCTTTACCCGCGTAGGCAACATGATCAAGGATGCAGAAGACACGACTGTCGACGCCGCCTTGTTTGAAACGGACGAAGAAAAGGCTCTGTACGCTGCCTGCCAGGCTATGGAATCGGGATTGGCCCAGGCATACGCCGTCTATGATTACGCCGCCGCCGCCGACATCCTGTCCGAAGGCATCGGCGCCATCAACGATTTCCTCGACAACGTCCTCGTCATGCATGAAAATGCGGCTGTAAAGGAAAACCGCATCCACCTGCTGACCCTGACGTACAGCCTCATCAGCCCCATCGGCGACATCAAGAAGCTGTCGTAAGGCTATTGTCACAACTTCTTTACAATTCGGCATGGAAGGGCGTCCTTCCTTGTGTTTTAAAATTTATGTGTGATATAATACATAGCAGGTGCGGTCTATTCCCGCATCTGCTATTGCCTTATGAAAATAAGCTTGGCGTAAAGGAGTGACTGCTTATGAATATGAAAAAAATCGCCTTAGTACTGGCGGGCATCGCATGCGTAGCCGGCTCGACGTCGTTTGCTGCCGACACCATGACGATTAAGAGCTCGAATAGAGACAGCTATGCAGAAGTATTAGTATATAAAGCCAAGGACGGCGACTACTATCAATATTACAACAGCATGTACGGCTACGTCGTCGATATTCCTAAATCGGCTACTCAGGCCGATATGAACGAAGGCGGCGACGGTTGCTATTTCCAGGACCCGAAGGACGACGCCTTGTTTATGACCTATGCGGCGAAAAATGCCTTGAATTTTTCCATTGACGAATTATGCAACATGGATATCGGCGTCAACGGCTCGCCCGAACTGACCATGAACGTGCGCACGAAAAACAGCTATGCCATCGCCTGGACGGACGGCGCGAAATCGTATTATCATGAATTGTTCTTAAACGAAAAGAATCAGACCTATACGGCCTTTTCCGTCGTATATCCGACAGAAAAGAAAGATAAATACGACAAGATCATTTCCCACATGACGCGCAGCTTTGTGCCGAACGGCGTAAAGATGTAATAGGGCAGGGAAATGCATAAATGGGCATGCCTTACGAGCAAGGTAAGGCGTGCTTTTTTTCGCGCCTTACAGAGCAGCAGAGGAGGGGGAATGCGGCCAGAGAGCCGGACTCTGCGGCGGCGAAGACAAAGAGGGAGGAGATGATGAGGTGACGACGGTACTATCTAGAGAGCATGCGGCTCATGCGGCGGCGTTTGTGACCGTATTCATTTGGGGGATTACGTTTATATCGACTAAAATTTTGCTGACTGATTTTCAACCGATAGAAATTCTATTTTTTCGTTTCGTCATGGCCTACGTTGTGTTGTGGCTGTGCTATCCTAAATGGCTGCATTGGGCTGGTTGGAAAGAAGAAGGGCTGTTTATTGCCGCCGGATTTACAGGCGTCTGCCTGTATTATCTGCTGGAAAACATCGCCCTGACCTATACGATGGCTTCCAACGTCGGTGTGATCTGCTGCGTATCTCCTTTTTTCACGGCTATCTTAGCGGCTTTATGCATTAAGGGAGAAGGCGCGCTCCGGCCAAAGTTCTTTATCGGATTTATCGTAGCGATTTCCGGCATCGCCTTCATCAGCTTTAACGGCGCGGCGCTGGAGCTGAATCCTGTAGGGGATACGCTGGCCGTCCTGGCTTCGGTCGTATGGGCGTGCTATTCTGTCATTACGAAGACTATCAGCCGTCTGGGATATCCTGTCCTGGCGACGACGCGACGTACCTTTTTCTACGGCCTGCTGTGGATGCTTCCGGCCTTGTATCTGTTTGATTTCCGCCTGGGGCTGGAACGCTTTGCCGACATGGCCTACATCGTCAATATCCTGTTTTTGGGCTTGGGCGCTTCGGCTTTATGCTTTGTCACCTGGAATCATGCCGTTACTGTGCTGGGAGCCGTCAAGACGAGTGTGTACATTTACCTGGTTCCAGTCGTTACAATTGCCGTATCGGCTGTCGTCCTCGGCGAGCCCGTAACAGTTCTGACCGTCGTCGGCACGGCATTGACCTTGCTGGGACTGGCCTTGTCAGAGGGGAAACTGGGGCGGGCAGCCCATGATAAAATAGAACATGCGCATGCAAAATCAGAATAATAGAAAATAGAAGGCTTTTCTTGAAATGGCCTGCGCAACATGCTATAATTATTTTCGTTAATTTAGGCAGTCCTCTGTTCGTTTTACGATTGTCGTGTGTTGGGCGGCAACGGGGAACACGAATGTCTTATAGGAGGAAAAAAAGATGAATATTATCAGCGTACTTGAACAAGAACAGCTTCGCAGCGACATTCCTGCATTCCGCCCTGGCGACACCGTCAAGGTTCATGTAAAGGTTGTCGAAGGTAACCGCGAACGTATCCAGATTTTTGAAGGCGTCGTCATCGGCCGTCAGAACGGCGGTGTCCGCGAAACCTTCACCGTTCGCCGTATTTCCTATGGTGTAGGCGTAGAACGTACTTTCCTGGTACATTCTCCGCGTCTGGCTAAAATCGAAGTCGTTCGCCGCGGTATCGTTCGCCGTGCAAAACTGAACTACCTCCGCGGTCTGACAGGCAAAGCTGCCCGTATTCGCGAACGTCGGTAATTCCCAAGCAAGAACACATAAAACAAGGATTGGATATATTCCAGTCCTTGTTTTTTTACTAGCTACCGCGTCCGGCATATGATATAATATATTGAGTGCCAATCTAATGAAAGTCATATTATGAATGAGGTGATGTATTGTGGCAAAACAGATTTTTGTTACAGGACATAAAAATCCGGATACGGATTCGATTTGTTCCTCCATTGCATTTGCAAAATTACAGCAATTAAAAGGCGTCGACGCAGTCGCTGTCCGCGCCGGTGACATCAATAAAGAAACGGCTTACGCTTTGGACTACTTCCACGTAGAAGCGCAGCCCTTGGTTAAAGATTTTTATGTGAAAGTCGGCGAAGCTGTCCGCAAGGACGTCGAAGCCCTGCCGTACAGCGCCAGCCTGAAGGACGCGGCGAAATGGTTTGCCGATCACGACAGCGACGTAGCGCCTGTCGCGGAAAACGGCAATTTTGCCGGCGTATTGTATAAGTCCAGCTTAGCCGGCGAATTCGTCAAGACCGTATTGGGTGAAGAACTGAGCACGGTGAAGAGCCTGGTGCAGGACGCCGCTACGGTATTCAGCACGTCGGATAACGGCCATGACGTTCCGGCTGAAGGCCGCTACGTCGTCGTCGACGACGGCAAGTACGTCGGCATGGTCTGTGCAGACTGCGTAGCCGCCGTAGAAAAGAGAAAGGTCATGCTCGTCGACCACAACGAAAAGAAGCAGATCATCGACGGCATCGACGAAGCTGAAATCATCAGCGTCGTAGACCATCACCGCATCGGCGGCACCTTGGCGACGGAAGGCCCGATTTTCATTTTGTTCCAGCCCGTCGGCTGCACGGCTACGATCGTAACGTCCCTGTACGAACAGGCAAACATCGCCATTCCAAAGGAAATCGCCGGCCTGCTCCTGTCGGCCGTTATTTCCGACACCGTGTTGTTCCGCTCGCCGACCTGCACCCAGCAGGATCGGGAAACGGCTGAAAAGCTGGCCGCCATTGCCGGCGTAGACCTGCAGGCTTACGGCATGGACATGCTGAAAGCTGGCGCCAACGTATCCGATTTGACGCCGGATCAGATCGCTCAGAACGACATGAAGGAATTCTCCGACGGCAGCGTAACCTTTACGATTTCCCAGGTACAGGTCATGGATACGACAGATTTGCTTGAACAGAAGCAGGTCCTCCTCAACGCCCTGGAAAAAATGCGTTCGGCTAAAAACTACGCCGCTTCGTTCCTCATGATTACGAGTATTATCGACGAATCGACGAACCTCATTTTCGCCGGCAACATGGACGCCGTCGTAGGCAAGGCCTTTGCCAAGGACGTTCTCGACAAGGAAGTATACCTGCCCGGCGTTATGAGCCGTAAGAAGCAGATCGTCCCGCAGATTTTGGCAGCTCTGAAATAAGCCTTTACCCGTATATGAACCAAAGCCTCATCTTCCCGGTGAGGCTTTTTTACTGATTATGGCAAAGGAGTTTGTATGAATCCTATTTTAGATACATTGAACGACCGGCAGCTCGAAGCGGTGCAGCTGACCGAAGGGCCGCTGCTCATCACGGCCGGCGCCGGGTCGGGGAAGACGAAGGTACTGACCTGCCGCATTGCCTACCTGCTGGAGAAGGGCGTGTCGCCTTATGCCATCCTGGCGATTACCTTCACCAATAAGGCGGCCAAGGAAATGCGGGAACGAGTGGAAAAGCTGGTCGGCCCGCGGGCTGAAAGCATGTGGATCAGCACCTTCCATTCGTTCTGCGCCAAATTGCTGCGCTTTGAAATCGACGGCCGCTTCGGCTATACCCGAAATTTTACGATTTACGATACGACAGACCAGATGACCCTCATTAAGGATTGCCTGAAGCAGGTCAATCTGGATGACAAGCAGTTTCCGCCCCGGTCCGTCCTGGGGACGATTTCGTCGGCGAAGAACGCCCTGATGGACGCCTATGAATTTACCGGCCGGGCCGGCGATTTCTATGCCCAGAAAGTCGCCGAGGTATATACGCTGTATGAAAAGAAGCTGAAGGAAAACAACGCTATGGACTTCGATGACCTGCTGCGCCTGGCCGTGCGCCTGCTGCAGGAACACGAAGACGTGCGGGAAAAATACCAGAACCGCTTTCAGTATATCCTCGTCGACGAATACCAGGATACGAACCACGCCCAGTACACGCTGACGAAGCTGCTGGCCCAGAAATGGCGCAACATCTGCGTCGTCGGCGATGCGGACCAGAGCATTTACGCCTGGCGCGGTGCGGACATCCGCAATATCATCGACTTTACGCGCGATTATCCCGACGCGGCGTCTATTAAGCTGGAGCAGAACTACCGCTCGACGAAGACTATTTTGAACGCTGCCAACGCCGTCATCGACAACAACGAAAGCCGGCCGAAGAAGGTGCTGTGGACGGAAAATCCGGCAGGCAATAAAATTATTCACTACCATGCCCAGACGGAGCACGACGAAGCCGATTACGTCGCCGGCGTCATTTATAACCGCCACGAAATCGGAAACGAGCCCTACGGCGACATGGCGATTTTATTCCGTACCAACTCCCAGTCCCGCGTGCTGGAAGAAAAGCTCATGCGCTACGCCATTCCTTACACGATGGTCGGCGGGACGAAGTTCTACGACCGCAAGGAAATCAAGGATGTCATCGCCTACCTGCGCCTGCTGTATAATCCTGAAGACAGCCTGAGCCTCATGCGGGTTATCAACGTGCCGAAGCGAAACATCGGCGCGACGACGATAGAGCATCTGGCCGACTACGCCGAGCAGAACGGCATTTCCCTCTTTGAAGCCTTGTCTTCGACAGACGATATTCCGGCCATTACGAAGCGGGCCAGGGCGTCGCTGGAAGAGTTTTCTATCATGATCTTCGAGCTGCTCAACCACGTCGACGAATGGGATGTGCAGACCCTTATCGAAGAGACCATCAAGCAGTCCGGCTACGGGGCTATGCTCGATAAAGACGCCGAGCACGACGTGCAGGGCGAAAGCCGCAAAGAAAATGTCGGCGAATTCCTTTCCGTCGCCAAGGATTACATGGATTCCAATCCCCAGGGAAATTTGCAGGATTTTCTGGAAAATATCGCCCTGGTCAGCGACGTCGACGAATTTGAAGGCAGCGAGTCCAAGGTGACGCTCATGACGCTGCACGCCGCCAAGGGGCTGGAATTTCCCGTCGTCTTCCTCGTCGGCCTCGACGAAGGCCTGTTCCCTCACAGCCGCACCCTCATGGATTCGTCGCAGGTAGAAGAAGAGCGCCGCCTGGCCTACGTCGGCATCACGCGGGCTGAACGGCAGCTGTACGTGACCAATGCTTCGACGCGGACGATGTACGGCCGCATATCAGCGTATTTGCCGAGTCGTTTCTTAAACGAAATCCCGGCGGAGCTCATAGAAGAATTCCGACGCAAGACAGCCATGCCCCAGCAGTCGCCGTCCGTGCCGGGACGGCAGCGCGTATCGATTCTGTCCAAGCCCGTGGCGACGACGCTGCCGAAAAAGCATGCCGTCGACACGTCCTTTGCCGCCGGAGATAAGGTTCGCCATAAGATTTGGGGCATAGGCACCGTCCTGGAGGTCATCGGCGAAGGGCAGAACATGCAGATGAAGATACAATTTCCGACGAAAGGCGTCCGGCAGGTCGTCGTCAAGTACGCACCGCTGGAAAAGGCTTAGCAGGAAGCGAGGAGACAGACTATGACCAAGGGCTTGGAAATGGCCATGTCGTCTATCGACATTTGCTCGGCCAGACAAGCTACGATTAAGGATAAAATGGAAATGGTGCTGGATATCGGCCAGCTGCTCATGGAGAGCGGCGGCGATTCGAAGAGCATCGTCAGGGACATGCTGCGGGCGGCGGCCTATTTAGGGCTGCACTGGAAGCATTTGAACTTCCACATGACCTATACGACGATTATGGCCAATTACGACAGCGAGAAGAAATCCTATACAGTGTTTCGGAAATGCCGCATTCACGGCATCAACATGACGACGATTGCCGACGTCAGCCAGCTGTCCTGGCGAGCCTTGGAACAGAAATATGAAACGGGAACCTTCAAGGCCGACTTGGAAGCCATGAAGGAAAAAAGTACGCGCCGCCATTATCCCCAGTGGGCGACGTCGCTGGCAGCGGGCATTGCCTGCGGCGGGTTCTGCAAATTATTCGGCTGCGACTGGGTTGCCTTTGTCTATACGGCGCTGGCTGCCTGCATCGGCTTCTGGGTGCGCCACGGCTGCAACCGCTTCGGCGTCAATCCCTACATCAGCATCGCTGCGTCGGCGTGTATTGCGACGGCGGCGGCCTATTGGACGCAGATCCTGCCGGGGTCGGATACGCCGTGGTTTCCCATGATCGCCTGCATGCTGTTTCTCGTGCCGGGCGTACCCCTCATCAATTCCTTTGACGACCTCATGAACAATTATATCGTATCGGGCATGACCCGGGCCATGAACACGATGCTCGTCGTCCTGGCCATGACCTTCGGCATCGTCGGGGCCATCAGCCTGTGTCAGATTCCGGCCTATTCGACGTACGACATCGTACCTGACAGCGTCTATGGCTCTCAAGCTATCGCCGCAGCGCTGGCGGCTATGGGGTTTTCCGTCATCTTCAATATCCCGCCGCGTCTGCTGCCCGTCGCCGGCATCGGCGCCGTCATGGCCGTCGGTACGCGGAATATCCTGGCAATCGGCTTTGACGTTCCTATGGCCTGGGCCTCCTTTTGGGGGGCGGCCCTTGTCAGCGTCGTCGGCTTTAAGCTTGCCGGCCGCCTTCGAGCTCCCCGGTCCGTCGTAACCGTCCCTGCCGTCATTCCCATGATTCCGGGCGTCCTCATGTACCGCCTGCTCATCGGCATTTTTTATATTCCCTCCCTGGACCCGCAGGGGCTGCTCACGGCCATACAAAGCGGCGTTCAGGCCTTTATGATTATCCTGGCTATCGCCTTGGGCGCTACGATTCCCGACATGATCGCCCACCAGTTTATCGAGCGGTCGAAGCACCAGCGTCTCTGCCATCTGCTGGCCGTTGCCCGTTCCGGCGAGGACAGCGCCTTTGAAATCGAAACGGATATAGACCAGGCCAGCAACTTGAAATAGCTGCGCATATTTTTACAGGAGGCACGTATGGATGATGTAAAGCAAAAAGCACGTCTCTTAGAGCTGCGTCACATAATTGATGAACTGAGCTATCAGTATTATACACTGGACAAACCGACCGTAACGGACTACGAGTACGACATGATGTACCGCGAATTGGAAACGATTGAAAGGGAGCATCCCGAATGGGTAACGCCCGATTCGCCGACACAGCGCGTCGGCTCGAAGATTTCCGGCGGCTTTGAAAAATACACGCACGACCAGCCCATGCTCAGCTTAGGCGACGTGTTCAACGACGCCGAGCTCATGGAATTCGACCAGCGCGTCCGCAATGATTTAGGCGGCGAAGAGCTGGAATACGTCGTCGAGCTGAAAATCGACGGGCTGGCAGTCAACCTCATTTACGAGCACGGCCAGTTCGTCCGCGGCGTCACCCGCGGCGACGGACGAGTCGGTGAAGATATTACGAATAACGTCCGCACGATTCGGACCATTCCGCTGCGCATCGACAACGATTCGCCTCATATTGAAATCCGAGGCGAAGTGTACATGCCTATCGAGTCCTTTGCCCAGCTCAACGCCCAGCGCCGCGACGACGAGCTGGAGCCCTTTGCCAATCCCCGCAACGCCGCGGCCGGCTCGCTGCGCCAGCTCGATCCGCGCATTACGGCTCAGCGCAAGCTGGCGTTTTTCGCTTATGCCTTGGGCGGCAACGTCGGCGTGGAAATCCACAGCCAGGAAGAACTGCTTGCAGACCTAAAGGCCTTTCGCTTCCAGGTCAATCCGGAATACTGCAAATGCAGGACTATGGAAGAAGTCATCGCCTATATCCACAGCTGGGATGAAAAGCGCGATACCTTGCCCTACGCGACGGACGGCATGGTTGTCAAGGTCAACTCCTTCGCCCAGCAGGAACGGCTGGGAAACACCGTCAAGATTCCCCGCTGGGCCATCGCCTATAAATTCCCTCCGGAACAGGCGAAGACCAAGGTGCTGGGAATTTCCGTTTCCCTCGGCCGTACAGGCGTCCTGACGCCGGCGGCCGATCTCCAGCCCGTTCATTTAGCCGGTACGACGGTCAAGAGGGCGACGCTGCACAACGAGGACTACATCAAGGAAAAGGACATCCGCATCGGCGATACGGTCATTATCCAGAAGGCCGGCGAAATCATTCCCGAAGTCGTCCGGGCCGTCGTATCGGAACGGGATGGCTCGGAACAAGAATTCGTCATGCCCAGTACCTGTCCGAGCTGCGGCGGCCCCGTCGTGCGCAAGGAGGGGGAAGCGGCAACGCGCTGCGTCAATCCCGATTGCCCGGCTGTCGTCGGCGAAAAAATCGCCCACTTCGTGTCGCGCAACGCCATGAACATCGACGGCTTAGGCGACGCCATCGTACAGCAGCTGCTGCAGAACCACTTGATTCACGACGTGTCCGACATTTACACGCTGAAAAAAGAAGACCTCGTCGAGCTAGAAGGCTTCGGCGAAAAATCAGCGGACAACCTGCTTAAAGCCGTCGAAGCCAGCAAATCTGTCGGCTTGGCCCGCGTCCTCTTCGCCCTGGGCATCCGCTTCGTCGGCGCCAAAGCCGGCCGCATTCTGGCCGAATGCTTCGGCTCCGTCGAGGCCCTTATGGCCGCGTCGGCAGACGACTTAACGGCTATCGATGAAATCGGCCCGCGCATTGCCGAAAGCGTCGTCGCTTATTTTGGTGATGAAAAGAACCGCAGCCTCGTAGGCAAGCTCGCATCGTACGGCGTCGACATGACGGCAGAAAAACGCCAGCTCGTCAACACGTCCTTCGACGGAGAAATCGTCGTCCTGACCGGCAAGCTCCAGACCATGACCCGGAAGGAAGCGGAACAAGCCGTAGAATCCCGCGGCGGCAAATGCACCTCGTCGGTCACGAAAAAGACAACCCTCGTCGTCATCGGCGCCGATCCCGGCAGCAAATACGAAAAAGCCCGTCAGTTAGGAACCCATATCATCACCGAAGAAGAATTCCAGGACTGGCTGTCCAGAGAATAGAATATATCAGCAAAAGAAAGCAGCTCCATGTTATAGTATGAGGGCTGCTTTCTTTTGCGTGCTGTGAAATGTGAAGTGGTTTATGATTTAGTAAATCGTGATTGACTAAATTTTTTAATCAAATATAATAAACTATTTTGAACATAGGTTAGATTTACTTGATATTTATTTGCCTTGAACGGTTTATGTCAAACCATATTTTAGGCTATTTAAAGAAGTAGGACTTAGGTAATGTTTGAATAATGCTTCAGTATAAAAAAGCGTTTATATTGAAGTAAGAAGTAAATTAACTTATAATGATAATATATTCATTAAACTGTCTGATTAAATTGATAAGAAAGGGTGTTAATAAATATATGTCGAAATTGAATATAGATCAAAAAACTATAAAGGATTTATTTGCTGATAAAAAAGCGGACTTTTTGATTCCTGACTATCAGAGACCTTATGCTTGGGGAGAAAAGGAATGTCAGACTTTATGGGACGATATTTTTGCGTTTGCATTTCCTGAGAATGATTGCGATAAATTTGATAGTGATAATGACGAATATTTTCTTGGACCAATTGTTACTTTCAAAAATGAAGAAGGTAAGCAGGAAATTATTGACGGACAACAGAGATTAACTACACTGATGCTTTTGCTTCGAGCATTTTATGCCATTTATGGGCATATGCAAGATGACCGAGCTATAAAAACAAGCAAACTTATAGAGCAATGCATATGGAAAACAGATGAGTTTGGAGATCCTGATAAGAATGCGTTGAAAATTAATTCAGAAGTAGCGACAGACGATGAAAAAAATGAATTTTTATATATTCTTATCGAAGGAGATGCTGAAGGAAAACACAGCAGATATGCTGCTAATTTTAAATTTTTTCAAGTGAAAATCAGTGAATTTTTGAAGAGTTACCCTAGTTATTTTTCTTTTTTACCCATTCGTATTTTAAATAACTGCATATTGCTTCCTATTGAAGCAGAATCACAAGATACGGCGTTGCGCATTTTTTCAACGTTAAATGATAGAGGATTACCTTTATCCGATGCAGATATTTTTAAAGCGCAATTTTATAAATATTATGCGAATAAAGGAAAGAAAGATGATTTTATAAAAAAGTGGAAAGCATTGGAAACGCTATGTAATAGTATTTTTCATCCGCTCAGAGGTACGCCTATGGATGAGTTGTTTACACGGTATATGTACTATGAAAGGGCGCTGCAAGAAAATAAATCATCAACGACAGAAGCGCTGCGAAAATTTTATGAGCGTGATGGATATGCTTTATTAAAAAATGACCAGACGTTAGAAAACATAATTGATCTTGCAAATTTCTGGAAAGACGTGATTGCGCAGAATGCAGATCGTTTTTCTACACAGGTCCTTTGCCAGTTGTTTATTTTGAATTATGCTCCTAATGGGATGTGGACCTATTTCCTGTCTGTATATTATATGGCTAATAGAAATTCTGACGGAGAGTTAAATGATGAAGACTTATATACTTTTTTAAACCAGACTATCGCTTTCGTTTGGGCGTATGCGATAACCAATCCAGGTGTTAATGCATTACGTGCTCCAATATATGCGGAAATGATAAATATTGTAAAGCATAAAACTATTGAGTTTAGAGGATATATGTTTGATCGAGACCATGTGAAAAGAGCTTTTTTAAATTATCGTTTTGGCAATAATCGTGCTATTACGAAAGCGATGTTAGCTTGGTGGTGTTTCCAACAAGAAGGGCAAGAATTACTTTCTTCAGAAACAGTGTTTGAAATTGAGCATATCTATGCTAAAAATAGGCAGACTAAAGAAAAAAGCTTGGAAAAACCAGAGCTTCTCGAATCGCTTGGAAATAAAGCTATTTTAGAAAGAAGAATTAACATTCGGGCATCTGATTATCGGTTTGAAGATAAAATTAAATATTATCAAGGCTATATAAACAACAGAAATCAGCGCAAAGAAGGTACTAAAAATATAGAACTCCTTAAATTATCAAAGACAGCGACAGATTTTACGGGAGTCGATATAGAACATAGAAATCAACATATTATTTGGAGTTTTATGGAATATCTTACTCAGAATGGACTTATGAAATAATGAGAGTTAGGACAAAACACACATGATTAAACCAATCGTAAAAGACATGTTGTTTTTAAGTCAGAAAGCTGAACGGGCTGTCAAGGCCGATATAGCTGTTGGCCGGGATTTATTGGATACGCTGCAGGCGAATCGCGAGCGGTGCGTAGGCATGGCGGCGAATATGATCGGCGTGCGGAAAGCCGTCATCGTCGTTCATATGGGCGCGGCTGATATCGTCATGTTTAATCCCGTCGTGCTGAAGAAGGAAGGACCCTATGAGGCGGAAGAAGGGTGTCTGTCGTTGGACGGCGTCCGCAAGACGACGCGGTATGAGTATATCGAAGTGGAATTTTACGATATGAGCTGGAAGAAGCGGCGGCAGAAACTGCGCGGCCTGCCGGCTCAGATTTGCCAGCACGAGCTGGACCACTTGGAAGGGATATTGATTTGACGATGACCGATAGCGAATGGGATAAACTGTTGCAGATTAAGACGACGGGGCGGGACGATACCCACGCCGACGTGTACCGCTACCCTTATGAGCCGACGCCCTATTCGGTGCTGGAGCGGCTGGCTAATGCCGGTTATATCCGCAAGGGGAATACTCTTCTCGATTACGGATGCGGCAAGGGACGGGTCGATTTCTTCCTGTCTTGGCAGACGCGTTGTCATTCTATTGGCGTCGAGTACGACGAGCGGATTTACGAAAAGGCGATAGAGAACCTAACGTCAGGAACTGCTTCGAGACGAGTATCCTTCTTGCTGGCTAATGCCGAGCACTTTGCCGTGCCGGAGGAAGTAGACCGCATTTACTTTTTCAATCCTTTTTCCCTGCAAATCCTGCAGAAGGCCATGAGCCGTATTCTGGCATCGTATTATGCCGCGCCGCGGGACATACTGCTGTTTTTCTATTACCCCTCCGATGAGTATATGGCTTATTTGCTGGCTACTGACGGGCTGACGGTGTTTGATGAAATCGATTGCCGCGACTTGGAAGGAAACAACGAGCGGGAGCGGATTGTTATATTTGCATTGAAAGGAATGGATTATGGGGAAGATTAAAATTATACAGAGATACATAGAGGATGACGCCGGCTATGCCTTTGGCGATGTCTTTGACGTTGCCGCTGCGGGGGACGAAGGCGTGACGATTGTCACTGCTTCAGGCAAAACCGTTTCCCTGCGCCGCGGCGACTACATAGAGGTTGCGACAGAGCCGGAGCCGCCGAAAGAGGATGTGCCCGTACGGGATATCTGCGCTGGCGACATCGTGCGCCATTTTAAGCGGGAATGGGTGTCAGCTGACACATCAGAATATTTGTATAAGGTGCTGGCCTTTGCCCAACATACGGAGTCGGGCGAGCGCCTTGTTGTGTATCAGGCCTTATACGCGCCCTTTAAGATATGCGCCCGGCCGTACGCCATGTTCATGAGCGAAGTAGATCATGATAAGTATCCCGCGGCGTCGCAGAAATACCGTTTTGAGAAAGTGGAGGCGGCTCATGGCGACGAAGACTGATGAATTATACGAGCTCCTGCTGAGCAAGGGATATCCCCAGCCCTTTTGTCAGGAAATTGCCTATCATACGCTGAACACGGATTTTACGGCGATGCGGATGATTGGTTATTTATATCGGGTCAGCGAGCCGAGTCTGGAAATGGTCGTCGACGAGATGCTGGCTATTGTCAGCGACAGGGACCGTCTGATTCGGAAGAAGGAAACGGAACGGGCGCAGGCAGTTATCAACGATGTGTATACGAACGGTTTATAAGGAAATCGACAGAGAGCTTGTGGAAACGCAGGCTCTTTTTTGCGTTGCAGTCGGGCGGCAGTTGTAGACTGGCCGTGTTGTGGATTATAATAAAATAAAAAAAGTCTTGCTGTATATGACGATTGTATACGGCAAGAATGTTGCAGGGAGGGATGTAGTATGGCAATGTTAGGTGCAATCATGGTTCCCCATCCGCCCCTCATTATTCCAGAGGTCGGGCGAGGACAGGAACGGGGGATTCAGGCGACGATACAGGCATATCATGAAGCGGCCAAGAGGCTGGCATCGTGGAAGCCCGATACAGTCGTCGTCCTGTCGCCTCATTCGGTCATGTATGCCGATTATTTTCATATTTCTCCGGGCCGCGGGGCGCAGGGGAATTTCGGGGCCTTCCGGGCTCCCCAGGTAGAAATCAAAGTGCAGTATGATGCAGAATTTGTCGATATGCTGTCCCGCAAGGCGGCAGGATGCGGCGTTTCGGCCGGTACCCTTGGCGAACGGGACAGCAGTCTGGATCACGGGACGATGATTCCCCTTTGGTTCCTGAATCAGTATTACGAAGGGTACCAAACGGTGCGCATCGGCCTGTCGGGCCTGCCTTTTTCCCAGCACTATAAGCTGGGCCAGTGCATTCAAAAAACGGCGGAGCTATTAGAGCGGCGCATTGCGGTCATCGCTAGCGGCGATTTATCCCATAAGCTCAAAGACGACGGCCCGTACGGTTTTCAGGCCGAAGGGCCTGTATACGACGCGGAAATCATGGACATCATGGGAAGGGGCGACTTTGGCCGTCTTTTCGATTTGTCCGAGGAGTTTTGCGCCAAGGCGGCGGAATGCGGTCAGCGATCCTTCGTCATCATGGCCGGCGCCTTAGATTGTCTGGCTGTCAAAGCCGAAAGCCTGTCTTATGAAGGGCCTTTCGGCGTAGGCTACGGCGTCTGCGTATATGAAGCGGAAGGGGCTGCGCCGCAGCGCGATTTCCTGCGTCAGTATGAAGAACGAGTCTGCGCGCAGGCTGCCCGGCGGAAAGAGGCGGAAGACGCGTACGTGCGCCTGGCACGGCAGACCATAGAAACGTACATACGGACGGGCAAAAAAATCAGCGTGCCTGACGGACTTCCTGACGAAATGTATGCCAACCGGGCCGGCGTATTCGTTTCCCTGAAGGAAGAAGGGGCTCTGCGGGGCTGTATCGGCACGATTGGGCCGGTACGAAACAGCATCGCTGAGGAAATCATCGAAAATGCCGTCAGCGCGTCGACGAAGGACCCGCGGTTTCATGCTGTAAGGGCAGACGAATTAGAACGGCTGGAATACAGCGTCGACGTGCTTAGACCAGCTGAAATCATCGCATCAGAAGAAGAACTGGACGTACGGCGGTACGGCGTCATCGTGACCAGAGGCAGCCGGAGAGGATTGCTCCTGCCCAATCTGGAGGGCGTTGATACCGTACAGGAACAGGTGGCCATTGCCAAGCGCAAAGCCGGCATTGCCGCCGACGAGGACGTACAGCTGGAACGGTTTGAGGTGGTGAGACACTATTGATGACGAATACTACGCTGTCCCAAAGAGCGCAGGGAGAAGGATTGTTTCGCTGTCCCGTCTGTCCTCATCACTGCCAATTGGCCGAAGGCCAGTATGGCCGCTGCCGGGCCCGGAAGAGGGAACAAGGCCGCATTGTCAGTGTCAACTACGGCAAGATTACGTCTCTCATGCTGGACCCCATCGAGAAGAAACCCTTGCGCCGGTTTTATCCCGGCAGCATGATCCTTTCCATCGGCACCTTCGGCTGCAATTTGGCCTGCCCGTTTTGCCAAAACCATGAAATCTCCATGGCCGGCCAGGCTGACGTTCCATGGCGGGAGATTACTCCGGTACAGTTGGCGGCCTTGGTGGAGGCATATCGGAGCCACGGAAATATGGGGATCGCCTTTACGTACAACGAGCCTCTCGTAGGCTATGAATTTGTCCGCGACACGGCGCGGCTGGTTCATGAACGGGGCATGAAGAACGTCATGGTGACTAATGGTTTTGCCGAACTACCCGTATTGGAAGAGCTGCTGCCCTATATAGACGCTATGAACATTGACTTGAAGGGATTTACCGACGCGTATTACCAGAAGCTGGGCGGGAATCTGGAAATGGTCAAGGCGTTTATCGCCAGAGCGGCCCGGGACTGCCACGTCGAGCTGACGACGCTGATCGTTCCCGGTGAAAACGACGGCGAAGACGAAATGGAAGCCGAAGCGAAATGGATTGCGTCGCTGGACGCAGACATCCCTCTTCACGTTACCCGCTTTTTCCCGCAGTACCGCATGACCGACCGGGGGCCGACGAAGGTAGAAACAGTATCTCGTCTGAGAGATATTGCCGGAACGTATTTGTCCCATGTGTATACGGGAAATTGCTGAAATGTGCTCATATAAAACAGAGGCCTGCTGCAAGCAGGCCTCTTTGCACGTATCAGATTAAAATGTATTGCGCCAGCAGTTGTTGCAGCGCATAGATATTCAGGCTCTTGTTGAACCGCTTGCACAACGGCTCCGTGCCCATGCCAGAAATCCAGATTTTCAGCTCGGCGTCTAAATCGAAGTGGCCGGCTGTCTCGATACTAAAGTGAGTAATACTCTTATAGGGAATCGAGAGGTATTCCGTCTTTTTTCCGGTCAATCCCTGCACGTCGACGAGAATGAGCCGCTTATCCGTAAAGATAAACAAATCGCGAATCAGCCGGTAGGCGTGCTCAATGCGCTCGCCTGACGCCAGAAACTTGGCGTAGTCCTCGCGGATTTCATCAATATCTATTTCCGACGCATTGCCCATCATTTCACTAAAAAATCCCATGATACATCCTCCTTTGACATGATATGACAAAACGAAACAGTATATGCTTATGGTACGGCATGGTAAATAGGCCTGTCAATGGGGAAGAGAAGACTAAATGCATATCGGTTATACGATAAAAGACTGACCTGCG
>ENA-OWPN01001359-OWPN01001359.1-human-gut-metagenome-genome-assembly--contig:-NODE-1359-length-22738-cov-6.897148_pt1 | contig 22738 bp, 23 predicted proteins | sample MGYA00248266_ERZ651850 | MGnify/ENA primary metagenome ERZ651850 (study PRJEB26924, sample SAMEA4378296) | human gut metagenome | biome: human gut; feature: human-associated habitat; material: faeces... | reverse complement strand
TTAAATCTGTAATGATTGCATTTGGAGATAGCAGTGAGACAATTGAAAATTTTGGTGGTAACTCATCAACCGGACTTGAGTCGAGGTTCATTCAATTGTCCGGTATTGTGTGGATGTTGATGCACAATGCAATATTTGGATTGGGCGCAAGCTGCCATACAAGAGGAATGCTTAGTTATTATAAAAATGGAGGGTGGTTTCCGAGAGATACTATTGATAATGGCTATGTTGCGTATTTTGTTGAGGAGGGCTTATTGGGAGGTTTGGCTTGTTTCAGTCTTTTTTATTCGCTGCTTAAATCATCCTGGAAGAGAACAACATTTAAGAATGCAAAAAATTTGAATAATAGTTTTTTCCTTTGTTTTCTGTCATATGTCGCAGTCATGCTATCAGTTGCAGATGTTTCGCAGCTGTTATGGGTAATTATCGCTTTGTATATTATCTATAATAAAGAATGCAGGGGGATAGCGTAATGGATAAAACGAGTGTGAGGAATAAATATGTATCGATGTTTAGTGTTATTATCAACTTATAATGGAGAAAAATATCTGTCAGAGTTGCTAGACAGTGTAATGGCACAAAAAGATGTGCTTATTGATGTTCTTGCACGCGATGATGGCTCGAAAGATAAAACCGTTGAAATTCTAAAAAAAAACGATCGAGTTCAAGTCTATACAGGCGAGAATTTAAAACCAGCGAAGAGTTTTTTGGATTTGATTTTGAAAGCAGATGCATCTTATGATTACTACGCACTATGCGATCAGGATGATGTTTGGAAGCCGGATAAAGTTATCTCGGCAATAGAGCATATTAAGGATAGCAATAAACCGACTTTATATAGTAGTGCAGTTGAAGTCGTGGATCGGGACTTGAATTTTATTCGTAAATCGTTTACGGATAATTCGTTCAAAGATCCATTGTATGATATTCTGACATATGGAACACCGGGATGCACATTTGTGTTTAATAAGGCATTGATGCAGAAGCTAAAGGAATATAAGCCAACGACGATTAGCATGCACGATAGTTGGATTAGTTTTGTGTGTCTTGCCGTAAATGGATTATTTTATTCGGATCATGAAGCATATATATTGTATCGCCAACATGATGCGAATGTTCTAGGAGCGCAAAGACATTCTTTGAAAGACACGCTTGCAGGGGTTATAAAAAATAAAAATGTTCTGAGAAGCGATATGGCAAAAGAAATCTTAATAGGATATTCTTACGGTATGTCGCCAAAAACAAAAGAAGCATTTTGTGCTTTTGCAGAATACAAGAAAAATTTTCGGTACAAGATGAGAATTTTAAAACTTCCTTATAAGAAAGAAAAAACATCGAAGAGAGCCTTTGAAAAAATTAAACTACGCATTCTGTTTGGCACAGTATAAAAAGATTTGGGTGAGAAAATGAAAATAGGAATTTTTGGAGCTACAGTATACAATCATAATTTAGGATGTCAGGCATTATCATGGTCGTTTTTAACTTTCGTGGAAAATGTGGCAACTCAAATGAATACGACATTTGAATATATTATATTCGACCGTTCCATCAAAGAAGATAGCATCAAAAAAATGTGCGAACTTTGTCGAGTTGATCGCAATAGGATAAAGGTAATATTGGGAAGCACCCCTAAGCTATATAAAATAAGGCAAAATAAGGATTTCATTGATTCTGTAAAAGAATGTGATTGCGTAATCGATATTACACAGGGAGATAGCTTTTCTGATATCTATGGTAAGAAGCGATTCTACACTTGGACTATTGAAAAAAGAATTGTTCAAAAGTTGGGAGTTCCGATTGTACTCGGACCGCAAACCTATGGCCCATTTATAGACGAAAAATGCAAGAAGTTTGCTGCACAAGTAATTGATGCAGCAGCTCAGGTTATTTCAAGGGATGATATTTCAACCGAATATTTAAATAGTATGTCGAGTAAAGAGGTTGTAACAGGAATAGATGTTGCGTTTCTCTTGCCTTATTATAAAGTTGATTCCTTAAAGAATGGAAAGCTGAACATAGGAATCAATCCGTCAGGATTGATTTGGCAAAAGTTCGGAGAAGGAAAAGACAAGGTGGAACTAACTTATCAAGCAGATTACAGGGAATATCTGGAAAAACTTGCGCAATATCTTCTCAAAGAGAAGAAATACAATATTTTTATTATTCCGCATGTAAGCAGTGATGAAGAAGCCGGAAAATGGTTAAAAGAAAAGTTTGATGAGATTCATGTATTTTCGATGTTTGAAAATGCAACGGATGTTAAAAACATAATTGCAAGTATGGATTGTTTTATAGGTACAAGAATGCACGCCACTATTGCAGCGATGTCATCAGGTGTTCCGGTTATTCCTGTTTCATATAGCCGAAAATTTGAAGGGCTGTATTCGACATTGAATTATAAATATTGTATTTCCTTGGAGAGTATGGAAACCGAGGTGTGCTTGAATAAAACCATCGAATATTTAAATGAACTAGATGTGATAAAAAAAGATCAAAAAAAGTCATTGGATATCGCAAACGAGAAATTGAACATTATGCAAAATGCATTGGTGAAATATTTAATAAAGTTGGGGAAATAGTATGAATTTATGGAAATTACTGCTTTATAAGACACCGCCTAAGATTGCGGATAAAGTATTTCATATATTGTCCAGGGGGGAGAAAAGAGAAATTGTTAAAGAATATTTAAAACAAAAAAGAAACATAGAAATTGAAGACTATACTTATGGGGGATATTTGCAAGCTGGTTTTAATATTGGCGGCAAAGTGCATATTGGAAGATATTGCTCTATAGCAAACGATGTACATTATTTTGGAGCAAATCATCCGGTGAATAACGTATCGACATCAGCATATTTTTATAATAAAAAATTCGGCTTAGATGTTACAGATGTCCCAAGAGCGAGTTTAACGATTGAAAATGATGTATGGATTGGATATGGTGTTTTAATTACAAAGGGATGCAAATCGATTGGAAATGGTGCTGTTGTTGGAGCGGGGTCAATTGTAACACACGATGTTCCGCCGTATGCAATTGTTGCAGGTAACCCTGCGCGCATTATTGGATACCGCTTTACGGACGAAGAAAGAAACCTATTAGAAGAAATTAAATGGTGGGAATTATCACCAGAGAAAATAATGAAGGGCTATGAATACTTTGAAGATGTTCGAAGCTTTTGCTCGGCAATTAAAAATCTGAAGCATGAATAGATAGGGAATATTGAACGATGCTGGATAATATAAAGAAAAAATGGGATAAAATGTCAGTAGTCAAAAAGGCATCTTTGGCGTTGATTTTTGCAAAGTTCTGTCAAAAGGGAATTTCAATGATCAGCACACCGATTTTTACACGCATTATGGATACTGATCGATTTGGCGCGATAACCAATTTTACATCGTGGCAAAGCATTATTGTGATTATTGCAACATTGAATTTGTCACAAGGTGTGTTTAACAATGGAATGCTGGAATTCAAAAACGATAGAAACAGATTTACATTTTCTGCATTAGCTTTGGCAAATCTGTGTACAATTGTCTTTTTTGGAATTTATATAATTTTTCGCAGAGAGTTATATAAATATATCGGACTTTCAGACCAGCTAATGGTCCTTATGTTTGCATATATGATCTTTTATCCGGCCTTTTCATATTGGTCCTGCAGACAGAGATATGAATATAAATACAAATTGTTAACTATAATCACAATCTTGACAACACTTCTTCAGATGGTGTTGGGTGTAGTAGCTGTGCTTAGTGTTGATACGCAAAGCCAAGCACAGGCAAAATTGTATGCTACAGAAGTGGTGCTTATCGTCACAGGAATCATAATGTATGTCGTTATTGCATTTCGTGCACGATTTCAAATCAAATTTTCTTATGTTAAATACGCATTCCGATTTAATATTTTTTTGGTTCCGCACTTTTTGGCGATGACGGTTTTGGCAAGTGGCGATAAAGTTATGATTGCCTCAATGGTGGGTAACACTGAAACAGCAATATATGGCGTATCTTATACTGCAGCATCCGTTATCAATATCTTCTGGCAAGCAATAGAGGCTTCTTGGACACCGTGGCTTTTTGAACACTTGAGTTCCAACAATCGTGCTCCTATAAAGGATCGAGCCAATCAAATTATTACAATATTTGCATCAATTTCGATTGCTTGTATGCTATTTGCGCCAGAAATTATGAGAATTTTGGCATCTGAATCATACATGGAGGGCATATATATTATTCCTTCTGTAACAGCGGGCGTCTTTTTTACGGCGGTATATGCTCTTTACATGAGACTAGAGTATTATTCAAAAAAAACCAAGGCAACTATGGTTGGATCAGTCGTTGTTGCAGTGGCGAATGTAGTTATGAACTATGTCTTTATTAATTTGTTTGGATATATGGCTGCCGGTTATACAACATTAGTATGCTATATTTTCCTGAGCATATATCATTACTGGTATAGCCGAAAAATTGGAATGAATGATATTTATAACGATAAGTTTATAATTGCTCTTTCTGTTGGTATGATAGTATTTTCAATTGTTGTTACGTTTACCTACTCTTTTTCCTTTTTACGTTATGGATTAATTGGTGTAATCGGAGTGCTTTGTGTCTGGAAGCGTGACTGGCTTATTCCGCAAATAAAGAACATTCTCAAGTAAGGAGATGAAAAACATGGATGATTTAATTAAAGAATACTGTACAGGTTGTGGTTTGTGTAAATCTAGCTGTTCTGTTGAGTTTACAACGGACTCAAAAGGATTTAAAATCCCAAAACTTGAAACAGAGGAGCAAGTCAATTTCTGTAAAAGTGTTTGTATGAGTTTTGGAGAACCAACTAAACATTTTTCAGGGTATGATGTATGGGGCAAATTTGAGAATGTTTTTTTAGGGTGGTCTTGTGATGAGGATGTTAGACAGAAAGCATCGAGCGGTGGAATACTAACATCATTATGTTGCTATCTTTTGGAAGAAAAACTAGTAGATGGCATTATACAAACTATTAAGGATGAGAAAATTCCGTATAATACAAAAAACGTAATAAGCAGAACGCCAGAAGAGGTAAGACTATGTATGGGATCACGTTATTCAGTATCTGCACCACTGAATAATATAATTGATTTTCTGAGTAAAAGCGGCACATATGCATTTGTAGGAAAGCCGTGCGATGTTGCTATCCTTAGAACTTACTTAGAAAATCATTTAGAGTATGCTGGAAAAGTTCGATACTTTTTTTCTTTTTTCTGTGCAGGACAGCCAAGTGAAAATGCTCAGTTAAAGCTTTTGAAACAGCTGGGATGCGAAAAGGCAACAGATTGCAAATCGCTTCAATATAGAGGCGATGGATGGCCAGGATTCGCTACGGCTCTAAAATATGATGGAACTAGTCAAAGAATATCATACAACAATTCATGGGGGAAAATTTTAGGACGCGATGTAAGAAAATGCTGTAGACTTTGCTTGGATGGTATCGGAGAACTTGCAGATATCGCGTGCGGAGACGCATGGTACTTATCAAATGATGGAAAGCCAAATTTTTCAGAAGGAAAAGGTAGAAATGTAATATTTGCCCGAACAAAGGTCGGAGATGCATTGTTGAAAGAAGCAATGAAAAAAAAATATATCGAGCTAACCACATATGATAACTATTCTGATAATCTTAAGCAAATACAAAAGTATCAATACGATAGAAGAGTTACAATGCACTCCATGCTAGCAGCAATGAAGTTGATGGGTAGAACAGTACCAAACTATAATAGAACGGTACTTAAGAAATTGTCGAAAAATGGAACTGTCGAGCAAAAAGCCAAAAGATTCATAGGGACAATTAAAAGAATCAAACAGGGCAAGTTATGATAGTTGAAGTATTGAAGAATGTTCTTCGGAAAGCTAAGAAAAGATGTTGATTTCAGAAATGTTACATTTTTGGTGTTGTACACCTTTATGGTTTTAAGCAGAACAATTTTAGCAAGATCATCCGTTGAAAAATATAATTGGAATATGGACTTTACATATGTCTGGCGGATCATTATACACTGAAAATATGGACAATGCTATTCTTTTTTGCCGTTTTCCTTTTTTGCACTTTGTATAAAAGCACATGGAAATCCGACTGACTTTTCGGTTGCTGCACTGTTGAAAAAAGGAACGAAATTAGCTTTTGTATTTTCAATCGGAATAGAGTTTCTACAGCTGTTTTTTAAATTGGGTACTTTTCAATTGTCAGATATTTTTTTAACACACTCGGAGGAATGCTGGGCGGATTGTGTTATGTAGCGGCAAGAAAAGTACACGAAAGGCTGTCAAAATAGGGAATAATATGATATACTGGGACTAACGAGACTGACTGTGTCCTGATTCTGGGACCATGGAAAACTGTGGCTCTTGCTGCTCTATAACCACACAGCTCTACGCGGTGAGCAGCAGGGAACAATCTATGGATTGGCTGAGATGCGAAGAATAGATAGCATGAGGAGGTATGATGGTATGATGTTGATAAGCGATTTTACAGTAATGTGTGATTGTTGCGGGAAGAAATATAGGATACCTTCGAATTTCTTGGGTATAGACTATGCTTGTTCTGAGTGCCCTAATCAATGCAGACGATTACTACGGCAAGGAAGGTTTCAAGGCAGTCCATGATTATCTTGTAAACGGTGGAAAATCTTGTATGGCAGGATTTGTGCTGAAGAACACGCTGTCTGATAACGGTGGCGTAACTCGTGGTATCTGCAAGATGGACGAACAGAACAATCTGACCGAAGTTGTAGAGACTAAGAACATCATAAAGACAGCGGATGGGTCAGTAGCAGACGGAAAAGTGATTGATGTTGAATCTCTGGTTTCTATGAATATGTGGGGTCTGACACTGGCATTCTTAGAGGTGTTGGAAGAAGGCTTCAAAGAATTCTTCGAGAAAGAAGTACTGGGTAATCAGCTAAAGGCAGAGTATCTGATTCCTATCTTTATCGGTGGGTGATTGGGACAGGGTAAGATGTCCGTGAAGGCCTCGAGAGTTAACGATACCTGGTATGGCATGACCTACCACGAAGATGTCGCAGCAGTGAGGGACATCTTCAAGAAGATGCTGGAGAATGACGCGTATAAGGCTGACCTGTTCAGTGATTTATAATATCCTGACATTTCCTAATATTTTCTACTTTCCCGTTTTGACTAAAAACAGCTGGATTAAGCAACTTTTAACAAGTAGCTATAAGGAGGACTTCTTTCATGAAAGGTATTATTTTGGCAGGAGGTTCAGGCACACGTCTGTACCCATTAACAAAAGTAACAAGTAAACAGCTTTTGCCAATCTACGATAAGCCGATGATTTATTATCCCATGTCGGTGCTTATGAATGCAGGAATCCGTGATATTCTTATCATATCGACTCCGCAGGATACACCGAGATTTGAAGATTTGCTTGGTGACGGTCATCAGTTTGGCGTTAATCTTACATATGCCATCCAGCCGAGTCCTGACGGACTTGCTCAGGCATTTATTATCGGTGCTGATTTTATCGGCGATGATGATGTTGCAATGGTTCTCGGCGATAACATATTTGCAGGTCAAGGACTTAACGAGAGATTAAAGTCTGCCGTTGAAAATGCGAAAAAGGGCAATGGCGCTACTGTTTTCGGGTATTATGTTGATGACCCCGAAAGATTTGGCATTGTTGAATTTGACAAGAACGGCAAGGCTGTTTCTATTGAAGAAAAGCCTGAAAAGCCGAAGTCAAATTACTGTGTAACGGGCTTGTACTTCTATGATAACAGGGTTGTTGAGTATGCGAAAAACCTAACTCCTTCCGCAAGAGGCGAGCTTGAAATAACCGACCTCAACAGAATTTATCTTGAAAATAATGCCTTGAATGTCGAACTTCTCGGACAGGGCTTCACTTGGCTTGACACAGGTACCCACGAGAGCCTTGTTGATGCAACTAATTTTGTAAAGACTATCGAAACTCATCAGCACAGAAAAATAGCCTGTCTTGAAGAAATTGCCTACCTTAACGGTTGGATTTCTAAGGAAGATGTGATGAAGGTTTACGAGGAAGTTAAGAAAAATCAGTACGGTCAATACCTTCTTGATGTGCTTAACGGCAAATATCTTGACGCTTAATGAGGAGAATTTATCATGACAATAATTGTTACAGGCGGAGCGGGCTTTATCGGCTCAAACTTCGTTTTTCATATGCTCAAAAAATATCCCGATTACAGAATCGTATGTCTTGATTGCCTTACATATGCCGGCAATCTCTCAACGCTTGCTCCTGTTATGGATAATCCGAATTTCCGTTTTGTGAAAGAAAGCATTACCGACAGAGAGGCTGTTTACAAGCTTTTTGAAGAAGAACATCCCGATATGGTTGTCAACTTTGCCGCAGAGAGCCATGTTGACCGATCAATTGAAAATCCGGAAGTTTTTCTTGATACAAATATCAAGGGTACTGCTGTGCTTATGGACGCTTGCAGAAAGTACGGAATCAAGCGTTATCATCAGGTTTCCACTGATGAGGTTTACGGTGATCTTCCGCTTGACAGACCTGACCTTTTCTTTACAGAGGAAACTCCGATTCACACAAGCAGTCCGTATTCATCATCAAAAGCCGGTGCAGACCTTCTTGTGCTTGCTTATTACAGAACATATGGCTTGCCCGTAACAATAAGCCGTTGTTCAAACAACTACGGTCCTTATCATTTCCCCGAAAAACTCATTCCGCTTATGATTGCAAATGCTCTTGCGGACAAGCCGCTTCCTGTTTACGGTGAGGGTTTGAATGTTCGTGACTGGCTTTATGTTGAGGATCATTGCAAAGCAATTGACCTTATTATCCACAACGGCAGAGTGGGTGAGGTTTATAATGTTGGCGGTCATAATGAAAAAAGAAATATAGATATTGTTAAGATTATTTGCAAGGAACTTAACAAACCTGAAAGCCTTATAACTTATGTGACAGACAGAAAAGGTCACGATATGCGTTATGCAATTGATCCGACTAAGATTCATAATGAACTCGGTTGGTTGCCTGAAACAAAGTTTGAGGACGGCATTAAAAAGACAATTCAGTGGTATCTCGATAATCGTGAGTGGTGGGAGACCATAATCAGCGGCGAATATCAGAATTACTACGAAAAAATGTATGGCAATCGCTAAAAGCCCAGGGTGGAATCGATATGAAGTTTTTTGTAACAGGTGTTGGCGGTCAGCTCGGACATGATGTAATGAACGAGCTGCTAAAGCGCGGTCATGAGGGCATTGGCTCTGACATTCAGAAATATTACAATGGTGTGGCAGACGGTTCCGCAGTAACGAAAGCACCGTATGTTGCACTGAATATTACGGATAAAGATGCAGTGGAGAAAGTCATCACGGAAGTAAATCCGGACGCAGTGATCCACTGTGCGGCATGGACTGCTGTTGACATGGCAGAGGATGACGATAAAGTGGAGAAAGTCCGTGCTATCAATGCAGGTGGCACTCAGAACATTGCAGATATTTGCAAGAAGCTGGACTGCAAGATGACCTATATCAGCACAGACTATGTGTTTGACGGTCAGGGTATCGAGCCTTGGAAGCCGGACTGTAAAGACTATAAGCCTTTGAATGTGTATGGTCAGACAAAGCTGGAAGGTGAGTTGGCTGTCAGCCGGACGCTGGAAAAGTATTTCATTGTCCGCATTGCATGGGTGTTTGGCTTGAATGGTAAGAACTTTATTAAGACCATGTTGAATGTTAGTAAGACACATGACACTGTCCGTGTGGTCAATGACCAGATTGGCACGCCGACCTATACATACGATTTGGCTCGACTGCTCGTCGATATGAATGAGACAGAGAAGTATGGCTACTACCATGCCACAAACGATGGTGGCTACATCAGCTGGTACGATTTCACAAAAGAAATCTATCGTCAGGCTGGATATAAGACGGAAGTCCTGCCGGTGACCACGGCAGAGTACGGTCTGAGCAAGGCGGCTCGTCCGTTCAACAGCCGTTTAGACAAGAGCAAACTGGTGGAGGCAGGATTCACTCCGCTTCCGACTTGGCAGGATGCACTGAGTCGTTACCTGAAAGAAATCGAGGAGTAAAGAAAATGGGACAGATTAAAGTTGAGAAAAATGTAGGCGGCATCGAAGGCCTTTGTGTGATTGAGCCTGCTGTTCATGGTGATGCTCGTGGTTATTTCATGGAAACCTACAACGAAAAAGATATGAAGGAAGCTGGTATTGATATCCACTTTGTGCAGGACAATCAGTCTATGTCTACAAAGGGTGTGCTGCGTGGTCTGCATTTTCAGAAGCAGTATCCGCAGTGCAAGCTGGTGCGCGCCGTGCGTGGCACTGTGTTTGATGTTGCGGTTGACCTCAGAAGCAATTCTGAAACCTACGGTAAGTGGTTTGGTGTTACCTTGTCTGCTGAGAATAAGAAGCAGTTCCTTATCCCAGAGGGCTTTGCACACGGCTTCCTTGTTTTGAGCGATGAGGCAGAGTTCTGCTATAAGGTCAATGATTTCTGGCATCCGAATGATGAAGGCGGCATGGCTTGGAACGACCCAGAGATCGGCATTGAGTGGCCACAGTTGAAAGGTGAGTACAAAAGCAGTGCGAGTGCAGATGGTTATCAATTAGAGGACGGCACTGCATTGAATCTGAGTGATAAAGATCAGAAATGGCTGGGACTGAAAGATACTTTTAAATTTTAATAGAGATTGGTAAGAATGATACCATAAGTATTATTTAAAGGCATATCCACATAAGGCGATAAGGCGGAAAGAACGCAGTAAGGAGAGAGGATGAAAACTACATTACTAATTATGGCGGCCGGAATCGGCAGCCGATTTGGAACAGGAATAAAACAGTTGGAGCCGGCCGATGATGCAAACCATATCATTATGGACTACTCAATCCATGATGCGATTGAGGCTGGTTTCAACCATGTAGTATTTATTATCCGTAAGGATATTGAGAAGGAGTTCAAAGAGGCCATCGGTAATCACATTGCCGCTATTTGTTCTTTCCATGATGTTACTGTGGACTATGCTTTCCAGGATATCAACGATATTCCGGGAGTTCTGCCGGAAGGTCGTACTAAGCCGTGGGGAACCGGACAGGCCGTGCTTGCAGCGAAGGCCGTAATTAAAACTCCGTTCATCGTCATCAATGCAGATGATTACTATGGCAAGGAAGGCTTCAAGGCTGTCCATGAGTATCTGGCGAATGGCGGCAAATCCTGTATGGCGGGCTTTGTGCTGAAGAACACCCTGTCTGATAATGGCGGTGTGACTCGTGGTATCTGCAAGATGGATGAGAATGGAAACTTGACTGAGGTTGTGGAAACCAAGAACATCGTAAAGACTGCAGATGGAGCAGAGGTAGACGGTGTGGTTGTTGATGTGAATTCTCTGGTTTCCATGAATATGTGGGGCTTGACTCCTGATTTTCTGGATGTGCTGGAAAATGGTTTCAAGGAGTTTTTCGAGAAAGAAGTACCGAGCAATCCTCAGAAAGCCGAGTATCTGATCCCAATCTTCATCGGTGAGCTGCTGGAGCAGGGCAAGATGTCTGTGAAGGTTCTGAAGACCAACGACACTTGGTACGGTATGACCTACCATGAAGATGTCGCAGCAGTAAAGGACAGCTTCAATAAGATGCTGAAGAACGGCGTGTACAAGGCTGACTTGTTCAGTGATCTGTAAACGATGATGAAAGAAACGATTGATTTACTCGGAAAGATCATCACAAACATCCTGGCTGCTCTTTACGAACCTTTTGGATTCTCACTGCTTCTCTCGTTCTTTGCAATGTTTTTCTACCTATATGCGTATGAGCCAATACATGCCGGCAAAGGGTGGAAGAGTGCCATAGTAACGTGGTATCAGAAATTCAAAGAGAGTGTGTTTTTTCGGAAGTTGTTTTTCTTATTTTTTGTGACCTCACTTATTCTGTTCCGAACCCTGTTAAACCGGAGCCTTTGGATGAATCCTTTATCTGATGTTATGGGCGGATGGGGCATCTGGAAGACAGTGAACGGAGAAAAGCAGCTGACAACAGAGTGCATTGAGAATGTGATTATGATGGTGCCGTTTTCAGCAGCAGTGCTGTGGACATTCGGAAAGAAGATAGGAAACGGCTGGAAGAAAATACTGTGGCAAAGCGGGAAGATATCGTTCATCTTCTCAATAAGCATTGAGATATTGCAGTTATTGCTTCGCTTGGGAACGTTCCAGCTATCAGACATCTTCTATAATACAGTAGGCGGAATGATTGGCGGCTTGATATATTGTGCAGTGATGAAGGCAAGAAAGCGTCTGTAAAGCCGGGTGAAATTGTGATATACTGTGAGCGATAGCCCCCATGTTGCTCTGATAATCACACATCTCTCCGTGGCGAGCAGCAGGCAACGACCTTATGATCGGCTGAGATGTGATGGAAAGAAACAATGAAACGCACCATCGTTAAGAGGAGAATAGCATATGAGCCTGACATGGATGAACAACGGATTTATTAGTAAAGACTTGTATGCACCGTTTGTTTTGGAAAAAGATTCTGATTATATTGATGATTTAAAAAAGAAGTATAAGATTGTGCTTCAGCAGGCAGAATCTGCGGGATCTGATGATGAAAGCCTTAAGATACTCAAAAAGTTCAGAAATAAGATACTGGAAGCGTTAAAGTGCTATTATAAAGCGGACATCGAGAAGTGCAACACAATCATAAGAAATCTTATTAAGGATGTAGGAGAAGATCCTTTTGCGGTTAACACTTTGGATAAGAGCTATGCGTTTCCCGGCGGTGCAGGAACAGAAATACAGCTTTTTAGATGCCGGATGGGAAATCCGTCTAATGCTTATGTAGCAAAAGACCTGTTGCATTTGCCACAGAAATTGAGGGCAAAGTCAGGAAACTATCGTTTTAGTATTCCTGGAAACCCAAGTTTGTATTTAGCAAATTCTTCATATGGGTGCTGGATAGAAACTGGTTTTCCGGCGGAAAACGAATTTAATGTGTCACCTGTTCTTATGGACGGAACACAGAAAATTTTAAATTTGGCTGTTTCTATAAAAGATTTCCATGCCTTGAACAATTTTGAAGAAGATAGAGTTCACTGTTGGCTGAAATTATATATGCTCACAGTTGCAACTTCCTACAGAATAAAGGAAGCGGGTAGGACATTCAAATCTGAGTATATAATTTCACAGTCGATTATGATGGCGTGTAAAAGATTGGGCTATGATGGTGTAGCATATTATTCTAAGAGAGTTAATGACGAGATTTTCGCACGGTGTGCAATTAATCTGGCACTCTTTGTGGACTATGAAGGGGAATATTCTAAAATTGTTGAACATATGAAAATGGATGATGCATTTAATTTTGGCTTGTATAAGCAACTTTGCGCATCCCTTAGATATAAAGATTATGAACTGCGTTCTACACGAACTGGATTTATCACGAATATAGGAACATATGATAGACAATATCCATACACTGAAACAGAATTTTTCGATTTTGATAAGTTTCTTTTTACTTCGTGGAGAGACAAGCCCAATGGAAAAGGAAAGAATCAGATTCCGTGGGGCGTGGCAGTTGATTGATGGCTGACAAGAAGTATTTCCCTCACCCCTAACACAGTGCTATACTTAAATCACTATAAAAGGAAAGAGGTTATCACCTATGCCCAGAACGAAAGGTAGCAAAAACCGTCCCAAAACTACCCATACCGACTACGCATCTCAGCAGTCAGAGAAGCAGGAATCTATCACTTCTCTGACTGCTGAGATTTTGGTCCTGTGTCAAGATTTAGCACAAAATAAAATGAGAAGTTCTGCCAACTAAGCTGCTGGCAGAGAAGATACCCTCTCAAACAATTTTTCAAAATCATTAGGAGACATATAGTCGCAGTGGCTGTGAATCCTAACGATATTATAAAAGGTTTCAATATACTCAAATACAAGCCTATAGGCATGTTTGTAGTTAATGATATGAAATCTGTTAAGCCATTCTCTTTTGATTAAGGAATGGAAAGATTCGATGCAGGCATTATCATAAGGATAACCACTGTGAGAATAGCTTTGCTGCATCTTTTCAGTGGCTTCACGCCACGCATTTGAAATATACTGGCTGCCACGATCTGAATGGATAATAAGTGGTAAATCAGTATTACGACAGGCTTTTGCCTTGTTAATTGTTTCGATAACTGTAGATACTTCCATAGTGTCTGCAAGAGTCCAGGCAATGATTTTTCTGGCATACAAGTCCATAACGCAGTTAAGGTACACAAAACCATCCTGCGTACAGATATAAGTTATATCTGTGCACCAGACAGCGTTAGGACGTTCAGGATTAAACTGTTCGTTGAGAATGTTGTGGAGTTCTTTGCTAAAATCAGAATCTTTGGTGGTAGTAGTCCACGGTTTAGTCCACTGGGCACGAATGCCCATTTCACGCATGTATTTACCTACGGTGCGTTGACTGATGGTTTCGCCAGATTTACGTAGTTCCTGTACAATTTTAAGGGCGCCATAATTCTGTTTAGAATTATCATATATTTTCTGGATTTCCTTTTTAACGGCATTTTTTCGCCGACGAGTAGAGGAGATACCTTTCGATTAAGAAAGGATCTGTATCCAGAGCGAGACACACCTAAATACAACTGTCTTTACAAGAAAAGCAGACTGTGAAAACGCAGTCTGCTTTTTCTATGTTCCGAAATTGGTACATTCTCTGCTGTAAAATATAATTATACGGGTGAACAAAAGAGGATCGGAGCGTGACGGTACATGTCTAATAAAAATCATTCTGGTGACAGTGCACAGTTGAGTCTTTTTGATATTTTGGGGCTTGCGGGGAATATTGACAGCAAGTATTCCTCAGATGAAATTGAGGAGGTTATAGGTAAGCTCCGTGCAGCTAAGCGTACCGCAGAAAAGCATGAGGAAAATGAACGCCGCCGCATGGAAAAAGAAGAATTAGAGCGGAAAGCCCGTGAAGAAAAAGAGAAAAAAGAAGCACATATACGTGAAGTTACCTGCATGGATCTTCCGCTCGATTGGAAAAATGCGTTCAATCAGGATGCAAGAACTCAGGGAGTTCACGCTGATAGTATTTCAGACGGGCTCGTTTATAGCTTGTCTAATCTCGGATGCGTTGATATTGAGTATATTTCATCTGTAACCGGAGAAGACTACAAGACAATTATCGGTGCGCTGAAAGGATCTATCTATCAGAATCCGGAAACATGGGGCGAGTGCTTCTATAAAGGTTGGGAAACCTCTGAGGAATATCTGTCAGGCAATATGATGCGGAAATGGAAGGCGGCTAAAGAAGCTGATAAGGAATACGACGGCTATTTTGCTGATAATGTCAAAGCTATTGAAAAGGTTCTTCCTCCTACTGTTGCAACAAAAGATATCTATGTGACACTGGGTTCGCCGTGGGTACCTACGGATATAATTGATGATTTTATTGAACATCTTCTTGGCGATTGGCGCAGATACCGGTATAGCATCGACGACGAAGAAGATTTTCGTACTAAGCATGATGAATTGACCGGCACATGGGAGATCCCCTTCAAAAACAGATACAATCACGATGTTAAGGTGACACGAACATACGGTACTGACAGAATAAACGCCCTTTATATTCTTGAAAGGACATTGAATATGAAGTCGGTTGCAGTTACCGATGAGGTCGTTTGCAAAACAAATTCCTCCGGCAAGAAAAGAGTTATAAACCGGTCTGAAACCATTCTCGCTATAGAAAAGCAAAATAAAATGATAAAGATGTTTCAAAAATGGATCTGGGAGGATGAAAGAAGAAAAGAACGTCTTGAAATGATTTTTGAGAACAATTTCAGTTGCGTTCGAAAAAGAATTTTTGACGGATCATTTTTACGGTTTCCGGAGATTGTGCCCTGCATCAAGGCCCATTTATGAAAAATAGTTACTAAATTTTTATACGATTATTGCATTTTAATATTTAATGTGATAAAATAAAATTGCGAAACAAATTTTAATAATTTTTCTGCTTAGTGGGTGTGTATTTTTATCTCGGTAAAAATGCAGGCTCTGTTTTCACACACTCTGGTAGCGTTGAAAATTTGTTTCGTAGCAATTGGAGCTATGTGTTTTTCGTGCGTGGCTTCGGCTGCACACTTTTTAAATTTGGAGGAGATTTTTATGAGAAAATCCTGCAAAAAAATTGTTTCTGTGCTGATTGCAATGATAATACTGTTTACTGTAGCTCCGATTACAACATCTGCATTAACACAAAATGATGTTGTTAGTTGGATGAATTCAAAAAACGGAACCACAATTTACGACGGAGGATCACAATGCGTTGCTGCTTTTAACTCGTATTTGCGTATTTGGGGTATATCAAATCCTATTTCAAAATACCCTGTAAATTATGCGTATCAGATTTTTAATTACAACGCACCTGATGACTGGCAAAAAATATCAGGAAGCGGTAATTATCAAGTGGGCGATGTAGTAATATGGAATAGTTCAGTAGGTGGAGGAGCCGGTCATGTTGGGATGGTATATTCTACAAGTGGCGGTACAGTAAAAATTTTTGATCAAAATTATGTAACAAAGAATGTATGTGGTATACATAATATTGCACAAACCAGTGCTATTATAGGGGTGTTTAGACCTCCACTTGGCAATAACCTACCTGATCCAGTAGATTTAGGAACAGATTTTTATGCGTATATTATGAATACTAATTCGTGGAAACCGTTAGTTAATGATAGCTCGCATAATGCCTGTTTCAATTATGATGTTTATGAAAATCAAAAGATATGGCACTTTATAAAAAAATCTAACGGTAGTTATAAGATTATTTCTTTATTTGATAATAATGCATTGGATGTAGATTTGGGCAAAAGCGATAGTGGAACAGATGTGGGAGTATGGACTGATTCTGATACGGCTAATCAAGAATGGTTTATTTATGGTTCTTCAGCACAATATTATCTAAAACCTAATTGTTCAAATTGCGTTTTAGATATGACAGGAGGAAAATATTATGATGGTGTAAATGCTCAGATATTTACAAAGAACGGTACTGATGCACAGCTATTTCAAATTTGGAAAGTAGATATAGTGGGAGATTTCTCAATTAAAAGCACTGTTGATGATAATATAGTTAATTTAGATTGGACCCCCTCAAATAATGCGGAAGGATACAAAGTAAATATTTGGAATACTGATTCAATAGAAGATACACCTTATTGTTCATGTGTAACTACAAATACACATTTTAGCAAAGAACTACCCCAAGGCAATTATCAAGTTTGCGTGTTTTCATATAATAATTCTTCAGAAAAAGCCAGCAATATTATTTATGTAACAATAAAAGATGTTATTTCAAGTATTGATATAGACTCTCTAGGTTTTAAACTTTCTTTATCTTCAAACAGCTATACCTATGACGGCAAAGCTAAAACTCCAACAGTCACTATAAAAAATGATACTGCAACATTAATAAAAGATACCGATTATACTGTTGAATATTCAAACAACATAAATGCAGGAACAGCAACTGTAACGGTAACCGGTATTGGCAACTATACAGGCATATTAACTAAAACATTTATTATCAATAAAGCACAGCAGACCGTGAATGCAACAATATCTTCAAACACCTTAGATATTGGCGATACAAGCGAAATTACTGCAAGCGGACAAGGAACAATAAGCTATATTTCAAGCAACACAAATGTTGCAACAGTAAACAACTCAGGAATTGTAACAGGAATAAGTGCAGGAACGGCAACTATTACTGTTACTGCTACAGGTAACAACAATTATAATGAGGCAAGCAAAACTTTCACTGTTTTAGTAAAGAACTCGCATGTGTTAGGCGATGTAAACTGTGACGGAGTAATAAGTATTGCAGACGCAACAACACTTCAAAAATATCTTGCAAACATCGTAGATTTTGATGATGAACAGCTTGATGTTGCAGATACAAACGGTGATGGAAGCGTTTCAATAGCAGATGCGACACAAATTCAGAAATATCTTGCACAACTTATTTCTTCACTCGGTTAATATTTCAAAAATCCTATCTGACTATTGCAGTCAGGTAGGATTTTTAATACATATCAAATATATTGACAATTATGTTTATATGCGCTAATATTCACTTGAGGTGATAATGACTATGACCTGTGTAATCTACGCACGATATTCGAGTGATAATCAGCGTGAGGAGTCCATTGAAGGACAATTAAGAGAATGTAAAGAGTTTGCCGAAAAGAACGATAGGCTCTATGTCAATAGTTGGGGTAGCATTAAAAGAGACCACCGAAAATTTTGTGTAAAAGTGAATAATAAGCTTCCTTTCAAGCAATAATGGAAACAGAAAAATTAAAGCTTGAAAGGAAGTTTTTTAATGGCAAAAGCACTGGCAGAAATAATGAGAGAATTTGTAAGAAGTCAGAATTTCACATCAACAGATGAAGTGATGACAGCGATGAAAGATATGTTCAAGGACATTCTTCAGGAGGTTATGGAATGTGAGCTTTCCGATGAACTCGGCGAGCTTGTAAAATAAAGTGTGTAAGTTAAAAAAATAGCTTGCACACTTTTTGCATTTGTGGGAAAGTGTGCTACAATGAAAGAAAGGACAGAAAAGGAATGAACGAAATGGCAAAAAAGAGAGAAAGCACACCGGGCGAGAACCCCGCAAAGCAGATAATTGAACAATATCATCCGAAAAAAGGAAGTGTTCTTTTCATTGATGAAGCTTACTCTCTTGTAGATGACAGAAACGGTTCTTTTGGCGATGAAGCAATTAACACTATTGTTCAGGAAATGGAAAACCATCGAGACGATGTTGTTGTTATATTCGCAGGGTATCCTGACAAGATGGAAGGACTCCTTCAGAAGAATCCGGGTCTCAGATCGCGAATTGCCTACCATGTTCCATTCAACGATTACGATACAGCAGCACTTTGCGAAATAGCAAAACTTATCGCAAAACAGAAAGGACTTACATTTACTGACGAAGCTTGTAATAAACTGACTGGCTTGTTTGATGCCGCAAGGAATGAAAGCGATTTCGGTAATGGCAGATATGTCAGAAATGTAATTGAAAAAGCAAAGATGGCTCAAGCCTCCAGACTGCTAACAATGGATTTTGATTCCATTGAAAGTGAAGATATTGCATTAATCTCCGCTGATGATATTGAAATCCCTAAGTCAAGTGCAAAGACGGAAAAGAAACAAATTGGTTTCAGCACATAATGCACCGCATTTGTACAAGGACGGAGGATGTTTTGATTGGTCATAAAGAAGCTGACAATTGAACATTTCGGAAAGATCAAGCGTTTTGAGGCTTCTTTCCATGAACAACTCACCGAGATTTCTGATTTCAACACAAATGATATTATTCAGGCAATTGGGTTGATAACCGCAAACAAGAGCCTAACAGATCATGTTGCTACTGATAATTCAGCCGATAATGACGATTCGGATACTTCATCTTACGATAACTCTTTAGGCAATAAGTATATCTATCAGAATATTACACCTGAGTTCCATTATCATAACTTTAGTGCTGACACAAACGCTTATCAGCAGGTATCACTTTCTGTTACCCCTGAAAAAACAAATGAAATTGTAAATTATATTTGCATTTGCGTTTGTTTACGGTTATAATGAGAATGAAATGACGGTTGATAATGCGGAAGTAAACTTACTAAAAGTCGAGCTGAATCAAAGTTGCGGCAAGGCAAAGATGTAATAACTTATTATAAGAGTGATGCGTTAAATATCGCAAACTCAGTAGACAGCACTAGAAGTAAGTGTGATCCCAAACATAGAGGGTCTGCTTATTTTAAGCATTATCATGTTAAATATAAAAATATAAAGTGGAGTATCCATTCATTTTATGTATAGGGCATACAGGTGGTATTATGGTTTATGCTTTTATGAATTATGACGATTTTAATAGTAAATATAACGATATATTAAAAATTGCCACTTGCTATAGTGAGAATTTTAGTTTTTTTACTGTGAGACAGATCCATAAAAAGGATCATTCTAATGAATATTTTAATTTCTTGGATGGTTTTAGAAATCATGAAATTCCATTAGGCAAAATAAAAACACCCAGATATACTGCAGGACAACAAATCCATTGTTTCAGAATTAATAAAATAACAACGGCTTTATTGATGAAACCTATAGATTTTTCTTCTTGGAATGCTTATGATTATCCTGAAGATTTGGCTTTTTATAAAAATTGCATACCGTGGTTTCGCTGTATTTCACATGAAAAAATGGTGTTAGTCAATGAGACCAATTTTAGTGCATTTAATGAGTTAAAAAAAATAGGCATAAATTTTAGATTGATTAATAATTCTAACTATATTTGAAAAAATTTAAAACGAATGTGGGTAAGTAGGCTCATTTGAGCCTACCTATTCAAGTGGTGAAACCTCATATTACTATTACACATTTGACGGTTCGCTTTAAAGTGAATATCGCACATCATCAAACGGCAGTCTTACTCATTACATTGTTACCGATTCAGACGGTAATACGGTAGAAAAGACATTTGTAAATGGTCAGACAAAGACTATTACAACAGGCACAGATAAGGGAGCAAAAAACATGAAAAAAATAATACAACCAATATCAATATTATTAATCATAACGCTGTTATCTGTGATATGTATAATACCATATGCAGCGACTATCGTTAACGGTGGTAATTACGAATTTACGGTTGTGGATGCAACCAAGGTCCAAAAGTATGTTGTAGGTATGATTGACTTAACTGATGATGAGAAATTTCTTTACGATACTAATGGCGACAATGTGTTGACCGTTATTGATGCCACTAATATTCAGAAAATTATTGTTGGATCTCAATTCGATACATCAGAACCGTCATCTTTGACAGAAACTACTTCGGTTTACGGAACTGAAGCATCCACAGAAACAACGATATCGAATTTCTCCTCTGCTTGTACTGAAGTAACAACTGAATATACTGAAACTACTACAGAATGTGTTGAGGAAACGACAATTGTTGATGAACCATCGACAGAATCGACTGAAACAACTACGGAAGAAGTTACTGAACCTTCAACAGAATCGACTGAAACAACTACGGAAGAAGTTACTGAACCTTCAACAGAAGAGTATACTGAGCAGATTACTGAACAGCCTACTACAGAGCCAAAACCAACTGTTCCGCCTAAAAGTGTGAAATTCAATAAGAATGGAATAACACTTGGGGTAGGGGAGTCATATACTCTTATTACTACTATTGAAAATGGAGATATTTCGCAAGTAGAGTTTACTACAGATAATAGTGGGGTAATTACTGTAGACGATAAAGGCAAAATGACTGCTGTGGGCATTGGTGTCTCTACAATTACAGCAAAAACTTATAACGGACTTACATCCAAATGTAAGGTTACTGTTAAAAAGCTTGCTAATAGCATAAAGCTTGATAAGACAAGTATTATACTTGGAGTCGGTGAACAGTATGATTTTTCAAGCTATGTGCCGAGCGGAACAGCAGCTTATTATCGTTCTTATTATTCAGATGATCCGAATATTGCTTTTGTTCAAAAAGCCGGAGGTTTGATGACCGCAAAAAAGGCAGGAACCACAACTGTGAGATGCAAAATGCCAAACGGTACACAAGCAACCTGTAATGTAACGGTCAAGCCGCTTGCAACATCTCTTAAACTTAACGCAAGTGAAATTGTACTGTACATAGGTCAGAGTTTTGACATTAACAGCAGTGTTCAAAAAGGTACAGCGGCATATTACAGACTTTATTCATCAAGCAATTCAAAAATAGCTGCTGTAACAAGAGGCGGAGGTGTCGTCAAAGGAGTAGCGACAGGAAAAGCAACTGTAACTTGCACTTTGAATAACGGAAAAAAAGCCATTTGCAATGTATACATAATGCCACAGAGCAAGAAGATTTCAAATGTTCCGTTAATCGGTCAAAGTAAGCTCCCGACAGGCTGTGAAACCTGTAGTGCAACAATGCTGTTGAATTTCTACGGATATAAAATTTCTGAAACGACATTTGCAGATAAGTATTTGGTAAAAAAACCTTTCGGTTATTCAAACGGTTCATACACAGGACCTGATCCGAATTGTGCCTTTGTTGGAACACCATACAGTTCCAACAGCTACGGAGCGTATGCACCGATTATGGTAAAATGTATGAATAAATACCTTTCCGACAAATCATACAAGGCTGTAGAAATCAGCGGGAAAAGTCTTGAATATCTTTCGGGTAAGTATGTTGCACAAGGTCAGCCGATTATGGTGTGGGCAACAATTAATATGTCACCGTCATTTAAGACAACCACTTGGAGAGTAAACTACACCGATGAAAACGCAAAATATAAACTCGGCAGTTACTACACTTGGACTGCCGGCGAACATTGTTTGTTGCTCACGGGCTATGACAAAGATTATTACTATTTCAACGACCCATGGACAAACGCTCGTACAAGATACTCAAAAAACCTTGTAAATACAAGATATAATGAACTCGGCAAACAGGCTGTAGTTATGGTGAAAAAATAACAAGAACCTTCTCTGATGAATTTATCATTAGGGAAGGTTCTTTCTTTTATTTGTTGGTATATTCTATTAAGGCAAAAACGCCTTTAGAAGTTTAAAATAAATCGCTGTGTGTTCCGGTTCTTGTCAGATACAAAATAAGTTCTTCATTACTAATTTCATAAATTAAGAGCC
>ENA-OWPN01001356-OWPN01001356.1-human-gut-metagenome-genome-assembly--contig:-NODE-1356-length-22758-cov-4.066511_pt1 | contig 22758 bp, 22 predicted proteins | sample MGYA00248266_ERZ651850 | MGnify/ENA primary metagenome ERZ651850 (study PRJEB26924, sample SAMEA4378296) | human gut metagenome | biome: human gut; feature: human-associated habitat; material: faeces... | reverse complement strand
GGAAAAGGCAACCTGTCCATGCAAAAGCCGATGATCGACACGCAGTAATTTAATCATATCGCTACTCCCCCTTCAGACAAGCATCTCTCGCTGCCATCATGCATCTCACATGCTCCTCATCCACATCCCCGCTGTCCTTATAGGTATCCTTGAAGAAGCTTCCCACGATTGCAGCATCGCCGACAGCAAATTGCTTTGCACAGTTTTCCGGTGTCATCCCAGCCCCGATTACAAGTGGAAAATCACCCAAAATATTTCTGAATTCATTTATCTTTTCCATACTTGTCTCCTGTCCGGTAGCATCCTGTGTAACGACAATGGCATCACAGCGCGTCTTACCAATCGTTAAATCCTCCTGCAGACTTCTCCCTGAGAGATAGGGCTGGTATTTAAAACGTACACCGCCCAGAACATAGCCGGAATACCGCAAACGATATAGCTGCATGAACGCCGCAAAGGTTTCATCATTCTTCGGATCCAGATGTCCTGCCACGGAATCAAGCTGTACAAAGGTCGCCGCATACTTCATTGCCAGTTCAAAATTCATCGTATCCTGATCGAGACAATTCACGCCATAGATGTGATCCGGATAATTCTCCTTCAAATACTCCAATACCATCTCCATATGATGATAGACTCCAAAGTAGTTTTCCACAATTACGGCATCAACTCCGTTTTCATAATATATATGGATTTCCTTTTTTGCCCGCTCCATCACCTCTGCATCACTTGTACCTTTCAGATGCAGCATACCGAAAATCGGCTTCTTACTTTGAAATACTTCCAGAAATTCTTTTTTCATCTTCATTCATCCTCTCCTTAAAAATCCTCTTCTTCCTGTGTATCTATGCTTTTTTTACAGGTGATTCCTGTTTTAGCCTCATCCACGATCTCACTCATTCGTTGCTCACTGACATCATCACGGTTGCCCAGCAGGATACTAAGCACCAGATTCAGATTCATTCCCGACAGAATCGTTACATTGCCATATGCAGTTAATTGTGCAAATGCCGTATGCACACTGCCACCGAGAATATCTGCAACGATGACCCATGCTTCATCACTGTCTGCAATACGCAGCCGGAGCTTTTCTGCATAGTCCTGTGGATTCTGCCCTGGATACAGACAGTACACCTCCACATCCTTTGCAAGATTGCCGATAATCATTGCCGCAGAATTCAGCATCCCCTTTGCCAGCTCACCATGCGATGCCAGAATTATGTTTGCCATGTCTTCAACTCCCTTCACTTTTTTACCTAGCAAAAAGCGTGCCAATCAGATATAAGAAATATAAAATGAAAGCTAGCTGCTTCCATCAGAAATAGATAAAAACCAATAGCAGGAATCTATATTTTCATATTGCGCCTTATTTTATAAAGAAAGCAGGAATATACGCATATAAACGGTACTTTTACAGCACAGGCAGACCTCATTCTCATTCTTCTGATTGCATAAACGTAAAAAGGAACAACCCAAGCGGATTGTCCCTGTGATGCAATTTGCAAACGAAATATAAACAGATGCTATAATCAAGCATATATTCTTCAAAAAGCTGATTCCCCTGTGTATTGGATCACATGCCAGTATGGTTACATATGGTTAATTATTTTCCACATAATTGAAAATATATCCGATTTCCTCCTCCGGTATCTTCACACCGTAATATTCCTCTACGACACTGAACGCCTCCTTAACGCAGGCAATGAAAGACGCTTCCTTCTGTGCGAAGTCCTCAATATCCGTATATACTTCAATCTCCCTGCGTGTCACCAGACGCTCAATCAGACAGCAGATATGCACATACAGACCAAAGCAGGTATTATTGGTAAAGCGAAGCCCCAGCTTCAGCTGCAGCTGATCAATCGCATCCGCAACATGCTCCAGCAGCTTATTGGGATTGAGAATAGTCAAATTATTCATGATGTTCGATAAGGAGAAATTCTTCAATATATTCTGTTTAAAGGTTTTCATTTCCTCCTCACTGATATAATCCTGGAAATACACATTCAGTTCATCCAATGTATCATTGATAATTAAATCCTCAATCGGAATGAAGCGGATACCTTCCATGTTGGGATTCAGCGTACCTACAATACAGATGACCTCATAATGATCGAAAAAGGCATCATGCATCTGCTTTTCCAGCAGGGTATTGTAATCATAGGTAAGCACCTGAATCGGCAGATCAACAGGAAGTGAATCCTTCAGTATCTTTTTCAGCTTTTCGGCAGTTCCCATACCGCTTGCACAAGAGCATAAAATGACCTTTTCCCTTCTGCGATGCTCTACAATATGATAATGATTGCTGTTATGCTTTTCGACCCGTTCAAAGATTTCCCTCATACCGGTTCCCTGAATCATACCGTTTCCCACCTCCAGGGCGAGCTTAGTCGTCACATTGTTCATAATACCAACCGTGGCATTCTGGTTTTCAATACCCTTATACAGCTCCTCCAAAGACCCCATATCCACCAGCAGAAACAGCTCCTCAAACCGTCCGGTTTTGCTAAGATAACGGTTTAAGCGCTCAATGATTTCCTGTGTTGTCACATGCAGCGGCATATCGATGGAATCGAATACATAACGTCCGAGAAACTTATTCACAGCATCTGCCAGAGAGCTGGCTGTAGAAAAGCCATGCGCAATAATAATACCGATGCGTTTGTTCAGATCCTGTACCCGGTTCAGTATTTTCAGATGCAGACTCAGTATAATCGTAATCATATCGTCAAATTCCATGTCTAAATTATTTTCCAGATGCTCGCGGATTTCCTCTGCTATCGCATATTCTCTGGAAAGCTCCTGCTTCATAAAATCCTGCATCCCCTGTACAGCCCTTCGCCTTGCATCCTGCCAGTTACCAAGCTCCAGTATATTCTGCATACAGTCGCTGATATAGGCGGTAATCGTTATCATATCGTTGTTCACATATTGAAAGCCGTAGCGCAGAGAGAGCATATCGAAGATATTTGTCACAATCCCCTGCACATAGTCATCCCTGCTTAAGGGAGCACTGTTTCGCAGCATGATAGCCTCCTGATACGTATGAATGCAGAGTCCGGCCTCATGCAGAAAGCTGTTCAGGTCATTGCGTGCAGTGAAGGCTTCAAGAATTTGTTCCAGTAGCCGTATAAGCGGCCGCTCTCTTGTGACAAAGCTTTTCAGTTCATGAATCGGAATCATTCGCTGGTTTTCTCCAGCTGAAGATTTACCGGACTCTTTTCCTGCCATCATTTTTTCCGGAAGATTATAGGCGCGGATTTCCAATACGGCACTATCCTGCTTGGACGCAAACAGGGCATTCACACAGCTGGCCTGAATAGCATTTTTCAGCTCTCCGATATTTCCTGTAAACTGTGTATTTAGAAACAGGCGATAAACGAGTGCGGATATACTGATAGATTTATGAATCCGTTTTTCCTCATCCTCAAAGATGGAATGAATCAGCTGCAGACGTTCATGGACTCCCCGCTCCTCCAGGGACGGCACCGTAACCATCATGGGAATTCTGCGCAGCAGGGTTTTCAACAGCACATCCTCCGGCTTTTCCGTTGTTGCAAATATCAGACGGGCACTGGATTCATACCATTTCTCATTATCTCCCACCATATGATAAATCCCTTTATCCATAAACAGAAACAGCTTTTCCTGGCATTCCGCCTTCAGACAATGCACCTCATCCAGAAACAAAACACCGCCCTCCGCAAGCTTGATCAATCCGGGGTTGTCTCTATCTGCACCGGTAAAGGCTCCCTTTTTATGTCCAAACAGATTGGCCGTTAACAGCTCCGGATTGTTGGCATACTCACTGCAGTTTACGATTAGAAATTTCTTATCCTCCTTAATCAGCCCCTGATTCCTTGCATACTCATACATCAGCTGTGCAAGAAAGCTCTTGCCTGTTCCCGTAGGGCCATATAGAAGTAAAGGAAGACCGGCAGGGGGATACGATATGGTAGCCTTGCATTGGTTCACAAGCGGAGCCAGACTTTCATCACAGCCAATCAGCTTTTCAAAATCCTGTGGCTTTGCCGGCTGCAGTGCTTTTTGAAACTCCTTATCTGAGATAAATTCCTGTCCGTGCAGGTGAACACCGTATTGCGCCTCAACCACATTACCGTCATAAAATACAACCGGTCTGGTATTGATTTTAATCAAACGCCCCTGTGAAAATAGCTGATTGAGGTATTGAGATACCATATTGCGGCTCAGTTTTAGCTGTTCACTGATATAAAGTGAGTTTCCCTTCTCACATAAATGCTCTTTTGTCGCCTCCACCACATAGGCATATACCTTCTCTATCATATACGAAACGACTTCCTTTCCTTATTATAAGTGTATCGGTGAATATTTTGAAAGTCAATGCGGAAACTGCTGGAAAGTGACGATTGTTGGCACGATTTTTGCTAGGTTAAAAGAAAAAGGAATAGAGGTGAGCATATGACACAAAGCATGCAGCAAACACAGACGATGAAGCAAACCTACAGCATGACACAGAAAAACCAGCAGGCGCTGGAAATATTGAAAATGGATAGCCGTGAGCTGATGGAGCTGGTTCTAAACTGTGTACAACAGAATCCGTTTCTGGATTTTCACCCACAGACAAATACCGATGAATGGCTGCTTCAGAATATGGCACACAAGCATACACTGCAGGAGGATTTGTATTTGCAGCTGCACACCTGTAATTTGCCCTATGATGAAGCCATATGCTCCTATCTGATTGAATCACTTGATACACAGGGATTTTTCCGTGAATCCATTCCGGAAAGCTGTGCGCTATTACAAACAGATGAGACTACGCTTCTGAAGCAGCTGCATATCCTGCAAAGCCTTGAACCGTGCGGAGTTGCGGCGCGAAATGTCCGGGAGGCGCTGATACTGCAATGTCAGAGATCCCATAACCGATTAGGAGAGCTGCTGTTGCGTGAATATGCAACAGAGCTGGCAGAGAAAAATATTACGACTATCGCAAAGGGTATGCGGCTGTCTGCACGGGAAGTCAAGGAGGTGATTGTCTCACTGCGTTCCTGCACTCCCTATCCCTGCCACGAATATGAGCAGGATTCTATAGAAACTATCCTGCCGGAGCTGGAAATCTGCGTTGAGGAGGAACGGCTGCAAATACTTCCGATGCGTTATGGTTCTACGGTTTTACAGGAGCACTATGTGCAGGCGATTGAACATAGCGATAAGCTGAAATCCTATTTTCAGGAAGCATGTCTGCTGTTTGAAACACTGAATCGAAGAAACGCCACCCTGTCCATGATAGTAAACGAGCTTGTACAAATACAAAAGGGCTTTTTTCTGTATGGCGATGAATTACAGCCCTGCACACTCCAGCAGCTGGCAGACAGACTCGGACTGCATGTATCTACTGTATCCAGGGCATTGCACAATAAGTATTATCTGTTTGAGAAGGAGTGCTATGCGTTCCATCAGCTGCTGAGCGCTTCCACAATGCAGGGGGACAGCAGTGCCGCTGTACAGCGTGCCATGCTTACTATGATACAAAATGAGGATAAAACGCATCCCCTTTCCGATCAGCAGCTTGTTATCAAGCTGAAAGCAATGGATCTTTCTGTTTCCCGCCGGGCTATTACCAAATACCGCCAGCAGCTGCATATTCCAAAAAGCCAGGAGCGAAAACGTATCTGAGGCACTCCCTTTCTTTTCTCATACAGCGGCTGTATATTACGTTCTACGAAAAGAACGAATCGTTCAATCCATGCTTTTCCGTCGAATAAAAGAAAGGAAAAGGGCAAAACTCTAGCTGAGAGGTGCCAGATATGAACACAAATGATCGGAAGCAAATGAACAGCGAACAACAAAGAAACTGCTGTGTAATGACAATGGGAATCAAACAGGTAGAGCAGCTCGTTCTGCTGTTTGGCAGAACACGGCTTTTACAGCTGCTTCACCGCCTGCAGAATCAGGTACAGCCACAGCTCAAGCACAATGCCCTTGTAGCAGAGCTTTCTGATTATCGGCTGGTCTTTCTTCTTCCCTCCTATAACCGTCTGGATACATTACAGCTGGTATATGAGCTGGACGACCAGGCAGAGCGCATAGCTGCACAGCTTTATGATACCGCACTTGCATTATCCTTTGGAATCTGTCAGCCCATGGTTTGTGACACCCTGGAGGATGCTATTGGCTATGCGGAATACTGCCGGACGCACAATCGGGATATGGAGCGGTTTTCAACCTCCTATGCCTTTTACACACCCCGAGAGAAGGAAAGCCTGCATCATCGTTTTTCATTAGAACAGAATATTTTGAAGGCTGTTTATCATCATGAATTCCACTTATACCTGCAGCCAAAGTATGATTCCCGAACGCATACACTGATTGGTGCCGAAGCTCTGCTGCGCTGGATTCATAACGGTATGTGCATACCACTGCAGGAATTTCTTCCGATTGCCGATGAAAACACCTGTATCCGCCTGCTTGACATCTACATGTTTGAGGCTGTCTGTAAGCAATTATCCGAAAGAAAAAAACAGGGACTTTCCCTGCTTCCCATCAGTATCAATGTCTCCCGTTCTTCCTTTGAGGATGGCCTGTATTACCTGGGAGAGATTCTCGACATACAGCGCCGCTATGATATCGCTTCCAGTTTGCTTGAGCTGGAATTGCATGAGGAAATCCCCTTTGAAAGAAAAGAACAGGTACAGCTCTTCCTGCGCAGGGTAAAGGAAGCAGGTATGCAATGCTCACTCGATGACTTTGGTACAGCACGCAGCAATCTGCATATCCTGAGCTGGATTGATGTGGATCAAATCAAGCTGGATCACTCGTTTTTCTCAAACCCCTGGAACAGCCGCAAGCAAATCCTGTTACGGCATATGATTCCCATGCTGCAACAGCTTTCTATACCAGTGCTGGCAGAAGGTGTGGAGACAAGAGAGCAGCTGGAATTTCTGTCTGCACTTCACTGTACACAAATACAGGGCTTTTACTATTCCCCGCCATTACCCGCCTACCGTTTTTTTCAGGAGCATATGGGTTCAGAGAATAGCAGCAGCTGTGATGATACAGACTAACGATGAAAGCAATGACGCATCAAACATAGTTGTCTGGAGAAGAAAAGAAACCAGACGAAAAGAAGCGATTCTTACACCTTATCCGTTACATTCCGTAAAGGGTGCTGTCGGATACGTATGGAAGAAAAGGCTTGTAAGCGTCTATTTTCTCTAAAGATGAGAAATTATAATATAGGATACAAAGAACAATCCATAGCATAAGATACAAAAAGAATCAGCGGCATCGTGTAAAGCGTGTAAACAATGCAGCTGATCTCTTTTCATTTTAGAAATCCGGTTTCTCATAAGAAAATACACAGCCAGACATTTCTGTTTATGTGTACACGTCCCTGTACAGACTGCATCCCTAATTTATGATAATCTATCCAAAGCCCTCTATTCTGTGCAAGCATACCTGTAAAACAGTATGGCTTTTTTATTCGGCATCTTTGAAAACCGCTATGCATCTGTATCTACAGCTGCGCAATCTTTTCCTCAATCAGCTTCCAGGCCAAGGCTGTGTCCCTTTCAAAGGTGCTGGGGTCCTCATGAAAATTCACCGGCATACTGCCGCGATAGGCGCTAAACCCCAGGCGCTGATACATGGATATCGCCACATAGCTGTTTGTCTGTGTCGTCAGATACAGCGGATGCTCACACTGCATGGATTGATACAGCTGTATTGTTTTCAGCATCAGTGATTTCGCAAGTCCTCGTCTTTGATGATGCTCATCTACACCAACCCAGTGTACACGCATACGGCGCTCACCGAAATGAAAGCCTTCCCAGACAGAGGAAGTCCCGGCCAGCTTTCCCTGTTCATCCACAATCAGTATCATTTGCCGCTGCAGCTCCTGTGGACGTGTTTCAAAGGTTTCCGCAAAATATTGCAGCCCAGCTTCCCTGCTCTTTAGTTGTCCCAGGGCAACATGTAACGCAACCCATGCCTCCTTATAGGATGGATCATAGGGCTGAAAGGAATAGCCCGGTGCCAAAGGAACCTCATGTATGACAGGCGGCTGTTCCAGTACCATCAGCACCGGATAATAGGGTATACTCTTATCTAATACAGTCATAGCTTCCTCCTCATTTTGAAAAAAGGATGCGAACAATCGCATCCTTATCCAAGCTCAATAGAATAGGAATAACGCTCTCCCGGATAATAGGAAATCGTATATTCCAAAACGTTGCCTTCATGATCATAGGATACACGTTCTCTGATCAGCAGCGGATCTCCTTTTTTAATATCCAGCTTCTCCGCTTCCTCTTTTCTGGCAGTAATCGCTCTGAAATTTTCACGGGTTTTCACCGGCTTGCGGATATTCAAATCATCCAGCAGTGCATACATGCTTCCCATATATTTTTCATCCTCCAGCGGCAGATTTCTGTCCCTGGAAAAATAGCTGATAAAGTATACGATCGCTACATCATCCCCGGTTCGTACACGATCCAGACGATATACAAAATCGCCTTTCTGGCATCCGAAGATTTCCGCTACATGCTGATCTGCCTTTACAAGCTCAATATGCGCCCAGCGGGTTCCCGGCTGAATGCCACGCTCCAGCATTTCATTGGTAAAGCTTTTGATGCCTACCAGATTTTCTTCAATCTTATTCTGAAAAAGAACTCTGGTTCCCTTTCCGCGCGCACGCTCTACCAGTCCTTCACTTTCCAGCTGCGCAATCGCCTGCCGTGCAGTTATTCTGGACACATGAAAGATTTCCTGCAGCTGTGCCTCACTCGGAATGGAATCACCCGGTGCATATTCCTTTGATATGATCTTATCCCGAATAATTTTTTTTATCTGTATATATAACGGAACGGCTCCTTTGCCAAAATCAAGCTTTTCCATGAAGTCACCTCCATGTGATTATTATATCATGTATACGTACATTTTAGGAGTTATTTCTTACATAAGCTTTCATAATTCCAATCTTGCTGCCAACAGACTCTCCATAAGGACGAATCGTATATCTTCCGGTACTTGCCGGAACGATGAAGGTTTCCGCATAATGTACAACGAATGGTTCAAATGCACCATCTTCACTTTCTACAACCGCTTCTCTGCCTTCTACCAGATTCAGCATATTGACAGTACCCTTTGTATCATGATGGGTAATTGTTTCTGTCCAGTATCTTCTGGTTTCAATAAATTCCAGCTCATGCAGACCGGTATGCTCTTCCACATAATCCTCTGTACGCTTCACCTCATGAATGGCATTGACAAGGTTTTCCTCACACCATTTTGTTGTGCGGTCCCACTGAATAACTTCCTTGCCATGCTCCACATGTACCGGTCTCGGTCTTCCATCCAGACCTACACGACCCCAGTCCCACAGCTTGAAGGTGAAGATATACGGCGTTGCACTGATTTCCAGAACCATTGCCTCGCTTCCGGAGCAGTGGCAGGTACCGGCAGGAATCAGGAAGTGGTCGTGCTTCTTTGCAGGGAATTTGTTAATGTACTTTTCTGCATCAAAGGTGATTTCTCCTTTATTGGCACGGCGCAGATCCTCAATCATCTGTTCCTGATCAACCCCATCCTTCAACCCGAGGTATACGCATGCACCCTCACCGGCATCCAGCATATAGTAGCTTTCATCCTGCGTATACTGCATACCGAACTGCTTTTTGATATATTCTGTCAGCGGATGTACCTGCAGACTCAGATTCTGACCGCCCATGGTATCCAGGAAGTCAAAACGAATTGGAAATTCTGCACCAAAGCGTGCATACACCTGATCTCCCAGTAACGGCTTTGGCTGATACAGCACAAGATCCATCGCAGGGATTTCAACAACGGCATCCGCAAATTCCAGATACAGGGAGTTTTCTTCCGGTACACCGTCAAAGCTCCATGCAAAGTTGGATTTTTCACGGTCAAGGTCGCAGACCTCCTTCATCCACTGTCCGCCCCATACACCCGGATCGAAATATGGAACTGTACGGAACGGCTGCTGTGCGATCTGCTTCAGAGCGTCGCGCAAAGCAGTACCCGGAATCATTTTCGGATCATTTGCCTTATTCGTATCAATCAGCCAGTCAATATCCTCAAACAATGACATTTTGTGTTTATCGGCAATACGCCACTCGATGAAGAAGCCACGTTTGTTCTTGCGCAGAGGATCCTCATCGTAATTACTGCACTTATAATTTCCCATACCTGCGCGATAACGCATCTGGATTTCCCAGCGTGCCATATCGAAATAGACCAGCTTATCCCCCGGATTTACAAGAGATGCTCCAAAGCCGTAAATAATCACCAGACCATCGGCAGCCTCTACCTGCTTCTTCGCAGCCTCCAGCTTTTCCATATCGATAAAGTCGGAAACCTCACCATAATACATCTTACCAAATACACGGTCATCGGTAAGGATATATTTCAGCTGCTCTGTAATTGTCTTTTCTTCTTTGAATACATCCAGCATATTGATAAGCAGTGACGGCTGCAGCTTTTCCAGCTCTGGCAAAATTTCTTCATCGCGTACACCTGGGTAAACATCACAGGTTACGATGTATTTTCCGGATGGTATTTCTTTTTTTAAGGTGTCCAGAATATTGCTGTAGCCGACAACAGCAGCCTGTTCATGTCCTTTGATTTTTGTTGTTGGAAATTTGTTATAATTGCTTTTCATTGTTAGTCCTCCACTTTCTCAAAACGAAGCGTTCCTTCTTCTTTATATACACGGTATCCAAATGGCTGTTTTTCCACAGCGGCATAATCATGACCGGCATCACATGGCCAGCAGGCTCCGATTTTCATCGGCTCCTCCCCTGTATTGATCAGGCGGTGTGCCAGATGTCCGTCAATGTGATGCAGTGAACCCGGATAGGTTTTCTCCGCCCATGTGGTTCCATCCTCGTCCATCAGCATCAGCAGTCCCTCTCCGGAAAGGCAGAAATAAAATTCCACACATTCTCTGTTTTCGTGCCAGTGCCCACGGGTCATATTGCACTCACCGTTTACAAGCACGGGATACAGCACGGTCAATCCCCAGTTCAGATTACCTGCACGCTTTTCATCTCCCTGTGTATAGTGATATACCTCATACATCAGTGTATCATCCTTAAGCTCAGCATTCGTACGATAAAAGCCCTTCGCATCCTTGTACAGCTTCTTTGAGGTATTGACCTCACTGCCTTTGATTACATCCTGGAAATCATGGATTACTTTTGGTTCTATAATGTTCATTTATGAAATGCCTCCCATTCCTTTTCCTTCAGCTGTGGTTTTGATACAAACAAAAAACGGTCTGGATCCTCAACAAACTGTGTATAGATTGGTTTTCCCGGCTCCAATGCAAACTGCGGGTATGCATGTGCAGGTATCACATGCAGCTTTGCATGCTTATAAGCAGGATTTATTTCCCAGGTAATATTACCTTCCTTCACGATTGGAAAATAAGCAATCCCATGATGAGCACGAACATCCTCATAATCAAATCCGAAATCACGAACGCACCAGGCACCAAAGGTCAGTGGCTTTTCCACATTGGCATTGATTGTCGCATGTACCCAGCCCGGTGGAACGATTACGACTTCTCCTGCCTTTGCGTGCACTGCATAACAGTTTCCTGCATCATCCTTACCATATTCCTGCATATAGATAAATGCCTCTCCATTCCATATCTCATAAACCTCACAGGTTGACGACTGACAGGAAGGGGAAATTGCATGAATATGCCCCTGCGAGCGAACCGGCTCCTTACCGAGTGTTCCCTTTGCATAGGTCACTGCCCCATACAGAAGATTACGTTCCTCAATCGCTGCCTTATCCTGCTTTCTTCCTACATCCATAACAATGCTGTAAAGTATTTCAGGCCCTGTACAGGTTGGATCCTGCAGGGAGGAGCGGATTGCTTCCAATGTTCTTTTCTCCGGCTGCGGCCCAAACACATCATCACCGTAAAGGAATTCCATATCCTGCGTGCGACTTTCAATATCAAATCCCGGATAAAACTCCATATAACCACCTCCTAGTTGTTATATCATTATGTCAATTACACTTGTATTGTAACTTTTTTCTGTTTCTCTGTCAACCGGTAAAAAGAAAAAAGCTGTCAAAATTCTGACAGTTATTGTTCTTTACGAATCAGACGCATTTTAAACTTGTTGCGATCTCCGCGATATTCCGCAATGGAATATTCCACAGGCTCATCCTGCTCTGTATAAGCTACCGTTTCCACATGCATTAAAACGCCATCCTCCTCCATATTCAGAATCGTGCGTTCCCGCTGCCCGGCTTTTCTTGCCTCGACGCTGCGATCTACATAGGCAACCTCTGTCTGATAGCGGTGGGAAAGGATATCATATAAGGAAGCCTGTTCAAAATTCTCCAGCTCGATTCCCTGAAACCTCTCATATGGAACAAAGGTATTCACAAGCACCATTTCCTCCTGATCTGCATAACGAAGACGCTGTAGATGAAATACCCGCTCACTTGTCGGATAGACCTCACTACATTCCTCTGGTTTCTTAATCACCTCGCTGATAATGACCCGTGTGGAAGGTGTTAAATGCAGGGAGCGCATTTCCTCATCGAAGCTGCCCAGCTTTTGAAAGAAGTACCCTTCAATTTTCGGACGGGATACAAAGGTTCCCTTTGCCTTATGCCGGGTAATATACCCTTCATTGATCAATTCAGAAAATGCCTGACGTACCGTCGGACGGGAAATATCCAGCAGCTCGCAGAACTCCGCTTCAGTTGGCAGCTTATCCCCTGCCTGAAAGATTCCCTGCTTCAATAGCTCCACCAGCTGTGTTTTAAGTTGAAAATACAGAGGTACCGGTGATGCCTTGCTGATAGTAAACTGCTTTGCGATTCGCTCATCCATAGTGTCCGACTCCTTTTTACAATATCTTAATTATAACGGATTGCTTTCCGTTTGACAACTTTTGTTCACAATGTTATAATGTAATTACATTAAAGGAGGACATCTTATGGATATCAATACACTAACGGAACAATCACTCGCTAAATATTTCGATCATACCTTTTTGAAGGCATATGCAACAAGAGCCGATTTTGAGAAGCTGTGTAAGGAAGCACGCGAGCTTGGCACTGCCATGGTCGCTATCAATTCCGCTCAGGTGCGCTTATGCAAGGAATTACTGGAGGGCTGTGATGTACATGTAGGTGCAGCTATATCCTTTCCTTTAGGTCAGACGGTGCTGGATATCAAGGTAAAGGAAACAGAACAGGCAATCGCGGATGGTGCCGATGAGATCGACTATGTAATCAATATCGGAGAAGCAAAAATGGGACATTGGGAGTATATTGAAGAAGAAATGCGTCAAATCACAGAAATCTGCCGCGCACATCAGGTAATCAGCAAGGTTATTTTTGAGAATTGCTATCTGGAAAAAGAGGAAATCAAAAAGCTTGCGGAAATCGCAAAAAGCGTAAAGCCGGATTTTATTAAAACAAGCACCGGATTTGGAACCGGAGGAGCCACGCTGGAGGATGTGCGTCTGATGAAGGAAACAGTCGGTGATGATGTAAAGGTCAAGGCTGCAGGCGGGGTACGTGACTGGGAAACCTGCAAGGCGATGATAGAAGCAGGTGCTGAGCGCATTGGTACCAGCAGCTCTATTCATATTTTAGAGGGCTTTCGTGCTGAACGGGGGGAATCACTATGAAAAAAATCGTAATTACGGGTGGAAACGGTTTTATCGCTTCCCTTGTCAAAGAGGCGTTACACGATACCATGGAGATTGTTTCCCTAACGAGAAAAGATCTTGATTTAGGAGATATTGAAGCCGTTCGTAAATGGTTTACAGAGCATGCCTACGATTATGTATTCCATACAGGCGCCATGGCACAGACAGCTGATTGTGAGAATTATCCCGAGCTGACACACCGGATCAACGTGGAATGCACGCAGGAAATCGCAAAAGCATGTCAGGATAAGAAAGCACGCCTGATTTTTATCAGTACCGAGCAGTGCTTTAACGGGAAAACCGAGGCAGGGCCGTTTCATGAGGATACGCCGCTGTGCTCTGTTACCGCCTATGGAAATCACAAGGTGGAGTGTGAGAGGTTTATAACCTCAATGCTGGACAGCTATGTCATACTGCGCTTTTCCTGGATGCTTGGTATGAGCAGTCCGGGGATCAAAGCGTCACCGAATATCATCCGCAATGTCATGAATGCTGTATTTTATCAGCAGCCAACGAAGTTCACTGTAAACGAAATTAGAGGTATGACCTATGCGCAGAAGCTGGCAGATGTATTCGATAAAATCCTGGAGCTGCCAACAGGTATATATCACGTTTCCGATACAAACACACACAATACGTATGAATCCGCAAAGATCGTAGCACAAAAGCTGGGCTGTACACAGGAACAGATTGATGCGTATATCCTTCCAAATCATGAGCGGTATGCAGACCGGTTCCGGGATTATCGACTGCATACAGACAAATTGAAAGCACACGGTATTGATTTTGGTTCCTTTGAAGAAAACGTAGATGCCTGTCTGAAGGATTTTGGATGGATGAAATAACCCATAGTCCCTATGTAATCAGCACACATAAATAATAATATTGACAAAGAGATTTCTAAGCTATGACTGTAATAGAAGAAATCTCTTTTTACATACGAAATACAAATTCTAAAAAAGAAAAGGGCAGACGAAATGAAAAGAGCGAGATGCCAATGCATTCCACTTACGATCTACTGCAAGCACCTGTACACGTTTCGCGTTCCTACACTTCAAATTTACCTAACTGTGATACTGCCATGTTTTCAAAGGAGAGATTATCAGCTGTTTTTCATGCTTGCATTCAGCTTTTCTTTCCCTGTTATAATTCATAATCAATACCAGCTTCATGATTTTAATCATACGCAGGTGAAGAATACTGCTATCGTGAGCAACGCTATAGCATATCTTACAATCTATGCTATTTCCCTGTATTTTACGGATTGAATATAGTAACTTTTATCCTTTACTTTATTAAGAAGATGACGAATATCACTACGAATTCAAATCAATCAATGATATAATAGCCCTATTGGAGGAATTATTTATGAGAATAGCTTATTTAGTACATACCGATAGAAATTATGAGGAAATTATTGAGCTTGTTAATCAGCTAACCAAACAGGAAGATCATGTTTTTATTATGATCAATGATAATGACCTGAGAGATCAGATTTTCTTTGTATATGCAGACTTTCCACGGGTACACATCTCCAAACGTCAAGAATACGGACAAAGTGGTGACCTGTCACTCGCTAGAGGAACGATTATTCAGATGAAGGAAGCTTTGGAAATTGGTGGATTCGATTATTTTATCAATTTAACCGATGGTATGATGCCTGTAAAACCAAGAACAGAAATCATTTCTTTTCTAAAAGAGAACAACGGAAAGGATTTTTATTATGTGAGCTGTGATGAGGATCAAGCATTGAGAAAAAAAGCAGATCGTTATTATCCTTTCACAAATATGCTGGCTTTTCCAACAAGCAAGTTTATCCGTGCTTTATCAAAGGGCACTGCCGCTATATTTGATTTGCTTCATATCAAACGGAATTTAACAGATCATTACAGTATCGGTAGTCCCTGGTTTATGTTAACAAGAGAAAGTGCCAATACGCTTGCGGAAAATTTCAGTTATGTTGCGGATACATTTAAGCTGGGCTGGTACCCTGAGGAATATTACATTTCCATGATGATGCAAAAATTCGTTTATGTGGATGGCAAAGAAGATACGCATATCAACAAGGATTTACGTGCTGTAGGGCCGGATGGCAGTTGGAAGGAAAGCAGTGATGCTGCACCGCTTACTTCAGAAATTTTATTTCAACATCCCGAAGCATTATTCGCGGCTAAAATAACAACAACTGATAATTTATCTGTATATAGTGATTACTTTGATATTTATACAAGGGATTATACAGATCATGGTGAAAGAGAAAAAAAATATGAGGATCCTGATAAATTGATCGATTCATTATTAAATAAAAAATGATGTATCTGAAAGCTTTATTGCCTTTATGCCGTTTACTCATAAAGGACGATGTGCAGTAAAGCATACGTAGTTCAGATGGAATAGCTATGACGATTATGAAGTCTGCTATTGCCCTGTTCCTGCTCTATGCGTCCTCATTACGATATGATGGGGAAATCGTGAATAGCGGTTACCGCTGATATTTCATAAAGGATACCGATACAGCCTTATGTTTTTCATTGAAGATCCGGTAAATGATGCGTCTGTAAAAAAACGAAAGAAGAAGGAATGCTCCTATAGATAACTCGAGCTTCCTTCTTTTTTAATACTTCCTTTTCAGTAAATGATCATTCGTTATCCGTCATTTATATCCACTTCTGATTATTTATACGTATTCTAAACTGTACAAGGGCTGCATATCTTGTATGGTTTTTTCATGTGTATGAAACTGCATCGTTCAAAGAAACATTACAAAGAACGTATCAGACGCTTTCTCCTACTATTATAATGACAAAAACAGGCATACATGACGTGTTGCGTCACAATGACCTGTTATTACTAAAATTCATAAACGCCTTAGGCTCTTGAAGTATCATATTTCTGCAAGCACCAGGCAATTATTTATTTAATTGTACCTTATCAATCAATTTGAATACATATTTCTTTGAATTGTTATAGCTGATATATAGCATAACCGTCAACACTCCTGTAATGATTGCCAGGACAAGTGCAATCCACTTTAATACATCTCTTATTCCCTCAGCCATTACAAGAAAGTTATCATGCAGTCCTGTGAAGCCCCAAAACGCCACAGCCGCAAACAGTATAAAAAACAAGAAACAGGATTTTGCTCTTTTTATGAGCTTTCTTGTCATTAAATCACGATAAGCGATTTCTTTTTTTAGTTTTTCCTTTTCTGATTTTGTCATAATGTGCACTCCATTTCATAAAAACCATAAGCTTATTATATCATCATTTGCTTTTTAATCAATTTAAAAAATCACCCCTTTTGGGAGTAAGGGATGATTTTGTATGAATCGTATAAATTACCCAATGAATCCTACAACAGATCCAAGGAAACCAATTACAACGAACAGTAACAATACTTTGATTGGTGACATATTCTTTTTAGCCATTAACCACCAAGCAAATAATACGAATACCATTGTCAGAACTTTCGGGAATGCACCATCCAAGTTGCTCTGCAGTAATACAGGTTCACCTTCAGAGTTTGTAGCAATCTGTAAAGGAGTTGTAATGTTGATCCAAGATGCTGCCATCGCACCAACGATTACCTGTCCCATAACGATTACAGACTCACGGAATGCAGTAGCCTGCTCACCAACAATCAGCTCAACAGCAGAACCACCAAGCTCATATCCTTTGTCATATACGAACTTCTGGAAGAAAATAGAAGTAACGTTCCAAACAACAATGTAGAATAATGGACCTAAAATAGAACCACCTTCAGCTAAACCAACTGCAACTCCCAACAAGATAGGAATATACGTACCAACGATCAGGGAATCACCGATACCTGCCAAAGGTCCCATAAGACCTGCACGGATACCATTGATCATTTCATCATCGATACCTTCAGCACCATTAGCACGTGCTTCTTCCAAACCTGCTGTGATACCAACTACCATACATCCAATCTGAGGCTCAGTATTGAAGAATGGATAATATGTCTGTAATTTTTCCTGCTGTTCTTCCTTTGTTTCATATAATTCCTGAATAATAGGAAGCATAGACCACATGTAACCCCAAGTCTGCATATGTTCATGAGAGAAGCAAGTTAAGTTACCATACCACCAACGCCAGAAAGAGCTATTTAACGTTTTCTTAGATATTTTTTTCATAACTAAATATCCTCCTCATCATCGATTGCACTAGCACCAGCATTAGCAGCACCAGCTTTTGTCATTACCAACTGATAGTTAATCAGTGCAAATACAGCACCTACTGCTGTAGCAGCAAGTAAGGATAAGTGCATAGAAGCTGCCAAAGCAAAACCAAATACAAAGAACAATAAATCAGAAGCCTTTGTAATAACAGATTTCAACAGAATAGCGATACCTACTGCAGGCAGTACAGAACCAACTGCCAGCAATGCTTTTACATACCAAACATCAACATTCAGTACAGCAAACAGATCAGCAACTGCTGTAGATCCATAGTAGCACAGTAATGTACATGGTAAGAAAGATAATACAAAGTGTGAAATCAGTGGGAATAAAGCATCAACTTTACCGATGATACTGAAATCACCCTTATCCAGTCTTGCCCATCCAATGTGCTGCCATATAAGGTTCATCATAGCTGTTCCATAGAACAATGTGATACCGATAACACCAGTCATGGCAGAAATCGTAGAAGCAAGTCCCTGCGCGTCTGTACCGCCAAAGTCCCAGCCAGCTGCTTTAGCGCCTACATAAGCAAGAGGAATACCGATATAAGATACGGCACGTAAGTCAGATGCAACAGTTCCACCTGGAGTTACCAATGCGATCCACATAACCTGCATTGGAATACCAACCTGAATACATCCCTGGACATCACCTAAGATAAGACCAACGAACATAGATGCGACCAATGGTCTGTTCAGAGTATAGTTACCTACGGTAGTACCTAGACAAGCAATCGTACTAGCTGCAGTACAACTCATAAGACCAATTAAAATTGCTTGAAGCCAACTCATAATAATTTCTCCTTTTCTTTATAAATGAATCGTAATATATAATCTAATTCAGCTACAGCCTCCCAATGCTAGTAACCAAATTTAGATCTGAATTTATCCCATGTACCGATGGAAGTTTCCTGCAACAATGCAAATTCAACGGTATATCCGGCATTTGTCATTTCTTCAATTGCCTCAGCCTCTTCCGGAATAATAGACTGATTCTGTCCTAATTTAACAGCACCTGGACGATCATTGCATGGGCCAATGACTACACGTTTCACATCACTTGGAATGAATTTGTGATCAACAAGAATCTTTTTCATATCCACTGGATTTTTCGTAATCAGGAAATATCTCTTATCGCTTTTCAAAACAGTATCTGCTTTTTCAAGGAAATGTTCCAGTGTCCATACAAACACTTTTTTATTTGTTGAAGCTTTGAATGACTGCGTTAATACAGGTGTCGTAGCTGCCTTGTCATTTACTGCGATAATACCATCGCATGGAAACTCTTTTGACCAGCGTGTTACAATCTGACCGTGAATAATACGGTCGTCAACTCGAATAAAACTAATCATGTTCTATAACCTCCTTAGTTAAATGTCATCTTCTGCGTCGTCACTGCTTTCCATAACATATTCTGTTAATCCGGCATGACCCTCACTCAGCAGAGTTTCTTTCAGCATCTCTGCATCGTCAAAATTATCTTTCATCAATACGGCTGTAATTGCCAGCGGCATATTCATACCTGCAATCACAAGTGTGTTCTGCATCAGGCCTTTTTCATCAAGAACAGCCAGTGCATTGGTGAATGGAGATCCACTCAGGATGTCAGCCAGCAGAATCACACTGTCATCAGCCTTCAGCGGCTCTACAAGAGCTTTGAAATTCGCAGCGAATTCATCAGCGCTCATATCAGCCTTCAGACTTGTACTCAGGACATCATCACGATCGCCTGTCATCATTTTGACAGCAGAATGTAATCCCGGTGCAAATTCACCATGACTTACCATAATCACGTATTTCATTTGTCGTCCTCCTTTTTTTCACGGACACAGAACAAAACTCAGGTGAGTAAGACCAAAAAAATATTTTGGTTTCGCAAACCAAATCCTTTTTCCTCATCACCTTATGCAAATACCTATACTTAACAGTACAGACGATATTCTTGTAAAATCGTCTGTTTTTTTTGTGTTTTACACCAAAAACAGGGATTTTCCAGAATGTCTCATAAGGTATACGTTTTGAAACACAAGACCATACCAGTTCTGCCTGTGTTACGTAAGGATTCCATTCCGAAGTGACCAGCTTTCGTTGAAATGTAATCGCTTACCTCCGCTATTTACATTGTAATCTTACACCACGTTCCCCATAATTTCAACTGTTTTGATAAATTTTTCTCACATAATTACAAATGTAATCACACAATTTAACCAAAAAGCTGGCTCCAGAATAGAAAAAAACGCATATTTACAGCGATTTTTAACACTGCATGCGTTTTTATGTGAACATTGTGTGAAAATTTTATCTTACGAAGCTTATCAGGATACGTGCCTTTCCAATAATTTCTATATCATCACAGCCTGCAGGCACAAAAATATTCTCCGTGAAGGCAAAGGAAAGCTCTTTTCCCTGATAGCGGATTGCACAATCCGCAGAAACATTGCTCAGGCAGTAAAAACGCTTCTCATCTTTTGGAAGCACATAGCTTTCCGCCACATCGACAAGCCGTACACTGAATTCCCTGCGATCCACCAGCATTTTCTCCTCTGTATGCGCTGTTGTAGGAAACGGAGAGGCAATCTTATTGCAATGCAGAGAAAAATCTGCGACATCAAAGCACTTTTCAATATGCAGCTCACGTTCCTTGCCGGAAGCATCCTTGCGGTGATAATCATAAAAGCGATAGGTGGTATTGGAATTCTGTCCGATTTCCAGTGCCAGGATTCCCTTGCCAAGCGCATGGAGCATTCCGGCATCGATACAAACAAAATCTCCTGCCTCTACCTCAACCTTGCGTACATACTTCTCTACCTCATCACAGGCAACCGCCTCTTTGATAACTGCCGCATCGGATGCAGTCGTACCGGCAACCAGCGTAGCACCTTTATCTGCCTGTAAAATATACCAGGATTCCGTCTTTCCTTCATCATGTTCATGCTCTCTTGCATATTCATCATAAGGATGCACCTGAATGGACAAATCCTCTGCCGCATCCAGATAAGCAAGGCGCAGCATCTGATGCAGCTCTTTTTCCCCCAGGATTGCTGTTGGGTCGTTCTTAATCAATTCATCCAGTGTCTTACCGGCATATTCCCCATTTAGGATTACATTTTTAGCATGGGGATGCGCACTGATTTCCCAGCAGATACCCATACCCGTTTCCTCTAAGCCACGCATTGTCGTCAATCGGTCGTTTGCCCATATGGTTTTATCATATACAGGCTTTAATTTCATAGGATACATAGTGTCTACCTCTTTCTTTACAATCGTATTATACAATGAGGAATGCAGAAAATCAATATATTGTAATTACATTATAACATATTTTTGTATATTATTTAAAATCAATTGCACAGATATTGTTATATTGTTATAATAATTAAAGAGGGGTGAGTTTATGTATGCATCTGTAATCACTGACCAGATTGATGAGGATCTGGAAACCGCCTTACGTATAGCCAAGCTTTACGGCTATACGCACGTAGAGCTGCATAATGTTTTTGGTAAAAGTATTGAGGAATGCAGTCTTAAAGAAATCAATACCATACGTACATTACTGAATACCTACGATATGAAGGTTTCCTGTATTGCCAGTACTGTGTTCTTTCTGTGTCCGCTTATGGAGCAGGATACCGTAAGTCTGTTCAATCCGGCTTTCCATGCTATCGAAGGGGACGTCAGCACACATTTGCGATATTTAAAAAACGCATGCCGTATTGCCAAGAAGCTGAATTGCCCAAGGGTTCGTATTTTTCCGTTCCGCTTCCCTGACAATCGTCCACCGTACTATGGTACCCAGGAGCATATTGCACGAATTATGAAAAATGTACGCCAGGCTGTGCGTATTGCAGAGGAAGAACATGTGACGCTAGTTCTGGAGAACTGTCCATACTCCCATCTGCCAAAGGGGCATATGAGCATTCAGGTAGTAAAGGCTATAAAAAGCGACTATCTAAAGCTGCTCTGGGATCCTGCGAACAGCTATCGTGCCTACAAGGAAAATGTACCGCCGGAATATCTGACCTTTTCACTGGAGGAGGAGCTGCAGTATATTTATCCGTGGATCGATCATATTCATATCAAGGATTATGCCTATGATGAAGCACTGGCAAAACCGTTTCGTCATGTTGCCTTTGATATGGGAGACATTGATTTTATGATGATTTTCTCCAATCTGCGAAAATACGGATATGAAAACGCCGTATCCCTGGAGGCGGAAACCGAGTATAACGAAACACTGGAGAGCATGAAGCGGATGCAGGACTGGATTTCACTTGCAGATCCTGCCTGATGAATGCTCAGACCTTATGCTCTGTTTCCCAATCACAGGGCTGAAACGGCAAAGACTTCAAGGACGCACGGCAAAAAATGCTGCGTCTTTTTTTATCGCGGTTTACAGCGGTGATTATACCTACATGCCACTCTTCCTGTGGCAGGATTTGTAAGATCATTATGTTTTCACTGCATCTGAGGCTATATCCAAACAGGTTCCTATATTTTCAAAAAGCGACTTTTCGATAGAAAATATCTGCTTTATGGATACCATAAGAGGAATTGTACACGTCAAATCGCCCGCGTATAATCAGCTTAAAGCAGTGCTGCTTATAACGGCATCTGATTGAATGTACACGCATATATTTATCATTTGTAAATTACAAGAAACAGTTTGTATAATACTTGTGGCATCTGCTTCAGAATACAATGCGGCATGTATTAAAGTTTCCAAAACAGCGGCTTGGAAAGCACAAATAATTGTTCACCAGCTATCGGGACGTTCCCACATGAAAAGGATTCGCACAACGCGAATCCTTTTTTTGAGCATCTAAAATAACTTGGGAAACTGAGGCCCTCCACATCTACTTGTGGTGCTTCAGT
>ENA-OWPN01001349-OWPN01001349.1-human-gut-metagenome-genome-assembly--contig:-NODE-1349-length-22817-cov-5.099728_pt1 | contig 22817 bp, 13 predicted proteins | sample MGYA00248266_ERZ651850 | MGnify/ENA primary metagenome ERZ651850 (study PRJEB26924, sample SAMEA4378296) | human gut metagenome | biome: human gut; feature: human-associated habitat; material: faeces... | reverse complement strand
TTTAAACAAATTATTAATATGAATTCCGTTGCATTTGTAACTTGAATTCAGCTAATGAGGATAGTCGTAACGTAACATATTCAGACGGGCATTCAGGAAATAATCGTCTCCCTTCGTATAATTGTAATTGGCAGTCGTAACCCAGTAGTTCTCATAGTCTTTTCCCGGTATTCCTTTCTGCTCACGCTGAAATGTATGATCGGGATAATAGAATGTTTCCGTGCGGTCTGTCCAGGACTCTTTGTAGCGGTGGCCATTCACAAAACTGGATAAAGAAAACTCCGATCTGCCGTGGTTATACTTTCCATAGATATAATCTCCCATCCAGAACGTATTCAACTGATGGTTCAGGTCGACACCGAAATTACCTCCTGAAGTTCTTTTTACAGTGATATAATCCAATACGACATCCACTCCGTCACCGTAACGCAAACCCGGATTGTCATGATATTCCACCCGCTTGACATCAGCCGGAGAAAGAGCTGTCACTTCCAACGACGAGGCTTCTACCCCATTGATACGCAGTTGGACCTTTCCACTTGCCATCCCGATCGACTTCGTATTTGGATCGACCATGATACGGGGTAACGCCAAACGGCGTGTCAGCTCAAGACCATCGTTCGATTTCTCCACTTGTTCCTTTGACGGGAACAATAACTGACGGTCCAACTGCCTGACCATCGAAGAGGCTTCGACTGAAACTTCCCCTAGTTCGACCGACTCCGGTTCCAACCAGATATCCTTCAAATTAATGGAAGAAGTCAAACCTTTCAACACGACCATCGAGGGTTTATATCCGACGAAAGTGATACTTAAGCGGTAATCGCCCGAAGCGATCCGTTGCAACTCGAAATGACCTTTATGATCTGTCACCAGACCTCCGATCAAAGTCGAGTCCATCCTCAGTAAAGAGACATTTGCCGAGACGACAGCCTGCTCGTTTTCCGTATCTTTCACTGTTCCCTTTACTGTGATTTCCTGTGCTTTCATCATCACAGAAAACAATCCTAACATACACAGCATACATAGTCTTTTCATATAAATCCGTTTTAAATTACATGAGTAAAATTACATTGAATCCTACTGGATATCGATTTATATGAGAGACTAATTAAAGTGCAGTTCCTTTTACACGCACCTCATTTACAAGATGTTGCAACACGCTTTCTTCCTAAAAGTTTATATCTGGTATTTTTGCCTCTATATGGCTTCAGAAAGTAGTCCGGATGAAGAGGAAACCTCGCCGCTATATTCTATAAAAGAGACAATATCGTCTTTTTCATTCATTCCTAACGCATGCCGGATATTCGTCTTACGCTGATAGATCGTACGGACACTTTGCTGGGTAACTACACTGATCTCCTTGGTGGAGAAATCTGCCCGCAGCAAGCAACAAAGCTGAAGTTCTTTTTCAGATAAACGTCCACTGGCAAATCCCAGTAAGCGGGTATGGAAATTATCGTAGACAGCATCAATAATCGGATACAGGTCTTCCCATATCAGTAAGGCATCGGTTTGGGTTTCGTTATTGGCAATGTTGGCCATTTGCTGGAGAAGTTCCTTGTTTTGTTCAGTCGGGGCAGTGGCCACAAGTCGGATAATACCTAACTGTTGAAGCAACACTTTACGGAAGAAATGACTATCCGGTAAAGCAGACGAATCGTCGGTACCAATCCTGACCGCCGTCACTTCGCGCAGTAATTGTTGTAAGGCGTCCAGCTTTTCTTCTGTTGCCAACAGCTTTTCACGCTTGTTACGAATATAAAAGAAGGTAACGCTTCCCAGTACAGTAAAGATAAAAAGCAGAGCGAAAAGAACGGTCAGTGTCTGTTGCCGCTTCACCTCCAATCGTTGGTTATCTATCAACAATTTATTTTGCATCCGGACCCGCTCCTTTTCATCCTTCACCAGATTCATAGCAGCCACGGAGGTCGAATCTACAAATTGCGCTAATTCACTTACATCAAAAGGAGCCCCATTCTGCGTCCGCCAATAGGCACGTTGTGCCTTTGTCAATACATTCCGGGTTATATACCAGGGATTCGGGTCGATCATCAACCCGTTTTCCATAAGTGAAAGGTAATGGTCGACAGAGTCTTTCTGTCCTAAGGTTTGCCAGATACCTAAAGCCGTAGCAGCATACTGTTTGTCCGGATACCTTTCGACTAATAAATGATATTTCTCCAACGCTTTCCGGGGATAAGAGTGGGACAAAGCATCCACATAATTACGCAGGTAATGTTCGGCTAAAGGATCTTTCATCTGCCAGGCCAGATCTGCCGCCTCAGACATATAATATAAAGAAGAGTCTTCACATCCCATCCGTCCATAATTAAGTCCTAAAACATACCAGGCATCTGCCCGCTCATCCGGGGCAATGGCTATTAATCTACGGCAAGCATCGATGACCTCCTCATATCTTCTTTCTTTATAAAAGAAATCAGCTTGCATACCATAAGCACGTGCCAGATGTATCGTGTCGCCACTTCGTTCTGCTTCGGCTACGGCATCCTGCAGGAATGATTCTTTCAACTGTTTATCATTTGCTTGCCAATAGGCAAAGCGACAAGCATAAAACAACAGGTCGAAACGGCTATGATCCTTATAATATTGAACGGAATAAGCGATCAATGAGTCGTTGACCGTACTGCGTCGCTCTTGCAGATGGCTCAAGGTGAGCAAATACCAATAATCGGCTTTGTCGCTATCCGTTAAAGAAGCCGGTATGATCTTGTTTTCCAGCAACCAGGCAGCACTATCGGGCTGTACATATACCAATTCGAAAGCTTCATCGATCACCTGGCGGCTGGACGACTTACCACAAGCGACCAGCAACAAGGTCGCTGCCAGAAAGATATATATAAATAGTTGCGTAGTTTTCATATTCATACCGGTTTCTTCTTTATCTTTATTATTCTACCAGATCCATTTCCTCCAACAGGTAACCGGCACCGGCATATTTATCGATCAGGAACAGGACGTAGCGGATATCTACGATAATACTGCGCTGGTAATCCGGCAGGTATTGTATATCGCCTCCTACACCTTCCCAGTTACGGTCGAAGTTAATACCGATCAGTTCTCCGTTTGCATTCAAAACAGGGCTACCCGAGTTTCCTCCGGTACTATGTGTCGTCGCACTGAAAGCAACAGGCATTTTTCCATTCGCCATACCGTAACGGCCAAAGTCTTTTGCGGCATACAATTCTTTCAGGCGGGCAGGAACAACAAACTCCCAGTTGGTCGAGTCTTCTTTTTCCATCACACCGTCCAACGTTGTCTGACAACTGTAATAATCGGCATCCCGCGGACTATATCCTTTCACCTGGCCGTAAGTCAGACGCAGGGAGAAATTGGCATCGGGGAAATTCGCTTTATCCTGATACATGGCCAACAGCCCTTTTACATACATCCGGTGAGCGATGGCATAACCGGCATCGAAATCCGCCAGAGCAGCATTCAGGTTAGACTTTTCTTCTTGCACTGATTTAGCAAACAGGATCATCGGGTCTTCTTCCAGTGCTTTAACGGAAGGGCGCGTTTTAAACTTATCGAAGTTTTCTTCACTACCATAGATAGATTTGTCGAACAGATAATCCACAAAACGGTCTACATCTCCTTTGAACTTCTTGTCGATCAGGGCAAAGTAAGCCGGTTGCGACTTAGCCGGAACCAAGCGGCGATATTCCTTCAACATCACTTTGGCAATCTTCTTGTCCACTTCGGGTGCGTAATCCTTATCGGCAAAACGGTGGTAGGCCATTTCCAGCAGACGTACCTGCTTCTGTTGTTCGCTGCGGTCTTTACCCTTCAGGGCTTCGCTGACAGCTTGAATATCCGAAGGCACTTTTGTGAATTCAATACCGCGCAGGATTGCTTCATCCAGCATCCAGCTACGGAAGCGAAGGTCTTTGCGATCGGAAACGATCTGTTCGATCGTAGATAAGGCTTCCGGATAATCAGACTCGTCATTATCCTGCGACCAGGCGATCAGGCGATCCTGCTCTTCCTTCTTTACCTGTTCGAAGTTACGTTTTTTTATCGCCCAATTGCTACCGATAGCATTTTTGTAAGCATTAGTCGATCCGGCATATTTGCTGGCGTACTGGATACGTACAGACGGATCTTTCAGCATCTCGTCCAGCATCACTTCCTGACGAAGGTTGCGGACATTAATACGGACTGCATTGTCGATATCACGACGTTCGGCAACTTCCCAGGAGGTATAATACTTGTTTGTACGCCCGGGAAATCCCATCATCATGGCGTAATCGTCTTCCTCTACTCCCTTTATAGAGATCTTGAACCAACGCTTAGGACGCAGCGGAACGTTCGATTCGGAATATTCAGCCGGGTTACCGTTGGCATCGGCATAGACACGGAAAACGGAGAAGTCGCCCGTATGACGCGGCCACATCCAGTTGTCGGTGTCGGCACCGAACTTACCGATAGATGAAGGGGGAGCTCCGACCAGGCGGATATCCGAATAGATCTTCTTCGTGAACATATAATATACGTTACCGCCGTAGAAGGCTTTGATCTCGACTTCCGTTCCGGGGTTATCCTGCAGGAACTTCTCTCCTACCCGGGTTTTAGCCAGTCCGTTCAGGTATTTGGGAGAAAGGAAATTCATACTGTTCGGATCGGTATCTTTCTCGAGTTCCGCTTTCACGTAATCGGTGACATCTTCTATTTTGTCAATGAAGGTCACGGTCAGTCCCGGATTGGGAAGTTCCTGGTCACGGGTAGTTGCCCAAAAGCCGTCGGTCAGGTAATCGTGCTCCAGCGTACTGTGTTGCTGTATCTGGCCGTATCCGCAGTGATGGTTGGTCAATAACAAACCGTCCGGCGATACGATCTCACCGGTACAACCGCCGCCGAAAATGACAACGGCATCTTTCAGCGAGGCAGAGTCGGGACTATAAATGTCGTAATCCTGCAACTTCAAGCCCAGTGCCTGCATCTCCGGAAATTTCTGTTGCTTAAGTAAAGGAAGCAACCACATTCCTTCGTCGGCTACGGCCGGCAATGACAGAGCAGCAGCCAAAAGGGATAATAAGATTCTCTTCATAGTGTTTTATCGTTTAAATTAGTACTATTTCTTCGCCCATCCGGTATAAGGTTCTTTGGTAAGCATCGAGTTGTAATATCTCCTGTCGCCGCTTACCTCTTCCCCTATCCATTCCGGTTTCTCAAATACTTCGTCTTCGGAAGCCAGTTCTATTTCGGCCATAACCAGGCCTTCGTTGGCTCCGTGAAAGACATCCACTTCCCAGATATGCTTCCCTGCACGGACAAGGTGGCGCACTTTATCGATGGCTCCCGGTTCGCATAGCTTCAATAACTGTTCGGCATCCGCAAGCGGCACTTCCTGTTCGAATTCGTAACGGCTCAGTCCTTTTTCGTCCGAAGGGCCTTTGATAGTCAGAAAAGCTTTCTCCCCACGAATACGAACACGCACCGTACGTCCGGGCTCAGAACAGATATATCCCTGTACAATGCGTTGCGCGTCGAATACATCGGCAGAGAAGTCGCCTTTTACAATAAACTTTCTTTCTATTTCGGTAGCCATATCATTCTCGTTTATCCGGTTGTTTGCCGTATCAGGACGGCATCTATTCTAGTTTACCCTTGCAGGAAAGTTGTTGTCGACAGTGTCGGCTATATTGTCGACAGCGTCAGCAATATTGTCGACGACGTCGGCAAAGCTGTCGACACTGTCGGCAACAGATTTTCTGCAAGGGTAAATAGGATTCATACGGTACTTATCTGTTATTAATCAGGAGGTATCTTTACTTGATCGTTACCATAGTTGCACCGAATCCGTACTCACGAAAAGATGCATCCTGATAATAGTGTTGTTTGTATCTCGTTTTCAACTCTTTTTCGATAGCCTTACGAAGTACTCCGTCGCCTTTACCGTGGATAAAGACAATCTTCTGTCCTTTATGGTTTGCGTACTTACCGAGGATTTCATGGAACTTATCCAGCTGATAAGTTAGCATGTCCGCGTTACTCAGTCCGTTTGTATTATCCAACAGCTCAGTTATATGCAGGTCGACTTCCAGTATAGCGCCGTCTGATTTTTTCTTCACGATAGACTGCGGAGCATGACGGTCTTCCTGAACTTTCTGATACATCGCTTCTTTCAGATCCGCTGCAGAAACAAGCAGTTCCCGCTCCGGTACATCGTTCCGGACAATTGGATAAACCATGGCATCCTCTTCAAAGAAGTCATTTTCCATAAAGCAATGCTGTTTATAGAACTTCACCGTATCGAGATGCAACTCAACAGAGATAGAGTTCTTCAACGAATAAGGTTTATCTTTCTTGAAAGCAATCAGCTGTACGCAGATACGTTCCAGATCGTTCAGATCTTCTTTGCCGAACTCTTCCAGGAAGATTTTCGTATTCGGTTCTATCAGGCCATTGTAACGGCTGATCCAGCTATTGTTATGGCGGTTCATATAGTTGAAGAACAGATAATAATTGCTGTCATTGATGAAATAAGCTTCATAACCGCTCTGCTGTATTACTTTGGTCGGTTCAAGCGGTAAATAAGCCAGATAGATATTCATCCGTTCCCCTTCGGGTGTTTCTTCAATCTTCACTTCCTCCGGCTTCGGCTGTGGCTTTGGAGCAGATTGTTGAACCTGGGGCTGCGGTTGTACTTTCGGACGGTTCAAGCTATGCACCTGCATTTCATTCTCACCTCCTACGACTACGCATTCACGGATCAGTGCCGGTACTTCAAACCCGTCTTCATCCTCGACCAGCACCTGGTCTTTTCCTTTAAAACTACGTACGATTCCGCCTCCTGTCGTATTCAGGAAACGGACTTTATCTCCGACTTTTACAGTATTCATCGTTTTATTATTAGTGTTATGAACACAAAAGTAATATATTTCCCACACATTTGTAGTACTTTTGCACCCGGTTCGAAAAGAACATATCCGAAAACAGAGATAGCAATGGTTACAAAAACTCAACAGATAAGTATCGAAGATTATAACTATCCGTTACCTGATGAACGAATAGCGAAGTTTCCGCTGCCTAAGCGGGACGAATCCAAATTATTGCTTTACCGGGACGGGAAAGTAAGTGAGAGCGTTTTCAAGCATATTACAGATTACCTGCCGGAAGGTTCGTTGATGGTATTCAATAATACCCGCGTCATCCAGGCGCGGTTGTTGTTCCAGCGCGTGACGGGGGCTCAGATCGAAGTCTTCTGCCTGGATCCTGCCGTTCCGCATGATTATGAACTTATCTTCCAGGAAACGGAAGCGTGTAACTGGATTTGCCTGATCGGAAATGCGAAGAAATGGAAAGAGCCCGTTCTCTCCCGCGAGATTACCATTGCCGGCCAGACAGTCAGGTTATCTGCCGAAAAGGTTCAAAGCTACGGAGAGACACATCAGATACGGTTCAGTTGGGACGGTGGTTTCAGCTTTGCCGAAGTGCTGGATGCGGCAGGCGAACTGCCCATACCTCCTTATCTGCATCGTAAAACGGAGGAAAGCGATCTGAAGACGTACCAAACTGTTTATTCGAAAGTCAAAGGTTCGGTAGCCGCACCGACTGCGGGGCTTCATTTCACACCGGAAGTGCTGGCGGACCTGGATACCAAAGGTTTCGGTCGCGAAGAACTGACATTGCATGTCGGAGCCGGAACATTCAAGCCGGTCAAGAGCGAAACGATCGAAGGGCATGAAATGCATACCGAATATATATCCGTACGCCGCAGTACCGTCGAACGGGTCATGCAGCACCTGGGACATATCATAGCTGTCGGAACGACTTCCGTCCGCACACTCGAAAGCCTTTATTATATCGGCGTGACGCTTGCGGCTCATCCGGAAGCAACCTCCGAAGAGTTGGTTGTCAAACAATGGATGCCGTATGAGGAAGCCAACAACCGGCTGACTACAGCAGAAGCCCTGCAGAATATACTCGATTATCTGGACAAACACCAGCTGAACACCTTGATCACGGCAACCCAGATTATCATTGCTCCGGGTTATGAGTTCAAGATCGTAAAAGGTATTGTCACTAATTTCCACCAGCCTAAAAGCACCCTGCTTCTACTGATTTCCGCGTTCGTGAAAGGAGATTGGAAAAATATCTATAACTATGCACTGGGACATGATTTCCGTTTCCTGAGTTATGGGGATAGCTCGCTGTTATTATAATAATGAATATACGGTTCAGGCAATATCCTTTCAATCCATTCGTTATTACATAGTATAAAGATTATCCGGTGATGAATAAGAAGATTACTCCCTATATATTACTGTTTTTAACCGCTTTATTGCTTTTTTCCTGCAAATCAGCCAAGCTGAGCGATGCAGAGGAGAAGCAGCGGATCGGCGAATACTTTGAGGCAGCAGCTATTTATCGGAAAGTTTATACGAAAACGTCTCCGCAGAAAAGGGACTTACGGGGATATATTGCCTACCGAATGGCTGAATGTAACCGGCTCATCAACAATACACCGAGGGCTACCAGTGCCTATATGAATGCATTACGCTATGAATATCCGGATAGTATCGTAAGCCTGCGACTGGGACAGATGTACCAGAAAACCGGCAAATATACGGATGCTATACGTTATTATAATGATTTCCTGCAACGGAACCCGGAAAGCGAACTGGCCCTTAACGGAATAAAAGGCAGTGAACTGGCTCCTGTATGGAAACAGAACCCGACCCGTTATGTCGTCAAGCGGATGGAGAAATTCAATTCCCGCCGAGGTGAATTCAGTCCGATGCTGTTCGGTGACAAATACGATCAGCTTTACTTCACCTCTTCCCGCACTCCCAAAGGGGCTAACAAAGACAAGGATGAAACGATCAGTGCCATCACCGGCATAAGAAACAACGACTTTTTCCTGGTCAAGCAGGATGAACAAGGTAACTGGCTCGCCCCCATCGAACTGGAGGACGAAGTGAATACCGAATTCGACGAAGGAACACCTTCTTTCTCGAAAGACGGCAATACCATGTATTACACCTATTGCGCACAAGATCCGGAAGGACCGCGTACATCAGAAATATACATCTCTACCCGTAGCAGTGCTAAATGGGGCAAAGGGACACGTGCCACTATTGTAAAAGACTCAGTTACAGCCCTGGGGCATCCGTCTGTTTCACCTGACGGCAAATACCTGTATTATGTATCCGATGCAGTCGGAGGTTTCGGGGGAAAAGATATCTTCCGCTCCCGCCTTGTAGGTAACGATTTCGGTCCGATGGAAAATCTGGGACCGGAGATCAATACGCCCGGCGACGAAATGTTCCCGTACGTACGCGACTCCGTTACACTCTACTTCGCCTCTAACGGGCATCCGGGAATGGGCGGTCTGGATCTTTTCAAAGCGACCCAGGACAGTACAGGCAAGTGGCATGTCGAAAACCTGAAAGCACCGATCAACTCCATGGCTGACGATTTCGGCATTACATTCGAGGGAAACAAGGAAAAAGGATTCTTCAGTTCCAACCGTAATGATGCACGCGGGTACGATCATCTGTACTCGTTCGAACTTCCTACGATAACGATATTCATCGAAGGTATTGTCTTCGATGTGGATGAAAATCCGATCGAAGATGCAACCGTCCGTATTGTCGGTAAAGACGGTCTGAATGTGAAAGTTCCGGCAAAGAAAGACGGAACTTACCGGGTGGAACTGGAGCGCGACATCCGTTATGTTATGATGGCTAGTGCCCGTGGTTACCTCAACCAGAACTTCGAACTGAAAACCGGACCGGAAGAGAAGAACGAAACTTATATCGTAGACTTCTATCTCTCTCCGATCAGTAAACCGGTCGTTATCGACAATATCTTCTACGATTTCGATAAAGCGACCCTGCGCCCGGAATCACAGAAAGCACTGGATGAGATGATCAAGATGCTGAACGATAACCCGAACGTGACGATCGAGTTGGGAGCACATACCGACCGCAAAGGTAGCGACCAGTATAATGAACGCCTGGCACAACGCCGTGCCCAGTCGGTAGTGGATTACCTGATTGCAGGAGGCATCGACAAAGAACGTCTGGAAGCCAAAGGCTACGGCGAAAGCGTTCCGAAGGTCATCAACAAGAAGATGGCCAAAAGCTTCGACTTCCTGAAAGAAGGAGATGTGCTGACGGAAGAATTTATCCTGACACTGCCTCCGGAACAACAGGAAATGGCAGACCAAATAAACCGCCGCACAGAGTTTAAGGTACTCAGAACGAATTACAACCTGTTCTAAAGGTTTCGTTATTCCGTTTTGCTTTTCGCCAACACTTCGGAAAAAGAGATGGGCCAGTCAATCGCGTTCATCAACGTTTCGAAAGCCATGCGATAGTTAAGCGGAATAACCATATATTCGGAATATAGATCACATACAATCAATGCCAGCAGCATCTTGATGTTGTAATGCGTCTTTTTCAGAATGACCAGGCTTTCCAGGACGGACGTGTCCCGTGCCTTTTCAAAATCCTGCTCCGTCAGGAGGAGTTTATTCTGCAACTGCTGAAAATGCGGACAATCAGCTGCGGTAGTATAGCCATCCATCCCCTCTTCAATATCCAGTAAAACCCGGCAAACAGCTATCCGTTCTCTTTCATTTGGATTCATATAATATGATCAAGCCGCCCTGTTTCCCTTGTTTGGCATTTTATATAATAAAGAAGCGTGGAAACTGTTAATCCATTATTCGGAACTGAGGTATCGCCAAACACCCATCGAACAAATAATAAGACAACAGCCCACGCCCTATTCTATATACAGGAGTATATATAACAAGCGTGAGCGTTCAGTTGTCTATCATCTTCGTCCGACTAGAAATTTGGCGATTTTCAGTTCCAAAGATAATATCTTAAACGCTTATATGTCACCCAACTAATGAGTAGCCGAAACTCAACGGCCCGCTCATTAGTTGAATGGGACAAAGATAGCTAAAAGCAATAATATATATTCTTTGCAAAGAATTATTAACAAGAAAAAAGGCTACCCGTGCCGGATAGCCTTCCTTTTATAGCAGAATAACAATTTCCGTTGTTAATCAAATGAAATCATTCGACGGTAAATTTATAGATACATTCACTGATATACTTTTCACCAGGGTTCAGGACAACACTCGGGAAGTCCGGATGATTAGGACTATCGGGATAATGCTGTGTCTCCAGGCAGAAAGCTCCGCGATGCGGATAAGTCACACCGTGCTTGCCGGTATCTTTTCCATCCATGAAATTTCCGGTATAGAACTGAATACCCGGTTCGTTGGTATATACTTCCAGGGCGATACCGCTGGTCGGAGAGTAAGCCTTGGCAGCCAGTACATTCTTGTCACCGTTTGTATTCAACACCCAGTTCAGGTCATAACCATGTCCGAACTGCAGCTGCTGGAACGAGTCGTTGATCTGTTTACCGATAGCGACCGGAGTACGCAGGTCCAGCGGAGTTTCATCAACCGGACTGATACCTACAGGGATCAGTGTGCTGTCAACCGGAGTATAGTTATCCGCATTGATCATAACCAACTGGTCCAATACATCGGAACCGGGAACACCCGAGAGATTGAAGTAACTGTGGTTTGTCAGGTTCACAACCGTTTTCTTATCCGTTGTTGCTTCATATCTGATATCGACAGCATTGTCATCCGTCAATGTATAAATAACTTTGATATTCAGATTTCCAGGAAAACCGGCTTCACCGTCCTTCGAGAGATAGGTCAGTTCCAGAGCCTGATCGTTCAGCTGTTTGGCATCCCACATACGGGCATGATATCCTTGAGCTCCGCCATGCAGACAATGCGTTCCGTCATTCTTGGGCAGTGTATATTCCGTGCCGTCCAAAGTAAACTTAGCCTGGTTGATGCGGTTTCCATAACGTCCGATCAGAGCGCCGTAGTTTCCGTCCGACTGCACATATTGGTTAATATTATCATATCCCAGCACCACATCGGTCATTTGTCCTTTCTTGTCAGGAACCATTACAGAGACTAGTCGTCCACCGTAATTCGTAATGCAAGCCTCTGCTCCGTTTTTATTCTTCAACACATACAAGGCGGTCGGCTTCCCATCCACTTCCGATACGAAATCAGACTTCATTAACCCGGAGATTGTAGCCTCTTCTCTTTTTTCGCCGCACGACAGCAATACACACATTGCCATGACAGCCATACATAGTCTTTTCATTTCAAATTGATAAATTAAAGTGTTTGTTGGATATGGATCAAATATACACTATTCCAGCCAAAATATCTTTCATCTACCGGATAATAATATCTTTTAACGTAAAAGGAGATATGCCATGTATAACATATCTCCTTTCATTCCTATTATCTATTTTCCAAATGGAAACAAGACTGAACTATTTCTTAATGATCCGAACAGTCTTCGCTTCGCCATTAGTCAATACGATACGAACCAAATAATAACCGCTACGCAACTGGCTCAGGTCGATCACCTGCTCAGGATTCTTAATAAGCTTCTGAAGTTTACCGGCTGCATCGATCACATAGATCGCATCCACAGGCATTTCAGAAACTACCGTCGCATTGTATTCTACCAAAGTAGGATACAAACCTACGCCCTGCAGGGTAATCGATTCGTTACCGACCGGACTCAGCTTCACATTGAAGGTGACAGAGTCACGATGTGACAGGTGGTTGGTCGATTCAGGAATTGTGATGTACAACTTGGTTATACCTTCGTTCTTACCGATCACATGCACACCTTCGATATGGTTTCTCGTACCTGCGACAGCGATGTTTTCAACCGTGTAAGCGATTGTTGCCGGAGATTCGCAGGAAGCATACAACAGAACAGAGTCGCCAACGGTGATCGATGTAGACTCGACAGACCATTCAAGACCGGCGGCTGCTTTTGCGATATTCAACTTACCAGGAACCAACGTCACGGCATAGTTGTCTTCTTCGGAGCTCAGACAGTCGATGATAAGGTCGTAAGAGCCTGCGTTGACAGGGTTAACCTTGGTCTTCACTGTGTAGATGAAGTTGAGGGCATCCGGGTTGTCGTTGCCTACGAAGCCGGTGTATACCGGTTTCAGTTCAGGTATTTCATCACCGTAAACGATATCTACCGTACCGGCACTGATTGTCAGTGTAGCTTTCGAAACAGTCAGGGTTCCGGTTCCGCCTACCAGGGTGTAGTTGTCGCCCGGATCGCCACCTTCGACATACAGGGTATAATTTCCTGCGCCGGTTATTGTTCCTGCCACTTTTACCGTAGGAGCAGAAGCAGCTTTGAAGTCGTCGCTGCCGATAAATCCGGAATAGGTATATTCGAATGATTCAGGGATTGCTTCACCGAATGCAACCAGGGCATCTTTCGGTTTCACGATTACTTCGCGCGGTTTGATCTGCATCTTTTCTTTGCGGACAAGCAGGTCGGAACCGTTATGTTTCACGAAGATGGAGATGTTGTAGATACCAGCTGCAACCGGCAGTTCAGGATCACCGTTGTAAGTAATGATCGGAGTATATGTCTGGATACCCTTGAGGTCGGTCAGCTTCACATCGGCTTCTTTGCCGGTTCCGTCGTAATCGAATACCATGTTACCCAGGATCACGTTGAAGTCTGCTTCATTCTTCAGACGCAAGACTTTAAATACTTCCGACTTCAAGGCTTCTTCCTGTCCGGACTCTGCATTGTAGCGGGCAGTGATCGTTACGCCTTCGTCGCCCGTCAATGCTTTCGCACGCAGATACCAGATGCTTTCTACCTTTTCCACCTGGATCAAAGCCGGGTTGGATGATTCGTAAACGATCTGGGAGCCTTCGGCTATTACGGTCGATCCCTGTTTAACGACTGCATTCAGACGTACAAGGTCGCCCACGATCAGTTCGTTCTGTATCGGAGTCCAAACCATCACATAGCTATTATCCGGATATACCTGATAACGGGCTTTGCCTACGATGGTGATTTCGTAGTTCGGATTTACCTTGTTGAGTTCGGTAATACCTGTCAGTTCGTATGTTCCTACCGGCAGAATACCTTCCGGACGGTTGTTGATAACCAGGTTCTTGATACGGTTGCCGACAGCAACGGTAGCCGTAGAGTCGAGGCTGTTGGCCGATTCATCCAATTTGAAGCCTTCGTAAGAGATAAACTCTTTCTGGACTTCCGCTTTGTTGAACTCAGGATCAGCCGAACCGAATGCTCTCTTGATGGTATCCAGACGGATAATCAATGGAGCTTTGGCAACTTCGAGACGTACACTGTCGTTCGTCATTGTGCCCGGAACCAGTGTGTTCATAATCAGCTTATAGTTACGATCCTTTGCCACGTACGGCGGTTGGATTGTTTTATCTTCGGTAATGACCTTGATATGCAGGGTGTCGTTGTAAGAACCTGCGTGCAGGGTATTATCGGCAGCAACCGGCTTAACGACTACTTTCGGCATGAAGTCGATAATGTCGTCAGGAGTAGTTGTTGTCTGATATTTAACATCGAAGCTGGCGAGGCCGCGTTTCTTTTCGGCATCGTTCGGTTCGAAAGTCCAGGTCGTATCTTTATCGGCTTCACCATATATACGGTCTACGATCACTTTCCAGATGGCTAGCGGACGCTGGTTGATCAGGAAGGTTCCGTCTACTGTTTTGAAAGCGTAGTTCAGAGAAGATACTTTGTCTGCATTGTCTACCTTGGCGACATACAGGCTGTCATCTTTCTGGTTCGGTTTCTCACGCTTCAGGTTTACTTCGGTCTTTTCGGTAGCCTTGCGTCCTTCATAATCGAAGTATCCGGCAAGCGGAGCCACTTTGAAACCTCTGTCGCCTTCGGCCGTTGCGGAGATATAGTTTACTGCCTCAGCTGCTTTCGAGAAAGCATACGAAGGAGCTACGGCAACCGGTTTCTCTGCTCTCTTCTTCAACCAGAAGAAGCCGTCAGGATTAGGTTCGCCATAGATCTTCTGCATTACTTTCACCGGCTTTCCGTCTACGGTAACTTCCGAATAGGCGTCGAATACGGTGATCGTGATCGTATCTTTCTTCACTTCGTATTTACCGGCAGCTATTACCTGGATATCGTAATTCGATAATCTCCATTTAACATCACTTACCGCCGCGTCCGTCAGTTCGTAGCTATAAGTACCGACATCGCTCTTCGGCTTGTTCACGGCTGCCGATATAGCAGTATGGGTAACAGCCAGGTTGCCAGTCAGTAATCCGGCCAATGTCTGATCGTTCTTCAATGTACCATCGGTAATAAGAAGTTCACTACCCGGAATAGTCGGGATATTGGCTTCGTCATACAAACGGGCACTGTCGGGGACAGCCAAGGTAAGAGGGGCTTGCTTAACTGTCAGCAACCCTCTACCATCGGGCCAGGCATCCGACCAAACCTGCAAGTTCAGTGTATAGTTGGCAGCTTGTCCCCCGCTCATACCGATTACAAATGTACCGGGAACCGAGTTTTTATCTGCTCCGCCATACGTAACGTCCGGTAAGACATTCACCTGCGAATTGGTAAAGATCGCTTCCGTATCGCCATTCACAAAACCACTGAACACAAAGTCTTTGGCAGACCAGGGCGTAGCCGGGTTCTCATCACCGTAGAAACGGCTGGTGTCGCGGGCTGCGATATTCAATGTAGCCGGGTTCACCGTTAAAGGCTGGCTGGTAAAAGCACCGGCCCGGTTACTGACAAAGAATACTACATTCGGATTGTTATTATACTGGAAATATTCAGTCAGGTTATCGGATACGAAACCTAATGTCTCGCCACCGCTCACTGTCGGAGTAGCCGAAAACTTCAGGATGTCGATCGCCTGTGCCGGAGACTTGAATGATACTCCGGAGCCAACATTTCCGTATTCACTTCCATCCCCATTCACATAGAAATAGTTGAAACTGGCTCCATCGATACCCGCGGCAGCCGTACTCAGGTTGTCACCATAAGTCATCGGCAGCGGAGTATTCGTATTGAAGCTTACGTACACAGTATCGGGTACAGCCGTTTGCGCCTGCATGATACCGCCTGAAACAAGCATCAGGGGAAGCAGCATAAGCTGCTTCCTCGATGTGAATATTGATTTAATATATTTCTTCATACTAAATTAGTTTTACAGGTTACTTCTTAATGATCTTCACTGATTTGAATGTTCCGTCTTCCAATGTTACATTGAGCAGATAGATGCCTGATCCAAATGTCGACAGATCAATAACAGATCCCGGTTTGCGAATAACTGTCTGTAATGTTCCGTTCATCGACAGCAGTTCAACCTGCTTGATTTCAGACGGAGCAGCCACTGTGACAGTGTTGGTAAACAGTCTCGGATATACATCGATCTGGTCTGCAACGACGAGGTTTTCATTGCCTACCGACAGATATTCATCGTCCACAAGGAATGTTATCACCACAGGTTCAGCAGCGTTGTAGTTTTTATTACCATGCTGCATAGCTGTAACCGTTACCGTACCGGAAGTAACCGGAGTCAGTATCCATGCGTCGCCGATCTGATTTACATAAGCAACCGCGTCGTTAGACGAATTGAATGTAACCGGAAGTTTACTTGAAGCAGTAGCCGTAAGAACCACATCACCACCTTCTACGTCTATTGTAGTTTCCGGGCTCCAGCTTATCTTCTGTGAAGCAGCCTGCAGGTTGTATTTACCGTCTACGTAAGAAACTTCGTAGTTATCAGATGTATAATTATCAGAGAAAGTGATCGGGTAAACACCTGCATCCGATGTACGTGTTACAGTCGAACTGATACGCGGAGCGAAACCGAGGTCTTTCAGCGTTTCACCGTTCACGAAGCCGGTAGCCGTGTAGGTCAGTTCTTCCAGATCCTTACCATAAACAGTTTCTTTGTCATCAGCCTGGATAGTCACGGCAGCCTTACTGACATTCAACAGTCCGGACACATAAGTAATCACATAGTTACGACCGAAGTCCTGAGCAGAATACGGAGTCAGCTTATATGAGCCGGCTTTACCGTTGTATCCTATCAGACGAACAACCGGAGCCTGGCCAACCAGGAAGTCTTCGCCGTTCAGGAAGTCACTCTTGTTATAATCGTATGCATTTGCGTAAGCGGGTTGTTCGCTACCGTACCGGATATTGAAGCTGCGGGCTGTTACCACAACCGGCTTCGGAGCGATCACCATCTTGTTTTTAGCGGTGTAAGAATAAGTGACGGAACCGAGCGTAGCCTTCACCGTTACAGTATATACACCGGCGTCTGTCGGAGCGTCCTGGGTAGACGGATACAGGGTCGGAACAGAACCTAACTGGTCGCCTTCGTAATAGATGCTGAAGTCTTTCACAGCCTCACCTGTTTCCACGTCGGTTACCTTTACGCTTACTGCTCTCGGGTTGCTGTCGTAAATGCTGGTCACATTAGAGATGATTACATTTACTTTGGCTGCATCACCTTCCGGAGCGATTACTTTGATCGTTCCGGTTACAGGAGTTGCATCTTCATAGGTATCATCGCCATCGGCAAATACTGTGATGGTCACATAGTTGTCACCTTCCGTACGTACATTACCGGTTACTGCATAAACGCCTCTTGCTGTTTCAGACAGGATCACACGTTCGCGATCGTTGCCCGACAGTTCGTAACGGATATCGTAGATAGACGGTTTACCGTCGGCTTCCGATTTCAGGTAAGCTGATAACTCAACTGTTTCACCTACCGGGATTACCAGGTTGCGCTGATCTTCCGGCCAGATGATTGTACGGCGGATCTTATCGATCGACAAGGTTCCGTTTTCGTGAGTTACCGTATAATTACGTGCTTCCCCTTTTACCGTGAAGTAGATATCGTATGTACCACGTGAGTCGGATCTCGCATCTGTCGCGATCTTCGGCATCACAGAGAATACATCCGCCAGGTTTTCATATTCATTATTCTTCAAACCGATGTATTCGATTTCGAGATCCGGGTTACCACCACCGTAAGGACGGTTGTAGCTCTTCGCACGTACGGTCAGCGGAGCCGGCGTTACCGTCAAGCCTGCGTTGATAAGCGTAGCAGCGGAGATATCGAAGTTCGGAAGCAGGGCTGCGATCCGGGTAGCTGCCGAAGATGTAAAGCGCAACTCGTATGTGCCGACGTCTGTCTTCTTGTTAACGCCCGACAGGTCGAGCCAGCTTGTACGGTTTACTTTATCTGCATTCAGCAATTGGGTGATCTCTGCCTGGAAGGCTTCGGATAAGTTACCCGAAACTTCTGCATATACATCAGCATCTGTTGCTTCTTCACCATATTCGCGTGTAACGGATACTTTAACCGTTAAGTCGGTTGCCGTCAGCGGAGCCGGGGTAACAGATACTTTAGCCTCCGTTTCGCTTGCCACGAACTTAACGCCGATAACCGGAGTAAACAGTTCTTTCACCCTTGCTTCGATTGCACGGATCTGGTAGTCGCCTACCGGAGCGGTAGCTTCATAAACGTCTGTATCGAGCGGATCTACCGTTTCAAACAGGTCGATCACATTCTTTTCTGCCAGCAGTTTAGCTGCGGTCAGCTTCGGTTCTGTGGCAAATACAAGTTTCGCATTCAGATCGGTATCTTTAGTAACGACCGTGCCGTACACTTTTGTATAAGCATCTTTAGCTGCTTTCACTTCTACTGTTGCCGGAGTCACCTTCAGGTTAGCCAGATCGGCATCCAACTGGATTTCGAAGTTACCGATAGCTGCTTTCAATGTCGAAGCGTCTACGATACGAAGTTTATAATTACCCTGGGTAACATTGTTCTTTACAGAGTCGACCAGGACACTGTTCAATGTATTACCGTGGAACTGAAGTTTATTGTTACGGTACAATGCCCAATGTAACTTATTGTTCTTGAACAACTGGTTCCAGCGTGCAGCTGTCATGGCCGGTGTCGGATTCTCCGGATCTTCCTTTATAGAAATCAAGGTAAATCCATAATCGTCACTTGCCAGTGTCAGGTTGGTCAGCTCATATACCGGTTTACCGGCAACGATCGTCCAGACACCTTCGAGCTTTTCTTCGTTGAATGTCACAACGACACCCGGAGCAACCACCTTCACTGCGTTGACAGCAGTAACGACATTCGTACCCGGTCCGTCAGTCACTTCAGCACCTTCGATCTGATAAACGAAAATATAATCGGCTGAGGTCAGTTCAACGGTATAGTTGTAGTCACCGATTACAGGATTATTTTTATCCAATTGCGCCTTGGTAGTAACCAGACTGACTGCCAACGTATAATCACTCTTGATCTTCGCACCATTCAAAGCAACGATATCATCGTAGATCATTTGCTCGATCTCCGCCTTTGTCGCTTTACCGAATGTAAATGCAGCTTTCGCGGCTGTTTCTTCTTCGGCTGTAGCGGCCAGATAAGTAGGCAGTGTGATAGTCAGTTTACGCTGACCGATCTGAACAGAGTTCTGTACATTATGGAAGTTACTGCCGAATTGGTTGTCAAGCAGGAAGTTCGACAACAGGTTCGCATCAAGTACATCTACCCTGTAACCGTAATCACCGTTCTTCGGCAACGTTTCTGTTTCTTCTGCTGAACAATCAGCACTAGTCAACATAACCTTGAACAGGTCTGCCGGATTTTCGAAGCAGGTATATGCGCTTAACAGACCTTCGTTAGCTGCCAGGAACTGACTGAGGATGTCAGCTTCGATAGCCACTTTACGTTTTCCATAACGATATGTAATATCTGTCGGGAATGTAAAGACAACCGGAGCCTGACCGACAACCAGTGTCTTCGGACCAGTTTCTCTTATTTCGATATTATCCGTTACCTTTTGAACGAATGCTACCGAATAAGTATAGGTCCCGGCAACGGTTGTTCCTTCTTCTTCTATATTATTGATAGTAACTGTAAAGCTCTTCAAAGGTTTAACACCTGTCTTAGCTACCAGTTCGAAAAATTCTTCATTAGCCGGATCTTCCAGCACTGCTTTCTTTACGGAGTCAAGTAAAGCGATTTTCGTATTGATGTCATTATAAGTGACATTCACTTCCGGTAAAGTAAGCGTACGTTTTGCTTTTACTATACGGAGAGCCAATTTGGCAATCACATCGTTACCGTTCACTGTCAGGTGGATACTGGACGGTGCCGTATAATTTAATGTATAGTATTCGGAGAACTGGGTATTAGCACCAGCAACCACTTCGTAACCATACAGGTCGGATACCTGCGGATAACTTTCGCCGGCAATACGTACCGGAACGTCTCCCGTAGAAGTTTCGTTGTTGATCAGATATGTTTTCACACCCCAGTTATTCAGGTCAGGAACTGTTACGCGGTCTGCACCCGGAGTCAGCCTGAAGTCATTCAACAAGTCTTGTGCATACTCGTCGGCAGTCTGTCCGAACGGACGTTCCCACAGAGGCAGTTGTACATTGATCGGAAGCGGGTATTCCGCCAACGACTGACCGTTGTCGGTTAATCGTACCGAGCGAAGATAAGTTGCCGTTGTATAACCTCCCCATTCTATCGGAATAATAAGACCTCCGTCTTCATTAGATACTTCGATCTTCCGGATATTGTCATTCGGATTGAATACGACAGTATACGAATAAAGATCTCTGCCGATGGCAGGTACTAATATTACGCTGGAGATATAAGCCCCCTTCATATCCGGATTCTTCAAAAGCAGGTCAGCCAGGATCGCTTTTGCGATCATATCGTCGGATGCGCCTTCTTTCTTGAACTCATACTTATACAGTTTCACTTTTGCGATCGGACGCGGAGTGATGTTTACAGTACCTTCAAATGTAGTCGAGCTATGCGGCTGTCCGTTCACGGTTACTTCCGAGAAGAGAACATCCAGGTCAGCACTTAACGTTACCCGGTAGGTAGCCGTACCCATATTTTCTCTGATCCGGTTATTGGTGATCTGTACATTCGTTATATACTCTGCAATAAACGGATTTGCCAGATAGATGTATTCGCGTACCTTTTCCGCCACCTGTGCTGAGGTCATATCTTTCACATACTGAACGGTATATTCGCCGAATGTGAAGTCGATAGCCGGACGAGGAACGATAGCGATACTCTTTGAATAAGTGATTTCAATAGTCGTACCTTTATCAACCACGTTGATCCGTTGGTTGGCCGGTGTTTCTATTTCCTGCAAAGTTGCACTCTTGGTGATAATGATCTTATAGCCGAACGAATCATCTGTTTCTGCGATTGTATTCTTATTGCTCAGGTCATTATTGATCAGGCGAACAATGAATGTTTCATTTCCTAATACACCAGCATTACGAACCAGTAAGTCGCTCTTGATACGGCGGATGACCGCATTCGGACGCATATCTTTTTCGTAATCGATCTGATAGTTGCCCGGATAAGCCAAAGAATGGGTTGTAGGCAATGTAGTTACGAACAACAGTGAATTTTTGAACGAACAAACATTACCGTTGACAGTTAGGTTTGCAGACGCCACATTACCGTTCGTTACAAAAGTCAAATCGGTCTTTGTCAGATCGCCTTGTACGGTTACCTTATAACCCAAAAGGCTATTGTCCGGCATAGAAGAAAACCGTACCGTCGATGATATCCACCTTCGGAACAAGGTTCTGGTCTACCATATCCGGATTGATATCCTGGATCAGTTGTTTCAGCATCGTTGCCATTTCAGCATTATCGTTATAGTCGTTGATACGGATCGGGCTGGAAATGAAGTCCGGCAATTTTACTGCCAACGTATTCTTTTCAACCGAAATCGCATTTACGATATCATAACTATGCTGTGTTGTATTGAAGTTGATCGTAGCACCTCCAACACTGGCCGACACATTATTTCCTTTACCATAATTCGGCAGAAGCACGACGCGATAGCTATATACAGCTCCCGGGACCAGTTTGCCCGCTGTTACTTCATTGCTGAAATTGGCATCGGAATAGACCTTTATCTCTGAGATAAAGTCGGAAGGATTAATGTTGTTATTGATCTGATTCTTCGCTCTGATCAGATTCGTGTTTGCAGCCATCTTGCCCAGGCCGCCTACTCCTTCTGCAAATACAGGGAATACGGTATTATTGATCGGTTTCTCTTTTACTTTCAGCTTTACTGTAGAAATGTAAGAACCGATAGCTTGTTGGGTACAGTTACTCAGAGAGGGAGCATAGGCAAACTGTTCTGTCGGCGGGAACGTAACCACTACGTCATATTCTCCCGCTTCCAGACTATTATTGCCTGTATATTGTATCTCTAAACCATCTTTAACCAGGAAAACCGAAGCATCAGTAATCGATACCCCGGACATACCTGATACCTGTATTTTGGTATTCAGGTCACTGATAGGCGTTCCATACACATAATTACCCCAGTTTGCCGGGAAAGTCAGATTACCGACAGCCTGGCGGGCTTTGATCTCGATAGCGTTGGTTACTACTACCTGCTCATGATCGAGTGTGCCGAAAACTGTGGCAGGGTTAATATTCCCTGTTCCGATCGCCCGTTCAAAATTTAATGTAACGGTACTGGTAGAAGTTACTTTGAAAGTGTAGTTATAGCTGCCGGCCACCAAATCGCCGGTCTGATCGCCACCTGTTCCTCTGATAGTAACATCGGATATTGTTGCTGTCTGATCACTAAGGTCGACAGCTTCCTGCAATAAACTTTGGATATGGGCTTTCAGCTGTTCCGCATTTGCGTCACTGGTTCCTTCATAAATAGACAGGACATCTTTTACGGGGACATAAATGTCTGCTGCAACTGCTTGTGTGATATACCCTCCCAATAATAGTACGAATATAAGTAGTCGCCTACTCACATCGATTAAGTATACTTTGTTCATACGCAATTATTTTAGATTTTTATCGGTTTGACTTAACCGATTGAGAAATAAACTTTTAGC
>ENA-OWPN01001347-OWPN01001347.1-human-gut-metagenome-genome-assembly--contig:-NODE-1347-length-22826-cov-4.071670_pt1 | contig 22826 bp, 24 predicted proteins | sample MGYA00248266_ERZ651850 | MGnify/ENA primary metagenome ERZ651850 (study PRJEB26924, sample SAMEA4378296) | human gut metagenome | biome: human gut; feature: human-associated habitat; material: faeces... | reverse complement strand
GGGGGGGGGGGGGGGGGGGGGAAAGGGGGGGGGCCCCCCCCCCGCCGCCGCAGGCGGCGGAAAGCAGGCGAAGCCTGCTTACTTCCGGCGGAGCCGGAAGGGGCTGCGCCCCGAGCCAGCGGTCTGCACTCGGCCGGGATAAAGAAAAATCCCTCCGGACAAGGCTGCCCGGGGGAAAGAGTGGTGCATGGATCAATCGGTGATGGGGGTGAAAACATTGTCCTTGCTGGTTTCGGCTACGATATCGGTGAGGTAGAAAGTAGCCTGAGTCAGGCCGGATTCCTCATTGTAGATCTTGCGCAGGCTGGGGGAAACCTCAAACATATGGGCCTGAACTTCAGGGCGCATATCAAAGTTGGCAACGCCCTTGACACGGATAAAGCTGCCATCGGGGTTCATGGCGCAGATCTCCACATTGGGATTGGCCTTGACCTGCTTGTAGCTTTCCTTATGGGTGCCCATGCCGAAGTACAGCTTATCCTCGAAGATCATCATAAAGCCGAAGGGGCGCACGCGGGGCTTATCGCCATCACAGCTGGCAAAGAAGAAACCGTTGCATTCTTTGAGGTAATCGTAGATTTTCTGAATTTTGCTCATGGAAAAGTCCTCCTTAATTGGTGATACCTATATGGTATCACAAGAAAATGGGATAGTCAATGCAGGGATAATAAGAACAAAATGCGAATAAACTGCGGCCAAAATGCAGGAAGGCGTGCCGAGAAGTTGCACAAAATTACATTAAAAGGAGAAAGAAGTGTCCCCCGATGGCGCACAGCGGACAAAGTAAAAATGCGGGAGTGAAAAACACTTTAGCGAAATGAAGGGCAGCCTGCAAATTCTATTCGTCAAAATAAACAAGTCGGAGCGATTTTAAGCTACAAAGCGACGAAAATGCAATAAAAAAATAGTAGCCAAATGAGGGAACGGTTGCTATAATACTACTAATATCTTCCCCCGGCGTACAAGTGTACGCCTTCGGAGGTACAATCCCATCATTCCATAAGGAGGAATAGAAAGATGAAAAAACTGATCGCGATTCTGCTGTGCCTGGTCATGGTCGTTTCCATGGTAGCCTGCGGCGGCGAAAAGAATCCCACCCCCACCGATGAAAAAGTTATCACCATCGGCGTGTTTGAACCCACCTCCGGCCAGAACGGCGCCGGCGGCAAAAAAGAGATCCTCGGCATCCAGTACGCCAATTCTCTGTATCCCACCGTTACCATTGGCGGTGAGGAATACAAAATCGAGCTGACCTATGCCGATAACCAGTCCGATTCTTCCAAGGCGCCCACCGCTGCCCAGCAGCTGGTTTCCAAGGGCGTGACCGCTGTACTGGGTACCTATGGTTCCAGCTGCGCCATTGCCGGCGGCCCTTATTTTGAGCAGGCCAAGATCCCGGCGATCGGAACCTCCTGCACCAATCCCCAGGTTACCCAGGGCAATGACTATTACTTCCGAGTCTGCTTCATCGATCCCTTCCAGAGCGTAGCTGATGCGCAATTTGCCAAGAAGCAGGGCGTGACTAAGGCTGCCGTTATCACCGAGGCCGGTGACGACTACTCCGCCGGTCTGGGCACCTACTTTGTAAAGGCCTTTGAGGCGCTGGGCGGCGAGGTCGTGGAAGTCAACTTCCAGACCGGTGAGACCGACTTCTCTGGCACCATGGCCAGCCTGGCTTCTCAGGGCATTGAGGCCATCTTTGCCCCCACCTCCATCGAGACTGCTCCCTTCATCATCAAGCAGGCGCGTGAGGCCGGCATCAACGGCTGCATCCTCGCCTCCGATACCTGGGACGATGTTTCCATCATCCAGCGTGTAGTGGAAGCTGGCGCTTCCATTGACGGTGTTTACTTCTCCACCTTCTTCATTGAGGGCGATGACACCAACCCCGCTGCCAATGCCTTTGCCGAGGGCTTTAAGGCCTGGCTGAAAGAAGATTCCGCCCGCCTGACCGATAACTCCAACAGCGAAGAGATCTCCGCCGTGACTGCCTGCGGCTACGATGCCTACATGGCCATCTACTACGCCCTGGATAAGGCTCAGTCCACCGACGGCGCTACCCTGCGTGACGCTCTGGCCGCGCTGGATGTTCCCGGCCTGGTAACCGGCGACCTGAAGTTTGATGAGAACGGCGATGCAGTTAAGAGCTACGCCATCATCAAGACTGCTACCACCGAGGGCTTTGTATTTGCCGATTCTGTTGCCATCGAGTAATAGCAAAAAAAGCTGTAACAGCATGATGTAAAGCTACGGCTGCGCGGCGAGGGAGACCCACTGGGTTTCCCCCGCTGCGCTTGTGGCCGTTTAGAACAAACGGCATGGGTGCGGCGTTCTTTGCGAGGGCTTTGACCCGGCGATGGATGAAAGCCCCGGCAAAGGGGACCGCAGCGCCATTTTTCCCGGCATATCCTTTTTATTACGGAGGCAGTGTATATGCATGACTTTACCTACTACGCCCAGATATTGATCTCCGGATTGACCATCGGCAGCCTGTACGCGCTTATCGCCATCGGCTATACCATGGTTTACGGCATCCTGCGGCTCATCAATTTTGCCCACGGCGATATGTTCATGGTCGCGGGCTTCATCATGATCTATATCACTAGCTGGAGCAGCGGCTTTTTGGGGGCCGGCAGCATTGCTGTTGGTTTGATCTTGACGCTGATCCTGACGGTGGTGCTGGGCGTGATGATAGAAAAAGTGGCCTACAAGCCGCTGCGTTCCGCCCCCCGCATGTCGGTCATGATCTCCGCCATCGGTGTCAGCTACCTGCTGCAGAACCTTTCCACCTATGTCACCGGCGGCCTGGCGCAGGCTTATCCCAATATCCCTTGGCTGCGTACCGAGATCCAGATCGGCGGGATTACCGTGCGGCGGCTGGCCATCCTCACCCCCGTGCTGACCATCCTGTTGGTCATCGCGCTGGTCATCGTGATCAAGCACACCAAGATGGGCATGGCCATGCGTGCCGTGGCCAAGGACTTTGATACCGCGCAGCTCATGGGCATCCGCATCGACCGGGTCATTTCCATCACCTTTGTCATCGGTTCGTTCCTGGCGGCGGTCGGCTCCATCCTGTATTTCAGCTATATCGGGCAGGTTAGCCCCACCATCGGCGCCATGCCGGGTCTCAAATCCTTCGTGGCGGCGGTATTCGGCGGCATTGGCTCGGTGCCCGGCGCGGTCATCGGCTCCTATATCATCGGTATCTGCGAAACATTCATCAAATCCAACCAGGATATTTCCATCTTCAGCAATGCCTTTACCTTTGCGCTGCTGATCATCATCCTCCTTATCAAGCCCAACGGCCTGTTTGGAGAGAAACTGAAGGAGAAGGTGTAAACGATGAAAAACAAGAAAACACGCAATTTGATCTGTTCCCTTCTTCTGGCGGCGGTGCTGGTGGGTGTGCTGCTGTATATCGATAACAGCCCGCTAAAAAGCTCGATGCTCTCCACCGTGCTGCAAAAGGGTGCCATTTACGCCCTGCTGGTGGTCAGCATGAACCTGCTGAACGGCTTTACCGGGCTGTTCAGCCTGGGCCAGGCAGGCTTTATGCTGCTGGGCGCCTATACCTATGCTATCCTTACCATTCCGGTAGACCAGCGTATTAATGTTTATCAGTACTTTGATGGCGGCATTGTGCAGTTCCAGATGCCCCAGATCCCGGCCCTAATCCTGGCCGGTGTGGTGGCGGCGCTGTTCGCGGCGCTCATCGGCGCGCCGGTGCTGCGGCTGAAGAGCGACTACCTGGCCATTGCCACCCTGGGCTTCGCGGAGATCCTCCGCGCGGTGATCCAATGGGAGAAGCTGGGCCCGCTGACCAACGCCTCCAACATCCTGCGCAAATTTACGGGCTATGATAGCATCCTGTTCCCGTTTATCGTTTCCGGTGTATGTATCGCCATCATCGTGCTGCTCATCAATTCCACCTACGGCCGGGCCTTTAAGGCCATCCGGGAGGATGAAATTGCCGCGGAGGCTATGGGCATCAACCTGATGAAGCATAAGATGCTCTCTTTCTGCACCAGCAGCTTCTTCGCGGGCATCGGCGGCGCGCTGCTGGCCATGTTCCAGTACAATGCCCACGCCAAGAACTTTACCACCGCCATGACCTATGAGATCCTGCTCATCGTCGTCATCGGCGGCATCGGCTCCATCACCGGTTCGGTGCTGGGCTCCTTCCTGTATGTGGCGTGCAGCGAGTGGTGGCTGCGCTTCCTGGATAACCCCACCATGATCGGCACCTTTAAGGTTCCGCTGCTCGGCCACGGTTTCCGTATGGTAGTGTTCTCGGTGGTCATCATGGTCATCGTGCTGTTCTACCGCCAGGGTCTGATGGGCACAAAGGAATTCAGCTGGGATGCCATCTTCTCGTTCTTTGGCAAGATTGGCCGGTTTTTCAAAAATCTGTTTACCGGCCAAAAAGCAGTGAAAGGCGGTGCGGCAAATGAGTAACCCCGTTCTAAAGCTGGAAAATGTGACAATGCAGTTCGGCGGCGTGGTGGCCGTGGATAACCTTTCGATGGAAGTGGGTGAGGGCGAGATCGTGGCCCTCATCGGCCCCAACGGCGCCGGCAAAACCACCGCATTCAATGTGGTGACAGGCGTATATGCCCCCACCAATGGCTGCCTGTATCTCGATGGCAGGCCCTATCTGTGCGAGCATCCCACCGGCCGTGCCAAGCATGATTATCTCGGCAGCGATGTGGAAAAATTCGCAGGGAAGCCCACCCTGCGCAAAACGCCGGATCAGATCACCAAAATGGGCCTGGCCCGTACCTTCCAGAATATCCGTCTCTTCGGCAATCTGACTGTTTTTGAGAATGTTCTCATTGCCAAGCACATGCACGCCAAGGGCGGCTTTTTGGCGGCTACCTTCCATTTGAACGGCAAGGAGGAGACCCGGATGCGCCGGGAGGCGATGGAGCTTCTGGAGATCGTGGGCCTGGCCGAACTGAAGGATGAAACCGCCAGCAACCTGCCCTACGGACAGCAGCGCCGGCTGGAGATCGCGCGCGCCCTGGCCACCGATCCTCGCCTGCTCATCCTAGATGAGCCGGCGGCCGGTATGAACCCGCAGGAAACGGTGGAGCTCACCGAATTCATCCGGGAGATCCGGGAACAGTTTGACCTCAGCATCCTGCTTATCGAGCACCACATGAACCTCGTCATGGGCATTTCCGACCGCATTTATGTGCTGGAATTCGGCAAGCTGATCGCTGAGGGCATACCCGAGGCGGTCCAGATGGATCAGCGGGTTATTGATGCGTATTTGGGGGTGGATCTCGATGCTTAAAGTACAGGAATTACAAGTCAATTACGGCGGGATCCGCGCCGTAAAGAATATCTCCTTTGAGGTGCCGGATGGCAGCATCGTTACGCTGGTGGGCGCCAATGGCGCCGGCAAATCCACCACGCTGCGCACCATCGCCGGCCAAGTTAAGGCCCAGGCCGGGTCCATCACCTACAATGGCGAGGAGCTGCTGGGCAAGCCCAGCGATGAGATCGTCAAGCGGGGCATTACCCTGGTGCCGGAGGGCCGGCGGGTTTTCCCCGATATGACGGTGCTGGAGAACATGAAGATCGGCGCCTACCTGCGTCATGATAAGCTGGATGACGATATCGAGTGGTGCTATGAGCTGTTTCCCCGCCTGAAGGAGCGCCACTGGCAGCTGGCCGGGACCCTTTCCGGCGGCGAGCAGCAGATGCTGGCCGTGGCCCGCGCCCTGATGAGCCGTCCCAAGCTGATGATGATGGATGAGCCCTCCCTGGGGCTGGCCCCCCTCATCGTGCGGGATATCTTCCAGATCATCCGGGAGATCAATAAGCAGGGTGTTACCATCCTGCTCATCGAGCAGAACGCCAATATGGCCCTGCACACCGCCGACCGCGGCTATGTAATGGAAACCGGCGAGATCATTCTGGAGGGCGCGGGACGCGAGCTCCTGGAAAACCCGGTCATCCGTGAGGCATACCTCGGCAAATAAATATTCCCCTGCGGGCTTTTATCCGCGGGGGATTTTTTTGATAAGGGACCTTGCAAAAACGCCGGGAAATGGTATGATTATTCCAAAGAGAGGAAAGGGGGAGGGGCCCAATGTCACCGATCGAGCGGAATGAAACCTATACCAAATGGGAGCAGGATGCCATCACCATGCTGCTTTTGCACCTGTGTGCGCTGCTCATCTGCTTGTATTTGGGGGAGATGGGCTACGCCGAGGATACCGCACCGGTCATCTTTGTGCTGGCAGTATTTCTCACCGGCTTTTTTACCAATGGCTACCTGTGGAGCCTGCTCGGCTCGCTGCTTTCGGTCTTTGTGGTCAATTACTTTTTTACCGAGCCCTTTTCCAAGCTGAGCTTTTCCGGCCCCGGCTATCCCATCACCTTTGTAACGCTGTTTGTGGTGGGTATCCTCACCAGCGCCATGACAATACGCAGCCGTGACCAGCAGCGCCTGAGGGCCGAAAACGAAAAGGAACGCACCCGGGGCAACCTGCTGCGGGCGGTCAGCCACGATCTGCGCACCCCCCTTACGGCCATTTCAGGGGCCATCAATACTGTGCTGGAGCAGCAGGATACCCTGCCGCCCGAGAAGCAGCGGGAGCTGCTGCGAAGCGCCGAGGAGGAATCGGAGTGGCTCATCCACATGGTGGAAAACCTCCTGACCATCACCCGGCTGAACGGCGACGGCGAAACAAGACTGATTACCCAGCCCGAGGCGGTGGAGGAGATTATGGCGAGCGCGGCGGCCAAGTTCCGCCGGCGGTACCCCGATTTTGCCGTGCAGGTGACCGCCCCCGATGAACTGCTGCTGGTCCCGATGGATGCCATCTTGATGGAGCAGGTACTGTTGAATCTGCTGGAAAACGCCGCCCTGCACGGGGGTAGAGTAAAGAACATCACCCTGGCGGCCCGCCGCCGGAATGACAAGGCGGAGCTCCGGGTGGAGGATGACGGCGTGGGGCTGGATAGCCACGGCCTGGAAAATGTTTTTGATGGGATACGCACCCGCGCGGAGCAAACCAGCAGCGACCGCCGCAATATGGGCATCGGCCTGACGGTGTGCCGTACCATAGTAAATGCCCATGGCGGGCAGATTACCGCCGCCAACCGCCCGCAGGGGGGCGCCAGCTTTTGCATCACGCTGCCGCTGGCGGAAATAGAGGAGGAAGAACATGATGAATAAGATCCTGATCGTCGAGGACGAATTTTCCATCAGCAATTTTATGAAAACCGTGCTGGAGGGCGATGGCTACACCGTGGAGGTGGCTACCTGTGCCGCCCAGGCCCGTGCGGCGCTGGAAAAGATGGAGTTTAGTGCCATGCTGCTGGATCTGGGCCTGCCGGATGCCGATGGGCTGGAGCTGCTGCGGGAGCTGCGGCAGCGCTATGGCCTGCCGGTCATTGTGGTCTCCGCCCGCACCGAGGAAAGCGAAAAGGTGGCCGCCCTGGATAGTGGCGCCGACGACTATATCACCAAGCCGTTCGGCTCCCCGGAGCTGCTGGCCCGCATCCGGGCAGCGCTGCGCCGGGCCGGGCCCGCCGCCAATCTTTCCGCCTTTACCACCGGCGAGCTGACCATCGACTATGATAAGCACCTGGTCACATTGGCCGGGCAGCCGGTGCACCTCACCGCCAATGAATACCGCCTGGTGGAGCTCTTGAGCCGCAGCGCGGGCAAGGTGCTCACCTACGATCGCATCAGCGAGGCCATGTGGGACGATGCCGCCGGCGGCAACAGCCAGCTGCTGCGGGTTAATATGGCCAATATCCGCCGTAAGCTGGAGCAGAACCCCGCCGAGCCGCAGTATATCCTCACCGAGATCGGTGTGGGCTACCGCATGAAGGAGCCGGGCTGACCTCTAAAACAAAGCCCCCTACCCAAAGCGGATAGGGGGATATTTTGCGCTGTTTACAGGCTTTCGTGGCTTTCCTCCCGGCAGCAGGTGGTGTTTAGGTTGCCGTTGCGGCAGCGCAGCTCATCCAGGAACACCTTGGGGACCGGCTCCTGCCGCAGGGTGATGCGGTAGCGCAGCTCGTACAGGGTGCCCATGTTGGTGGTTTTCACCTTTTCCAGCGTGTGGGCGGTGGTGTAGCGCTCAAACAGGTCATCAAACAGCCCGTCATAATCCAGGTCCTCCGGAATGGTGATCTTCAAGATGCGTCCGGCGTCCTCCTTTTGGCCGAAGCGCAGCACGGTAAGCGCCAGCATGGCTCCGGCCAGGATGAGGAACAGCAGCGCCGCCAGCCCCACATACCCCATGCCGGTGGCCAGGCCAATGGCCATAGCCAGGAAAATGGCGGCGATCTCCCGGGCGGTACCCGGCGCGGAACGGAACCGCACCAGGCTGAAGGCACCTGCTACGGCAATGCCGGCCCCGATGCTGCCGTTGACCAGCATAATGACCGCCTGCACCACCGCCGGCAGGATCGCCAGCGTGACGGCAAGGCTCTGGGTGCTGCGGCTGCGGTAGCCAGCCACCAGCGCGGTGCCCACCCCCAGCAGCAGAGAAACTCCCGTGCAGATCAGAAAAGATGTCAGTGTCAGTTCGGTCCCTAATATCGAGTTAAGCACAGCGATGCGCCTCCTTTGAATTGGTCATCCGTGCGGGGGCATTGGCCTCCCGGCACATTTCCTTGTAGTACGCCCCGTATTTCGAAAACGAGGCGGGATAAATATGCTGAGCGGAAAGCGCCCGGCACAGCCACAGAGGGCAGGCTCCGAGGGCCTTGACCTCCATCAGGATCTGATCCTCCGGCAGCAGGCGCTTACCGTCGTCGCCCGCGTCCAGCGTCAGACGATCGCGCCGCCAGCGGATGTTCCGATCAAATGTGATCCGCAGCGCCGGGTCTTCGGTGCCCGCCCAAGCGGTACGGTCATAGCCGATATACATGCGGGGCATGGTATCGTAAAAGCGCTGGAACCATTGCAGCTCCTGCCCGATCTGTCCCCATTCGGCCGGGGCGGTTTCGGTGCGCAGGAAACGCTCCGCCTGGGGCAGGGGCGCGGTGACCCGGCGCTTATACACTACGCCGCCGCATTTCTTTTTCAGCTCCACAAAGACCTTATCCCCCGCCTTTGGCACGCCGTAGCAGCGGATGCGCAGCTTTTCTTTATAGGCGGGCTTTTCCAGCGGGGCCCGGATGAGCCGGAAATTATCGGTATCGCAGTAGATGTTGCCGATGGTGTATTCGCCGTAGCGGTCGGTGGTCATGTGCCGGCGCATCACATTCAGCAGCGCTTCCATCTGCGCGGGAGAGATAAAGTATTTCTTTTCAATGCGCTGGAAGCTGTATTGTGTTCCGTTTGCCATATCGGGCACCCCTTTCTGTGGTGGATGCCCATAGTGTAAAGCCGCCGCCTAAAGATTGACTAAAGGAAAAAACTTTTTTTCTTTAGCTTTTCTTTAGCGTGGGGCTTTATCATAGGACCATCGACCGAAAGGAGGAACCAAATATGAAACGCAAATACTGTATCCTGTCTATTATCATAAGCGCCGCACTGCTGGCCGGGTGCCTTTCCGCCTGCGGCGAAAGCGGCACTGCCACCGGAGGCAGCTCCTCCGATGAAAACACGGCGGCCACCGTGACCGGCGGGGATGCCGCCACCACCCCGGATACCACCGCCGATGTGGAGGCCCCCGATGTAAGCGGTGCCACCACCATCGCCCTTTCCGGGCAGTCGGCGACCGCTACCGGTACCGGTGCGGAAGTGACAGACGGCGTGGTGACCATCACGGCGGGCGGTACCTATGTGGTTACCGGCACCATGACCGAGGGCCGCATCCTTGTAAATGCCCCCAAAGAGGAAGTGACCCTGGTGCTGCAGGATGCTTCCATCACCTGCTCCACCGGCAGCCCCCTGTATGTCTATAAGTCCAAGGCCACCACACTTTATCTGCCGGAGGGCACCGCCTCCACCCTGACCGACGGCACGGACTACACCTTTAGCGACAGCTACTCTTCGGCGGAGGAGGAAGAGCCCAACGCCTGCCTCTACTCCAAATCCGACCTGGTGATTGCGGGCAGCGGCAGCCTAACGGTCAATGCCAACTATAATAATGGTATCACCGGCAAGGATACCCTCTTCATCCAAAAGGCCTCCGTCACCGTCACCGCCGTCAATCACGGCATCAACGGCAAGGATAGTCTGACCATCAAGGATGCTGACATCACCGTCACCAGCGGCGGGGATGCCCTGCGCTCCACCAATGACAGCGATACCACCCTGGGCTATCTCGTCATCACCGGCTCCGCGCTCAAACTCACCGCGGGCGAGGACGGCATCCAGGCGGAGACCACTCTGACCATCAGCGGCGGCACCGCCACCGTGACCACCGCGGGCGGCGCGGGTCAAAGCATCTCCGATGACACCAGCGCCAAGGGCCTCAAGGCCGGGACGCAGGTCACCGTTACCGGCGGTACCTTCCAGCTCAATTGCTGCGATGACGCCATCCACTCCAATGGCGATGTCACCATCTCCGGCGGCAGCTTCACCATCGCCACCGGCGATGACGGCATGCATGCCGATGATACCCTCTCCATCTCCAGCGGCACCATTGATATCACCCGCAGCTACGAGGGCCTGGAGGGCGCCAAGGTGCTCATCTCCGGCGGCAAGATCTCCATCGTCGCCAGCGATGACGGCATCAATGCCGCGGGCGGCAGCGATCAAAGCGGCTTCGGCTTTGCGCCGGATGCCTTCGGCGGCTCCGGGGATTACCTCATCCGTATCTCCGGCGGCGTGGTCACTGTCAATGCCTCCGGCGACGGCATCGATTCCAACGGTGATATCGAAGTGACCGGTGGGGAACTGTACATCAGCGGCCCCACCTCCAATGGCGATGGCACCATCGACTGCGACGGCAGCGCTACTATCGCCGGCGGCATCGTGGTCGCGGCCGGCTCCACCGGCATGGCGGAAAACTTCGGCACCGCCTCCACCCAGGGCAGCATCCTGGTCAATCTCTCCGGCTCCGCCGGCCAGACCATCACCCTAAAGGATTCCGACGGCAACATTCTTGCCAGCTTCACCCCCGCCAAGGCCTTCGGCTGCGTGGTCGTCAGCGCTCCCGGCGTGGCACAGGGCGGTACCTATACCATCGCCGCGGGCGGCGCCAGCACCACCGTCACCATGGAAAGCCTCATCTACGGCAGCGGTATGGGCGGTTTCGGCGGTATGGGCGGCGGTATGGGCGACCCCGGCAATATGGGCGGCGGTATGGGCGGCCCCGGCAATATGGGCGGCGGCCAGCAGCCCCCGCAGGGCGGTGTGGGCGGCCCCGGCAACCGCGGCTGATTTCCATTCCCCCAATAAAAGCACCTGTCACACGGCAGGTGCTTTTCCCGCTTTTGGGGAAAAGCCCCTTTACGGCCGGGCGCCAAAATGGTATGGTAAAGGGGAGAGGAGGCGATAGCCGTGCAAAATGCCGAAATGGAGCAGATCCTGGCCCTGATGAACCAGTACGCTGCGGTGCTTATTACCCTGAACGAGCGCGGGGTCATCCGCACCTACAATAGCCCCGTAGGGGATTTTGCGGAATGGCTGGTTTCGCAAAAGCTGGGCCTTCGCCTGGAGAAAAACTCCGCCCGTGGGCTGGATGCCACCGGGAGCGATGGCCTGCGCTATCAAATAAAGTGCCGCTGGGAGCGCACCGATTTTCCCACCCCGCAAAGCCGGGAGTTGGGGGTCATCCGCAGCCTGGAGAAAAACCAGTTTGATTTTCTCATCGCTGTCATCTTTGATAGCCACTTTCAGGTCCGGGCGGCTTATCAGATCCCGCACGAGATCATCCCCCGGTATGCGGTCTACCGCCGCCATGTCAATGGCCATATCCTGCTGGCGGATGGTCCCATCCTGCGGGATCCCGCAACAAAGGATATCACCCACCTGTTGCGGTAAGCGGCATGCATTTACACCGGGAAAGTTCACGCTTTTCTCCTTGTACCGCGCGCGGTTTCCTGCTATACTATGGTCAAAAGGGGCAGCGCCCCTAAAAATGTGTGACAGGAGGATTTTATAATGGGCTTGTTTGATAAAAGACCCCCTTGCGCCATCTGCGGCGGCAAGGTAAAGGGGCTGCTTCCGTGGAAAATCGAAGGGAACTACATCTGCGATGATTGCCACGGCGTTATCGATGCGCAGAACGGCAATGACTTTACGATGGAACAATTCCTGAAATACCGGGATTTCCGGGAGCAGAATCAGGCACTCCGGGAGCAGTTCCGGGTGGATGAGATCGTCGAATTCGGCTTCCTCAGCGAAAAATTCGTGTTCGATTATGAGCACAGCCTGTTCTGCATGGATAAGAACCTAAATAAGACCATCTTCCATGGCAGTGAGTTAAAGTCCTTCATGATCAGCGAGGACGGCGCCCCCCTGCTGGAGGGCAGCGCCAAGGGCTTTATTCACCACGAAAGCCGGGTCCCCCAGCGCATTGATGAGCTGCTGCCCCAGGTCAATCAGATGCTCATCCAGCGGCAGATGCAGGAATCGATGGAGCGCCTGGCCAACCGGGATAAGGAGGTTCGCCCCAGCTATACCAGCATCGATATCCCCGAGCCGTTCAAGAAATTCTACATTAAGCTGTACCTTCAGCATCCCTATTGGAGCCTTTACGAGTTTGAGCGCACCGGCCCCGTTATCATCGGCGATGTCCCGGATCTGAACCAGTACCGCATCGAGTACAATGAGAGCGTCCAGCACCTGGAGACCCTGGCCAATGCTTTGGCCCGCGTAGCGGGCTTCCCGCAGGAAAGCGCCGCTCCCGGCCAGACTGTTGCCACCACGGCTGTTGCGGCTGCTGCGGCCGCTGCGACCGCCCCCACCGATGCCGTCGCCGAGATCAAGAAGTACAAGGACCTCCTCGATTCCGGCATCATCACCGAAGAGGAATTCACCGCCAAGAAAAAGCAGCTCATGGGCATCTAAACAGCAAAAACCCGGGAAGCAATTCCCGGGTTTTGTTTGTGCTGTATTTCCGCTCCCCATAGGGGGACAAGAAAAAAGTGAGTTATAATGTGAGTTACGGGGGAAGAAAACCCCCGGCATTTTCTGCGCAGACTTGCGCCCCCAACAGGGAGGAAAAAGCGTGAAAAGGGAACCTTCGCGATTTCCTCTTGAAGAATGATATGCAATAGATAAAATTGACAAATATGAGGTTTGCGATGATAGCTGTCAATCCCATAAAGCTGAAAAATGGGTGCAATAGAATTTTGCCATCTCTTCCCCTTCGTCCGTAAGATGATCTCTGATATAATTTGCGTGTTTCTTCTGCTCTGCCGGATCTATTTCAGCATATCTGTGGATGATGATATTGCCAAGGGATTCCTCCCGCAGAATTTCGCTGTATACATCGGCAATGCTTTCGCATTGAGATATGGGAACATCATGTTTGCTCTCCCATGAGTGCCCTTTACCGTGTGTCAGCCCGTCCGTCGAGTCAAGAAGATAAATATAACCCTGCCGGCCCTTGTAGAGGGCTTCCAGCTGATTTGGAAAACGCTCAATATAGTGCTGCTTGCCATCCGCACCGACGCCCATGGTGACAAAGTTTTCATCCCTGCTTCTACAGCAAACCAGCGCATAGCATCTGTCTTCGCTGAAATATGCAACAAAATTGCCGGTAGAATGGGATTTTGAATTTGCCTTGATTGTATGCAGTCCGGAAATACATGAACCGTGGTAGATCATAATTCCTCCAAAATTTTCCTTGTTTAACCCACATTGTATCATGTACGGACGCACCGTGCAACAAAAAGTCCACCGTAATTCTATCAAAATTACGGTGTATTTTTGTCCCCACCGGAGGGAAGGATAGTGTGAAAGGAAACCGTCAGGGTTTCCTTTCGCGTTTCATCAGGGCACAAACGAACCCCTTGCACAGGCTCTGCGTTCCCCTCGGCACCAAAAAGAAAAAGACGCCCATGGGGCGTCTTTTTCTTTTTGGTGCCGGTGGTGGGACTCGAACCCACACGGTATCGCTACCAACGGATTTTGAGTCCGTCACGTCTGCCATTCCATCACACCGGCCCATAACGAAACTATTATACCGAAAACCGCCGCCAATTGCAAGCACTAATGCCACAAACCTGCCGCAAATGGCCGAATTTCCTCTTCCCACAGCGCCCACAGCGCCGTGCCGCCCCACAGCAGCAGCCGCCCCGTCCCCGGCAGCGCCGTAAAATCCTTTGCCAGCTCCCGGCCCCACCGGGCGTAGGGCAGTTGTCCCGCCCGCCCCAGCAGCGTAAATTCCACCACACCGTCCCCCGGGGTAATGGCCGCGAAAGCCTGTCCGCACCGGGTCTCTGCCGCCATCACATCGGCCACCCGCCACAGACCGGCCCCGCCGCCCAGCAGCACCAGCGCCACCAGTACCGCCGCCCATTTGCGCCGCCGCAGATACCGTTTTTGCACAGTCCGTTTTTTTCGTCCCATTTATCTTCCTCCCGCTTTCCTTCATTTTCCCGGCGCCGTTCCCCCTTTTATCCATGCGCAAAAAGGAACGCTCTCCCCGGCAAGAATTCACTCCGCCCTGCCGCTTATCACCTCGGCAATGACCGGCGCGATGAGCTCGGCAGTGTACTGCGCTTCCTCCATAGTATTCCCGTTCGTCCCGAATTCTAACAGCAGCGCCCCATCGGAACAGGCATAATTGTAGGACCGGCTGCAAAAAAAGATGGGTCGGCACAGCCCGGGGTATTTTTCTTCGATCGCCGCCGCCAGCGCCGCCGCAAAGCGGAAATTCTCCCGCCAGCTTGGCAGGTCCAGCGTGCCGTCATCGTAGGGCGCTATGATCATCAGCTGCGCCGCCTTTTTGCCGTTTATCACCGCCACCGTTTTGGCAATACTGGTATCGCTGTAAAGAATGGCGTCCCGGTGAATATCCAGCAGCACCCGCAGCCCGGGGTAGTTCTTCTGGTAGCTCTTTATCGTCTCTGTACTGCGGATGTAGGCTCCCGTGTAGGCCGGGTTATCGTGTTGGGTGGCATCGTGCAGTACCGCCAGCCCCGCCTGCTCCAGCCCGGAGGCCAGCACATCCCCTACCGCCACCATGTTGTTTTGGTTATCGGTATCCCGCCAGGTGTTCCGGGTATCAAAGTAAGGGCTGTCATACAGCTCATAGCTTTCGGTCGCATGTGTGTGGAACAGCAGGAGCTGTGGTCCCTTTTCTTTGGGATTCAGCGTTACCCTGTTGGGGGTGGCCAGCACCTTCTGTACCTCGGCTGCCGTCAGCTTGGTGTAGTTCCTTATCCAGATGTTATCCCACCGCACATAGGCTGGGCTGTCCTCCCCTGTCATGGTCAGCTCGGTCACCGTGCCCCGGTATTCCTCCGGTACCTCTGGTATTTCAGTAGGAATTTCCGGTTCCTGCGGGTCTGGCTCGGCGGCCGGTTCCGACGGTTCTTCCGGTAGGGGGGCAGGCTCCAGCTCAGCCGCGTAGCGTTCCCGCAGCGTTTCCAGCGCCCCGGCCGGCATATCCAGCACCGTGGTAAAAAGCGCCGCCTTTTGCAGCAGCGCCACTGCCGCCGGCTCCAGCCGCGGCCACAGCAGGGCCACCGCGCCAATGGAAAGCATCATCAGGCCGCCGCGCAGCAGCGGGGAAGGTCTTCGCTTCTTCACAGGGCCTCGTCCTTTCCTTTTTTGACATACCCGGCAGCTCCTCCCCCATGGCGGGGCGGGCCATCCGCTTCCCGGGGGCGCCCGTTCCGGGCGCCCCCTCACCGCTCCGGCCCGCCCCGCCGCAGCAGGGGGACGGTCCGCTGCCCCGCCGGGGGGAGGGCTTTTCCTTCTACCCTCTATATCTATTCACCCCACCCGCAAAAAATAAGTGACATCCCGCATCAAGGTTGGTATAATAAACAGGAATGAACCAAAGCCGCCGGCTTTCCGGCCCGCTTCTCCGCCGCTTTCTGCAAACCGCAGGCCGCTTTCCCGCCGCAACCCCATCCCCAAAGGAGGTACTCCCCATGATGACCGATATCGAAATCGCCCAGTCCACCCCGCTTTGCCCAATAGCGGAAATCGCCGCCAAAGCCGGCATCCCCGCCACGGCTGCCGAACCCTACGGCAGCAATAAGGCCAAGATCACCGAGGACTTTCTGCGGCAGCGGGAGGGCAAGCCCCAGGGCAAGCTCATCCTTGTTACCGCCGTCAACCCCACCCCCGCCGGGGAGGGCAAAACCACTACCTCCATCGGGCTGGCGCAGGCCCTGTGCCGCTTAGGAAAAAACGCCATCGTCACCCTGCGGGAACCCTCCCTCGGCCCCGTGTTCGGTCTCAAGGGCGGCGCCGCGGGCGGCGGCTACTCCCAGGTGCTCCCCATGGAGGAGATCAACCTGCACTTTACCGGCGATATCCACGCCGTCACCGCCGCCAATAACCTCCTTTCCGCCCTCATCGATAACCACATCCATCAGGGCAATGCCCTGCGGCTCGATCCGGAACGCATCGTGTTCCGCCGCTGCATGGATATGAACGACCGCTCCCTGCGCAAAATCGAGATCGGTCTGGGCGGTAAAGCCAACGGCACCCCCCGCTTCGATGGCTTCCAGATCAGCGTCGCCAGCGAGGTCATGGCTATTCTGTGCCTTGCCAAAGACCTGAAAGACCTGCGGGAGCGGCTGGGCCGCATCCTTGTGGGCTACACCGTGGAGGGAAAACCGGTCTTTGCCCACGATCTCCAAGCCGAGGGCGCCATGGCCGCCCTGCTGCGGGAGGCCCTGCGGCCCAACCTGGTGCAGACGCTGGAGCACACTCCCTGCCTGATGCACGGCGGCCCCTTCGCCAACATCGCCCACGGCTGCAATTCGGTGCGGGCCACCCGGCTGGCGCTCACCCTGGCCGATTACACCGTGACCGAGGCCGGCTTCGGCAGCGATCTCGGCGCCGAAAAATTCTTCGATATCAAATGCCCCGCGGCGGGAATTACCCCGGCGACCGCCGTTTTGGTGGTCACCGTGCGGGCGCTGCGCTACAATGGCGGCTGCGATAAGGAAAACTGCCGCACCCCCAATGCCCCGGCCGTCGCGGCGGGCCTGTGCAACCTGACCGCCCATGTGGAAAACCTGCGGCAGTACGGTGTGCCGGTGGTGGTCGCCATCAATCGCTTCCCGGATGACCTGCCGGAGGAGCTGGCCCTCATCCAGGCGGAATGTGACCGACTGGGCGTGCGCGTGGCGCAAAGCGAGGTCTTTGCCAAAGGCGGTGCGGGCGGCCTGGAACTGGCGGAAGCGGTGCTGGCTGCCTGCCGGGAGCCGGGTCACTTTGCTCCCATTACCACCCCCGCCATGCCCCTGCGGGAGAAAATCGAAACCATCGCCCAAAAGGTTTACGGCGCCGCCGCCGTGGAATACAGCCCCGAAGCGGAAGAGCAGCTGGCGCAGATGGCCGCCCTCGGTCTGGAATACGCCCCCGTCTGCATCGCCAAAACCCAGTACTCCCTCAGCGATAACGCCAAGCTGCTGGGCCGTCCGCAGGGCCACGCCCTGCATATCCGGGGCCTTACCGCCAGCTGCGGCGCGGGCTTCGCGGTTGCGCTGGCCGGCAGCGTCCTCACCATGCCGGGCCTGCCCGCCCATCCCGCCGCCATGGATATCTCCCTGACCGACGACGGCCGCATCACCGGCCTGTTCTGATATCGGCTCCTGCAAGATCCGGGCCCAGGGCGCAGCCCAAACCGTCCTCCGGACGGTTCCAGCGGACTTTGTCCGCTGGCCCCGGCTTCGCCGGGGCGGGCTGCGCCCCGCCCTGTTCCCAAAGCCCGCCGCAGTCGGCAAATAGCAGGAACGCCCCTCGCCATCTCTGCTTACCCCCAATTTTCGTTGACTTTTCCCCCGGGGTATGATAGACTATCGAAAGGCATAAAGCCCAAAAGAAGAACTAAAAATTAGGAGGACACTACAATGAAAAAATGGCTCGCGCTGCTGCTGGCCGCTATGATGGCTCTCGCCCTCGTGGCCTGCGGCGATACCCCCGCAAACAACGATAACGACAACAAGGATAACGATACCAAGACCGAGGAATTTGCCCGCGGCAGCTGGGATGGCAATGTCTATACCAATGATTCTCTCAATCTTACCGTCACCGTCCCCGATGGCTGGAAGATCGCTACCGATGAGGAGCTGGCGGCCATTATGGGCATCACCATCGATAGCCTGACTGAGCAGGGCGTCTCCGAGGAATTCCTCAAGGCCCAGAACACCTACGAAATGATGGCGCAGGACCCCACCAATGGCTCCAATGTCATCATCAATACCCTGCCCGAGGAATCCGGCTATGAATTTGCCGATCCTAAGACTGTCACCATCGGCGGCCGGGATTACTATCTCCTGCAGTGCACCGCCGGGGAAGGCAACTTGGGTCAGGATTTCCTGTTCACCCGCATCGGCAACCACATGGTTTCCGTCATTCTTTCCTATTCCCCCGTGCTTGTCGATAACGCCGATATGCTGGCGATGCTCGGCATCAAATAAGCAATTTATCCAAAAGCTGTCCCGTTTCCGGGGCGGCTTTTTTGCGGGCCATCCGGCCATTTTTCCTGTCCCGGCCTTTTCAAAGGGACAGCAAAATGGTATAATACTATGAAAACATTTTAGAGGAATGCGCAGAGCCGGGAGTCGGGCCCGCCGGGCAGGCCGCCTGCGGCGGCCTCGGCGCCTCCGGCGCCGGTTCCGGCTTCGCTGGAACGCCCTGCGGGCCCCGGCTCCGCGTTCCCACCCCCATCACCCGAAAGGAGGCCCCGCCATGCTTACCGTCCTTCGCCGCCTGTTCCGCCGCATCGATGCGGTGGTGCTTTGCTGCGCACTGGGGCTCTCCGCCTTCAGCGTGGTGCTGCTGCTCGGCATCCAGCAGATGGGCGTCATCGGCCGCCGGACCGTGCTGATGCAGGTCGTTGCCGCCGGGCTGGGCTTTATAGCTGCCATGGTGCTGGCCCACCTCGATTACGAGCAACTGGGCAGCTGGTGGAAATTCTATGTCCCCGTCGCGGTCGTTTTGATGCTGCTTACCTTTACCCCTCTGGGCCAAACCCGCACCGATTCCATCGAAACCAACCGCAGCTGGCTCAATCTTGGCTTCACCACCATCCAGCCCGCGGAATTCCTCAAGATCGCCTTCATCCTCTCACTGGCCTATCACCTGTCAAAGGTCGGCGCCTCCCTCAATGGCAGTAAGACGCTGCTGCGGGTGGGGGCCCACGCCATCTTCCCGGTGCTGCTCATCCTGCTGCAAAAGGACTGGGGCGTGGCTCTGGTCATGCTCTTCATCGTGGTGGTCATGCTCATCATGGCCGGGCTTTCCTGCCGGTGGATTTTGCTGGGGTGCGCCGCCGCGGTGGTCTTTGCTCCGCTGGCCTGGTTCTTCCTGCTGGATGACTATCAGAAAATTCGGTTCGTTCTGCTAAAGAACCCCGAAGCCTATGCCCTGGGACAGGCCTACCAGCAGCTGCAGGGCCGCATCTCTTTCGGCTCGGGGCAGCTCTTCGGTATCGGCATTTTCAGCCCGGATCACCGCTATGTCCCCGATATGTACAATGATATGATCTTCACCTTCATCGGGGAATCGGTCGGCTTTTTGGGCGCATTGGCGGTGCTGCTGGTGTATGGCCTGCTGCTGGGGCGCATCCTCCGCATTGGATTGCGGTGCAGCAGCTGCATGGGCCGTTTGGTCTGCGCCGGGGTCTTTGCCATGCTCGCCGCCCAAATCATGATCAATGTTGCTATGTGCCTGATGGTCGGCCCCTCGGTGGGTGTTACCCTGCCGCTTTTGTCGGCAGGCGGCAGCTCGGTGCTCTCGGCCTATTTGGGGCTGGGCCTGGTGCTTTCGGTCCGCCACGGAGAGAAAACAACGATGTTCAGCTAAGGAGGCTTTTTATGGGTGAAAAACGCTTTGTCGTCCTCGCAAGTGAGGGCTCCGGCTTTTCCAACGCCATGCAGGAAATTGTGGATACCGAAACCGGCGCGCATTACCTCACCTGGCAGTCCGGCCACGCCGGCGGCATCACCCCGCTGCTGGGCGCCGATGGCAAGCCCGTTATCACCGCCCGGGGAATGGAGTACGATAAATGACCGTGACTATCACCACCCACAGCCCGGCCCAAACGCAGGCGCTGGCCGAGCGGTTGGCAAAGCTGCTGCGCCCCGGCGATGTGCTGGCCTATACCGGCCCCATGGGCGCCGGAAAAACCACCTTTACGGTGGGCCTGGCCCGGGGCCTGGGCAGCAGTGATTGGGTCTCCAGCCCCACCTTTGCCCTGGTGCAGGAATACCGCGGCCCGGTGCCGCTCTGCCACTTCGATTTTTACCGCATCACCGGGGTGGATGACCTGTATGCCACCGGCTTCTTCGACTACCTGGACGGCACCCGTGTGCTGGCGGTGGAATGGAGCGAGCGGATCCCCGATGCCCTGCCGGAGGGAGCCATCCACATCCGCTTTGAGCCGCTGGAAAACGATTGCCGCCGCATCACCATTTCCACCCCCGCCGGCGATGACCGGCTGGCTGCCCTGCCCGCTTGACAGGGCTGCCCCCTGCCCCGGAAAAATCGGCCTGGGCGGCGTCGCGGCCCTCGACAGGCGCAAGCCCGGCTTCGCCGGGCGCAAGCCTGCCTTCGGGCGCTTCTGGCCCATTTCCGATTTTTCCGGGGCAGCGCGCAGTCCCTGTCCATTGAATCATGAAACCAAGCCGAAAGGGGAGACCCCGTAAAATGCTGCTGTTCTCACTGGAATGCTCCGCCGCGGCGGCTTCCGCTGCCATCTATCGGGATGAAAAGCTGTTGGGCGAGGAATTCCTCAATGTTCCCCAAACCCACAGCGTTACCCTGCTGCCCATGGCCAAAAGCCTGCTGGAGCATACCGGCATCTCCCCCGCCCAAATCGATTACTACGCCGTCAGCCGGGGGCCCGGCTCCTTTACCGGGCTGCGCATCGGCATCGCCGCCATCAAGGGGCTGGCCTTCCCCGATAATACCCCCTGCATCGGCGTTTCCACCCCGGAGGCCATTGCTTATGGCCTGCTGGGCTTTGAGGGGACTGTTATCCCCATGATGGACGCCCGCTGCGGGCAGGTGTATACCGCCCTGTTCCAGGGCAAAGACGGCCGCCTGACCCGCCTGAGCGAGGATGAGGCCCTGCCCCTGAGCGAACTGAAGGAGAAGCTGAAAAGCTGCCCCGGCCCGCTGTGGCTGTGCGGCGATGGCGCCCATTTGGGGCTTGCCGCCTGGGGGGAGGAGCTGCCGGTGCGGATGGCTCCGGCGCATCTCTGCTGCCAAAGGGCCTCCGCGGTGGGCCTGGCTGCCATGCAGCATTTAGGGGAGGCAGTTTCCCCGGCGGCCTTAGTGCCCTGCTATCTCCGCCCGGCCAATGCCATGACCCTGGCCGAACGGCAGCATAAGGCGGAATAAAGCCTTGCCCCGCAGGCCGGATAGAGGTGAGTGCCAAACCAAAACCGCCCCGCCAAGAGAGCAAAAGCCCGCTTGAAAAGCTGCCCGAACGGCAGAAAAACCAGGGACTTGCCCCAGGATCCGCCTCGGGCGCCCGCGTAAACCAGGTAAATTTTACACCAAAGGAGTGTTGTGATATGAAGATCGTCATAGGCTGCGATCACGCCGCCCTGACCCTGAAAGACGCCGTAAAGGCGCATCTGCTGGAGCTGGGGCACGAGGTCAAGGATTTCGGCATCTACCAGGCCGGCGAAAAGTGTGATTACCCCGAAAAGGCTGCTGAGGTGGCCCGCTATCTGCGGGACGGAAACGCCGAGAGAGGAATTCTCATCTGCGGCACCGGCGTGGGCATGGCCATCGCCGCCAATAAGGTGAAGGGCATCCGGGCCTGCTGCTGCTCCGATACCTTTAGCGCCCGCATGACGCGCGCCCACAATGACGCCAATATTCTCACCTTCGGGGAGCGTGTGGTGGGGCAGGGCTTGGCCATGGAGCTGGTCGATGCCTTTTTGACCACCGAATTTGAGGGCGGCCGCCATCAGCGCCGTGTGGATCTCATCACCAAGCTGGAGCAAGAGGAAAACAGCTGATTTAACCTATTCAGTCACTACACAACCATTGCCGATAGAATCACAGGAGGAAAAAACATGTCTCAGACCTTTGAACCCCAGATCCTCAATCATCCCCTCATCCAGCACAAGATCTCCCTGATGCGCAAAAAGGAGACCGGCAGCAAGGACTTCCGGGAGCTGGCCAGCGAGGTAGCCACCCTGATGTGTTACGAAGCCACACGGGATCTTCCCCTCAAGGAAGTCACAGTGGAGACCCCCATCTGCCGCTGCAAGACCAAAATGATCGCCGGACGGAAGCTCGCCATCGTTCCCATCCTGCGGGCGGGCCTTGGCATGGTGGATGGCATGCTGACCCTGATCCCTGCCGCCAAGGTGGGCCACATCGGCCTGTACCGGGATGAGGAGACCGCCAAGCCCATCGAGTATTTCTGCAAGCTGCCCTGTGATATCAGCGAGCGGGAGGTCATTGTGGTGGACCCCATGCTGGCCACCGGAGGCAGCGCCATCGATGCCGTTTCCATGATCAAAAAGCACGGCGCCGCCAACATCAAGTTTATGTGCATCATCGCCGCCCCGGAGGGCCTTGCAGCCTTTGGAAAAGTACACCCCGATGTCAAGGTGTATGTCGGCGCGCTGGATGAAAAGCTGAACGATCGTAACTACATTGTGCCGGGTCTCGGCGATGCCGGCGACCGCATTTTCGGTACCAAGTAAAATCAATCGCAGGGGGAGGGGAAGCGGTACTTTCCCTCCCTTTTCGGGCTTTAGCAGGGGGCGGGGTGCCGGGCCGCAGGCCGCCCCGGCTTTGC